>Ga0173480_10000073_pt1 | contig 24805 bp, 21 predicted proteins | sample NitcycUS209509C1_FD_122622 | JGI IMG/M metagenome (GOLD analysis project Ga0173480, IMG submission 122622) | Soil microbial communities from Arlington Agricultural Research Station in Wisconsin, USA - Nitrogen cycling UWRJ-S209-509C-1 (version... | ecosystem: Environmental > Terrestrial > Soil... | reverse complement strand
GAATTGCTCACGCAAGCCGTCGAGCAGATCAAAAAGAGCGGCTGACGTGCCGGCTTTTGCCCTCGCCCGGCGCCTGCGCGCGGGGGAAACGGTCTACGCCGCCTGGTGCATGATGGGCTCGCCGATCGTTGCGGAGACAATCGCGCGCGAGGGCTTCTCCGTTGTCGTGCTCGATGCGCAGCACGGGTTGTGGGACACCGCCTCGATCATCACCGGCATCGGCGCCGTCAGCCACGCGGACGCGACGCCGGTCGTCCGCATACCGCTCAATGATCTCGCATTGGTGTCACGCGCACTGGATTTCGGCGCCGAAGCGATCATCGCGCCGATGATCAACGACGCCGACGATGCCCGCCGCTTTGCGGCGGCGGCGAAATATCCTCCTTCCGGCGAGCGCAGCTGGGGTCCGCTGCGCGCGATGGCGCTGCAGGCGCCGCGTACCGCGCCGGCGGACTACCTACGCGAAGCGAACGAAGGCACGCTGACTTTGGCAATGATCGAGACCGCGACCGCGCTCGGCAATGTCGACAAGATCGCGGCGACGCCGGGCATCGATGGGCTGTTCGTCGGCCCTTACGATCTTGCGACCGCACTGAGCGGCGGGAAAGCGCAGGACACACAGGCCCCGCAGGTCGAGCAGGCCATTGCTAAAATCTGTGCCGCCGCGAAAACGGCCGGAAAAATTCCCGGCATCTATTGCCGGGATGCTGAAGGCGCTGTGGCGATGACAAAGCGCGGCTTTCGGTTCGTCGTCGCGGGCAATGATCACACAACCCTGCGCGCGGCCACCGTTACGCAATTGAAAGCGTTGAAAGGGTAGCCGCGTCCTCTCCGTCATCCCCGCCACGGGTCCGCGCAGAGCGCGGCCCGGTGACAGGCTCCGGCGGGGATCCATACCCCGCAGTCTATTGACAGGTTGGTGGTTATGGGTCCCGGGTCTCGCTTTGCTCGCCCGGGACGACAGCGGAGAGACCGTCAAGCACTTTCCGGACATCCTTTTCCACCTCCGCCGCCCTCACCTCGCAGACTTTGTAACCGCGTTCTGCAAGGTAGGACCGCCTTTCCGCCCGTGCGCGCATCGCTTCCTCGGCTTCTTGCACCGGCATCAGATCGATCACGCACTTGAGTGAAAACGACACGAAATCCGCGATGTGCGGGCCGATCGGGACCTGGCGCTTGAATCCGCGGCCCGCGAAGCGCCGGTCATTCACAAGCGCCTGCCACAACACGCGCTCTGCCTCAGTCGGATTCCTACGCAAAAGGCGCGCCAGCCCGCGCACCGGTCCGCGCTCGCGCGGCACGCGGCCGCCGCCGTGCTCCGCCAGAAGGTTGCGCAGTTTCTGAGCCTCCACCGGATCGAGTACGCCGCCTCGCGCCGGCCCCTTGCGGCCTTGCGCGATCGCAGTGAGCACGCCGTGCAGTGTGCGGATGTCCTGTTGCGTCGGCGCCATCCGCTGGAAAATGTTGCGCAGATTGACGCTCATCGTGCCACGTTTTTCTTCGGGACGAAAAAACTCGACTCGCTCAAGCTCGCTTTCGAGATCTGAAAAGAAAGCATCAAGCTGCTGTTTCGGAGCGGGCGGCGATTTTTCCGGCATGGAAAACGGCAGATCGCCGCCGCCGGCGCGCTTGAACCACTCGTACGCAACGATCACAACGGCCTGCGCCAGATTAAGCGACGCAAACGCCGGATTGACCGGCAGCGTCACGATACGATCGGCCAGCGCGACCTCGTGATTTATGAGACCGATGCGTTCCCGTCCGAATATAATCGCGACGTTCTCTCCGCCGGCCACCCTTTGCGCCATTTCGCCGGCGGCCGCCTCCGCCGAAATCACCGGCTTGGCTTGATCGTGATTGCGCGCGGTCGTCGCCACAACAAAGCTGCAGTCAGCGATCGCCTCATTGAGGCTTTCATAAAGTGTTGCGGCGTCGAGGATGCGGTCGGCCCCAGCCGCCATCACCCTCGCTTTCTCGTTCGGCCACTTTTGCAGTGGCTTGACCAGGCGGAGGCGCGACAATCCAAAATTGGCCATCGCCCGTGCCGCCGCCCCGATGTTCTCGCCAAGTTGCGACTCGACGAGAACGACGACCGGGGCCGGCGTCTCGATCCAACGCTTGGTCTTGTCAGTTCCAGCACCGGGCATTCGAACCCTCACGTAGGCGCATATACCCTTCACAGCATAGTTGTGGAAAGAATGCCGCCAAATCGCGGCTTTCGCCCCGAGATTTTGGGTGCTATAGGGGCCGCGCGCCGGACGCTTTTCCTCCTGTCCGTGCGACTTTCAAAAGGTTTTATCGGCAATGGCGAAGATCAAGGTGGCGAACCCCGTCGTCGAAATGGACGGCGACGAGATGACGCGCATTATCTGGCAGTTGATCAAGGACAAGCTGATCCATCCCTATCTCGACATCAACCTTCTCTATTACGATCTCAGCGTCCAGAAGCGCGACGAGACCGACGACCAGATCACCATCGACGCCGCCAACAAGACCAAGGAAGTCGGTGTTGCGGTAAAATGCGCCACCATCACGCCGGACGAAGCGCGGGTGAAGGAATTCAACTTGAAGAAGATGTGGCGGTCGCCCAACGGCACGATCCGCAACATCATCGGCGGCGTGATCTTCCGCGAGCCCATCATCTGCAAGAACGTGCCCCGCCTGGTGCCTGGCTGGACGCAACCGATCGTGATCGGCCGCCACGCTTATGGCGATCAGTACCGCGCGACCGACATCCGCGTGCCGGAAAAGGCAAAACTGACGCTAAGCTATGTCGCGCCTGATGGCAAAAAGGTCGAGCACGAGGTTTTCGAGTTCCCGGGCTCGGGCGTTGCGATGGCGATGTACAACCTTGACGATTCGATTCGCGATTTCGCGCGCGCTTCGATGAACTATGCGCTCTCGCGCGGTTACCCGCTCTATCTATCGACCAAGAATACCATTCTCAAAGTCTATGATGGCCGCTTCAAGGATCTGTTTCAGGAGATCTTCGACAAGGAGTTCAAGGCCGAGTTCGACAAGAAAAAACTCACCTACGAGCATCGGCTGATCGATGACATGGTGGCCGCAGCGATGAAATGGTCGGGCGGCTATGTCTGGGCCTGCAAGAATTACGACGGCGACGTGCAGTCGGACGTCGTGGCGCAGGGCTTCGGCTCGCTCGGGCTGATGAGCTCTGTGCTGATGACGCCGGATGGCAAGATTGTGGAGTCGGAAGCTGCCCACGGCACGGTGACGCGCCACTACCGCGAACATCAGAAAGGCAAGGAAACCTCGACCAACTCGGTCGCCTCGATCTTCGCCTGGACCCGCGGCCTTGCCCATCGCGCCAAGCTCGACAAAAATGACGCTTTGGCGAAGTTCGCAGCGACGCTCGAAAAGGTCTGTATCGACACTGTCCAGAGTGGGTTCATGACCAAGGACCTGGCGCTGCTGGTCGGCGCCGACCAGAAGTGGCTCTCCACAACCGCATTCCTCGACAAGGTGGACGAAAATCTGAAGAAGGCGATGAGCGCATAGGTCATGTATGCCGGACTTACCCGGCCATCATTCCTCTTCAATCGCCGCCGTCACCTCTTGCTTCACCGCAGCCGCTCGCTTCCCGGCGCGATGTTCGGCCACTTCCTTGATGCGCGCCGCAATACGGGTGTCGCGCCGCATCAACGCATGCAGATCGTGCGCGTCGAGCCCCAGCAGACTGGTGCGAGTGATCGCTGTGACCGTTGCGGTGCGACGCGTCCGCCGCAGCAGAGCGACCTCTCCGAAAAACTGGCCGGCGCCGAGGCGGACACGTTCTTTCTTTCCTTTGATCTCGATCTCGACCTCACCGGCGGCGATGAAATACATCGAACGTGCGGTGTCGCCAGCGCGCATGATGATTTCTCCGGGCTCAACTACCTGGGCCCTCAACAGCTCCATGACATCCGAGATCTCGGTCGCATTGAGCTCCGCGAATAACGGCACGCGGGAAATCATGCCCCAGGTTACAATGAAGTCGCGGCGCTGGATCTGTTCGGCAAACGCGGTGGCGATGATGCCGACTGGCAGCGCCATCAGCACCAGGCCGGCGAAAATCGTGCAGGTTGCAATCAGTTTGCCGAGCGCGGTCACCGGCACCACATCGCCATAGCCGATCGTTCCGATCGTCACGATCGCCCACCAGAAGGCTTCGGGGATTGTGCCGAGTTTTTCAGGCTGAACAGTCGCTTCGGCGAGGTGCATCAGCGAAGCCGCGACAAGCGCGGTGCCGAGCGCGATCACGAGACAGCCGAATAACCCGCGCCGCTCTTTATACAGAACGTCGAGCAACGACCGCATCGCGGGCGAATAGCGCGCGAACTTGAAGAAGCGAACCATCCGGAAAACCAGGACCACCCGCAGCTCGCCCGGCAGGATCATGGCGAACCAGAACGGCAGCACGGCGATGAGATCGACAATGCCGGCCGGGCTCAGCACATATTTAAGCCGCGCATGCCTTGAGGAGAGATGCTGATGAGGTCCGTGCTCGACTGCACACCACACCCGCAGGCCGTATTCAATCGTGAAGACGATCAGCGAAAAAAGTTCGATGACCGCAAAACTTGTGGCGTAGCGCTCCGCGTATTGGGGGATGGATTCGAGCGCGACGGCGATCAAATTGGTGACGATCAGGATGACAAGAAACCGGTCGACGGTCTTGTTGACGCGGTCGCCTACCGGCCCCTGCTCGAGTATTTGATAAACGCGCCGGCGCAAGCCTCTGAGGCTATTGCGTGCCATGTCGCGACGATCCCCCTGCTCGAGTGTCAGCCCCCAAGCGCCGCTTCGATTGCCTTGAGCGCGTCTTCCGCTTTTGATCCGTCCGGCCCGCCGGCCTGCGCCATGTCGGGGCGCCCGCCACCGCCTTTGCCGCCGAGCGCTTCGGCGCCTTTTTTGACCAGCTCTACCGCATTAAAGCGCTTGGTCAGATCGTCGGTGACGCCAACCACGATGCCGGCCTTGCCATCCGCAGCTGTGGCGACAATGGCAACGACGCCTGATCCGACCTGCCGCTTGCCCTCGTCGGCGAGGCTGCGGAGATCCTTGAGGTCGATACCGGAAACCGAACGCGCCAGAAGCTTGACGCCGTTGACCTGTCGCACATCGGCGGAATCGCTATCCACTTTCCCACCACCGCCCATGGCCAGCTTCTTTTTGGCCTCGGAGAGATCACGTTCGAGCTTCTTGCGCTCATCCAAGAGCGTTCCGATGCGCCCGGGCATCTCTTCAAGCGGGACCTTAAGCTCCGCAGCAGCCGCTTTAACGACCTGAAGCTGTTTGTTAGCGGCCTTCCTGGCTGATTTTCCGGTCAAAGCCTCGATTCTGCGTACACCGGCCGCCACCCCCGATTCTCCGACCAGCGAAACGAGGCCTATGTCGCCAGTACGGCGCACATGGGTTCCGCCGCACAGTTCCACGGACCAGCCCATCGTGTTGCCTGTGCCCTCGCCCATCGCGACCACCCGAACCTCGTCGCCGTATTTTTCGCCAAAAAGGGCACGCGCGCCGGATTCGATTGCGTCATCGACGGTCATCAGGTGTGTTGTCACTGGTGCATTTTGGAGAACGATGTCGTTGGCGATGTCTTCAACTCGCTCCATTTCCTCCGCCGACATCGGTTTTGGATGTGCGAAATCGAACCGCAACCGGTCGGGTGCCACGAGCGAACCTTTCTGCGCGACGTGATCGCCGAGCACCTGCCGCAGCGCCTCGTGAAGAAGGTGTGTCGCCGAATGATTCTGACGAATTGCGCCGCGGCGCGCGTGATCGACGTCCAGCAACAGCGGATCGCCAACTTTGATCGATCCCTGCTCCACCTTCACGACGTGAGTGAACAAATCGCCCGCCTTCTTTTGGGTATCGGACACGATCAGCCGGACACCTTCGCGGCGCATTTCGCCCGTGTCGCCGACCTGACCGCCGCTCTCGCCGTAGAACGGCGTCTGGTTCATCACCACGGCGCCGCTCTCGCCCTTCTTGAGCTCGGGCACTTCCTTGCCGTCCTTTACCAGCGCCGCAACGACGCCCTCGGCGCTCTCCGTCTCGTAGCCGAGGAATTCCGTCGCGCCGACTTTGTCGCGCAAGGCGAACCAGACCGTTTCCTGCGCCGCCTCACCCGAGCCCGCCCAGGACGCGCGCGCCTTCGCACGTTGGCGCTCCATGGCATCGGTGAAAGAGGCAAGGTCGACGGAAATTCCGCGCGAGCGCAGCGCATCCTGCGTGAGATCGAGCGGAAAGCCGTAGGTATCGTAAAGCGTGAACGCGGTGTCGCCGTCGAACATCGCGCCTTTCTTGAGGCCCTTGCTCTTCTCGTCGAGGATGGCAAGGCCGCGCTCGAGCGTGCGCCGGAAGCGGGTCTCCTCCAGCTTCAGCGTCTCGGTGATCAGGGCTTCCGCGCGCAGCAGCTCCGGATAGGCCTGGCCCATTTCGCGCGTGAGCGCGGGGACAAGCTTCCACATCAGCGGCTCTTTCGCGCCGAGCAGCTCGGCGTGACGCATGGCACGCCGCATGATGCGGCGCAGGACATAGCCGCGACCTTCGTTCGACGGCAGAACTCCGTCCGCGATTAGAAACGCGGACGCGCGCAGATGATCGGCGATCACCCGATGTGAGGCCTTTTGCGGTCCGTTGGGGTCGACCCCCGTCAACTCGGCAATTGCGCGGATCAGCGTCTGGAACAGGTCGATGGCGTAATTGTCGTGCGTGCCCTGCAGAACGGCCGCGATGCGCTCAAGCCCCATGCCGGTGTCGATCGACGGCCGCGGGAGATTGACGCGCTTGCCGCCCTCGAGCTGCTCGTACTGCATGAACACGAGATTCCAGATCTCAATGAAGCGGTCGCCTTCGGAATCCGCCGAGCCGGGCGGACCGCCCATGATCTTGTCACCATGGTCGTAGAAAATTTCGGAACACGGTCCGCACGGACCGGTATCGCCCATGGCCCAGAAATTGTCCGCGCCGGCAATGCGCAAGATTTTGCTGTCGGGCAGCCCCGCGATCTTTTTCCAAAGCTTGAAGGCGTCGTCATCGTCGACATAGACAGTAATGAGCAGCCGTTCCTTCGGGAGCGCGAAATCCTTGGTGATGAGCGTCCAGGCAAGCTCGATTGCCCGCTCCTTGAAGTAATCGCCGAAGGAGAAGTTACCGAGCATCTCAAAGAAGGTGTGGTGGCGCGTCGTGTAGCCTACATTGTCGAGGTCGTTGTGCTTGCCGCCGGCGCGAACGCATTTTTGCGCGGTCACGGCACGCGAATAGGGCCGCTTTTCCAGACCGGTGAACACGTTCTTGAACGGCACCATGCCGGCATTGGTGAACATCAGCGTGGGATCGTTGCGCGGGACCAGCGCCGACGACGCAACGATCTGGTGGTCATTGCGGGCGAAGAAGTCGAGAAAGCTCTTGCGGATGTCGTTGACGCCGCTCATTTCGGACCGTGCAGTTCCTTGTTGGGATCGGGGTTAAATCCCCGTCCGGCTTATGTTTTCAGCCAGCTATTTAGCGGTGGGGTTGCGTTAAGTCTAGGAAGGGGCCTGGCCCAATCACAGTGTCGATCAGCGGTCGGCTGGCCGGCCTGGCCTTTCCAGACCACTCAAAAAACGCCTTCGCCCCCGTCCTCGGTGGCGGCCGCTCTACGCAGCCGGGTGCCGACGGGGGCGAATGCCTGACGCATCACACATGATACGCGTCACCAGAATGGTGCAGCGGATACGCAGGCGCCGCCGCCTCGCCTTACTAGTCCTGCTTATTTTCGGGCTATGAACGGCCCGTTTTTCTCTTGCGCTTCGAGCTTTTCACCTTCGAGTCTTTGGCCTTTGCGGCCACAGCCTTGGGTTCTTGTCTCTTGGCGCCAGCACTCCTGACTTTGCCTTTTGCAGCTCCGGCCTTTCGCGGTTTAGCGGCCTCTGGCGCTGCGGTCGGCGCAACTGCTTCTGAAGTTTCGACGGGATAGGTCGGCTTGGGCGGGACAGGCGGCGGCTCTTGCCGCACCTGCGCTGGTTCTTCGCTCTCGAAGGTCACTCCCTCCTCACGAAGACCGGCTCCGGACGGCAGCGTCGCTACAACGCCGTCCGGCGGCCCATCATCCTTTCAAGCCTCAGCAGCCTCGTCGTCATCGCTATCCTTATCACCTGTCTCCCCCGCCATGATCGCTTCGGCGATCAGGCCAGCATTCTGGCGTACAGCGGCTTCGATCTTGTTGGCGATGTCGGGATTTTCCTTGAGGAACTGCTTGGCATTTTCGCGACCCTGACCGATGCGCTGGCTGTCATAGGAAAACCAGGCGCCGGATTTCTCGACCACGTTCGCCTTGACGCCAAGGTCGATCAGCTCCCCTGTCTTGGACACACCCTCGCCGTACATGATGTCGAATTCGACCTGCTTGAACGGGGGGGCCAACTTGTTCTTGACCACCTTGACGCGGGTCTGGTTGCCGATCACCTCGTCGCGTTCCTTGATGGCACCGATGCGACGGATGTCGAGACGCACGGAGGCGTAGAATTTCAGCGCGTTTCCGCCCGAGGTCGTCTCGGGCGACCCGTACATGACGCCGATCTTCATGCGGATCTGGTTGATGAAAACCACCATCGTGCGCGATTTCGAGATCGATGCGGTCAGTTTGCGCAACGCTTGACTCATCAACCGCGCCTGGCTGCCCGGCTGCACGTCGCCCATCTCGCCTTCAAGCTCGGAGCGCGGCACGAGAGCGGCGACTGAATCGACCACCAGCACATCGATCGCGCCGGAACGTACAAGCGTGTCGGCGATTTCAAGCGCCTGTTCGCCAGCATCCGGCTGGGAAATCAAAAGCTCGTCGACATTCACACCAAGCTTGCGGGCATAGATCGGATCAAGGGCATGCTCGGCATCAACGAAGGCACAGATGCCACCCTTCTTCTGGGCTTCCGCGATGGTGTGAAGCGCAAGCGTGGTCTTGCCGGAGGATTCCGGACCGTAGATTTCAACGACCCGGCCGCGTGGCAGGCCGCCGATACCAAGGGCAATGTCGAGCCCTAACGAGCCCGAGGAAATAGCCTCAATATCCATGGCCTTGTCGTTCTTGCCGAGCTTCATGACGGAGCCCTTGCCGAACTGACGCTCGATCTGGCTCAGCGCAGCTGACAGGGCTTTCGACTTGTCCATGGAAGATCCTTCAACGAGACGCAGGGCAGGCTGACTCATGATGTCGCGCTCCTTATGGCGAGGATTCGACCCCCCGACAACGCGGCCCCTGCCGCGCAACCGGAATCGACTGAAGGAAAGCACTGTACACTATTTGTTCTCCGTTCGCAATATGTTCTTTTACTGCCTGCAGGAGAAATTCATACGGATGCAGTCTCAGATTGCATTCAGCAGCCCCCTGCGCTCGCCCATACCCAGTTTGCAGGCTGCCTTACCTTGCGATCTTTGCTTTGGCGCTTCCGTCTCAATTCAAATCAATGCACGATTCAAATGTTGCTCCCCGACGACCAATGCGCTTGCGGATTTGTCCCATGATCGGAAAACGCGTTCAGTTTCACGACGAAACCTGGCAGGAGCTCCGGTTGCTCGCAGCCGAGAGCATGAAGTCATTCCAGGAGCTTGCCGATGAGGCCTTCAACGATCTGTTGAAGAAGCACGGCCGCCCCGCCAGCCTGAAAGAGGCGCTCCGCAAAAGCGCCGGGCGGACTGCGAAGGTCATTCCACTCAAAAGCCGAGGACGCGCGCCCAAAGGACGGTCGTAACAAGCGCCAGATAACTGCTTGCAATTTCCTCCTTGTTTTTCGGAAACTTGGTCGGGCCTGCGCGTTGTCGGCCAGAGTCAGTGCCGCAATTCAATTTGCCATTTCGCATTGCAATAGATTATATTGCAATGCAGTAAGCGATTGCCGCGGGGCCGGGGCGCTGCGGAGTGGAGCGTCATGCTGAAGTTTTTGCGTAAACTCACCGCGATCCCGGCGGTGAAGTATTCGATTATCGCGGTGACGAGCTTCCTCTGGCTAGTTGGATTTGCAGACCAACTTCCAGACATCGAGCAGGCCGCAAAATACGTTGGCATCTCGCTGTTGATGCTGGCAGTCGCCGCAATGGCCTGACCAAGAGGACGCCCGCGCCTAAACACCCAGGTGCCGGTGCAATATTTGCGGTCGCGCCTTGATCTCCTGCGCCGAGCCTTCGTGCGCGATGTGGCCGTTATTGATGATGTAGACGCGGCTCGCCAGCGTGAGCGTCGCAGCCAAATTCTGCTCCACAAGTACAATGGTCTGTCCGGCTTCCGCGAGATCGCGGCAGGCTTTGACGAGATCGCGCACGATCACCGGCGCAAGACCTTCGAACGGCTCGTCGAGCAGGATGATCTTTGGATCGCGGACGAGAGCGCGCGCGATCGCCAGCATCTGCTGTTCGCCGCCGGACAAATCCGTTCCGCGGCTCAGGCGGCGTTCCTTCAGGCGCGGAAACATCTCGTAAATGCGCGCGAGCGGCCAGCGGTTGTCCGCCGTGAGGCCCGCCAGGACGATGTTTTCCTCGACATTGAGACTGCCAAAAATGCGGCGCTCCTCGTGCACTAATTGCATGCCCGCCCGCGCAATGGCGTGGCTCTTCTGACCGGCAATCTCGGCGCCGTCGAACAGGATCGAACCATCGCGCGGGGTCACGACGCCCATCAGACTCTTCAACGTCGTGCTCTTTCCTGCCCCGTTGCGCCCGAGCAAAGCCACTACTTCATTCCGCTCGACGCGCAACGCAACGTCAAAGAGGATGTGGCTGTCCCCGTAATAGGTGTTCAGGCCCTTTACCTCGATCAGGCTCATTCGGCCGCCAACACGCCGTGCACGCCGCCGAGATAGGCTTCCTGCACTTTGCTGTTGCCCTTGATTTCATCTGGTGTGCCTTCAACCAGTACCCGGCCCTCCTGCAGAACGGTGACGCGCTGAGTAAGTTCGAACAGCGAATCCATATCGTGGTCGATGATTATCATGGTGCGGCCGCGGGCGATCGACTTGAGCAGCCGCACGGTCTCGACACGCTCACGCGGGCTCATGCCGGCGAGCGGCTCATCAAGCAGCAAGAGACTTGGTGAGGTCGCGAGCGCCAGGCCCACCTCGAGCCGGCGTTTTTCGCCGTAGGCAAGATCCGAAACCGGCGTGTCGGCACGATTGACCAGATCAACCAGTTTGAGCGTGTGCTCGACCTGCTCGTCGAGGCCGTCAACGCGCTTGAGCGATCTGAACAGGTCGAGCTTGAACTTTCCGCGTAGCTCCGCCAGCGCCGCAATCGTCAGGTTCTCGCGGACCGTCAGGCGGTTGAAGAGCTGGTTGATCTGGTAACTCTTGGTCAGACCGAGCTGGCATGCGTCGGTTACGGTCTTTCCGGTGATGTCCCGGCCTTCGAACAGAATCTGGCCGGACGTCGGCAGTATCTCGCAGGTCAGCATCTTGAAGAAAGTGGTCTTGCCTGCCCCGTTCGGGCCGATGATGCCGCGCAGCTCGCCATGATTGACGTTGAAATCGATGTCGGAATTGGCAGCAAGGCCGCCGTAGTGCTTGGTGAGACCTTTGACCTGCAGAATCGCACCAGTCTTGCGGTCGGTTTCGCGATGACGCGCAGGCATGGCGGCGATCACGAGCTCGCGCGCAATTTCTTTTTCAGCCGCCTTCTGCTCCTCTTCCGCCGTCATGCCGAAAACGACGGCATCATCTTTGGGCTCAGCTTTCTGGGCGCGTTTGCCCGTCGCAAGATTGTACAGATCCTTGATGCCGCCGATCAGACCGCGACGCAGGAAACAGACCAGCAACACGAATACGAGGCCGAGAACGAGCTTCCAGGATGCGCCAAGGTGCAGCGTGGTTTGCAGGAAGTCGTGCAGATAGAGCCAGACGGTCGCCCCCACCAAAGGCCCAAACAACGTGCCAGCGCCGCCAATCGCCGTCATCATCACGAGCTGCCCGGACGTGTCGAACATGAAGGCATCCGGCGGCATAAAACCTTGCATAAGGCCGAGCAGCCCGCCGGCAAAACCGGCATAGGCTGCGGCAACGACAAAGGCCGTAAGTTTGTAACCGTGAATATTGTGCCCAACCGCCGCAGCGCGCAGCGGATTGTCGCGAACGGCGCGCAAGATCGCGCCGACCGGCGAGCGAACGATCCGCAGCGCCAGCACGGTGCCGACGAAATACCAGAACGCCAGGAACATATATAGCGTCCAATCGGTGTTGAAGTGGATGGTGGTGAACCCGAGATAAAGCGCCGGCGCCGGCACGCCCGGCAGCCCGTTTTCACCGCCGGTAAAATCCGAGAGAGGATTGAATTCGACGAAGAAGAAAACCTCCGCGATCGCCACAGTGATCATCGCAAAGTAGATGCCGGTGCGCCTGAGCGCGATCAATCCGACCAGATAGCCGATGACAGTCGCAACGATCGTGCCGGCAAACAACGAAGGAATGACGTAGGGAAAATTCACGATCGTCAGGAGATAGGCCGCGACCATACCGCCTGTGCCGAAGAACGCAGATTGACCGAACGAGAGCAATCCGGTGAAGCCGAACAAAATATCGAACCCAAGTCCGAACAATCCCCACACCAGGATACGGTTGATCGTGGTCGGCGTGAACCCGAGATACGGCAGGACGAATGGCACGGCGATCAGCCCGACGGCTGTCAGGATTTCAACGAGGAAAGGGCGTTGCCTGAGCATTAGATGACCGCGCTCATTCGCGGCCGGCCGTGCCGAGCAGCCCGTACGGACGCAGCACGAGCACAAGCGTCATGGCGACGAACAGCATGACGTAGGCGTAACCGGGGTTGAACATCGAGGTGATGCTGATGATTTCACCGGCGATCAGCCCGCCGAGAATAGCGCCGGGAAAGGATCCCACTCCGCCGATCACCACGACAACGAAGGTCTGCACCAGAATCGCCTCGCCCACGTCGGGCGCGATCGAGACCACCGGCGCGTTGACGATGCCGGCAAAGCCCGCTGCCATGGCGCCGATACCGAACACCAGCATGAAGATCTTGTAGACGTCGATCCCGAGCGAATCGACCATCACAGAATCCTCGATGCCGGCGCGCACGATCATGCCGATGCGCGTGCGATACAGGACGACATAAAGCGCGAGCAGCGCCACCGCGACGATTCCGAGCAACGCGAGGCGGTAGGTCGGATAGAACATGAAGCCGAGCGGCGTAATCCCCGCGAACATTGACGGAGGCGGCACGGCCTTTGACAGGCTGCCAAAGAAGAAGCGCACCGCCTCGACAAAGACGATGCCGAGCCCGAACGTGACCAGCAGCTGGTCCTCATGCGGGCGGCTGTAGAAGTAACGAATGATCCCCCGCTCCACCACCACGCCGACGATCATGACAAACAGCGAGCCGGCAAAGACTGCGACGATGAAGGAGCCCGTATAGGTGTAGGCGACCCAGCCGGCGTAACCGCCCAGCATGAACATGGCACCGTGCGCGAGGTTCAGCACACCGAGCGTGCCGTAAATAATGGTCAGGCCAGACGAGATCAGTGCGAGCAAGGCGCCCAGCACCAGGCCGTTGAAGCATTGCGATATGAAATTCGCCCAATTGATCACGACGAGCTCACAAGTCGTACGGCAGGACTCGCCCCGCCCGCTCGTCCCCGCGAAAGCGGGGACCCAGGGAAATCAAAGCCGAAAGTGCGGCCCCAGAATCCCGCTTGCGCGGGAATGAGCGGACGAGTGAATCAGCTCAGGTGTAGTCGCCGGGATTGCAGCCGAATGCGTCGGGCTTCTGCATCAACGGCGCGCCCGGCACGACTTCGAGGACCTCCCAGTAGTCCTCCTTGTTCTTCATGTCTTTCGGCGCCTTGCCCTTGACGATGACAACTGGCCGCACGAGCTGGTGGTCTTCCTTACGGAAATAGACCTCGCCGACGGTCGAGTCGAACTTCTCGCCCTTCTCGTACTGCTTGATGATGTCCGGCGGGTAGAACGAGCCCGCTTCCGACACCATGCGCGCCCAGATCGCGAACGACATATAGGCGTTATTGGCACCCCACTCGGGACGATAGTTATACTTCTTGTAGAAGGCGTCGACGAACATCTTCGCCAGCGGGTACTTGTCTTCCAGCGTCCACCAGAAGTCAGTGGCGGCATAGACATTGGCGGTGAGTTCCGGCCCCGTCTCCTTGGCAAGGAACGGGATCTGATACGGAATCACCATCTGCATCTTCGGCGTCAGACCAAACTGCTTGGCCTGCTGGACCGACAGCACCGCATCTCGGCCCCAGTTGACGTTGACGATGACGTCGGCACCGGAGTTGGCGATGTTGGTGAGATACTGGCTGAAGTCCTGCGTACCGAGAGGAGAAACCTGGTTGGTCACCTGCGTCCAGCCGCCGTTCTTGGTCAGGTACTCGTTGACCGACTTGGTGACGGTGTGACCGTAGGTGTAATCCGGCGTCATGAACGCCGCCTTCTTGCCCTTGCCGTAAGCTTTGACCAGCACCGGACCGATCGCGTTCGCCGCGGTTTCGCCGTAGAAGTTCTGGCGGAAGCCGTAGCGCACGCAGTCTTTGCCGGTAGTGTCGTTCGAGCCGGAAATGCCGGTGACGTAGAGCACCTTCTCGCGCTGTGCGAATTTGTTGAGCGCAACGGCGACCGCGCTCGATGTCGAGCCGGTCATCAGAATGACTTTGTTCTGATTAATGAAGGTCTGCATCTCCTGGACCGCCTGGTTCGGCTTGGCGGCGCTGTCGGCGGCGAGCAGGTTGACCTTCTTGCCGAGCAGACCCTTGGAGACCTTGGGCGCAATCTTCTTAAGCAGCGGATCACCGTTGTTGATGTGCTCGACCGCCAGCTGCCAGCCCTTGAGCTCGTCCTCGCCCTGCACCGCGTAAGTGCCGGTGCGCGGCACAGCGGCAGCAACATTGACCGTATCGCCCTGCGAGCCAGCCGGAAAAGTACCGATCGCCGGGTGGTCGCCAACGGCGAAAGCAGGAAGCGTGAAGGCCTGCGGCAACAGCGCGCCGCCGGCAAGACCGACGCTGGCCTGCAAGAGACTCCGGCGCGACAACGCGCCGGTTTTATGAGTGCGTGACATTTTTATTTCCTCCCTTTTGAAACAAAATTCGAGATCGCCACGAATAATTTCGGTCTTCTTGTTGTTGCTCCACCGTTAGTGCACGAGTCTGAATCGCGGCGTGCGTTGCAAGCTGCCGAATACCATTTCGAAAGATCATTGCCGACCGTGATTGGTGTTTTGGTCAATGCCACTTTCGTCGATGCAGCAATGAATAAGTTGTTCTCACACTGCAGATGCGCTCACGCGCGAGCGACGGAAGCGGCGGATAAAACTTTTGTATGATGGCGAGAGCCATTAATAGCTGAGATAAATTATTCGATTGCAAATCTAAATTGACTGCAGCGTTCAGATGCACGTGGGATCAACGAACGAAAAACCCACATACTTCTTCGGGTTTACAGCGGTCGTTTTGCGCGAATAGTGTCACCGGGGGAATCGGCAACACAGCGAGATTGGGCAATGCTCGAAAAGTTGGAATTCATGATCGCTTTATCACGCGAGCAGCATTTCGGACGCGCTGCGGAGAGTTGCGGAGTCGCCCAGCCGACTCTCTCGCTTGGCATTCAGAGCCTGGAGCAGGCCCTCAATACACCGCTCGTGAAGCGCGCCTCGCGCTTTCAAGGCTTCACACCTGAGGGCGAGCGCGTCCTGCTTTGGGCACATCGTCTCGTCGGCGATGCGCGCGCGATGCGCCAGGACATTCTCGGCCTGAAGAACGGCGCGGAGTTCCACCTGCGCATTGCGGCGATCCCATCTGCCATGCCGCTTGTCGCCAGACTCACGGTCCCCTTGCAGATACGTTATCCGAATATCCGCTTCACCGTTCTTGGTCGAACGTCGACAGTGCTTCTTAACATGCTGCGCCAGCGCGAGATCGACGCTGGCGTCACTTATTTGAGTAATGAGCCCATCGGGGAAGTCAGCGCAGTTCCGATTTATCGCGAGGAATATTTATTGCTCACGACGATTGGAGGTCCGCTCGGGGACGCAGATCGCGTCACGTGGGCACAGGCCGCCGAAGCCCCGCTGTGCCTTCTGGCCCGCGACATGCAGAGCCGCCGCATCGTCGACAGCATTCTTCGAAGGATTGGCATCGAGGCAACGCCCGTACTGGAAACCGATTCCCTGAGCGCCTTGATGGCGCATGTACGCGTCGGCCAATGGGCAAGCATCGTCCCCAATTCGGCTCTCGAATCCGTTGAATTGACCGACACGTTGCGTGCCATTCCGATTGTGGAGCCTGAGGTTTTCCATACGGTCGGACTCGTTGTGTCTGATCGCTATCCGATCCAGCCGGCCGTGACTTCGCTGATCGAGGAAGCAAAGGCCCGCGCGCCGCACGGCCTGCTCCCCGCCGCCTAGGCACTCAACCTACCTCGCCCGCGTTCGATTGCGCTTTGCAATAGCAGGATTGCATTTGCCTGCTTGATGCAAAGGCGTGCGCATTTTCTGTTTGCAGGGCGCAATCGCCAACGGCGCACAACAAAACTAAAGGGCCTAAGGGGAGAAATCGATCAATGGGAGTATTGTCATTCCTCGACCGCGAGCACACGGTCGCGAAACCCGGATTTAGTCGCTGGATGGTGCCGCCAGCCGCACTGTGCGTGCACCTGTGCATCGGGCAGGCATACGCACTGAGCGTCTTCAACTTGCCGATGACCAAGCTTATCGGCATCACCCAATCGGCGCCCGGTGACTGGAAGCTCACCCAACTCGGTTGGATCTTCTCAATCGCGATGGTGTTTCTTGGCGGCTCAGCCGCCGTGTTCGGCCGATGGGTCGAAGACGGTGGCCCGCGCCGAGCGATGTTCACTGCCGCGCTCTGCTGGGCCGGCGGATTCTTCCTCTCCGCGATCGGCGTCTACACCCATACGCTTTGGCTCATCTACATCGGCTACGGCGTGCTCGGCGGCTGCGGACTTGGCATTGGCTACATTTCACCGGTCTCAACGCTGATCAAATGGTTTCCCGATCGCCCCGGCATGGCGACCGGCATGGCGATCATGGGATTTGGCGGTGGCGCTTTCATCGCTTCACCATTGTCCGTCTGGTTGCTCGGCAAGTTTACGACAGCAACGCACGTGGGCGTCGCCGAAACGTTTATCGTGATGGGATGCATCTACTTCTTCTTCATGATTGTCGGTTCGATCATTGTGCGCGTGCCGGCACCGGGCTGGAAACCGGAAGGCTATGTTGCACCGGCGACTGCAGCAAAACTGATCACCAGGAACGACGTCTTCGTCTACGACGCGCTGAAGACGCCGCAGTTCTGGCTGATCTGGTGGGTGTTGTGCCTCAACGTGACCGCCGGCATCGGCGTTCTCGGGCAGGCTTCCGCGATGAGCCAGGAAATGTTCCCCGGCCATATCACGCCGGTGGCAGCAGCAGGCTTCGTCGGCCTGATGAGCCTCTTTAACATGGGTGGCCGTTTCTTCTGGGCGTCCACATCTGACTACATCGGCCGGCGAAACACTTACTTCGTGTTCATGGTGCTTGGCTTTTTCCTCTACTGCACCGTGCCCTACACGGGTTCGATCGGTAGCGTAGTCGGGTTCGTCTGCTGCTTCCTTGTGATCATCAGCATGTATGGTGGCGGCTTCTCCACCGTGCCCGCGTACCTGAGAGATATGTTCGGCACGCGTTATGTCGGCGCGATCCATGGCATGTTGCTCACCGCATGGTCGGCTGCCGGTATCTTCGGCCCGGTGCTCGTGAATTACATTCGCGAGTACAATGTCACGCACGGCGTGCCGAAGGCGCAGGCCTACAACACGACCATGTACATTATGGCCGGCCTGCTGGTGATCGGCTTCATCTGCAACTTCCTTGTCAAGGCAGTCGACGCGCGCTTCCACATGAAGGCAACCGACGGTCGCGGCAAGGAATCAGGAACCGCCGCAGCCGCGGCCCGAGCGTAGGGAGAAATGAACATGGCAAGAGAAAACCAACAAGGGACCTCGACGCTCCAGCTCGCTTTGGCATGGGGCTTTGTCGGCATCCCGCTGACGCTCGGCGTTCTGCAAACATTGATCAACGCGATGAAGCTTTTCCACTAGTGACGTAGTGACTGGAAAAACGGCGGCGGCCCAAAAGGCCGCCGCATCCATTTATTCGCTGATAACGGCACGACATGCCGGCGGGGACGCGGGCGATCCAAGGCAATTCCCGATTTTTGAAAGGTCGTGGCTCAATATAACTTATTGGTTCTTTTAACAAAATCTCCCTGCGTTGCCGAATTGCACCAACCGATAGCAAACGTTCATCGCTGATGGAAAACCCTGTTTGGCGGCTTTGGGGCCCACGGACGCCGGAATAGACTTCGGCCTTACTATGGTGTGGGGCGCTTTCATGTCTAAAAAGAGTCATTGCCGATTGGCGTCGCTGACGCTGCTGGATATAGCGGCGGGTATTGCTGTATCAGCTGCCGCTCTGCCGGCGCTGGCGGCGGACATGCCGACCAAGGCACCTGCGCCGATCGCAGCGCCGGTTTACAACTGGACAGGATTTTATTTAGGTGCTCACGCGGGCTACCGCTGGGCCGATGCGGATCTCACCAGCGCCGGTTACATCTTCGACCCGCCTGGTGGTTTTAGCGGCCCGATTACCTTTCCCGCTCGCAACGAAAGTTATGATCCCAACGGTGGCTTTGTTGGCGTTCACGGCGGGTACAACTATCAATTCGCACCCAACTGGCTCTTTGGTGTTGAAGGTGACTGGACTTGGGGCAAGGCGAGCGACAGCAAGAGCTCGGCTTTGACCGTCGTGGCGGTGGACGGGTTTGTCTTCCGGAGCCTGAGCACCACTTCCGAGGTCAAGCTTGGCTGGCAAGCCACCATTCGCGGCAGGTTGGGTTATACTCAAGGCCCGTGGTTAATCTACGGAACCGGCGGCGTTGCATTTGCCCGCGCGGAATGGTCGGAGACGGCCACGCTCACGACGATCCCCGCCATTGTGACGATTGCGACGGCTGCATCATCGGCCCATAAGACCTTGACGGGCTTCGCGGCGGGTGGAGGTGCTGAATACATGTTCACCCAGAACTGGATCGGGCGGATTGAGTACCTGTACGAAAGCTTCGGTGATTTTAACGTCCCATCTGGATTTGGAACGCAAACTGCCAACATCGACCTTTCCGCGCAAAAGGTGCGCGTCGGCATCAGCTACAAGTTCGGGAACTAATCCGTAATGTACGGTGTCACCGGGCCTGTAGAAGGCACGGTCTTGCTTTTGCGGATGAAATGTAGTGTTCCGGCTAACTGCAATGCCGCGGCACCAACGACAGAAAATCCTCGAACTTGCCCGAAGCCGAGCGCGGAATCTCATCGACAGCGACGGCGCGCACGTTGAAACTTGGATCGATCGCCTCGCGCAGGTAGGCCTGCAGGCCCGCTTCGTCCGCTTTTGCGTCATGCAGGGCGACATATCGGACTTCCAATGCATCGTAGTCGGTCTGCACCACTTGCACCTGCCCAAACGGAATGTAGTCGCGAAAGCGTCCGATCTCGACGTAAGGATAGATGATGCGCCCATCCTTCAACGTGAACGTATTGCGATAGCGACCGAGCACGCGAGTTAACGTAGGCAGCCGTATGGGGCATTTGACCTTGGCTGGCCCTGCGACGGCATAATCACCGATCTCGTAGCGGATGAACGGCATCGCATAGTTATAGAACGATGTGACGACCACGCGGCCCGCCTCACCCGACGAGCAGAGCGTGCCGTCGTCACGCAGGATTTCGACCCGCATTGCCTCCGCGCTGACGTGATAGTGGCCGCAGACGGCGCATTCGCAGGCAATGAGACCAACCTCCTGTGCACCGTATTGATCGATTGGCCGCGCACCAAAAACATCTTGGCAGATCTGCCGGATCTCGTCCGACATCGCGGTGGCAACTGAATTAATGCGCTCGAAGCGCAGCGACACGCCACGCCGCTGCACACGCTCGGCCAGTGCTAACAAAGTTGACGAATACGCCGTGAGGTAGTGGGGCTTGCGCTCCAACAGCCAGTCGATCTGCACGTCGGTATCGGCCCACATGTCGATGATATGATGCAGGCCTGAATATCCGGTGCGCCATCCGGTGACGGTTGCACCGCTCGGGGGCGGCGCACGTTCGGGATGGCGTGAAATGAAGGTCGCCATCGTTTTGTTGCCGTCGAAATCCCACCAGCGCAGCACGCGGTCGGTGAGTCCCATAGTCGCGATGGTCACGAGCGCGTTGCGGCGGTGCACGAACGGCCGGCCGGTGGAGCCCGACGTCTCCTCCGTCTCCACGTCGCCGACATGCGGCGGCAAATCGACCGCCGCCAGCGTCTTGCCGTTGGCCTGCGCTTGCGCACGGGTAAGAATTGGAATTTCGTGAAAGCGGCTTAAGTCCAGCTTTCCGCCGGGAAACACCGGCGCCAGTCGTTGCGCATAAAACGGCACATGCTGGCGCGCATGCAACAGCAACGGCTCGAGCAGTTGCCGCTGGTAGGCCTCCAATTCATCCGGTGAAAGGCGTTCCGTTTCCGCGAGGACGTCGCGGAACTGAAGGACCATCTTGTCGGTGCGATCCACGACCGGCACGCGGCGGCTCAGCCCAGGTTCAATTCCTTGAAGAAGTCATTGCCCTTGTCGTCAATGACGATGAAAGCCGGGAAATCCTCGACCTCGATCTTCCAGATCGCCTCCATCCCGAGTTCGGGATATTCGTGCACTTCGACCTTCTTGATGCACTGTTCGGCGAGCTTTGCAGCGCTGCCCCCGATGGAGGCGAGGTAGAAGCCGCCGTGCTTCTTGCACGCGTCGCGCACTTGCGCGGACCGGTTACCTTTGGCAAGCGAGATCATCGAGCCGCCGGCAGCCTGGAACTGGTCGATATAGCTGTCCATCCGCCCCGCCGTCGTCGGGCCGAACGATCCCGAGGCATAGCCCTGCGGTGTTTTCGCCGGCCCCGCGTAATAGATCGGATGGTTCTTGAAATAGTCGGGCATCCCCTTCCCCGCCTCCAGCCGCTCGCGTAGCTTGGCATGCGCAAGGTCACGCGCAACGATCATGGTGCCGGTCAGCGACAGTCGTGTCTTCACCGGATATTTCGACAGCTGCGCAAGAATGTCCTTCATCGGCCGGCGCAGGTCCACTTTCACCACCTGCCCGCCGAGTTTTTCCTGGTCCACGTCGGGCAAATACTGCGCCGGATGATGCTCGAGTTCCTCGAGGAACACGCCGTCCCTGGTGATCTTTCCGAGCGCCTGCCGGTCCGCGGCGCAAGATACGCCGAGCCCGATCGGCAATGACGCGCCGTGCCGCGGCAGGCGGATCACGCGCACGTCGTGGCAGAAATATTTCCCGCCGAACTGGGCGCCGACGCCGGTCGACTGCGTCATCTTCAGCACCTCGGCCTCCATATCGAGATCGCGGAAGGCATGGCCATCCTCGCTGCCTTTGGTCGGCAGCTCGTCGAGATATTTGGTCGAGGCAAGCTTCACGGTCTTCATCGTGAGCTCCGCGGACGTGCCGCCGATGACAATGGCGAGATGGTAAGGCGGGCACGCCGCCGTGCCGAGCGTAAGCACTTTTTCTTTCAGGAAGGCGAGCATTCGGTCGTGCGTGAGGATCGACGGCGTCGCCTGGAACAGAAATGCCTTGTTGGCCGAGCCGCCACCTTTGGCAATGAACAGAAGTTTGTAGGCGTCTTCACCTTCCGCGTAGATCTCGACCTGGGCCGGCATGTTTGACTTGGTATTTTTCTCCTCGAACATGGAGATCGGCGCGAGCTGAGAATAACGCAAGTTTCGCTTCAGATACGCGTCGCGCGCGCCTTCCGCGAGTGTTGCTTCGTCATCACCGGCAGTGAAAACCATGCGACCTTTCTTGCCCATGATGATGGCCGTGCCGGTGTCCTGGCACATCGGGAGCACGCCGCCGGCCGCGATGTTCGCATTCTTGAGGAAATCATAGGCGACGAACTTGTCATTATCGGAGGCTTCCGGGTCGTCGAGGATCTTGCGCAACTGCTTCAGGTGCGCCGGCCGCAGCAGGTGGTTGATGTCGGTAAAAGCCACCTCAGAAAGCGCACGCAAGGCCTCGCGCTCGATTACGAGCATGTCCTTGCCCATCACCTTCTCAACCCTGACGCCGCCGATATCGAGCTTGCGGTAAGGCGTCTTGTCCGGGCCGAGCGGAAACAGCGTGGTGTGTTTGTAGGGTGGGACGACCTGGGCAGGCGCGTTCATGGAAAACTCCGGTAAATGCCCGTTTGGTAGCGGTCATACCCCCGCTTTTGCCCGAGGCCAAGCCCGCCAACCACAGTATAGAAGGCAGCTATATGACTCTCGCTTTGCCCTTTTCCCCCAACCCGCATTCCAGCGCCTTGCGGTCCCACTTCGCGAGATCGGCCGCCGCCGTATAAGTGCTTTGCAAGAATTCCATAAGCGCGGCGTCGGGATCGCGCGCGGTGCGCACGGCGTCATAAGGCAGCAGAAACTCGCCAAGCTCCCTGGAGAACAGCGCCGCCGCCGGCTTCACCTTCGCCGCGCCGAATCCCTCCGGCGGCGGATAGGCGTAAGAATAGAAGGCGGCGTAATCGATCGGCCCGCCGCCACCCGGCCAGAAGCCGGCGCTCGACACCTCGTGCGAATAGGCCTCCTGCACGACCGAGTCCGGCAGGTGCGGCACGCCGCCCGGATGTTTCGGCGCGGTCCGCCCGGAAAATCGCGTCACCGCCAGATCGAAACTGCCCCAGAAGAAATGCACCGGGCTCGACTTGCCGAGAAACGCAGTGCGGAAATGCGCCATCACCTCGCTCGCCGCCAGCAGCACGCGCCAAAAACGGTTGGCAAAGTCGGCGTCATAGGCCGCATGCAGCGTATCCTGCTCGAACGGAATGCAGTCGGCGATCTCGCACGGCATCGTCGTGATCATCACGTCGATGCCGAGCTCGCGCAGCGCCGCCAGAAGCCCGACATAGAATTCCGCCACACTCATCGGCTTGAGCACGAGTTGGCGAAAATGTCCGTCGCTCGTCCTCGCCCACAGCATGTGGTCGATGAAGTCGAAATCGATCTGGAAGCTGCGCGCGCCGTCGGGGATCGGTGAGGTGGTGAGCCCGCGCGCGGTGACGTAGAGCGCGACGTGCCAGGAGTGATTGAGCCACGGCGTCAGCGCTAGCCGGATCTTGCCGACCACCTGTGTCCACAGATGCAGCGTGTCGCGGGTGTCCCGCCAGGCCGCCAAGGGCAACTCAGGCCAGCGATCCGCCAATGATGACGCCATACCTCATCCTCAGCGAATGCTACACCTTGTTTAAGTGGCTCGGCATCGCGGTCTTTATCGTCGCCGTTATGACGCGGGCCTCATCCGACCGCATGACCGCCGCGGCGGTTCTCACAATAGGACCACATCTAAATACCTCCGCCATCCGGCCTGCCCGGTGGCGCCGCCGCGAAATTTACGGCCAATGATATTGACCTTCACAACCGGCTGGTTTCGAAAAGAAGCATGCAGAATCAACATGTCGGTGCAGGGTAACCCCCATGCGAGACGCGATCTTCATGTTGGCCCCGGTAGCGCTCATTATTTATTTTGTAGCTTATCCGGATCAGTTCAGCGCTTTCCTCAATTGGGCCGGGCAGTTCCTCCACTAATTGCATTCACGGCGCGACGGCCTCGATTGCCCCGGGGAATAACAAGCCGACCTGATTGACGCGCGGCGTTTCATCTGCCATCCGCATCGATCCGCTCGTCACCGTTCAATCTGAAATGCCCCGAAGATCATTCCGCGTCGGCCGCTCATTTACCGGGCTCGGTCTTTTTGCCATCAGGCCGATCAAGAAACGTGAAAGAATCGCCGAATACAAAGGACCGCGGGTTACGGCCGAGAAAGCGCTCCGGCTTGAAAACCGGGGCAACCGGTATCTTTATGAAATCAATCCGCGTGTCACCATCGACGGGGCTCCGCGGAGCAATATCGCGCGCTATGCCAACCACTCATGCAATCCCAACGCGGAGACCTATACCTATGGCGGCCGCGTCTTCATTCGCGCATTGCGCCAAATAAAGGCCGATGAGGAAATCACCTACGATTACGGGAACGATTATCTTAAGTACGTGATCGGCCGTTCGCGCTGCCAATGCAAACGCTGCCGGAGGCGGCGCGCTCGCAAGCAGAGAGAGGCGCGTGCCACAAAGAAACGCCACGCCGCACGACAGGCGCGGATGCGGCGCAGAAAGCGCTGAATTCGGCGCAATCTCCCTCCGACCGCGCTGGTTGCGCAGCCCCGCCATTCGCTTTTGGCCCTGCCCACCAATTTATGGCCATGCTAGGCATTCGCCGAAACTCGCCGGGGCCCTTCCCTTGACCGCCGATAGCCTCGACCGCGCCGCTAACCGCGCCGATCGTATCCCGCTGGGCATTTTGTTCATGCTGGGTGCGACAGTCATGTTTGCGATCTCAAGCGCCCTCTCAAAATGGCAAGTCGCCGAGTATTCGTTCATTGAGGTTTTGTTCTTCCGTGCCATCGCCTCGCTGGCGACGTGCGCTGCACTGATCCTGCCCCGGACGGGGCTCAAAGTGCTCCGCACAAACCGCCTGCGCGATCATCTCGGCCGCAGCGCGACTCAGGCGACGGCGCAGAGCCTGATCATCATCGCTTTCGGATTGATGCCGTTGGCGGGCGCCGTCGCCATTAATTTCTCCTCGCCCCTGTTTGCGACCTTATTCGCCGCAATTTGGCTCAAGGAAAAAGTGGGTCTTGCCCGCATTGCGGCATTGGG
>Ga0173480_10000072_pt1 | contig 24892 bp, 21 predicted proteins | sample NitcycUS209509C1_FD_122622 | JGI IMG/M metagenome (GOLD analysis project Ga0173480, IMG submission 122622) | Soil microbial communities from Arlington Agricultural Research Station in Wisconsin, USA - Nitrogen cycling UWRJ-S209-509C-1 (version... | ecosystem: Environmental > Terrestrial > Soil... | reverse complement strand
GTATCGCTCTCGTCACCGGCCCACGCGAAGTACAAGTCGCCCCCGGGACCGTAGTCGAACCCTCCCTCGGAGTCCCAGCCGTCGTGCGGATGCGACACGCCGATGTGGTGCCCGACTTCGTGAATCGTCGTGCCGGTGAACCCATAACCCAACGAACGATAGACCGCGGCGCCGAACGTGAAGACGAACGACTGGGTGCCGTCCACCCAATTGTCGTCGGCAAACCCGAGCAGCCCGAACTGGGCGCCGAGACCAGCCTCGGTGGTGTTGAACGAGAACACCGGCGCCACGTAGTCGTGCGGCCGGTACTCGGGGACGTAGGTGCCCAGGTTCTCGGCGAAATAGCAGAAGGGTTGAGCGAAGGGCGACCCGATGCTCTGCCAGCACCCGGGCGTCACGTTGTTGAGGGTGAACGTGTCGAGCGCGTTCTTGGCACCCGCATCGATGGGGTTCACATCCCGCAGAGCAGTCTGCCAGCGGTAGTAGGGCTGGAAGCGGCGCCAACGCTCCTGGGCGAACGCCGGGTTCATCGAGGCCAGCCCCGAACTCCCGGGATCGTCCTCGAGCATCGTAATGTCGGCGACCCGGCGCCCACCGGGACCCGGCGCGGTGTTCAGCGGATCGTAGAGCGGGGACGTCGTAAAGAGGAGGTTGATGGCGACGTAACGTGTCAGCAGCCCCATATCGGTGCCGAGCTCCGACAACGCCCGATAACCGTTGGCGGCGTACTCCCAGATCGGCGGCATCCGGTACTCGGCCACGCCGTCGCCGTCCAGATCCTGGACGTCCACCACCCAGTTGGTCGTGTTGTCTTCCGGCCCGGCCGAGAAGTCGTAGAACCAGGTGCGGCTGTCGGTACCACCCCACGAGTTCATGGCGCGGCTCCCGCGGTTGCCGAAGTTGTGGCCCGTGTCCGGATCGGGATCGTCTGTCTTCGTGTAGACGTGAAAACGGAAGTCCGATCGGCCGTACCAGTTGATGAAGTAGATCTTGTAGCCCTTGCTGGACGAATGATCGTGATCGTCCAGCCAGCGCTCGACGCGCGGCCCGTCGATGAAGAGCACCGGGCCGGTGACGTCGAGGACGTTGTTGGCCTGATCGTTGTAGCCCACCTGGAAGATGGTCGGCGGTCCTTCCGTTCCCGCGCGCGACAAGAACTGAAAGAACTGCCGTTCGAACCCGTTTCCGCGCCGGGTCACCGAATAGTCGAATTCGTACGACAGGCCCATGTCACGCCCGTTGAGTCCGTAGAACTGCGGGTAACGCACGACCGGCTGATACGTGTCTGGCAGCAGCGCCAGGACATCCTTGCCCTTCACTCCTTGGTGGTCGAAGCCGATCAACACGATCTCGACCGGCACCGTTTGTTTGTGCACCACGAATGCTCCGGGCTCGAGCCCGCGCAACGCGCCGAAGCTCGGCTTGCGTGCGGCGTCCTGCGGTTGCGCGTGAGGAGTCAGTCCGGCGCCGAGGACAATGGCGGCGACGGCGGCGAGCGTCAGTCCGCGAGAGGGCATAGGGGCTCCCGGTTCGGGCGCGGGCACACAGCGGGGGGAGCCGTGTGACGAGTGCCTCGCGACGTTGATGGCGGAATCTAGTCGTCGCGACGCGACGTGTCAATTGCCTTCTGCACGAAAACTACTGCCGCGCACGGCCGGCTAATCGAACGTGCCGTCGGCGGCTGGCGACAACGACGTAACAGCGGTCACGGCGCCGACGCCAATCGGGCCGTAAACGTGCGGGAACAGCCACTGGCCGCCTTCGAGGTTCTCGCGCCGCACGGGTGCGTCGAGCGCGTCCTCACGGATGTGCAGCAGGATGAGGTCGGAGCGGCCGCGAAAGCGCGTGTTCGCGACCCACGCCACCTGATGCGGATCGGAGCAGTGAATGAAGCCCTCGCTGGTCAGCGAATCCGCGGTGTAGGCGCCGGCGGCCTGTGCCTGCTCCCACGCCGCCGCGGTCGTGATGTGGAAAATGAGCGCCATCACTACGGCTCAGTCGCGTTCCTTCATCAGCTCACCCCGCCACCGGGCAGCGGCCCCGAACACGGCGTCGATCGTCTCGCCGCGGTGCAGGTCCGCGCGCAAGTCGTTCAGCCGATCGATGAGCTGATCCAGCGCTCCGCTGATCGCGTCGGCGTTGACCGCGCAGATATCGCGCCACACGCTGGCCGGACTCGACGCCAACCGCGTCGTGTCCACGAGGCCGCGCCCGGCCACCGACAGCCCGGCTCCGGCGACGGCGGCGCCCACCGTGTCCATCAGCGCGCTCGCGGTCAACTGCGGCAGGTGGCTCACGAACGCCATGACCGTGTCGTGCTCGGCCGGATCCATGACGGTCGGCCGGGCGCCGAGCCCGGCGACGAACCGGCTCAACGCGGCGACGGCCTCGGCGTCGCGCGCGGCGACCGGGGTGAGGATCCAGGGCCGGTTCTTGAACAGGTCCGGCCGGGCGAATCCGAAGCCGCCTCGCTCCGCTCCTCCGATCGGATGCCCGCCGACGAACCTGGCGCCCGGAGGCAGGAGTCGTGCGGCGGTGACGATGTCGCGTTTGGTACCGCCGACGTCGGTGACGAGCGCGGTATCGAGCACGCGCGCCGGCAGTTCGCGCAGCAGGCGGGCGTTCTGGCGGACCGGCGCCGCCAGGATCACCAGATCGGCCTCCTCCAACTGCGACATCGACGCCAGGCCGCGATCGATGGCGCCGCTGCCGGCCGCATGGGCCAGCACTGCCGGACGATCGATGCCGACCACCTGGACGGCCGGCCACCGATCGCGCACGCCGAGGGCGATCGACCCGCCAATCAGGCCGATGCCGGCGATCGCGATCCGGTGAAACGGAGGCTCTGCGTCCGTCATCAGCCCGCCGCCTCTACCGGATCCACCCGTGACGGGCAGGGGCGTCGACGCAGATGCTGCGGCCAATCGCCGGCGCGATGATTCGGAGCTCCGCCATGACCCGCTCGAACTGGGCCGGGAACATCGACTGCGCGCCGTCGCTCAGCGCGCGATCGGGGTCGTGGTGCACTTCGATGATGAGACCGTCCACGCCGGCGGCGACCGCGGCACGCGCCATCGGCGCCACCATGTCGCGGCGGCCGGCACCGTGGCTCGGATCGGCGACGATCGGCAAGTGGCTGAGTTTCTTCACGACCGGAATCGCCGACACGTCGAACGTATTGCGAGTGGCGGTCTCGAAGGTACGGATGCCGCGCTCGCACAGGATGACGTCGCCGTTGCCGCCGGCGAGGATGTACTCGGCCGAGAGCAGCCACTCCTCGATGGTGGCGGAGATGCCACGTTTGAGCAGCACCGGTTTGCGCACGCGCCCCAGCTCGCGGAGCAGCGTGAAGTTCTGCATGTTGCGCGCGCCCACCTGGAAGATGTCGGCGTACTTGCCGACGAGCTCGATCTGGCTGATGTCCATCACCTCGGAGATCAGCTTCAGATCGTGCCGATCGGCGGCATCGCGCAGCATCACCAGGCCGGGCTCGCCGAGCCCCTGGAAGCTGTAGGGCGAGCTCCGCGGCTTGAACGCGCCGCCGCGCAGGATCTTGGCGCCCGCCCGCTTCACCGCCGCGGCCGCGGCCTCGACCTGGGCGTCGGTCTCCGCCGAGCAGGGACCGGCCATCACGACCACTTCGTCGCCGCCGATGCGGACGTCGCCGACCGCGACGACCGTGTCCTCGGGCTTGAAGGTGCGGCTGGCCAGCTTATACGGCTCGCTGATCCGCAACACCTCGTGCACGCCCTCGAGGATGCCGATGAGCCCGGGGTCGATCTTGTTCGCGCCGACGACGCCGAGCACGGTGCGCGTGGCGCCGGACGAGCGGTGCACGTCCATACCCAGCTCGATCAGCCGCGCAATCACCGCGTCGACCTGTTCCTCGGTCGCGCGCTCCTTCATCACCACAACCATGACGTCCCTCTTCTGCCGGCGGGGCTGCCCCCGCCCACGTACTTGCCTCGTGCGAAGGCCTACACTCCGTGCCTGCGCTCGCTCTCCTGGCGCTCCGCCCGTCGCGCCTCGTCGATGATGCGTTCGAAGATCCTGACCACCGCCTCGGCTGTCAGCGGCCCGGCCAGCTCCGTCGCGGCCTTGCGTACCGCTGCGAGCACCTGCGCCTCGCGATCCGGCTGGTAGACGGCCAGCCCCATCTCGTGTTTCAGCCGGCCGACTTCCACGGCGCAGGCCACTCTCACGTTCAGCAGCCGCACCAGTTGATCGTCGATGACGTCAATGCGGCCGCGCAGTTCCTCGATCGTCAGGCCTTCAGCCAACGCACGTACTCCTCGACTCGGGTGTCCAGGTCGGCCGAGGCGCCCGCCTCGGCGATCACGCTCACGAGCGCACTGCCCACCACGGCGGCGTCGGCCCAGCGGCCGACTTCGCGCACGTGTTCCGGCTTCGAGATACCGAACCCCAGCGCCACCGGCAGGTCGCTGACCGCACGGATGCGCCGCACCATGTCCTCAGCCCCGTCCGCGACCTGATCGCGGACGCCGGTGACGCCGAGGCGGGAGATGGCATAAAGGAAACCGCTGCCGACGGACGCGGCTTTCCGCAGCCGCTCGTCGCTGGTGGTCGGGCTGAGCAGCAGGATTGTATCAATGCCCCTCGCCGCCAGCAGCGCTTTGAACTCGCCGGCCTCTTCGAGCGGCAGATCGAGGACGAGCACGCCGTCGACGCCGGCCGCCTTCGCGCGATCGGCGAACGTCTCGGCGCCGAGCCGCAGGATCGGGTTGGCGTAGCTGAAGATCACCAGGCCGGCGCGGATCTCGGAACGGATCGAGGCGAGCAGTTCGAGCACGCCGTCGAGCGTCGTGCCCGAGGCCAACGCCCGCTCCGTGGCCCGCTGGATCACCGGGCCATCGGCCAGCGGATCGGAGAACGGCACGCCGACCTCGATCACCGTCGCGCCGGCGCGGTCGAGAGCGCGCAGGACACCGGCCGTGCGCGCCAGCGTCGGGTCGCCGGCGGTCACATAGGTGACCAAGCCGGGCTGACCGCTCGCCTTGGCGCGCGCAAAAGCCTCCGTCAGTCGGCTCATCGCAGCGCCTCCGCGACGCTCTGCACATCCTTGTCGCCGCGTCCCGACAGGTTCACCAGCACCACCGAACCCCGCGGCAGCGTTTTCGCCACCGCCATGATGTGGGCGACGGCGTGCGCCGACTCGAGCGCCGGGATGATGCCCTCGTAGCGCGCCAGCGCCTGGAACCCTGCGAGCGCCTCGGCATCGGTGGCAAACGCGTATTCGGTGCGGCCCTGGTCTCGCAGCCACGCGTGTTCAGGACCGACAGCCGCGTAGTCGAGGCCGGCGGAAATCGAATGCGTCAGCTCGATGTTGCCGGCCTGATCCTGCAGCACGTAGGTGCGCGTGCCCTGCAGCACACCGGTGCTGCCACCCGCGAAGCGGGCCGCGTGCCGGCCGGGCGCGATCCGCTCACCGCCGGCCTCGACGCCGATCAGCCGCACGCCTGGATCGTCGATGAAGCCGTCGAAGATTCCGATGGCGTTGCTGCCCCCGCCCACACAGGCGATCACGACGTCCGGGAGCCGGCCGACCTGATCGAGCATCTGCCGCCGCGCCTCGCGGCCGATCACCGACTGGAACTCGCGCACCATCAACGGGTAGGGATGCGGCCCGAGCGCGGAGCCGAGCACGTAGGCGGTATCGGTCACGTTGGCGACCCAGTCGCGCATCGCCTCGTTGATGGCGTCCTTGAGCGTCTTGCTCCCCGAGTCCACCTGGACGACCGAGGCGCCGAGCAACCGCATGCGCACGACGTTGAGCGCCTGCCGGCGCATGTCCTCGGCGCCCATGTAGACATGGCACTCCAGCCCGAGCAGCGCGCACGCCGTCGCGGTGGCGACGCCGTGCTGGCCGGCGCCGGTCTCGGCAACGATCCGGCGCTTCCCCATTTGCCGGGCGAGGAGCGCCTGGCCGAGCGCGTTGTTGATCTTGTGCGCACCGGTGTGGGTCAGGTCCTCACGCTTGAGCAGGATCCGCACGTCCGGCGCACCGCACGCCTCGGCGGCGAGGCGGCGAGTCTCGTAGAGCGGCGTCGGCCGCCCGACGTAGGTCGAGAGGAGCGACGACAGTTCCTGCTGGAATCGCGCGTCCTCGCGCGCCGCCAGGTAGCCGGCGGTCAGCTCTTCGACCGGCGCGACCAACGTCTCTGGCACGAACCGTCCGCCGTACTCACCGAAGTAGCCGCGCGCATCCGGATCGCGCCGCCCGAACACCGGAATTTGAATCGCCTCTGTCACGTCTGTCCTCTCGGCGGGTCTAATAACCCACCCTGCGCGCACCCTGCTCCGGGCGTCTGACCTGCCCTACGAAAGCCGCGCGAATGCCGCTCGCGCGTTCGCGAGAAACTCCGCCACTTTGTCCGGATTTTTCCGGCCGGGCGCGTCCTCGACGCCCGACGACACGTCCACGCCGTACGGGCGCACGGTCGCGACCGCCTCGGCCACGTTGGCCGGCGTCAGTCCTCCGGCCAGCACGACCTTCCGCCGCCGCGCGATCGCCGCCGCCTGCTGCCAGTCCACGCGCGTCCCGGTGCCCCCACGCTGCGGCGCCGCGACCGCGTCGAGCAGCAGCAGTGCCTGCGCCCAGTGCTCCGGCTCCACGTCCACGCCGACAGCCCGCCACAGCGGCATCTTCAGCGCCGCCGTGTAGCTCTCCGGCTCGTCTCCGTGCAGTTGCACCACGCGGATCCCCGTATGCGCCACGGTCGCCACGATGTCCGCCAGCGGCGCGTCGACGAACACGCCCACCACCGGCACGTCGGCCGGCACCGCGCGCACGATGTCGCGGGCCCGATCGGCGCTGACACACCGCGGGCTCGCCGGCGCGAAGATCACCCCCACCGCCGTGGCGCCTGCCGCCGCCGCGTGCGCCGCGTCGGCTTCCGTCGTCAGCCCGCAGATCTTGAGCAGCATGCGTCAGTCCGCGCGTCCGGCCGCGGGGGCGGCGCCGATCAGCAGTCGAATCGCCGCGGCGGGGTCGGGGTCGGTCATGAAGCGCTCGCCGATGAGGAATGCGCGGTATCCGGCCGCCGCCAGGCGCTCGAGATCCGCGCGCGACTGCAGGCCGCTCTCGCTCACTGCCACGACGTTCGCCGGCATGCGCGCGGCCAGGTCGTCCGACGCGCGCATGTCCACCTGCAGCGTCCGCAGATTCCGGTTGTTCACGCCGATGATGCGTGCACCCCCATCGATGGCCCGCGACAGTTCGTCGCGATCGTGCACTTCGACGAGCGCGGCCAGCCCCAGTTCCCAGGCCTGCTGTTGCAGCCGTTCGAGCTCCGGCTGGTCGAGCGCGGCGACGATCAGCAGGACCGCATCGGCGCCCGCCGCCCGGGCTTCGAGCAGCTGGTACTCGTCCACGACGAAGTCCTTGCGGAGCAGCGGCACCGGCACGGCGGCCCGCACCGCTTCGAGATCCGCCAGGGCACCGTCGAAGAACGTGGGCTCGGTCAGCACCGAGATGGCGGCGGCACCGCCGTCGGCATAGGCGCGTGCAATCCGCACCGGGTCGTAGACGGCGGCCAGCACGCCGCGCGACGGTGAACGGCGTTTGCACTCGGCGATGACGTTGAACCCGTGAACCCGCCGCAGCCGCCGCTCGAAGAGCGGCCCACGCGGCGCGGCCGCCGCCGCCCGCCGCTCGAGCGCCGGCCGCGGCTCGCGCTCCCGCCGCGACGCCGTGATCCGCCGCGTCGCGGCGACGATCGTCGCGAGGAGATCGGGGCCGGCGGTCACGCGGGCACCTCCGCGTGAGAAGCGCGCGCCATCGCCTCGAGCGTGGCCCGCGCCGCGCCGCGATCGATCGCTGCGGCAGCCTGGCGGATCCCGTCGCGTATCGAAGCGGCCCGCCCGGCCACGAACAGGGACGCGCCGGCGTTCAGCAGTACCACGTCGCGCGCCGGACCGGCCGTGCCGGCGAGGACCGATTGGATGATGGCGGCGTTGGTGGCCGCGTCGCCGCCTTTAAGCGCCGACGGCGCCGCCTTGGCCAGGCCGAAGTCGGCAGGGTGGACGTAGAACGTGTGCACCGCGCCGTCGCGGCACTCCGACACCTTGGTGTAGCCGGTGGTCGAGATCTCGTCGAGTCCGTCGGCGCCGTGCACCACCCACGCGCGCGTCGAGCCGAGCATCATCAGCGCCCGCGCCAGCAGTTCCGTAAGCTCCGGGCGCGGCACGCCCACGATCTGGCGCGACGCCCGCGCCGGGTTGGTGAGCGGACCGAGCAGGTTGAACGCGGTGCGGAGGCCGAGCTCGCGCCGCGTCGGCCCGGCGTGCCGCATCGACGGATGGAAGGTGGGGGCGAAGAAGAAGGCGATGCGCGCGTCGTGCAGGCAGCGCTCCACTACGGCCGGCGGCGCCGCGACGTTCACGCCCAGCGCCTCGAACACGTCGGCGCTGCCGCACTGGCTCGACACCGACCGGTTGCCGTGCTTGGCCACGGTGAGGCCGGCCGCGGCCACGACGATGGCGGCCGTGGACGACACGTTGAAGGTGCCGGCCCGGTCGCCGCCGGTGCCGCAGGTGTCGAAGACCTCACCGGCCGGCGCCGACAGCTTCACCGCGTGCTCCCGCATCGTCCGCGCGAAGCCGACGATCTCGTGCGGCCGCTCCCCTTTCATCGCCAGCGCGGTCAACAGGCCCGCCAGGGCGCCCGGCGCCGCCCGTCCCTCCATGACTTCGTGCATCGCCGCCGACGCCTCCGCCTCGGTGAGGTCCTCGTGCCGGACCACCTTCTCGACGAGCGCCGGGAGCGAGACGGACGCGGTGTCAGCCATCGTGCCGCCTCACAGGTCGAGGAAGTTGCGCAGGATGCGCCGCCCCTCGTCGGTCAGCACCGACTCGGGGTGGAACTGCACGCCGTGCACCGGGTAGGAGATGTGGCGCACGCCCATGATCGTGCGGTCCTCCTTGGTGTGCGCCGACGCTTGGAGTTGGGTCGGGAAGCCGTCACCCGACACCACCAGCGAGTGGTAGCGGCCGGCCTGGAACGGCGAGCCGACGCCATCGAACACCCCCTTGCCGTCGTGCACGACGGTGGAGGTCTTGCCGTGCATCGGCGCCGTGGCCCGCGTGACGGTGCCGCCGTACACCATGCCGATCGCCTGGTGACCCAGGCACACGCCCAGCACCGGCGTGGTCGGTCCGAACCGGCGGATGACGTCCATCGAGACGCCCGCGTCTTCGGGCCGCCCCGGACCCGGCGAGATCACGATGTGCTCGGGCGTCATTTCCGCCACTTCGTCGAGGCCCACCTGATCGTTGCGCCGCACTCGGACCTCGGCGCCCAGCTCGCCCAGGTACTGCACGAGGTTGTAGGTGAACGAATCGTAGTTGTCGATGACGAGAACCATGTCGAAGTCCCTGTTGTTCCACCACGTAGGGCGGGCCTTCAGGCCCGCCGCCGGGGCGCGGCTGAAGCCGCGCCCTACGACAGTCCGTTCTGTGCCAGTTCCAACGCGCGGAGCACCGCGCGCGCCTTGTCCTTCGTTTCCTCGTACTCGGCCGTCGGGTTCGAGTCGGCGACGATGCCGGCGCCCGCCTGCACGTAGGCGCGGCCGTTCTCGATCAGGACGGTGCGGATCGTGATGCAGAAATCGAGGTTCCCGGCGAAGTCGAGATAGCCGACGGCGCCGGCATAGACACCGCGCCGGCTGTTCTCGAGCTCGGCGACGATCTCCATCGCCCGCACCTTCGGCGCTCCCGACACGGTGCCGGCGGGAAAGCACGCGACCAGCGCGTCGAGGCGGTCGTGCGCGTCGTCGAGCCGCCCCTCCACGATCGACACCAGGTGCATCACGTGCGAATAGCGCTCGAGCGTCATGTAGGTCGGCACCCGCACCGTGCCGTACTTCGCCACCCGCCCGATGTCGTTGCGCCCGAGATCCACCAGCATGACGTGCTCGGCGCGCTCCTTCTCGTTGCGCTTCAGCTCCTCGCCAAGCCGGACGTCCTCCTCTTCGGTGCGGCCCCGCGGGCGCGTGCCGGCAATCGGATGGGTCTGCACCTGGCGGCCTTCGACCCGCACCAGCATCTCCGGCGACGAGCCGACGATCGAGCGGCCGCCCACGCGCAGGAAATACATGTAGGGCGACGGGTTGACGTGCCGCAACGCGCGGTAGACCGTGAACGGGTCCGCGTCGATGGCCGCCTCGAAGCGCTGCGACAGCACGACCTGGTAGATGTCGCCGGCCGCGATGTACTCTTTGGCCGTCTTCACCATCCCCTCGAACTGCTCGCGCGTGACGTTGGACGTCACCTCCAGCGGGCGGGCCGACGGCGGCGCCGTCTTCGACAGCGCGCGCTCCAGCTCGCGCTCCACGAACTCCACCTTGGCGCAGGCGAACTGATAGAGCGCCTCCAGGTCCTCGTCACCGCTGATCCGGGCATTGGCGATGATGAGGATGCGGTGGCGCACGTGATCGAAGGCGAGCACCGTGTCGAACAGCATGAAGCCCGCCTCGTCGTCCTCGCGCTCGGCCGGCTGCAGTTCGACGGGCTCGAACCACGCCGCCGCGTCGTAGCCGATGTAGCCCACGGCCCCGCCGGTGAAGCGCGGCAGCCCCGGCACGAACGGCGAGTGGAAGCCAGCCATCAGCTCGCGGATGGTCGCCGTGAACGGCTGGTCCGACTCGGTCGTCTCGCCGGCGCGGTCGATCAGCACCTTGCCGCCGCGCGCCCGGACGATGAGAAACGGATCCTTGCCGAGGAACGAGTAGCGCGCCACCTGCTCCCCGCCCTCCACCGACTCGAGCAGGAACGCGTAGTCCGCGTGCTCCGCCACCTTGAGGAACGCCGAGACCGGCGTCAGCAGGTCGGCGACGATCTCCTTGTAAACGGGCACGAACGTGCCGCGTTGCGCGAGTTCCTTGAACGCCTCGAACGTCGTGATCTGCATTGCTATCCCAACGACTCCTCTCGTTCCGTCTCCGCCGGACGCCCCAGTGCCGCGTCTGCGGCCGCCTGCATCACTCCCGGGGCTGGACGCTGGCCCGTCCACCACTCGAACTGCCGCTCGGCCTGCGCCACGAGCATCGGCAGGCCGTCGAGGACGCCGCACCCGGCGCGTCGCGCCTCGGCCACGAGCGCCGAATCGCCGTCGCCGTAGGTGAGGTCGTAGACCGTGTGTCCGTCGAGCGGGACATCGGCCATCGGCGATTCGCCGCGACGGCCCGCCCCGCCGAGCGGGGTGCAGTTCACGAGCATGTCCCACGATCCGGGCGCGGGCGGCCACGCCGCGGCGGCCGCTCCGAACGCCGCCGCCACCTCGTCGGCCTGCCCGGCGCGCCGGGCGCAGACCGTCACCAGCGCGCCGCGGGAGACCAGCGCCGCTACCACCGCCCGCGCCGATCCGCCCGCGCCCAGCACGGTGGCGCGCGTCCCTGCCAGCTGCCTCCCGAACCGTTCCTCGAGCGGCGCGAGAAAACCGGCGACATCGGTATTGGTCGCCTCGAGCGCGGCACGACGGCGAAGCGTGTTGGCGGCTCCCACGGCGATGGCGATCGGCTCCTGTTCCGCGGCCGCCCGCAGCGCGTCGAGCTTGAACGGGATGGTGACGCTGGCACCCTCGAAGCCCATCGCCTCGGCGTAGGCGATGAAGTCGCCGAAGTCGTCCGTCGTAAGCGGCACGTACACCGCGTCGACGCCGGCGGCCGCAAACGCCGCGTTGTGCATCACCGGCGAGAGCGAGTGCATCGCGCTGCGGCTCACGACGCCGAAGAGCCGGGTCGCCGGACCGATGTCGCGAAAACGGAAGACGTCGCGCATCCGGGCCGCCGGCATCTGCCCGGGCGCCACCGCGTTCCCCGCGAACGTCCATCGCGAGCCGTAGCGAGAGGCGAGCAGCCGCGACGGGACTCCCGGCTCGCCCATGCCGACGACGACGGCGTCGCCGGCGGCTCCGATCTCGCGCAGCGGCAGCGTGTCGCAGAGCCGGTGCGCGGCATACGCGATCTTGATCGTGCCCGCGCCCGTCCGGCGCATCGCCGCCACCCGGTCGGTCAGGCCGTCGGGAACGCCCGTGAAGTCGTGAAAGGACACCACGACCCGCGCGGCGTCCCGGGCGATGAGGTCGTCGAACCCGGCGCGCCATTCGACGTCCACGAGCTCGGCGCCCGCCGCGAGCGCGCGCTGCAGGATGCGGCGGCGCTCCTCTTCGGAACCGTCGAAGCGACCGCCTTCCCAACTCGCGCGGCAGGTCACCAGGGCCGGCACCCGCCGCCCGCGCAGAGCGCCGTCCACGTCGACATCGCGAACGCCATCGAGGCGCAGCTCGACCATGTCGCCGGCGGTCGCGGCATCGCGGGCCGCCAGCAGATCGCGCATCGTGGCGCCCGTCACGGTCTCGCACAGTCGTGCGCCGGACATCGGTGTCTCCAAAAAAACAAAAGCCCCTTCAACCAGGAGGCTGAAGGGGCGTTGATTCCGTCTTACTTCTTACGAGTGCGCCAGGCGCGTCTCAGACGCTGGCAGCCGCCCCCTCAGCAGTCCGGTACCACCACCAATAATTGGCGTTGGTCGCGGGCACGAAGGGGCGAAACGAGGCCATCATCAGCGTCGGAATTTGGTGAACGGCAGAGTAACGCAGGTCTTAGGGCCTGTCAACCGACGAGCCCACAGCTCTTGCGGTTTCAGAGGTTTACCCGTATCTTGAACCGAGGGCGGCCGGTCCCGCTCCCCCCGGATATGACCGTTCTATGACGACCCGCTTCCGCGTCGCGATCGCCCTGTTCGTGCTGTGCCTCGTCGGCGGGCTGCCGGCGCAGACGCGCATCTTCCCTGTCGATGACCTCAGGCCCGGCATGGTGGCCACGGGGCGCACCGTCTTCGAGGGCGACCGGCTCGACGAGTTCAAGGTCCACATCCTCGGCGTGCTCCGCAACGTCATCGGTCCGCGGCGCAACCTGATTCTCGCGCGGCTCGAGGGCGGTCCGCTCGCCAACACCGGCGTCATCGCCGGCATGAGCGGCAGCCCGGTGTACATCGACGGCCGCATCGTCGGCGCCGTCTCGTACTCGCTCGGCCAGTTCGCGAAGGAGCCGATCGCCGGCATCACCCCGTTCGACGAGATGGTCGACGCGGCGACCCTGCCGGGACCGCGCCGCCAGGCGGCACGCGTCGAGCTGACGATGCCGCTCAGCCAGGACTCGCTTCGCGCGGCGCTGTCGCAGGCCTTCTCGTGGGCCAGGCCGTTCGCCGACAGCCCCAACGACGTGCAGCTGCTCAGCGGCGCCTCGGTGGGCCCCGGCATCGGCACCTTGCTCCGTCCGATTGCCACGCCGATTACGCTCGGCGGGTTCGACACCACCGTGGCCGATCCGGTGATGGGCGCCTTCCGCGATCGCGGCTTCCTGCCGGTGATGGCCGGCGGCGCGCTGGCGCAGCAGGATTCGTCGGCGGCCACGCCGCGCCCGCTGCGCCCTGGCGATCCCATCGGCGTCGCGTTGATGAGCGGCGATCTCGAACTCGGCGCCACCGGCACGGTCACCGAGGTGGACGGCGATCGGGTGTACGCCTTCGGCCATCCGTTCTACGGCCTCGGCCCGACCGCGTTCCCGCTGACCCGGGCGCACGTCCACGTCGTGCTGCCGAGTCTCACCAGCTCGATGAAGATCGCCAGCACGGGCGACGTCATCGGCACCGTGCTGCAGGACCGCGCGACGACGATTGCCGGCACCCTCGGCCCAGGCCCGTCGATGATTCCGGTGACGCTCAACCTGCAGGCCGCGCGCGGCACGCGCAAGACCTTCAAGATGGCGATGGTGCGCGATCAGCTGTTCACGCCGCTCCTCGCCTACCTCTCCATCCTGAACACGCTCACGTCCTACGAGCGCGAGAACGGCGTGGCCAGCTACGCCGTGCGCGGCACCGCGCAGGTGAAGAACCACGCGCCGCTGGCCTTCGAAGATCTGTTCAGCGGTGATCAGCCGTCGGTCGGCGCCGCCGCCTCGGTGGTCACGCCGATCAACGTGCTCCTGCGCAACTCGTTCGAGGACGTGGAGATCGACGCGCTGACGCTCGATATCGACGCCAGCGAGCAGTCGCGCAGCGCCACGGTCGAACGGGTGTGGCTCGACGGCACGCGCGTGAAGCCGGGCAGCACGGTCAACATCAAGGTCCTGCTGCGCTCGTACCGCGGCGAGGAGATCCTGAAGTCGCTGCCGCTGCAGGTGCCGGCCAGCGCGCGCGGCAGCCTGTCGGTGATGGTGGCCGACGGCATCCGTCTGTCGCAGTGGGAAGCGCGTGAGCTGCAGGTGCAGCCGCTCCAGACCCGCGGCGTGCCGCAGATGCTCCAGGTGCTGAACAGCGCCCGCAAGAACAACCGCCTCTACGTTCGCCTCATTACCCGCGACGGCGGCGCGATCGTCAAGGGCGAGTCGCTCGCGGCCTTGCCGCCCTCGGTGCTCGCGGTCATGGAGGCCGATCGCAGCGGCGGCAGCTTCCGGTCGCTGCAGAGCGCGGTGCTCGGCGAGTGGGAAATCCCCACCGACCTGGCGGTGTCCGGCTCGCGCACCCTGACGCTGCCGCTCGAAGACTAAAAGAGGTCTTATCCACTCATGTTGATGCGTTTCGCGCGCCTCGCGGCGACGCTGATCGGCGGCGGCGCGTTTGCCATCGCCGTCTCGGCGGCAGCACCCACCTTCTGGCAGACCGCCACCGAAGCCGACTTCCTGAAGGGCGACGTGGAACACCTCGCCATCGACCCGTTCGGCCGTCTCATGCTCGGCCCCATGGCGACGCCGGTCTACGAAGCCAGCGCGCCGTTCCTCTGGGCCACGGCGACCACCGCCGACGGGAGCGTGTACGTCGGCAGCGGCAACGAGGGGCAGGTCTACCAGATCGACGCCAGCGGCCGCGGCCGCGTCTTCTTCGACTCCGACGAGCTCGAGGTGCACGCCCTCGCCGCGGTGCCCGGCGGTGGGCTCTACGTGGCCACCTCGCCCAACGGCAAGATCTACAAGGTCGATCAGAGCGGCAAGGGCGCGGTGTTCTACGACCCGCCCGACGCCTACATCTGGAGCCTCGCCATCGATCGCGCTGGCGCGCTGTTCGCCGGCACCGGCGACAAGGGCACCATCTACAAGATCACGCCCGACGGGCGCGGCGCGGTGTTCTACCAGACCAAAGCCACGCACGCGATGACGCTCGCCTTCGATCGCGAGGAGCGGCTGCTCGCCGGCACCGGCGCGCCCGGGCGCGTCTTCCGCCTCGACGCCGCGGGCAAGCCGTTCGTCCTCTTCGACTCCAGCTACGGCGAGATTCACGCGCTGCGCGTGGACGGCAATGGCAGCATCTACGCGACGGCGATCAGCGGTCGGGCCGGCGGCGCTGGCCCCGCCGATGGCGGCGCGCCGCGTCCCGCCGATCCCGGTCCGGCGCCGGTGGCGACCGTCTCGACCGAAATCACCTCCGTGGCCGTGGCCGACATCACCGTCTCCGCCGCCCCGGCGCCGCCCGCCGGCGGACGGCCTCAGGGTCCCGCGTCAGGCGCGGTGTTCAGGATCGGCTCCGACGGCGCCACCGATCTCCTGTGGGAAGCGCGTGACGACACACCGTACGACATCGCCTTCGAGCCCGGCGGCGGCGTGATCATAGCGACGGGAGGACGCGGCAAAATCTATCGCCTCGCGGGCGACCCGGCGCGGGCCACGCTCATCGCGCGCGCGGACGCACAGCAGGTGACGGCGCTCGCGACCGATCGCGGCGGCCAGGTGCTGTTCGCCACGTCGAACCCGGGCAAGCTGTTTCGCTTGTCGGCCGCCCGGGCCGACCGCGGCACGTTCACCTCGGAAGTGCGCGACGCGCAGACCGTCGCCACGTGGGGCGCGATCAAATGGCAGGGCCTGGTGCCAGCCGGCACGCGCGTCGAGGTGTCCACGCGGAGCGGCAACACCCGCACGCCCGACGAAGCCTGGAGCGATTGGAGCGCGCCGTACGTGACCGCCGACGGCAGCGCCATCACCAGCCCGCGGGCGAGGTACCTGCAGTGGCGCGCCGTCCTCATCGGCGGCGGCCGTGCCGAATCGCCTCTACTGACGTCGCTCACGGCCGCCTATCTGCCGCGCAACGCCCGGCCACGCGTCACGTCGATTACCGTGCACACGCCCGGCACGGTATACCAGCGCCCGTTCCCCACCGGCGAGCCCGAGATTGCCGGCTTCGACGGCGACACGCCCGACCGCCGCGCCGCGGCGCAGGTACAGGGCGGCGCCGGCGGCGGCCCCAACCTGGGACGCCGCGCCTACGAGAAGGGGCTGCTCACCTTCATCTGGCGGGCCGACGATGAGAACCGCGACGACCTGCTCTACGAGCTGCAGTACCGCCGCGAGGGCGAGACCGCGTGGCACACGCTGAAGTCGGCCCTCACCGACGCCATCTTCGTGTGGGACACCACCTCGGTGCCGAATGGCCGCTACACCGTCCGGGTGCTGGCCTCGGACGCCCAGTCCAACTCCCCCGCCACGGCACTCACCGGCGATCTCGAGAGCAGTGCCTTCGATATCGACAACACGCCGCCGTCGATTACCGTCACCGGCGCACGACGCGACGGCAACCGCACCGTCCTGGCATTCGACGTCCGCGACGACAACTCGGCGGTGCTGAAGGTCGAGTACTCGCTGGACGGCGACAAGTGGCAGACGGTGTATCCAAAGGACGGGATTGCCGACTCGCGCGTCGAGCAGTTCGAGCTGACGCTGCCCGACGGCCCGGGCTCGATGGGAGTGGTCCTGCGTGCGGCTGATGCGCTCAACAACGTAGCGAGCACGCGCGGCGTTGCTGCGCAAGGCGGCCGCTGACGCGACCGCGGCCCGCCGCGGCCCTCAGGCGGTTGCCGATTCGAGCGGCGCGGGCGACGGCGCCGGCGGCAGATCGCGGGAGCTGGTGGCTTCGGGCGGAAGCGGGAGGCTGACCGGCTTGGCGGCCGCCGGCGGTACCGCCAGCGCCGGCCGGGTGAGCGGCATGCCCAGATCGACTGTCCGGTGCGACGCTTTCACCGTGGTCCGCGCGAACAGCCACACCATGTTCACCGCCACGACCTGACGGCCGGGCCGCTGCGCCGGCGCGAACCGCGACTGGCGCACCGCGTGCAGCACGCCCTGCATCTCGTTGTCCGCGGCGATGCCGCTTGGCGTCAGCATATGGCGGGCGCCCACCTGCTCGAGCAGCGCGTAGTCGCTGATCTTCCCCTCGCGGGTCACGGTGGCCGCCACCGCCACGACCTCGTCCTGATGGCCGTCGCCGGAGTCCTGCATCAGCAGCCCGTCGAGGGCCACGCCGTCGTCGAGCCGGGGCAGATACATCGCCGCGTCGAGACGCTGGGGGTTGCGGTTGGAGCCGGGGTCGGCGAGGTTCTCGATCATCGCCGCCAGCGACGCCGGCTGCTCGGCGCTCGTCGCCTGCCAGACGCCGCTCGCCAGGCCGACGCTCAACGCCACCGCCACCGTGGCCCCGAGGGCCGGCCACCAGAGCCGCATGTCGCTGAAGAGCTCGTGGATGCGGACGCCCAGCGACTGCTCGTATTCGGTGTCCACCCTGGCCAGCACTTCGGACTGCATGGTCGCGAGCGCCCGCCCCATGCCGTCCTGCGGCGCGGCGTCCGTACCGCGCCGGCCAGCGTCCTCGTGCGCGCGGGCCATCATCCGGAGCGAGGCCCCGATGATCTGCGCATCCTCGATCCGGGCGGCGCAGGTGTGGCACCAGCGCAGGTGGGTTTCCACCAGCACCTGATCGCCCATCGGCAGCTCGCCGTCCATGAAGGCGTCGAGCCGGGAGCGCGCGTAATCGCAGCCGACGTAGCGGATCATGCCTTCAGCCCCAGCAGTTCGGCGCGCAACGCCTGCCGCGCGCGGGTGAGCCGAGACTTCACGGTACCGACGGCGATGCCGAGCGAGAACGCGATCTCGTCGTAGCGCAGCCCGTCCACCTCGCGCAGAATCACCGCCGTCTTCTGGTCGAACGGCAGGCGATCGAGGGCGCCCCAGATCAGCGACGCGATCTCCTTGCTGGCCAGCAGACGATCCGGCGGCATCTCGCCCTGCGAGGGCATCTCGCCGCACAGGCTGATGTGCTCGTCGAGCGATACCTGGCTGCCGCGGCGGCGGCGATTCCACCACCGCTGACGGTTGCGCGCCTGGTTGACCACGATACGGAAGATCCAGGTACGCAGCGCCGACTGGCCGCGGAACGACGGGAGCGTGCGGAAGACCCGCAGGAAGACCTCCTGCGAGACGTCGAGGGCGTCGTCACGATCGCCCAGCAGATGGAAGGCCAGCGCGTAGACCATGCGCTGATGCGCGGCCACGAGCTCGGCACAGGCGGCTTGATCGCGCGCGACACACCGCTCGACCAGGGCGGCCTCGCCCGCATCGGCCCCCGCCCAGCTGATGGCACCAGCGTTTTTCACGTCTCCAGCCGTCCCTGTAGACATTGAGTGTACCACCCGCTTGCCCCAATTAGACCCCGGCCCCTCCGGAAGGTTCCGGCTGGGGGAATCCTCGGTTTTCCTCCTCCATGACCTGAGAGCGTCCGGTGCCCGCCGTGCGAGGTTTGGGCCCCCGCCGGGTGGCGTCGTACGATGCCCCCGTGAAACGGCCGGTCATCGTGATCACCGTCGTGGCCGCGGTGGTCGCCGCCACCGTCTACGGATGGTCCGACGTGCGCCAGGCGCGCGCGTTCCGCCGGCTGATCGCCGAGGGGGACGCGGCGCTCGGCCGGGGACAGGCCACGGCGGCCATCGAGGCGTTCAGCGGCGCCGTGGCGCTCCGCCCGCAGTCGATGCTCCCGTACCTCAAACGCGGCGACACCTACTGGCGCGACGGCCAGTTCGACTCCGCCGCACGCGATCTCGCCCAGGCCCAGGCGCTCGACCCCACCGCCCCGCAGCCGCTCGAACTCGCCGGCGACGTGCGGCTGGCCCGTGGCGACGCGGCGGGCGCGGTGGCCCCGTTCCGCGCCTACCTGGCGCTCGACGATCGCGCGCCGCGCGTGCAGTACAAACTCGGCCTCGCGTTGTACCGCACCGGCGACCTGAAGGGTGCCACCGAGGCCGCACGCCGCGCGCTGGCCATGGACCCGCGGCTCGCGGAGGCGCACCAGTTGCTCGGCCTGACGGCGGTCGCCGAGGGCCGGCTGGCCGACGCGGGCCGATCGCTCGCCCGCGCGATCGAGCTGCAGCCGGCCTCGACCGCCGCGCGCTCCGCCCTTGCCGACCTCTACGAGTCGCTTGGCCGCACGCGCGACGAGACCACGCATCGCGAGGCCGTGGCAGCACTCGACGCGGCGCGTCCGGAAGGGTTGGTGTCGCTCGCGCTGGCGCATGCACGGCACGGGCGTCCCGACGCGGCAGCGGCGACACTGAGCCGGGCCAGCGAGCGGTTCCCCGGTTCGGAGGCCGTCGCCAACGCGAGCGGGCGCATATGGCTGGATCGGGCGGAAGCGAGCGGCGATGCACGCGCGGTGATCACCGCACTCGATGCGCTCGCGCCGGCCGCCGCGCGTGAGAATGCGTCCAGCGAAACGCTCGCGCTCTATGGCCGCGCGCTGTTACTCAACGGTGATCTGACCGCCGCCCGGGAGGCCCTGCTGCGCGCCACGACGCAGTTTCCGATCGCTCGCGACGCGTTTCTGCGGCTGTCACAGGCCGAGGCGCGCCTGGGCCGGCGCGACGACGCTCGTGCGGCCCTGGTGAGGCATCAGGCGCTCACGCCGCCCTGATCCCTGACCTGCCTGCCCACCTGCCTACCTGCCCGAAGGCGCCGCCTTGGGATCCAGCGCGTCGCGCAGGCCATCGCCGAGGAAGTTGAACCCGAGGACGAGAACGGCGATCGCGAGCCCTGGGAAGATGGTCAGATGCGGCGCGTCGAGCAGGTGGATCCGGCCGTAGTTGAGCATCGTGCCCCAGCTCGGGGTCGGCGGCTGCACCCCGAGTCCGAGAAAACTCAGCGACGCCTCGGCGAGGATGGCGCCGCCCATCCCGAGGGTCGCCTGCACGCTCACGGCAGGCAGCGCCGTGGGAATCACGTGACGAAGGAGCACGCGGGGCGTTCTGGCCCCGAGCGCGCGCGCCGCCTGCACGAACTCGAGCTCACGCGCCCGCAGCACCTGACCGCGTACCAGCCGCGCGTAGCCCACCCAGCCGATGAGCGACAACGCGATCACGACGTTGGACAAGCTCGGGCCCAGCACCGCCACCATCGCGATGGCGAGCAGCAGCCCCGGAAACGCCAGCAGGACGTCGATGATGCGACTCAGAGCTTCGTCCACGCGGCCGCCGAAGTACCCGGCGATGGCGCCGACCAGGATCCCCACGGCCGACGAGATCGACACCACCACCAGGCCGACCAGCAGCGAGATGCGCGCGCCCGCGAGCACCCGCGACAGAATGTCCCGACCGAGCTCGTCGAGACCAAACCAGTGCCGCAGCGACGGCCCGGTGAGCCGGAGCGGCAGGTCCTGCGAGGCGGTGTCGAAGGGTGCGACGACCGGTCCGATCACCGCGGCGAGCACCGCAACCCCCACGATGACTGCTCCGACGCTGGACATCCTGACGGCGGACGACGCTCTGAATCGGGCCACGCTCGCCGGCGCCTCGCTCGTCATTCGAAGCGGATCCTCGGGTCGAGCACGCCGTAGAGGAGGTCGGTGACGAGGTTGACGGCCACATAGGTGACCGCGATGAACAAGATGCAGCCCTGCACGAGCGGGTAGTCGCGAAAGCCGATCGACTGCACGAGCAGTCGGCCGATGCCCGGCCACGCAAAGATGGTCTCGGTGATTACGGCGCCCGTCAGCACGGCGCCAAACTGCAGACCGAGCAGCGTGACCACCGGAATCAGGCTGTTACGGAAGGCGTGGCGCAGAACCGCCCGCGCACGCGAGGCGCCCCGGCCCCGAGCGGCCTGCACGTAGGGCTCGCGCAGCTCTTCGAGCAGCGTCGCCCGGGTCATGCGCGCCAGAATCGCCGCCAACGCCGCGCCGAGCGAGATGGCGGGCAGTACGAGATGTGCCAGGGTGCCTCGGCCCGACACCGGCAGCCAGCCCAGCTCGATGGCAAAGACGATCGCCAGGAGCGGGCCGAGCCAGAAGTTGGGGATCGAGACACCGGCCAGTGCCAGGGCGGTGGCGCCCGAGTCGATGGCCGTGCCCCGCCACACCGCCGCCGCGATCCCGAGCGGCAGCGCGACGAGCAGCGCGACGAACATGGCCGCGCCGGCGAGTTCGGCGGTGGCCGGGACGCGCGAGGCCACCTGCGAGACGACCGGCTCGCCGGTCCGCAACGACGTACCCAGGTCGCCTTTGAGGACGCCGGTCAGAAACGCACCGTACTGCTCGAGCAGCGGGCGATCGAGTCCGAGCCGGCGGCGCAGTTCCTCCACATCGGCCTGCGGTGCGGTCTCGCCGAGCATCGCCTGCGCCGGATCGCCGGGAATGAGGTGAATGAGGGAGAAGACCAGCGTCGCCACGCCGAACAGAACGGGGACCGTCAGCACGAGCCGCCGCGCCAGGTAACGGAGCACGCACAGGATTCTACGTCTGCCCGCGCTCGCGGCCGCGGACGTCGAGCCGCGCCATCAGCTTCGAGAGCCCCTGACGCGTGAGTCCCAGGGCGCGCGCGGCCTCGCCGCGCCGGCCGGCGGCACGCGCCAGGGCGGCGGCCAGGGCCTGCCGCTCGCACGACTCGCGCAACGCCGCCAGCGTCGGCAGCGGCGCATGCGCGCCGCCGATCCGTTCTGGCAGCAGCGACAGCGGCACCGGCCCGGACCGCGGCGCCGCAACCGCGAGCGCCGCCATCACGTTCTGCAGCTCGCGTACGTTGCCGGGCCAGGCGTAGTGCGCCAGCGCGCGCAGCAGCGCCTCGGAAAGCGTGGCGCGCGTCCCGACCCGCGCCGCCGCCGCGGCCCAGAAGATTTCGGCCAGCACCAGCACGTCCTCCGGACGCTCCCGGAGCGGCGCCACCCGCAGGTGGATCACGTCGAGCCGGTAGAGGAGATCGGTGCGAAAGCGGCCCTCGGCGGCTTCGACGGCCATCGAGGTGTTGGCGGCGGCGACGATGCGCACGTCGATCGCCCGGCTCACCGCCTCGCCGACCCGGCGGATCTCTTGCTGCTGAATCGCCCGCAGCAGCTTGGCCTGCGCTCGCGCCGAGAGCTCCGACACCTCGTCGAGGAACAACGTGCCGCCGCTCGCGGCCTCGAAGAGACCGGCGCGATCGGCGGCAGCTCCGGTGAACGCGCCGCGGGCATGCCCGAAGAGCTCGGCCTCGACGAGCTCGTCCGGAAGCGCCGCGCAGTTCACGTCGCAGAAGCCGCGCGCCGCGCGTGGGCCAAGGCGATGGAGGGCGCGCGCCACCAACTCCTTTCCCACACCGCTCTCGCCCTCGATGAGCACCGCAAACGGCGCGGCGGCCGCTCGAACCACCACCTTCCGAAGGTCCTCGAGGGCCCGGCTCGCACCGGCGAGCTCCGGCATCACCTCCACCCGCGGCTTGGAAACGGCGCCGGCCGGGGCGCGCGATCGACGAACCGACGGGGGCTCGCCGGTGAGACGCTCGAGCGCATCGCGCAGCAGCCGCGGCGCGGCCGGGAGCAGACGGCGCAACCGGCGCACCAGGGCGTCGGCTTCACGGGTCAGGCCCGAGCGACGCAGCAACGCCAGCCAGACCAGTTGCGCCCGCGTCAGACGCAGCGGCGCACGGGCCGCCCGCGCGTGGGCGGCGATCGCGTCGAGACAGGCCGCGGCCGCCTCGCGGTCGCCGCTCTCGCAGAGGACGCGCAGGCGCGCAGTCTCCAGGATGGCCAGCGCGTGCGGTCCGGCGTGTCCCAGCGTCCGGCGCAACTCCGCCGCGCGGCAACCCGCCTCGAAGAGCCGCTGCCCTGCCACGAGCACGCGGACCGCCGTGGCCTCGACCCAGGCGCCGACCACGGGATCTTCATGCGTCTCGCACTGCGGCAGATGCTGCATCGCCCGCTCGGCGTCACCGCGCCAGAGCGCCACGCGTGCCAGGCAGCTTTCGGCCCAGGCGCGCCGGTGCCGAGACGGCGCGGCGGCGGCGACAGCCGACGCCCTCGCCTCGGCCTCGTCGAGGCGCCCCTCGTCGGTGAGCGCGGCGATCTCCCACAGCGCTGCATCCCGCGCGACGTCGGTGGACACCGGGAGGCTGGCTGCCACTGCGTCCGCAAACGTCTGGCGCGCCGCACCGGCGCGGCCGCGAACGAGTAGCAGTTGCCCGAGTTCGAGCAGCACCCGAGCGCACGGCTCGTACGCCTGACGGCGCATCAGCGCCGCCGCCACGTCGCGCAGCAGCCGCTCGGCCGCCGCATGACGGCCGGCACGCACGAAGGCGGCGGCGCGTCGCCCGCGCATCACGTGCGCAGCCGCCGCCGGCGTCAGCCGTGCGAGGCGCTCGCCATGCGGACGCGGCGCCGCGTCATCTTCGTGGGCGCCGCCGCCGGCACGCGTCACCCGATCAGCGGAGGGCATCGCGGCTGCTGATGCAAGCCCGCGCGCGTCGCGCAGGCGCCGGAAACGCACGCCCACGCGGGAAATCGGCGCAGTTTCTAAGGTATAGAATGAGATCGAATGCTCAGATTCCTCAGCGCCGGCGAGTCGCACGGCCAGGCGCTCGTCATCACCGTCGACGGCATGCCGGCGGGGCTCGAGCTCGACATCGACGGACTCAACCGGCAACTGCGGCGGCGGCAAGGCGGCTACGGGCGCGGCCGCCGGATGCAGATCGAAAGCGACCGCGCCGAGATTCTGTCGGGCGTGCGCAAGGGGCGGACGACCGGCGCGCCGATCGCCATGCTCATCCGCAATCGCGACTGGGTCAACTGGCAACAGACGATGCACGTCGAGAAGGAGATGCCCGAAGGCGCCACCGGCGCCAACCGGGCCGACGTCACGCGGCCGCGCCCCGGTCACGCGGATCTCGCCGGCGCCCTGAAGTACGGACACACCGACGTGCGCGACGTGCTCGAGCGCGCCAGCGCCCGCGAGACGGCGTCGCGCGTCGCCGCCGGCACGCTCGCCCGCCAGTTACTGGGTCAGTTTGGCATCCGCGTTGCGAGCCACGTGTCGGTGATCGGCGACGTCGGCCTCTCGGCCGGTCACACGGTGTCGTTTGCCGACGCCGAGGCGCTGGCCGACGACGCCCCGATCCGCTGCGTGGACGCGGCGCTCGAGCAGCGCATGACCGACGCGATCGACCGCGCCCGCGACGCCGGCGACACGCTGGGCGGCGCCTTCGAGATCATCGTCACCGGAGTGCCGGTGGGGCTCGGCTCGTACGTCCAGTGGGACCGCAAGCTCGACGGTCGCCTGGGGCAGGCGCTGCTGTGCATTCACGCCATCAAGGCGGTCGGGATCGGCATCGGTCCTGAGGTCGCGTTGCGGCCCGGCTCGCGCGTGCACGACGAGATCCTGCCGCCGGACGCGCACACCGAGGCGCTCGTGCGGCCCACCAACAACGCCGGCGGGCTTGAAGGCGGCGTGACGAACGGCCAGGACGTGCGGGTGACCGGGTTCATGAAGCCGATCGCCACGCTCATGAACCCGCTGCGGTCCGTCGATCTGACGACGATGCAGAACGCGCCGGCCGCCATCGAGCGCAGTGACGTCTGTGCGGTGCCCGCGGCCGCCGTCGTCGGCGAAGCCATGGTGTCGTTCGTGCTCGCCGACGCCTTCCTCGAGAAGTTCGGCGGCGACTCGGTGGACGAGATCGCGCGCCACTACGCGGCCACGGCCGAACAGGTGGCCCAGCGTTTCGCCCCGGCCAAGGCTGTCGGCCGCGCCAGCTGAGCGACCCGCAGCCGCGATGATCCGGCCGATCCTCCGCTACGGAGCCGACACGCTGCACCGCGCGTCG
>Ga0173480_10000071_pt1 | contig 25021 bp, 19 predicted proteins | sample NitcycUS209509C1_FD_122622 | JGI IMG/M metagenome (GOLD analysis project Ga0173480, IMG submission 122622) | Soil microbial communities from Arlington Agricultural Research Station in Wisconsin, USA - Nitrogen cycling UWRJ-S209-509C-1 (version... | ecosystem: Environmental > Terrestrial > Soil... | reverse complement strand
AGTAGCTGCGCAGGTTGATGTTCGCGAATCCCCAGCCGTACCGGTCGCCGATCTGCGTGCACAGCCGGTTCACATCGTCGTAGTTGCCTTCGACGGCTATCACCTGCGGACGATAGATGGATGCGCCCAGCACCTTGGCCGGCTCGAGATCGTTCGGGATGAACACGTAACACGGCAGACCCAGCCGCGCCGCATGTGCGGCGACGCTGCCGGCGAGATTGCCCGTGGACGCGCAGCCAAAGACGCTGAAGCCGAGTTCCACGGCGCGCGTGGCCGCGACGGACACCACGCGGTCCTTGTAGGAGAACGTCGGGTGATTCACTGAATCGTCTTTGATGTAGAGCTCCCGGACACCGAGCTCACGCGCCAGACGATGCGCCTTTACCAGCGGCGTCATGCCGGAATAGAAACCGGTCTTCGGCTCTTCTACCGGCAGCAACTCGAGATAGCGCCACAGCGAATGCGGCCGCGACTCGATCAACTTCCGGCTGATCACCTGGCGAATGGCCGCGTAGTCGTAGGTGACTTCGAGCGGCCCCAGGCATTCGCACACCCAGGACGCCGCGGCTGGATAGGTGGCACCACACAGGTGACACGTCAATCCGGCGACGAATCTCATACGGTTCTCCCGTGAGCCGACACCGCGCCGGCCATCGCAACAGCGTGATGCACGGCCAGTGTCCGAATCGTGACCTCGCACCCGGCGCGCGCATACATCGACGCGAGCACCTGCTCGAGGCGAGCGAACTCTCGCCGTGCCAGCACGGCAACTGAAGGTCCCGCTCCCGACAAAAACGCCCCGAGCGCGTCGGGATCCTCGAGAGCCAGTACCTCGCGCAACAGCGGCACGAGCGCCGCACGCGCGGGCTGATGCCATGTGTCCTGCACCGCGGCGCGCAGATGGGTGTCGTCACCAGCCTGCAGCCCGTGCACCAGCGACAGCACCCGCTGCAGGTTGAAGATCGCATCCTTGCGCGGCAACGTATCCGGCAGGGCGGCGCGTGCCTTCGCTGTCGCGAGACCCACGACCGGCGTCGCCACCACCAGACGCAATCCTTCAGGCCAGTGCCATCTGAGTGCTCTGAACCGGCCCGACTCCTCTACCACCGATGTCAGCCCGCCAAACAAAGCCGGCGCGGCGTTGTCCGCGTGCCCCTCGGCCTCGGCAGCCACGCTCAGCAGAACCTCGTCGGGTACGACTCCGGTCACACGCTCGAAGATTCGCAGACCCGCGACTGTGGCAGCCGCGCTGCTGCCAAGGCCCGCTGCCATCGGGATATCGCTGTCGACATCGACGACGACGGAGGGCGACTTGGTGCCCAGCCGCTTCGCCAGTAGGTTGAACGCCCGTTCGACGGCGTTTTCTCCGGTAACCGACGGCGTGCTCTTGCGCACCACCAGTTTCGTTCCGCCGTCGTTACTCACGTCGATCAATCGTACGCGCAGGAAGAGCTGAACCGCCACGCCAAGCGTGTCGAAGCCACCGCCAAGATTCGCTACGGAGCCGGGAACGACGATTTCTTCGGCCAGAGCCGGACGAGTGGACTGAGTCAACTGAACCTGTGACGCCGGATGCCGGGTGGAACCACCACCCACGTGGGCCGGGGCGTCAGCCCCGGCAGCTCCAGGTTCGTGCCCGACCGCCTTCCAACGGTCTAAGTGACACGAAACAAGAAAGATATCACGAATTCTCGTCCATCAGCATTGGCAGGGCGAGCGGTGGCTCCGCGTGCCAGGGCTCGGCGGAAATGCGGGCCAGGGCCCGTCGCAGGGAAGACTCCTCGCAGGGCTCGACGGTAATCACGAACGGTAGAGCCTCCTTCGGATAGCCGGGCTCCTGCAGGACGGCGTCGAGATTGACGTGCTCGTCAGCCAGGGCGGTGGCGATGGCGGCAAGAATGCCCGGCCGGTCCCTGACGATGAATCGCAGGTAGTACGCACGGGCGGGAGGCTCACCGAGGCCAACCGGCTCCCAGATTTCGGCGTCCGGTCCCGAACGCCCCGTGAGCGCCAGCAGATCCGACACGACAGCCACCGCCGTGGCCGGACCACCGGCTCCCGCGCCGCTGAACGCACTCTCGCCGCCGTACTTGCCGTAGATGGTCACCACATTGTTGGCGCCGCGATTCCGTCCGAAACTCGAACCGCCTGGTACCAGCGCAGGCCCCACCGACGCATAGAAGTGTCCAGCGTGCTCGTGCATCTGCGAGATCTGCCGGATCGTGCAGCCCAGCCGCCGCGCGTAGCGGAAGTCGGCACTCGAAATCGTGCGGATCGTGCCGCGCGGAATGTCGTCGAGCTTCATATGCCGTCGGAAGGCAATCCCGGCGAGCACCACCAGCTTGGCGGCCGCATCGAATCCGTCCACATCCGCCGTCGGATCGGCCTCGGCATATCCGAGCTTCTGCGCATCCTTCAGGACGACGTCCATCGCTTCGTCCGTATCGGACATGCGGCTCAGGATGTAGTTGCACGTACCGTTCAGGATTCCCGCCACGCCCGTCAGCGTGTCGCCCGACAGTCCCTCGCGGACGCCGTGAATCAGCGGGACACCGCCGCCGACCGCCGCCTCGAACCGGATCTGTGCGCCACGTTCACCAGCGAGGCGCAGCAGTTCCGGCCCGTGCGCCGCCAGGAGCATCTTGTTGGCGGTGACGACCGACGCACCCTGCTCCAGCGCCCGGCGCACGATCGTGTGGGCATCCTCCACACCGCCCATGACTTCGACGACAACATCCGGATGGGATGCCAGCGCATCCTCGACGCTCTGCGTCCAGGTGACCGCCGGCGGCACCCAGTCGACGCGCTTGCGGGCGACGTCGCGATTGAAGACGTGCGTCAGCTCGATGCGGCCTCCGAGCTCCGTGCGGTCGGCGAGAATCCGTGCGACCGAGGCGCCAACCGTGCCGAACCCAAAGAGCGCCACCCTCAGGGGGCGACGGGACGCTGAAGCCTGGCTTGCGGCCAAATCGATCGACGTGTGCGCGGTCATGGAGAGCGGTTCCTCGTGTGTAACGGACCTGGTCATTGTAGCCCTGTAGACTGTAGTGGGGTCAGATCTTGAATCGCTGCATTTCGCACGCTCCGGCACCCGTTCTGAGCCGAACCCGTGCCGGTGCCGGAGCGTGCGAAATGCAGCGATTCAAGATCTGACCCCAGAGGAGTGGCGCTTACGTGACACAGACTCCCTTCACCATTGGCATCGTTCAGGATCATGCCGACGCGGACGGGCGCGAGAACCTGGCCCGGGCCGAACGGCTCGTGCGGGACGCGGCCGCCCGCGGGGCTCAAATCATCTGCCTCAAGGAACTGTTCAACGCGCCGTACTTCTGCAAGGCGCAGCAGTTGGAGCGTTTCGATCTGGCGGAACCGATTCCGGGCGACACGACGGCCGCGCTGCAGCGGCTGGCCAACGAGCTCGCCGTCGTGCTGATCGTCCCGATGTTCGAACGCCAGGCCGCCGGCGTCTACCGCAATTCCGCGGCGGTCATCGACGCCGATGGCACCCTGCTCGGCATCTACCGCAAGATGCACATTCCGGACGACCCGCTGTTCTACGAGAAGTACTACTTCACGCCGGGCGACGGGCACATGGACTATCACGGCGAGACGCCGGGCGAAGCCAACGGCTTCAAGGTCTGGAAGACACGCTACGCCACCATCGGCGTGCTGATCTGCTGGGACCAGTGGTATCCCGAAGCCGCGCGCATCACGTCACTGCTCGGGGCGCAGGTGCTCTTCTACCCCACGGCTATCGGCTGGCACCCGGCTGAGAAGGACGAATGGGGACGCGCCCAGGTCGACGCATGGCGCACGATCCAGCGCTCGCACGCCATTGCCAACGGCGTCTACGTGGCCTCGCCGAACCGCATCGGTCACGAGGACGAGCCGGGCACGAATGGCATCACCTTCTTCGGCCACTCGTTCATTGCCGACCCGTTCGGCCGGATCGTCACCGAGGCCGCCGAGGGACAGGAGATCCTGATCGCGCGCTGCGATCCGGCGCTCATCGAATCGGTGCGCCGGAACTGGCCGTTCCTCCGAGACCGACGGGTGGACGCGTACAAGCCGATTCTGAATCGCTACATCGGATAGGGCTCAGGGCACAGGCCTCAGGCCTCAGGGCTGGGCAAGGGACTAGGGCTCAGGGCACAGGCCTCAGGGCTGGGCAAGGGACTAGGGCTCTGGGCTCAGGGCTCAGGGCAGTACAGGCTCGGGGCTCGAAAAAATCGTCAGCCGGTAACGGGTATGCTCGGCGCCGAGCTGCGAACTCCGAACCCCCGAACCGAACCCAGAATTCGAACGCCGAACTGAACACGAACCACGAACCACGAACGCAGAAACCCCGAACTGAACCCGAACCTCGAACCGAGAACTCAGAAGCGTGAACCCCTCCCGTTTCCGAATGCCCGCCGAATGGCGGCCGCACCGCGCCACCTGGATTGCGTGGCCGCATCACGAGCCTGACTGGCCTGGCAAATTCGCGCCTATCCCGTGGGTGTATGCCGAAATCGCCCGCGCCCTCGCTGAGCACGAGCGGGTGGAAATCCTCTGCCAATCCGAAACCGTTCGCGCCTCGGCGCAGGAGGCACTCGAGGCTCACGCCGTGCGCCTGGATCGCGTACGGCTTCACCACGTGCCGACCGATCGCGTCTGGCTCCGCGACTCGGCGCCGATCGCCGTTCATGACGAAACGGGCGCCGTCCGTCTGCTGGACTGGGGCTTCAATGCCTGGGCCAAGTACGACAACTGGCAGCGCGACGATCAAGTGGGACAGGCCATCGCCGGTATCACGGGCTTACCGCGCATGGCGCCAACGCTGCCGGACGGCACGCGTCTGGTGCTCGAAGGCGGCGGCATCGACGTCAACGGCGACGGACTGCTCCTGGTGACCGAGGAATGGCTGTTGAGCGACGTCCAGGTGCGCAACCCCGGTCTGACCCGTGCAGACTACGAGCACATCTTCCGTGAGTGGCTCGGTATCCGTCACACGATCTGGCTCGGCGAGGGGTGCGTCGGCGACGACACGCACGGGCACGTCGATGACGTGGCGCGCTTCGTGAGCAGCAATACGATCGTGCTGGCAGTCGAAGAGGATCCCGCGGACGACAATCACGCGCGTTCGATGGACAACGTCCGCCGTCTCGCGCAGGCGGCAGCGACTGCCGGCATCGGCCCGCTCAACGTCGTCCGGCTGCCGTTTCCGCGTGCGGTCGTCATGCAGGGCGAACGACTGCCGGCCAGTTATGCGAACTTCTATGTCGCCAACGGGCTCGTCCTCGTCCCGACCTTCAACGACCCGAACGACCGCGTTGCGCTGAACACACTCGCTGCGGTCTTCCCCGATCGCCGCGTAGCCGGCATTCACGCCGTCGACCTCGTCTGGGGCCTGGGCACCCTGCACTGCCTGACACAACAGGAGCCTGCCATCTGTAGGCCGGGGCTTTAGCCCCGGCATTGCATCGTCTACTTGATGGCCACCGACACCGTCATCGCCGCGCCGGGCATCGGCACACCGGCGACTTCCGAATACGTACGATCGAGCAGATTGGTCCCGTCCACGTACACATCCACGTGATGTCCGATGGGACGGGAGACGCGCGCGTCCAGCAGCACGTACTCCTCGCCACCCACCGAGCGCCGGCGCCGTCGATACTCGACTCGTGGCGCCACGCGGAACTGCGCCGGCAGCGGCAGCGACATCGCGACCGCCAGCGACTGCGGCGCGTAGTCGAGGGCGTACTTCGACAGCCCGGTCACCTGCGGCGCCTCGAGCGTGAGCCCGGTATAGCCGGCAACGACAAAGCCGTCCCTCAGAAAATTCCGGCGCAGCGACACCTCATAGCCGCGCGTGTCCACGTCGCGAATGTTGTAGGTGCGCCATCGGTCGGCGGTCGTGGTGCGGAGCCAGTCGATCACGTCGTGATCGGCGCGCGTGAACAGCGTGCCTTGAAGCAGCCAGCCGCGCGTCAGGACCAGGTCGGCACCGGCCTCGCCCGCCCACGAATGCTCGGGCTGCACTTCCGGGCGGGCCAGGTTCGCGGGGTCCGAGTAATAGCGCTCGGTGAACGTCGGCACGCGGAACGCTCGTCCGACCGACGCTCGCACGCGGAGATGGCTTCCCACCCACCACCCACCGCTGACGGCAGGGTTCCAGGCGCTCCCGAATTCGGAGTACCGATCCAGGCGCAAGGAGGCGGCCAGCTGTCCGCGACGGCCAAATTGATACCTGAACTCGCCGAAGCCACTGAACCGCGAGAGCGCGTGATCGCCAAGGCTGTTCGACCGGATCCAGTCGGCGCCGCCTTCGACGCCCAGCGCCACTACGGCATCGCCCGCTGGGCGTGACGCCACCGCTCGCACCAGACCGGTATGCGTGCGATGCCGGTTGTCCGAGCGCGCCGGATTGACCTGATCGAACAGGAAGCGATCGCCGTGGGTGCGGTACGACCCGTCGAGGTCAATCGCCCACGTGGGTCCGACGGGCTGCCGGTGGGTCGCCGTCAGCAGGAATTGATTCGTCCATTCGCGCGAGGGCGCGTTGCCCCCGTAGAAATTATTGGCCCCGAATTCCTTGCGCAGGGCCGAGACCGACAGCGCCGTCGCCGGCCCCAGCATCGTTTTCGCGTGGAGAAGCGCGGCATTGAAATCCCGGTCGTACATGAAGCCGCCGGACCGGTCGAACGATCCGGCCACATGCTGGGTGACCGCCCCGCGCGTAAAAGACGCAGCGCCGCTGCCACCGCCTGCCGCAAAGCTGCCGCCGTGAAGCTCGACGCGCGCAGTCCCTGGCGCGCGGCGGGTGATGATGTTCACCGTGCCGCCAACGGCATCGGCCCCGAAGAAAGACGATCCGGGTCCGTGCAGGACTTCGATGCGCTCGACGGAATCGAGCGGGACCGGGATGTCGCCGTTGTGATGACCGGACTGCGAATCGTTCAGCCGCACGCCGTCCACCAGCACCAGCATCTGTCCGAACCCCGCCCCCCTGACGGCGAAGTCGCTCTGCACGCCGCGGATGCCGCGGGCACGGACATCGACCGACGTGAGCAGCCGCACGGCATCGGCCACCGAATAAACGGGCAGCGCCGCAATTTCCTCACGGGAAAGCACCATCACCGCCCGGGTCGTGCTTCCCAGCTCCACCGGGGTCGCGGCCGCAGTGACGACCACTGTCTGCCGATAAGGATCCTGAGCACCTGCCGGCGTGACGCCGGCGGACCACAACATCAGCGCCGCCGCGCACAAGATCCGGCTGAAAGACAGTGTTCGCATCGCGTCGTCATCAGTGGGGTGCACAACGAGGCACACGGTGGCACGAGCCCCACCGGATCGTGCACGTGTGCAGTTTCGCACGGGTGCACGGATCCTCGGATCTTGCGCACAGCGCACGCCTCGTTCCGGGGCGGCGCCACAACCGTCTGCACTGCCGGCCACAGGAGCCGCCCCGTTGATGACGCGGCCGACGTTCCGCGCCGGTGCCATGGCCATTGCCGCCGGCCTTGCCGGTTTCGGGCTGCAGTCCATCGCGCTGAATTCGGTGCAGCAGATCTGGCCCGGCCGGATGATCACGCTTCCGGTGGCCATCCTGCTCGGCCCGGTGCCCGGCGTGGCAGCTGCGGCCATCGCCCTCTGCACCTCGTCGCCCGCCATTCTCGTCGCCGGCCTGCTGGAAGCGGTGGCCATCGGCTACGCGGCACGCCACCGATACTCGCTGTTGCTCGTCGGCGCGCTCTTCTGGCTGGTGAACGGGCTGATGTTCGCGCTGGCGCCGCAGGCGTATGGCGCCGACCCTGCGTCCGTGGTCGGTCCGTTCGTCCTGCAACAGACACTGAACGGACTCGTGGCCGTGGTCGTCGCCGACCTGCTGGCCACCGTTGTCGCCCGTCACCGGTCGAATCCTGCGAGCCGTTCACCGGTGCGGCTCCGCTCGTATGCCTTCCATGCGTTCGTGCTCGTGGGCGTCGCGCCGGTATTGATGCTCAGCGCCGTACTGGGGCGCGTCCTCGCCGATCGACAGGAGACGGAGGGCAGGACGCGTCTCCACGACATGGCGGTGTCGGGCCGCGATCAGATCTCGACGTACCTCCGCCACAACACCCATAGCATCGAAACGATTGCCGTGGCCCTGGCGGCCGTCGATGATGACCGCGAACGCCGGGACGGCCTGCTCAGGACGTACAGCACGCTCGACTCGAGCTTCGAGCACTTCACGCTGGTGGACACCGCCGGACTGATCATCACCACCACGGGCGACATACCAGCCAATTCCGAACTGCGCCAGCGCGGCATCGCCGATCGTCCCTATTTTCAACAGGCGCTCCGCTCCCGGAGCACGGCGGTGTCGCCGATCGTCATCTCGCGCACCGGCGACTTCAGGCCGGTCATGGTGATGGTCACCCCGTACGTCAATCGTGCCGGCGAAACGCTCGGCGCCGTCTGCGGCGTGCTCCGGCTCGAAGCCCTTGAAGCACTGGTGACGCGCAACGACGTCCTCCCCGACGCGCGCATCACGATCGTGGACGAATTCGGCAAGGTCATCTACGCGTCATCGCGCGGCGGAGCCAGCAGGCCGGGGCGCCAGACACCGCTGCTGGCGGCCGCCGCGGACACCACCGCCGATGTATTCTCGTACCGAAGCGACAACGCCTCGCGAGACAGGCAGGTGGTGGCTGTGGCCAGCGTTCCCGGAACGCGCTGGCGCGTCTTCGTCGAGCACTCGGTGGCGGACCTGCGTCTCCAGACCACGACGTATTACGCGCTCACGCTGCTGTTGATCGGCGTCGCGCTTGCCGGGGCGCTGCTTGCCGCGGGGCGATTCTCGGGCTCTGTGGCCGACCCGCTGGAAGGATTGGTAACGCTGGTCCGGAACATTTCGGTCCAGCAGGAATCGATAGACCCGCCAAGAGTCGCCGGAACATCGGTGACCGAGATTCACGATCTGGTCGAGAACGTGCAGCGCATGCAGCAGCGGCTGGCTGACTCCTATCATCAGGTGGAGCTCGCGCTGGGCGAGAAAGTACAGCTCAATACCGACCTTCAGGACCTGACCGCTGATCTCGATCGGAAGGTGCGCGAGCGGACGGCGGAGCTCTCGGAAGCAACCCGCATGGCGCATGAGGCCAACAAGGCCAAGAGCGAGTTCCTGGCCAACATGAGCCACGAGATTCGCACGCCGATGAACGGCATCCTCGGCATGACCGATCTGGCGCTGCAGACCGAGCTGAGCCTGGTGCAGCGCGACTACCTGCAGACGGTGCATCAATCCGCCGAGGCGCTGCTCGTCATCATCAACGACATCCTCGACTTCTCGAAAATCGAAGCCGGCAAGCTGGACATCGACGCCATCGACTTCTCGCTGCGCCAGATGCTCGACGAAACCATCCGTCCGATGGCGCTGCGCGCCCACGAGAAGAAGCTCGAGCTGCTGATCGACGTCCGTACCGACGTACCCGATGGCCTCAACGGCGATCCCAATCGTCTTCGCCAGATCCTGACCAATCTGGTGGGCAACGCCATCAAGTTTACGGAGGCCGGCGAGATCGTCGTCCGTGTCCGTCGCGAGCACTCGGTGGGGGCCGGTGTCGAACTGCACTTCACCGTCGTCGATACGGGCATTGGCATCGCAGCCGAGAAACAGGCCGCCATCTTCCAGGCCTTCACCCAGGCGGATGGCTCGACGACGCGGAAGTTCGGCGGCACCGGACTGGGCCTTACCATCTGCGCGCAGCTCGTCTCGCTGATGAACGGCCGCATCTGGGTGGACAGCACGCCGGGGCACGGCAGCGCCTTTCAGTTCGCCCTGACGCTGCAGGAGAGCCGGAAGCCAGTGGCCGCTCGTCTCCTGCCGGGCATCGAGGAACTGGCGGGCCTCGCCGCGCTGGTCGTCGACGACAACCCGACCAACCTGCGGATCGTCTCGGAGATCCTGTCGCAGCGCGGCATGCGCGTGGTGAGCGCGCTCGACAGCGACCGAGCGGTGGCCGCGGTGAACGCCACCGATTCCGCGTTCGCGATCGCCGTCATCGACATGGAGATGCCGGGCGCAAGCGGCGTCGCGCTGGCCACCATCCTGCGCCGTCATCCACGATGCGCGTCGGCACCGGTCATCATCCTGACCTCTGCCGATCATCCTCAGGAAGCCCGCAGCGCCGCCGCCATTCCCGATGTGCGCTGGGTGGTGAAGCCGGTGAGCCAGACGGCGCTGCTCGAAACAATACGCGCCGCACTGAGCACGCGCAGCTCGCGTGATACGCAGGCGGCCGCACCGTCAGTAACGCCGACGCGGGCCGCGCGACGGCTGCGGGTCCTGGTCGCCGAAGACAACGCCGTCAACCGGAAGCTGGCAGAGCACCTCTTGCAGCGGCGAGGTCACACGGCGCTGATCGTGACCAACGGACGCGAAGCCACCGACGCGCTCCTCGAGGACGACGTCGATCTCGTGCTCATGGATTTGCAGATGCCCGAAATGGACGGATTCGAGGCCACGGCGGTCATCCGACAGCGCGAACGGGCCTGCGGAGGGCGCACTCCGATCATCGCCCTCACCGCGCACGCGATGGCAGGCGACCGCCAGCGGTGTCTCGACGCCGACATGGATGGCTACATCTCCAAGCCGGTCAAGGCCGTGGAGCTGTTCGAGGTCATCGATCGGGTGATGGCCGCAGCACAGAAACCCGCCGCCTAGCAAAGACAACTCGCTGGCCGGCTAGTGGTACGTCTCCTTCTTTCCCGCCTGCTTCAGCACTGACGCCACCTGTCCGTGCGCCACGACGGCATCGGGGAGCTCCTGCAGCGCCGTGTGATATCGCTGCGCGTACGCAGTGCCTGAGGCGTCAGGCGCGATGAGCGCGCGAGCCTGGCGGAGAATCGCGTCCACTTCGGCGCGCGGCTCGGGATGCTCGACGTCAAGCATCGTATCGATGCGCACGATCAGCCCTGACAACGGATGCAACCACGCAAAGTGCGGATCGCGCATGACGATCGACAGCAACTCGCCGGGCGTCGTGCGTCCATGCTGCCGGTCGTAGGCGACGCGCTCCCAGTCGAGCAGCGTCTTATGAAGATGTAAGAGCACGTGGCGCAGGTCTCTCAGCATCTGCCGTTCAGCGTCGTCCATCGTGACTGTCCTCCGCGCGTGATCTGCGCAAAAACAATGCTGGAGGTTTGATCCAAGTTGGCGCAATATAGTCGTGCTTAACCACACCGGCCATGTTGCTGCTTTTTGCGTCGCGGTTACTTGATCATGCCCGAGTCCGAGCCCATCGTAGAGTCTGTTCGTGTGTCGCGCCCTCCCGTCGAACCATTCGAATCAGCTGAGGCTGAGACTCCTCGTCTCGCACCTCTGCGTGAAGGGCTGCCCTCTGGCTTCCGGATGCGTGCCGATGCGCATTACGTAGACCAGCTCGACGCACGCATGTCGAGCATCCCGGTCCGACTGATCGACGCCAACGCCATCGAGTCGGGACCCTCGCATACCGACGCCGTCTCTCCGGCATTTGTCGATTCCATCAAGCGGCTCGGCGTCCTGCAGCCACTGCTGGTCGCCGCTCAAGGCGGCCGCTACCGGGTGATTGCCGGACGTCGCCGACTGGCGGCCGCACTGTCCGCCGGGTTACGCGAAGTCCCCTGCCTCGTGCAGCACGTCGATGCCGAACACGCCGAGCAGATGGCGTTGGCGAGTAATCTGCCGGCGGCACGTCCACGACCGGCAGCACCGGCGCTCAGCAGCGCTCCGGACAAGCCGGGCGTCGCGTCGGAACTGACGAACATCGTCTCGGCGCTGGTCTCGTGTGCGGAACTGCTGGCAAGCCCGTCCGCCCTGACCCAGTCGGTGGCGGCCGATCTCGTCAGAGCCGAAGCCGCGCGTGCACTCGATGCGCTGGTCGCCATTCGCGTGCTGCGCGACGAGATGCCGATCTCGCGCGCGCCAATTGCGGTCCACACACTGCTCGAACGGGTGGCGACCGCCGCGGCGCTCGAACGGCAGATCCGTGGCATTGTCCTGACCATCGACGCTCCCGCCGATGTCAGGAGCACGCTGATCAAGGCCGACGTCCGGCTGGTCGTGACCGCGGTCTCGGCGCTGGTCACCGCAACGGCGGCGCTCATCGAGTCCGCGGGCGGCAGCAACCGCGTCCACGGCGATTCGAAAGCCGCCACGGCCATCCGGGTGCGCGTCACGCGTGAGGGCGAGCGCTTCTTACTGTGTGTGATGCAGAACGCGGTGGAATTACCGGCAGCCTGGCTGGCCAGGCCCTTCGATATCGCCTGGCCGATTCGCGACGGCGCCTCGGCGCTCAGTCAGCTGCAGGCGGCGCGCAAGATCGCTCAGAGCCACAGTGGTGAGCTGGCCGTTGATGGCGCGGAGGATGGCACGGTGTTCACCCTGACCTTGCCCGTCGCCGTGTCCCACGCCTGAGGCCTCGTCGCCGGTCAGCGCCATCTGATCAGAACGACGCCGGCAAACAGAAGGACGACACCGACGACTCGCAACGGCGACAGCCGGTGCATGTCCACGCCAAACCAGCCATAGTGGTCGATGACCAGCGCCGCCACCGACTGGCCGACGACGACCGACGCGACCATCAGAGCCACTCCCAGGGGACGCGTCGTGACGATCACGCTGAGCACAAACGCCGCGCCGATCGCGCCGCCGGTCCAGATCCACCAGGGCAGGCGGCCGGCACCGGAGAACGCCGGCACCGGCTGCCGGACGAGCGCCAGACACAGCACCAGGAAAACCAGGCCGACGAACACCTGAACCAACGCTGCCCATAACGGACTGCCGAGGGCACTACTGAGTCGCGCGTTGATGACGGCTTGAAAGGCGAGTCCCGCACCAACGGCGAGAGCGAGAAGCAGATACACGGATTGCGGCACAGCGTCAGGCTCGGGCCGCTACTCTATCGCAGGTCTGCCACGCGTTTCAGCGTGTCGATCGGCAACATGCGATAACGGCTGCTGAGCGAACGGTTCGGGATATCGCGCTCGTACACGAAGACCAGCGAGTAGGCGTCGAAGTGGCGAAACCACTCGTCCCATTCGATGGGGCGAAACCGGCCGACCCCAGGGAAGTTGAAACGGATTCCCGTTCCGTCGTCATTCACCGTCGTCGACGACGGTCCGGACTCCGTCGCTTCCCCGGTCGCAGGCTCAGCACGACGACGCTCGGCCCACAGTCGGATCAATGCGTGGTCCTGTGTCGCGATGACAGGCATATCGGTGAACCGGCCTTCCGTGGCCGTATCGACCAGCGCGATCGGTCCCTCATCGGGAAGCAGTGATCGGACTTCCATGCAGAGCTCCTGTCAGCCCTGCATCAAGATACGTGCCGCGAGGCTCGGATGCCGGCGAAGGGGATCGACCCGCACCAATGAGAAGCGAGAAGGCACTTCACTGCTTAGTGGGTCGCGGACGTCCGATTTCGCGTCACTGCTTACTGCCGGCGACTGCGAATTCCTCGTAGGAGCCCTTGAAGTCGTGAATCTGGCCTTCGTGGAAGTGCCAGACCCTCGTTCCGACCTCCTCCATCAGGTCCTGATCGTGCGTCACCAGGAACACGGTGCCCTCATACTTCTGCAGCGCGACATTGAGGGCATTGATCGCTTCGAGATCGAGGTGGTTCGTCGGCTCATCGAGTACGAGCATGTTGGGCTTCTGCAGCATCAGGCGACAGAACAGCAGGCGTGCGGTTTCGCCGCCGGAAAGCGCTTCGGTGGGTTTGAGGCCCTCTTCGCCGCTGAACAGCATCTGTCCGAGGAGACCGTGAATGTCCTGACGCGCTGCATCCGGATCGAACCCATGCAGCCATTCCACGACGGTCATGCCTTTTCTGATGGTGCCGGTATGGTCCTGCGGAAAGTAGCCGATCGACACTTCGTGTCCCCACCGGACGACACCGGTGTCGCGATTGGCAGGTGATCCGGCCACACCGGGCGCGTCGGCCAGCAGCGCCTGCAGCAGCGTCGTCTTTCCCTGACCGTTGCGGCCGACCAGCACGACCTTTTCACCGCGATTGACGACCGCAGCAAAGTCCGACACGACCGGAGCGTCGTACGCCTTGCTGACCTTGCTGCATTCGAGCACCAGACGGCCGGAAGGCCTGCTCATCTGAAAGCGGATGTACGGCCGCTGAATATTCGACCGCGCCAGCTCGGTCGTCTGCAGCCGCTCTACTTCCTTCCGACGGGATTGGACCTGACTCGAACGCGTGCCGGCCGAGAACCGCGCAATGAAATCATTGAGCTGCGCAATCTTCTTCTCACGCTGCACGTTGCCGGCCTCGAGACGGACGCGAATCTGGGTCTTCGCCAGTACCATGTCGTCATAGCCGCCGGTGTAAGCAATGATCGTTTCGTAGTCGATGTCGGCGATGTGCGTACACACGGCGTTGAGAAAGTGCCGGTCGTGCGAAATGACGATCAGCGTGCCGGTGTAGCGGCTCAGAAAATCCACGAGCCAGTGGATCGAATCCAGATCGAGGTGGTTCGTCGGTTCGTCGAGCAGCAGCGCCTGAGGGCCGCCGAACAGCGCCTGCGCGAGCAGGACTCGCACCTTCTGGCCGCCCTGCAGCTCCGCCATCTTCCGCTCGTGCAATTCGTCGGGAATGTCGAGTCCCTGGAGAAGCACGGCCGCGTCGCTTTCGGCGGAGTATCCGTCCTCCTCCCCAACGATGCCTTCGAGCTCACCCAGTCGCATGCCGTCCTCGTCGGTCATGTCGGACTTCGCGTACAGGCGGTCGCGCTCTTCGAGCGCATGCCAGAGTCGCGCGTTCCCCATGATCACCGTGTCGATGACGCGCACGCTGTCGAACGCGAACTGATCCTGCCGAAGGATGCCCATCTTCGCGGGGCGTGACACGCTGCCCTTCTGCGGCTGCAGTTCGCCGCTCAGCAGCTTCATGAAGGTAGATTTGCCGGCGCCATTGGGCCCGGTGAGACCGTAACGGCGACCGGCGGAAAACGTCGTCGTCACGTCGTCGAAGAGGACCTTCGACCCGAATCGCATCGAAACACTGTTAACGGAAATCATCAGGAAAAATCGCAGGAAAACAGAGATGGGAATGTGAAACCGAGGAGATTGCGCATCGCGTCAGGGCGGCGCCACCACCCAGCTCATTGTAAGTCGATATTTGACGGGCCGGCCGTTTCTGAGCGCTGGATGGAACTTCCAGGTCTTGGCCGGACTGAGGAGCATCATGTCCGACATCCGGACCGGACGCGACGTCAGTCGCGCCTGCTGTACGGCACCACTCTCATCAATCAGCAGCTCCATCGTGTTCGTCCCCTGGAAATAGGGGTCGGCTGGAGGTACTGGTGGCAGCTTGGGCGAATAGATGACAGGCGGCTGCACGTCGAGCGACGCGCTCGAATACACCACCGGATCGGCGGCCCGCACCACCGAGGCCGGGGGTGGCAAAAATGGCGGTAATGCCAGCCCACCTTCGGCAACCGTTCCTGGCTGAACCGGAAGCAGAACCAGCGGGTCGCCCAGAAAACCCTGGTCGGGCGGTACCGTTGCTTCGACGCTGAGATCCCCGGGCGACGCGGACGGTTGTATAGCAGCGTCCGCGCCCGCAGACGTCCGCGGCGCTGGCCGCCGGCCTCTGTTCCCAGAAGCGCGCTCGGCCGGCTCTGCTTCGACCTTGCCGTCTGTCGGCGGCGCCGGCGTCACCAACAGCCGCACCCTCTGCACGACGTTGGTGGCAGCCGCGGCAGCCGCTGCGCCCAATCCGCGAATGGGGGCGAGCACGTCCGTCTTCCCGGAGCCGCGGAAGAAGGCGAGCGGAATCAGCACGAGCGCGAGAAGGGCCGCTGCCACGGGCAGCCAGCGTGGAAGTCGGCGTTTGGGCGCAACCTCTGGTTCCGGCGGCACCGGCGGCGGCGCCTGAACCGGAGGAAATTCCGACTCCACGTCGGGAACACTCTCGGGTGAGTTCAGGCAGCGCTGATACAGCGCCCGAATCAACTCCTCCCTGTCCGGACGGCCGTAATAGGCCAGGCCTTCGGCAAACGCCTGAATCGAGCGATATTTGTCGGAACCGATCGAGTGGGCGACGAACAGTCGCAAGGGAATGGGCGTCGTCACCGGATCGAGCAGCGCATTCAACATCCGGCCGACCGCATCGACCTGCTGAGTAGCGGCCGCGCCCCGTCGGACGAACACAGCCCCCTGCGCGGTAATGACAATGCTTTCGGCTTCCGGAATTGCCGACGGCTCCCCGTCCGCCGTCAGCACCAGACACAATTCTTCGATGACGGCAACCGCCTCTGTCCAGTGGACGGGCACGCGCAACGCGAGTACATCGGCGAGCGAAATGGGATTCGCCGCAAAGGATTGCGTTTCTTCGCTCTCGAATTCGTCGAGCGGACTGTCTGGCATGCACCTGCCGTTTCGGGAAACTCCCTGCCGACGCGGGTAGACCATGATACCCAGAACGACGAGGCCGGGAAGCTTTTCGAGGGGGAATGGCCGAGTTTCTGCGCCGCGTAGAAAAGGCCGGCGGCGGGGGGGAGGGGGTTAGTACGGAGCTGACGTGAGGCGCATGCGATGCCGGTACATCACCGGGTGCCCGTCTTTCGTGGCCGGTCTGAACTTCAGAAGCTTGGCCTGCTGCGGCACATGAAAGTCGGAGAGACTCTTCGATGCCGATTCCAGCAGCTTCGCATTCTGCACCGAGCCGCGAGCGTCAATCACCACTTCGAGCGTCCTGGTGACCGTGGGGTCCTTGGGCGATGCCGGAGCCGGCAGAAACAGCATGGGCGACAGCAGTACGGGCGCCTCGACGTCGAGATCAGCGTCGGAATAGATTCGCGAATCGACGACCACGGCAGCCTTCGACGGCGTCGGCGCGGCGGGTCCGGGGCTCACAGGCTCGGGCGGCGGAGGAATGGTGACGGGCGCAGGACGCGGGTCCGATGACACCACGGGGGTCGACGGAATCGGAGGCGGCGCGGGCGGTGGCGCTGCATCTGAAGGACCCGGTGTCGGGCGGTTCTCCACGCGCGGCGCCGTTTGGGACCTTGCTGCGGGCGCTGCCGCGTGTGATCGGGCGGCGGCCGCGGACGATCGCCCTCCATCGACGAGAATCGGGCCCGGCGTCCAGTCTTCGGTACGTTTCGCCGTGGAAGGTTCTTTCACCCCCACCGTCTTCACCGGGGTCCTGGCGCCTTCCGAAGACAGTAACGCACCCCAGAGCCATGCGGCCGCCAATGCGCCCGCTACGATGCCGACCGCCGCGGCGATCGTCCATGTCTTCATCCGGCCGCGATGCTGGGTTCGTGGACCAGGCACCGGCACGACCGGCTGTTCGCGCAGCGGCACGGCCGGAAGCGACGGCGACCGCGCGATGGCGCGCTTGTGCAGCGCCTGAATGAGCTGCGTTCGTCCCGAGAGCGCGTAGTCCGAGAGCGCTTCGGCAAACAACGCCACCGAGGCGTAGCGGTCGGATGAAATCGCCGACGTGACGAACAGACGCAACGGCAGTGGCGTGTTCGTCGTCGTCGCGAGCAGTGACTGCAGGGTTCGTCCGAGCGCCGCGACATCAGGCTCGCCTGACGCTCCCGGTCTCACGCGTACGTCGCCCGAAGACGTGATGAGGATGTCGGCCAGATCCGGCACCAGCACCTTCTCTGGAGTGCCGGCGTCCAGCGCCGCGCACAAGGCCTCGACTGTCGCTATCGCTTCCGCCCAATGCACCGGTGTCTGGCGGGCCAGCACTTCACTCAAACGGAGGCTGTCGGCGCTCTGTCTGACAGGGGGACGCTGCGGCTCTTTCGGCCGCACCGAAACCGCTTCGGGCGCGGTCACGTCGTGAGGCACAGCCTCGTCGGCCGTGAGCGTTGGCGGCGTCTTCCAAATCGACGCGGGCGGTGTTACTGACGGCTCGGGGAGGACGAGCGGCCTCTCCTCGGCGCTTACAGTTTGGGCTATCAGCGACGCGGGTACGACCTCCGCACTCGTGCTGACGATCTCCTGCGGCGCCATAGCCATCGGCGGCGACGCAGCCACAACGGGAACGGGCAATTCGTACGAACGCCCGAGCGTCATGCGTCGGGTAAATGGTGGAGCGCCATCGCGAGGCTGTGCTGGCGCGCGCTCGGGTTCGGCTGCACTCGCCTGAGACGCCGCCGACTCCGGCTCACTCAGCGGCAGTGGATCCGGTGATACGGCAGGTATCGAAGACCGCTCCGCCTCCGGCGATGGCGTTGCGCTTACGACAGTGTGAGGGAGCTCGTCTGCAAATGCAGACGTTTCGGCGGTGGCGGGCAGCGACACGATGCTGACGCCCGACGTTCGTTCGGGCGCGGGCGCACTCGGATCGTCAGCGGTCGTCGCACGCGTGCTTTGCAGCTGCTGCAGTTCCTCGGACGATTCCGAAAGGAACTCACTCCACGGATCGATCTCGTCCGGACGCGCGCTGGCGTCTGCAGCCGAACGACTGTCGTGCGATCGGTCCATGGCCATCGATCAGAAAACGCGCGTCAACCTTGGTTGTGCGGCCCACATGATACTGCATGGCCCGAAGCGACAAAGCCTTTGGCGATCACTGTTTGCCGTGACAACTGGTCGGCCGGGCATGACACCACGCCGCTCTGGCTGCGCCTACCGTCCTTGACCCTTCCAGAGGCGTGCACAGCATTTCACGCAATCAACGCGATCTATTTCGCCCTCGATGAATAGCAGAGCTTCAACGGGGTACATATACTGCCGCGCCATGCCGTTGAGAGAGACACTTCTCGTCGGGTTCCTGGCTGGAGTGCTGTGCTGGACCGGTCCGGCGTGGCGCGCAACGCTGGCCCTTGTTCGCCGCGAGCGCGCCCGCCGGAGGACGAGAGCGCGCCTGTATGCCCTCGTCCGATCCTGAGGACATCGCAACCCTATCGAAAGATACCGCCATCCATCGAGTGCAGCCGCATCACGCTGCCGCGGGCTTGTGACGCGTCGGTCAGCGACGACTTCCAGATCCCGAACAAGGCGGATGTGGGTACGAAATTGGCCCCGAGGCCCTGAACGAGCCGCATCGCTTCGACGCTCACCGGCTCGCCGCGCCGCTCGCTCAGCGCCTGGTCGAAGCCGATGTTGGCCGCCAGCACCACACGGTCCTTCTCGCCGGCCTCGTCCTGCAGCACCTTCAGGATGCGGGCGATGTGAGACGACTTTCGATCGAGACCCTGCCGCTCCGAGACGACATCGATGAGCAACCGTCGTCCGTCACTCAGATTGACCCGCAGATCGCAGGTCGAGCCGTATTCGGTCAGTTCCGTTTCGAAGCCCAGCGACATGAAGAGATCGGCGACCGCTGAAGTCAGGGCCGATCCGGTCTGCCAGAGCACGGCGGAAATCCCCTCGTAGGCGCGTGCCTGCTCCTTCAACGCCGAGATCTGCCGCGCGATCTCCGCGTATTGTTCCGGCAGTTCCTGTGTCACCCAGTCTGGCGTCTGCACGCCGCTGCGCGCATCTGCCGCTGCCGGCACGGCTGTCGTCTCCATATCCTGCGTCAGCGCCATGTTGCTCCTCGCCACAGAAAATATCGGCGGGAGCCGCTCCGGATGATAGGCACCCCGGTCACATCGGCTCGACGACGACCGCCGTTCCATAGGCCAGAACTTCGGTCACCCCACCCATCACCTCGTTGGCGTCGTAACGCATGGCAATCACCGCATTCGCCCCTCGCTCACGCGCGTGCAGCACCATCCGTTCGTAGGCGTCCTCTCGAGTCCGTTCGCACAGACTGGTGAACAGCGTGATGTCGCCGCCAATCAGCGTCTGCAGCGAAGCGCCGAACGTGCCGATCACGCTGCGCGACCTGACGACGATGCCTCGCACCATGCCGAGGCTCTTGACGAGCCGATACCCGGGAATCTCCAGGGCCGTGGTCACCAGTCTGGGATCAATCGTCATCGATAGATGCTCCTTGTCTCGCCGTTCTGCCGATAGCAGTAGTGAGCACTATGAACAGCGACTCTTCTCAGCATTCGACGACCACCCAGTACGAACAGTTCCTGTTCGGCAACGCGCTCGACGCAGAACCGACCGTCACCACTCCTGCCGTCATCGACGCCATGTTGTCGTCGGGGAAAGGTATCAGCGACTTGATCTTCTCCCCGTCGCGGCCGCCCCAGGTCGAGCAGCACGGCGAGCTCACTCCGGTCGACATCCCCGGTCTCTCGCCGCTGCAGCCGGCGGACATTGCCCGCATCGCGCGCGATCTGATTGCCGGCAACGATCAGGCGCTCCGGTCGCTCAAGGAGCAGGGTGCGTGTGACTTCGCCTACTCGCTGCCACAGCGGTCCCGGTTCCGCGTCAATGTGTTCCGGCAGCGCAGCACCTATGCGGTGGTGATGCGGGTCATCGCCTCGAAGATTCCCACGCTCAAGGAACTCAACCTGCCGATCGTCCTCGCCGAGACCGCGAGCCTGAAAAACGGCATCGTCCTCGTCACCGGACCGACCGGTTCGGGCAAGTCGTCCACGCTGGCGGCAGTAATCGATCTGATCAACGAGACACGCGCCGAGCACATTCTGACCATCGAGGATCCGATCGAGTTTCTGCATCTCCACAAGAAGGGCACCGTCCACCAGCGTGAGCTTCACAGCGATACCCCGACGTTCGCGCTGGCGCTGCGTGCGGCCCTGCGTCAGGCCCCGAAGGTCATTCTCGTCGGCGAGATGCGCGACCGGGAAACGATCGAGATCGCGCTGACGGCGGCCGAGACGGGACACCTGGTGTTCTCGACGCTGCACACCATCGACGCGTCGAAAACGGTCGAACGCATCGTCGGCACGTTCGAAGCCGCGGACCAGCAGACGGTTCGCAGCCGCCTCGCCTCGTCGTTCCGGTATTTCGTCTCACAGCGGCTGATCCCCAAGAAGGACGGCGGCCGCATTGCGGTGCTCGAGATCCTCAAGTCGACGATGCGTACGCGCGAGTATCTGGAGAAGGGCGAGACGGAAGGCAAATCGCTGCTCGACGCCATGCGCGACGGCGAGTTGGACGGGATGCAGTACTTCGATGGCGAGATCGAGAAGCTGGTGCGGAACCGTGTCATCTCACTCGACACGGGGCTGCTCTACGCGACCAACGCCGGAAACCTGCAGGTGCAGCTCGCGGACTTCGCGGCTGAAGAAAGCGGCTCGCTCATCACTCGCTGATCCGAGACGCGATGATCGGGGGCCACTGTCAGGTGGCCCGGGGCCGGCTGAAGCCGGCCCCCACAAGTCGTCAGTCCACGCTGACGATGCCGCGCTCACCCATGTGGGTGCGATGGAGCACGTCGAGCAACCGCTCCGGGGAAGCGGGCTTGGCGACAAACGCGGCGCAGCCGATGCTGCTCGCCGTCTGACGGGCCTCGGCATCGATCCACCCGGTCAGCACGATCAGTGGAATCTCGTTCCCGCCGATCGCGTGGATCTGCCGGCAGACATCCCAGTCGACCACCGGATTGGCGACGTCAACGATCACCGCCGAGACCGACTCATCCCGGATCAGTTGCATCGCCTCATTGACTGAGCCGACGCTGAGGGCGCCGATCCGTGCGCTGCGCAGAGCCAGCACGTACAGGTCCACCACGTCGGGATTGCTGCTCACGAGCAGCAGCGGTCGGCCCTTGCCCGGATGTCGCAACGCTTCGCTCACCATCGACAGCTCAACAGTGTAGCGCGCCGAATTCCGATCACGGAAGCCAGATCAGCTGCGCAACAGGCTGGTCTGGCCGATTACCAGGGCACGATGTCACGAACGCGGTCGATCACCACCTGCAGATCGAACGGCTTGGGAATGCATCCGGCGACCTGCATCCGCCGTGAGACACCGGCGGCATCGTGACGGCCCGACACGCAGATGACCGGGATGGCGGAGAGGCTCGCATCGCGCAGTTGCTCGGCCCGGAACGCAAAACCATCCATGACCGGCATGGCGAGGTCGAGCAGGATCAGGTTGGGTCGATGCCGCCGTGCGGACACGAGCGCATCGCTGCCGTTGACGGCGGTTTCCACCTCATATCCGGATGTGGAAAGCGCCATCTCGAGAAGGGTTCGACTGTCGCTGTCGTCATCGACGACCAGTATCAGCGGCGCATCGTTCATCGAATCGGGGGCTACGCGACGAGGGAGTGCCGCCCCAGTATAGGTATTGTTGCTACCACTCGGCAATCGAGTTGTTGCACGCAATCGCACTCGCGCCCCGTGCAAAAACGTGCAACGCCTGTAGACTGCTGCTGAGCTATGGCAAAGCGGCGCGGCCGACCTCCGGCGGGACCCAAGGGACAGCCTCGCGTATCGATGCGGCAGATCTCGGCGCGCCTGCCTGACGAAACCTGTGCGCAGTTGAAAGCGCTGTCCGTCGTCCTGCAGACGTCGCAGGCTGACGTCCTCGCGCGCGCGATCGCGGCCCTCGAGCAATCGCTTGGCGAAACGGATCAGCGCCTGGCGACCCTTCTCCGCAAGCGCGGTTCGTAGCTTCGTCGGCCGGGCCTACCGCAGCAGGCCCGGCGCAACGTAGACCGAGGGCCTTTCGGCCCCGGCATCAACGCTTACCGCGCTGTGAAGGTAAGGTTCTCCAGCAGTGCCGTCGCCACCGCGCCGTCGGCGTGACTCGTCACCGCCACGCCAACCAGCACCGATGGTGGCAGCGCGATCGATTCAGCACCGACCACGGTCCAGGGCTCACTGCTCGAACTCCGCGACGCCACCGTCACGACGCTGCCCTGCCGAGACACACGCAACCATATCGGTGGCGCCAGCGCCGGCCCCACGGTATGCAGCGATGCCGCCGCTGCGTATGGACGGCGCTGAAACGCTACGCCTTTCACCGCGCTCGGTGTCGCAAAGATGGACGCATGCGCACTCCACGGATCGGCTGCCGCGCGAATCATGAGCCCGGCTTTCGTCCACTGGTCCACTGCGTCCAGGCTCGCAACGCGGGCGGCGATCTCGAAGTCGCCGCTGATGACGCGGTACACATAGCGGAACGCGTCGGCGGTACCCCAGATGTCGGCACCGCTGCCTCCCACGACGACTGTTCCGCCGTCCATACTCGCGAACCCTGCGGCGCCGACGCTGCCGATATCGCCCGTCACCCAGGGGCCATCCTCCGCCTGTACGTCCACGTTGTCGAACACCGCGACCAACGGAGCGCCAGGGTCGTGACTGGTGACGGCCAGACCAGCGTAGATCTCAGTCCCCATGACGACGACAGCGGAGCCGATGACTGTCCACTGTTGACCATCCACCGAACGCGACGCCGTGACGACGCTTCCGCGACGAGTGAGTCGAAGCCACACAGCGGCTGTCCCGCCGCCACCACTGGTGTGGTCGGTGGCTGCACCATCAGTCGAGCGGCGTTGAAACGCGATGCCATTGGCGCCCTCGGGAGTGACGAAGACGAACGCGTGCGCCGACGAGGCGTCGAGACTCGAACGCAGCATCACACCGGCTTTGCCCCAGGCCTGACCAGCGGACACCGCCGCGACGCGGGCGACGATCGTTCCGTCGCCACTGAGCGGTCGAGCCGCATAGTAAAAGGCGTCGGTACTGCCCCAGACGTCGGCGCCGGCGCCACGCACCGTCCACGCACCGTTGTCGGAGACGGCTGCTCCGGCGAGGCCGGTTGCCCCCACATCGCCGCTCACCCATGGCGCGGGCGGCACGCCTCCTTGCGGTCCACTCACCCCCGACATGACGACGTTGTCGAACGTGGCCGTGGCCAGACGGCCGCTGTCGTGACTGGTCAGCGCCAGTCCCACGTAGATCGTCTGCCCCATGGCGATCGATTCGCTGCCAATCGTCGTCCAGGTCACACCGTTGTCGGAGCATTGCGCCGTGATGGTGTTTCCCACACGAACCAGACGCAGCCATTGCGCCAGATTCGCAGATCCGCCGCTGGTGTGGAGCGTCGCGCCTCCCCGCTGCACGCGTCTCTGGAACGCCGTTCCGTTAAGACCGGGGGTTGCCAGCATCATCGCGTGCGGCGAGTCGGATGCGAGATCCGCGCGCATCATCACGCCGGCCTTCGTCCACGGGTCTGTGTTGGTCAGCATCGTCAGACGCGCGGTCAGTACGCCGTCGCCGGTCATCGGCTGATGAACGAACTGAAACGAGTCGGCGCTGCCCCAGATATCCGAACCGGCGCCGGCCAGCGTCCAGACGCCACCGGCCTCACTCGTGCTGCCGGAAACCGCCACGGCTCCGATGTCTTGTGCCGGCCACGGGCTCGGCGAGCCTGACGGCGGTGGAACCGGCGGCGGGTCGAATGGAATGGCGCCGACCGGCCGCGGACCGTAGACCGCCGCCAACTGACCGTATTCGTGCGCGCCGAGGTCTGGTGCGCGCCCTTCGTAGCGGTCGCTGAGGTTTGGAAGAATCGCCCCGGCATCAACCGCGTTGCAATCAGGCCGAAGGGACATCACGTGCGGCGGGATCCGGGTGGGCGTCGGTCCAGGCACACGGAAGTCGGAGAAGCAGGCGTCCTTGAAGACGCGGATGCCATGGCTTTCGAGACCCGACGCGCGGATGAACGACGGCAGGTCGTAGTACACGTTGCCGGCATAGAACAACGGATACGGCGCGTCACCCCAGTCGAAGCCGTCGTAATCGAAGTCCGTACGCCAGTCGTTCATGGCATCAAGCGCCCAGATCTGCCCACCCAGTGCCGAGATCCACAGGTTGTTGCGGAGGATGCCGCCGAACAGCTGGTTCTGGTTGCAGCAGATCACGCTACCGGCGTAACTGGCGATCGTGTTGTTGATGAGGACGAACCGATCGGTCGTCCTGAATTTGAACGGCGATTCGACGCTGCCGACGATCTGGTTGCGGATGATGTACCAGGGACCGCTTTCCTGCGGCTGGAAGCTGATTCCGTTGTGATAGGCGTTGTGGATGCGATTGCCCCACGCCCGGACGTTTGCCAACCCGAAGTCGAGCTCCAGACCGTCGTCGGACGTATCGAAGATGTCGTTGCCGAAGATGTCGACGTTGGTGCGCGGATACGACACGCCATCGGCAACGTTGGTGATGCTGTT
>Ga0173480_10000070_pt1 | contig 25083 bp, 21 predicted proteins | sample NitcycUS209509C1_FD_122622 | JGI IMG/M metagenome (GOLD analysis project Ga0173480, IMG submission 122622) | Soil microbial communities from Arlington Agricultural Research Station in Wisconsin, USA - Nitrogen cycling UWRJ-S209-509C-1 (version... | ecosystem: Environmental > Terrestrial > Soil... | reverse complement strand
GCTCTCGGTGAGGGTATCGAAAAGCAGGAAACCGATTTTGCCGCCGAGGTCGCGGCCGCCGCCGGTCAGGCTTGATCGAACGTCGGCCGCCTGCGCTCTCGGCGATCCCACAAAGGATCGCAACGAATGAGTGACCCGGTCTATCGCCGCGCGATCGTCAAGCTGTCGGGCGAAGCGCTATCGGCCACCAGCGGTTTCGGAATAGATCAGGCAACCGTCGAACGTCTGGCCACTGACCTCGCGGCGGCGGCCAAACTCGGGGTCGAGCTCGGCGTTGTTGTCGGCGGCGGCAATATCTTTCGCGGCGTTGAAGTATCGGAACGCGGCGTGCCGCGACCTGTCGGCGATACAATGGGCATGCTCGCGACCGTGATGAATTGCCTGGTGCTTGAAGCGGCCATCGAGCGTGCCGGGCGTGAGGCGCGCACATTGTCTGCGCTGGCGATGCCCTCGGTCTGTGAGACCTATAATCGTAAACGCGCTATGAAGAACCTCGGCAAAGGACGTGTCGTGTTGCTCGCGGCCGGTACCGGAAATCCGTTCTTCACGACCGATACCACCGCCGTACTGCGCGCGGCGGAACTGGAGGCTCAGGCAGTGCTCAAGGCAACGAACGTCGACGGGGTTTACAGCGCTGATCCGAAAAAAGACCCCAAAGCCAAGCGATACGACAAAATCAGCCACCAGGAAGCGCTCGAGAAGGATCTGAAGGTGATGGATGGTGCGGCTTTCGCGCTTGCCCGTGAAAACCGTATGCCTATCATCGTATTCTCGATCGCCCAGAAGGGTGCCATCGAAGCCGTCCTGCGCGGCAAGGGTCACGCGACGGTTGTCGGATAAGTTCCTGTTCGCACCGACGTCCGCCTTTTGTAAAAAGGTTCTGACGCAGCTGCTTTGAAAACGAGGGAGGCAGTTCCGAGGGATCTCAATGACAAACATGACGACGCATGACATCAACGAGATCAAGCGGCGCATGCAGGGCGCAAGCGCTGTGCTGAAAACGGAATTGTCAGGCTTGCGGACCGGCCGGGCGTCCGCGCATCTCCTCGATCCTGTGATGGTCGACGCCTACGGTGGGCAAATGCCGCTCAATCAGGTGGCGACTGTGAGCGTGCCAGAGCCACGGCTCATTTCGGTCAATGTGTGGGATCGCTCGTTGGTCCATCCGGTGGAGAAGGCGATTGTAAACTCCAATCTCGGGCTTTCACCGGCGACGGAAGGCCAGACGATCCGCCTGCGCATTCCTGAGCTCAACGAGGAGCGCCGCAAGGAGTTGGTGAAGTGGGCGCACAAATACGCCGAAACGGCGCGCGTGGCCGTGCGTCATGTCCGGCGCGACGCCATGGATGTCATCAAAAAGCTGGAGAAAGATCACAAGATCAGCAAAGACGATCACGAGCGCTTTTCTACTGAAATTCAAAAGGCGACCGACGCCGGCATTGCGGAAATCGATCATATGCTGGCTGGAAAGGAAAAGGAGATCCTCACGGTCTGAGGTCGCGTTGCATGCCAGAGGCCGAAATTCATCCGGATGCAACGGCGTTCGATATGCCGCGCCATGTTGCCATTATAATGGATGGCAACGGCCGTTGGGCGGCGACGCGTGGACTGCCTCGCGCCGAAGGTCACCGTCGCGGTGTGGAAGCGCTTCGACGCACCGTGCGCGCGGCCGGTGAAATGGGGATCAAGGTCCTCACCATTTTTTCGTTCAGTGCGGAAAACTGGGCACGCCCGCCAAGTGAAATCGGCGAATTGATGGGCCTGCTGCGCCGTTTCGTGCGCAACGATCTCGCCGAACTGCATCAGAACAACATTCGCGTGCGTGTGATCGGCGAGCGTGCCGGGCTGGACCCTGATATCGGTCGGTTGCTTGTCGAAGCCGAGGATCTGACGAAGAATAACGACGGACTTACGTTAGTTGTGGCGTTCAACTACGGCGCCCGCCAGGAAATCGTTCGCGCCGCGCGCCGGATCGCGGAAGCGGTGGAGCGTGGCGAGGCGAGGGCGCAGGACATCGACATGGACGCATTCGGGCGATTTCTCGATGCGCCCGACATCCCCGATCCGGATCTGATCATCCGCACGAGCGGCGAGCAGCGGCTGTCGAACTTTCTTCTCTGGCAGGCGGCCTATAGCGAACTGGTGTTTGTGCCGACCTATTGGCCGGATTTCGATCGTGCCGCGCTTGAATCCGCTATACGCGACTATCAGCAACGCGAGCGGCGGTTCGGCGGCCTCGTTGCGCAGACCGGATCCTGACCGGTGGTCGGCAGTGAACCCATTTCCAACGCGGACAAGGCAAGCGCGTCGCTTTTCGCGAACAATCTCCTGCTGCGCGTCATATCGGCGGCGGTTCTTGCGCCGCTGGCGCTCGTTGTAGCCTATATCGGAGGCTTCCCGTTTGCGTTGTTCTGGGGGATTGCCGCCCTCGTTGTCCTCTGGGAATGGATGACGTTGGTCGTCGGGCCAAACTATCGGCTGTTGGTGTTGTCGTGCGCGGCAGCGATTGCGGTTGCCGATTTTCTTGCCTGGTTCGGCAGGCCGCTAACAGCGGTCTTTATGGTTGGCCTAGGCGCTCTCGCCGGCGCAATTTTCGCGCCGGCCGAGCGGCGGCTCTGGGTGATAACGGGTACCGGCTATGCAGGCGGCATGGTCCTGGCCCCGGTATTTTTACGGGCGGACGCCAGGTTCGGATTTGCGGTGGTCTTGCTGCTCTTTGCGATCGTCTGGACAACCGACGTCCTCGGCTATTTTGCCGGACGGGCTTTCGGGGGCCCGAAACTGTGGCCGGCTGTAAGCCCGAAGAAGACATGGTCTGGGGCGATTGCGGGTACGGTCGGCGCTGTTGTTGTGGCACTATTGGTCGCAGCCCAATTTGGTTCATTCAACAGAATTGCGATTATCACCGTGGCATTGTTACTGTCCGTTGTGGCCCAGGCGGGTGACCTGTTTGAATCCTGGGTGAAACGGCAGTTCGACGCCAAGGACTCAAGCCACATTATTCCGGGCCACGGCGGCGTGATGGATCGGCTCGATGGCTTCTGGGCCGCGGCAGTCGCTGGTTGCGTTGTTGGATTGGTGCGTGGCGGATTCGATGAGCCGGCGCGCGGTGTACTGAATTGGTGAAGATATGAGCGTACCCGGCGTTGCCGTTTCAAAAGCTGAGCCTGCCTTCGACGTCCGGTCGATTACCATCCTTGGCGCGACCGGCTCGATCGGCGCAAGCACTGTCGATTTGATCAAACGCGAGCCGGAACGCTATCGCGTGGAATCGATCAGCGCGCGTCGCAATGCCGCTGCGCTGGGTAAGATCGCCCGTGAGGTAGGTGCTCGCCATGCAGTGGTCGCCGATCCGGCGGCTTATCGCGATCTCAAGAGCGCGCTTTCCGGCTCCCGGATCGAGGCTGCGGCCGGCGAAGAGGCGTTGATCGAGGCCGCGCAGCGTCCGGCTGATTGGGTGATGGCTTCGATCAGTGGTTCGGTCGGTCTCAAGCCAACGATGGCGGCGATAGAGCGCGGCGCTACAGTGGCTCTCGCGAACAAGGAGTGCCTTGTCTGCGCGGGCAGCCTGTTCATGCGACGCGCTGCGAGCGCAGGCGCAACCGTTCTGCCTGTGGACTCCGAACACAATGCGGTGTTTCAGGCGCTTGGGTCCGGACATCGCGCCGACGTAAGACGCGCAATTCTCACGGCATCGGGTGGTCCGTTCCGAACCTGGTCGAAGGAGGCCATCAAGGCGGCGACGCCGGAGCAGGCCTTGCGCCATCCCAATTGGTCGATGGGGCCGAAGGTCACGATCGATTCAGCGACGCTGATGAACAAAGGTCTCGAATTGATCGAGGCGCATCATCTGTTTGCGCTCAGACCGGACGAAATCGATGTCCTTGTGCATCCGCAGTCGGTTGTGCACGGCTTGGTCGAATTCCGCGACGGCTCGGTTGTCGCCCAACTCGGCTCGCCCGACATGCGCATTCCGATCGCCCACTGTCTTGCTTGGCCAAGGCGTATCAATGGGCCGGCGGCGCGGCTGGACCTTGCCAAGGTGCGCGAACTGACTTTTGAGGCGCCGGATCTCGATCGTTTCCCAGCGCTGGCTCTCGCGCGCCGGGCGATGGAATCTGGCGGCGCAGCGCCGACTGTGCTTAATGCCGCGGACGAGGTGGCTGTCGCGGAATTCATTGCCGGGCGCATCGGATTCACTGCAATTGCAGCGCTCGTGGAGGCGACACTCGATGCTGCTGGAAGGCGCGACTTGCTGGCTGAGCCGACCAGTATCGATGCGGCCATGGCCGTTGACCATATTGCAAGAAATCTTGCGAAAGATCTCTTGCCCGAAATTGCCGCAAAGGCATCCTAGGGTTGGCGAGCAGGCAGCGTGCCCGGACCAGGGCGTAAGGACATAAAAAGGATTGAACTTATGGGGAGTTTGAGTGCACTCGGAGGCGGCCTGATTGGCTACGTCGTGCCATTCCTCTTCGTATTGACCGTCGTCGTTTTCTTTCACGAACTTGGTCATTTCCTGATGGCCCGCCTATGCGGGATCAAGGTGCTCGTATTTTCGATCGGATTTGGCCCCGAAATCGCCGGCTTCAATGATCGGTACGGAACGCGCTGGAAAATTTCCGCGGTTCCGCTCGGCGGCTATGTGAAGTTCTTTGGCGACGACAATGCGGCGAGCGTGCCGGATCAGGCTGCCGCGGCATCGATGTCGGATGCCGATCGGAAAGACAGTTTTATGTTTCAGCCGGTGGGCTCGCGCGCAGCGGTCGTCGCTGCCGGTCCTATCGCGAATTTCATACTGGCGATCGCCATTTTTGCCGCCATTTTCATGACGGTCGGCAAGCAGACCACGAGCGCACGGGTCGACGCGGTGCAGCCGGCCAGCGCGGCGGAGGCCGCCGGGTTCAAGCCGGGTGATCTGGTACTCGCGATCAATGGTGAGAAAATCGAGAGTTTCTCCGACATGCAGCGCATCGTCAGCATCAGTGCCGGCGAAACGCTGTCGATTGATGTTGATCGCGGCGGTGCGCCGATCAATCTCAAGGCGGCACCTCAACTCAAAGAGCTCAAGGACAATTTTGGCAACGTCCATCGTCTTGGCGTCCTTGGTATCAGTCGGTCGATGTCGCCTGGTGACATCAAGACGGAAAAGGCCGGACCGCTGCGCGCCATCGTCATGGGGGCGCAGGAAACGTGGTTCGTGGTCGACCGGACGCTTGCTTACATCGGTGGGGTCTTTGTGGGCCGAGAAGCGGCCGACCAGCTTGGCGGGCCAATCCGGATTGCGCAGGTTTCGGGACAGGTCGCGACGGCCGGATTCACGGCACTGATCCATCTCACCGCCGTTCTGTCCGTTTCGATTGGCCTTCTGAACCTGTTCCCGATCCCGTTGCTCGACGGCGGTCACCTTTTGTTCTACGCGATCGAGACGATTCGTGGCCGACCGTTGTCGGAGCGCGCGCAGGAAGTCGGCTTCCGAATTGGCCTGGCCGTCGTTGTGATGTTGATGATTTTTGCAACCTTTAATGACATTCTGCGCCTGGCCACCTCCTGACCGTTGCTGACGGGCAACTTTTTGATGGAAAAGGGGAAGTTCGGGCTGGGTTTCGTTTGCAGCGCCCAGAAAACGCTGTAAAAAGCCTCGCATATGCCAGCCCGGACCGTCGATCGAATCCGCAGTGGGGGCGGCCGCAAGGATTATAAGGGCGCGTAGCGCATGGGAATTTGTGTGCGGGGAGTTCGGGGATGGGTGGCCAGTTGCCTTATCCTCGGCGGCATACTTGTCGGCGCTGGCGGTGGGACTGTCTTGTCCACGGGCGCGGCCGTGGCCCAAACAGTCAATTCCATCGTGGTCGAGGGTAACCGCCGGGTCGAGGCTGACACCATCCGTTCCTATTTCCGCCCCGGCCCGGGCGGCCGGCTAGGCCCCGAGCAGGAGGACGAAGCGCTAAAGGCCATGGTTGCAACCGGCCTTTTTTCTGATGTCCGCATCAGCCATTCAGGTGGCCGTATCGTGGTGACGGTAGCTGAGAACCCCGTGATCAACCGGGTCGCGTTCGAGGGCAATAAAAAGGCCAAGGACGAGCAGCTCCAGGCGGAAACCCAGTCGAAGCCGCGCGGCACGCTCTCGCGCCCGACTGTGCAGGCCGACGTGCAGCGGATCATCGAAATTTATCACCGCAGCGGCCGCTTCGACGTTTCGGTCGCTCCGAAGATCATCGAGTTGCCCAACAATCGCGTCGACCTGGTGTTCGAAATCAAGGAAGGCGACAAAACCGGCATCAAGGAGATCGTGTTTGTCGGCGCCAAGGCGTTTTCGCACGGCCGGTTGAAAGACGTCATCAAGACGTCCTCGAGCAGCCTGCTCAGCTTCCTGCAGACGACTGATATTTACGACGCCGACCGCGTCGAGGCTGACCGCGACCTGCTGCGCAGGTTTTATCTGAAGCACGGTTATGCTGACGTGCGGATCATTTCGGCGGTCGGCGAATACGATGCCGCCAAGAAGGGCTTTATCGTCACTTTTACGATTGACGAAGGCAGTCAGTATCGCGTGGGGACTGTGGACGTCGTGTCCAACGTCCGCGCCATCGATCCGGCAATCTTGCGAAGTCAGGTCAAACTCGGCCCCGGCAGCGTCTACAACGCGGATCTCGTCGAAAAGAGCGTCGAGTCGATGACGATCCAGGCGGCGCGACAAGGTTATGCCTTTGCCAACGTGCGGCCGCGCGGCGACCGCAATTTTGAAACCAAAACGATCAACCTGGTGTTTGTGGTCGAGGAAGGCGCGCGTGCCTATATCGAGCGCATCAACATCCGCGGCAACACGCGCACGCGCGACTATGTGATCCGCCGCGAATTCGACCTCGGCGAGGGCGATGCCTACAACCGGGCATTGATCGATCGCGCCGAACGGCGCCTGAAAAACCTGAACTACTTCAAGAACGTCAAGATAACGAACGAACCGGGTTCGGCGCCTGATCGTGTCGTGATCAATGTCAATGTTGAAGAGCAGGCGACCGGCGAGTTCTCGGTCTCCGGCGGCTATTCGACGGCCGACGGCCTGATCGGTGAGGTCAGTGTCGCCGACCGTAACCTCATGGGCCGCGGAAATTATGGAAAGGCGTCGTTCACCTATGGCGAGCGCGTTCGCGGTTTCGATCTGTCATTCGTCGAGCCGTTCCTGTTCGGCTATCGCATGGCCGGCGGCATCGACGTCTTCGCGCGGCAGAATCTCGCGTCGAATTACGTTTCGTATGATAGCCAAACGGTCGGCACCAATCTCCGGCTCGGATTTGCGCTGACTGAAGAAATCGCGTTCCAGCCGCGCTATACGTTCTACCAGCAGAAGATTACGCTGCCGAACCAATACAATAACTGTCAATTTTCGACCAACGCTCCGGCCGTTAGTGGACCTGGCGCTCCTGGAGTGAACCCCGGAAACGAAGGCGGTCCTGGAAATACTGACTTCAGTGTGAATGTCCCCTACGGCTGTTATTCCGATGGCGAAGCGTCTCTGGCGGTCCGAAAGGAATTGGCCGCGGGCGCTGTAAACGTTTCCCTGATTGGCTACACGCTCTCCTACAACACCCTCGATAATAATAGGCTGCCGACCAGCGGCCTCTTTGCCGAGCTCAGGCAGGATTTTGCCGGAGTTGGGGGTGACGTGAATTTCATCAGAACGCAGGTGGAAGCGCGCACATACTACGAAGTCCTGAACGACGTGGTCAGCGTGTTCAAACTGCAAGCCGGCAATATTTCGGGGTGGGGTGGCAAAGATTTGCGCATGCTCGACCACTTCCAGATGGGCCCCAATCTCGTGCGCGGCTTCGCGCCGGCCGGCTTGGGACCGCGCGATTTGACACCCGGTACCACGAATGATGCGCTCGGCGGATCGCTCTATTGGGGTGCGAGCGTCGAAGCCCAGACACCGTTGTATTTCCTGCCCAAGGATATCGGCATCAAGGTTGCGGTTTTCGCGGACGCAGGCTCGCTGTGGGACTATCAGGGGCCGACAAGTTGGAATGTGACCGGCGAAACGCTCCAGGTCGGCCTCAACAGCCCGTCCATGATCCGCAGTTCGATCGGTGTCGGCCTGCTCTGGGATTCGCCGCTTGGCCCGTTGCGGTTCGATCTGGCCTATCCGATCACGAAGTACTGCACGACTGCGGTCAACGGCGGCGAAATTTGCGATCGCACGCAGGTGTTCCGCTTCAGTGGCGGCACCAAGTTCTGATCTTGGCGACGCCAGGCAGAAGCGACGGGTCGGATTCCGGCGGGATGAACGAACCCATATTCCTACGACAGTCCGCGGGTCTGACGCTTGACGAGATTGCGAGCGTGACCGGCGCGGCGATTGCCTCTCGCTCGCCGCGGACTGCCCGCATTTCGAATATTGCGCCCCTTGACCGGGCTAGCCCGCGCGACCTCACATTCCTCGAGAGTAGAAACTTTGTAGTGGCAGCCGCCGCCACGCACGCCGGTGCGTGCCTGACGACGGAAACGCTTGCTAAAGAACTGCCGAGCCACGTTTCGGTGCTGACCGTCCGCGAACCCTATCGCGCCTTCGTTATGGCCGCGCGTGAATTATTTCCGCACGCTTTGCGGCCGTCGTCTTTGTCCAAGCCGGGCGATTTCGCCGGAGCGCACGTCGACACCAGCGCGCGCATGGAAGATGGCGTCGGCATCGAACCCGGTGCGGTGATTGGCGCGCAGGTTGAAATCGGCAGCGGAACGGTCGTTGGAGCAAATGCGGTGATCGGCGCCGGAGTGCGAATCGGCCGGGAGTGTTCAATCGGCGCCAATACGGTGATCGGCAACGCTCTCATTGGCGACCGGGTCATTGTCCATCCGGGATGCAACATAGGGCAGGACGGGTTCGGTTTTGTGATGGGGGGAATGGGACATCTCAAAGTGCCTCAGGTCGGGCGCGTAATTATCCAGGATGACGTCGAAATCGGAGCGGGAACGACCGTGGATCGCGGAGCCATTCGCGACACCATCATTGGCGAGGGCACCAAGATCGACAACCTGGTGCAGGTGGGCCACAATGTGAGCATTGGCAGGCATTGCGTCGTTGTTGCCCAGACTGGAATTTCAGGCAGTTCAACTCTTGAGGATTTTGTTGTGCTGGGTGCGCGTGTTGGTGTGAATAACAACGTTACGATCGGCGAAGGCGCGCAGATTGCGGCGATCAGCGTGGTCCATGGGGATGTGCCGCCAGGCGCGCGTTGGGGTGGAACGCCGGCAAAGCCAGTGAAGCAGTGGTTCCGCGAAATAATGTTACTTGAGAGGCTCGCGCGCCAGAAGGGCGACGCAGACGCGGGCGACAAATAATGCGCTCGTCATGAACACACGTGTGATCCAACTCGAAGCGATGGACATCGCAGTAGTGCTCAAGCTGCTGCCGCACCGCTATCCGTTTCTCATGGTGGATCGGATAATCGACATCCGCGGCGACGAGCACGGCATTGGTATCAAGAACGTGACGATCAACGAGCCGCATTTTCAGGGTCACTTTCCCGGCAATCCCGTGTTCCCCGGCGTGCTCATGATCGAGGGCATGGCCCAAACGGCGGGCGCGCTCTGTATAGCGGCGACCGGGGCGCAGCCGGCTTCTGTCTTTTTTCTCACCATCGACAAGGCAAAATTCCGCAAGCCAGTGCGGCCCGGCGACACCATCGAGTATCACATGGACCGAATTACGCGACGTAAGTCGATGTGGTGGTATCGCGGCGAAGCAAAAGTGGCGGGCCAGGTCGTCGCCGAGGCCCAGGTTGGGGCCATGCTGTCCGACGCATGAGCGCGCATATGATCGATCCTTCGGCGCGGATCGAAGCCGGGGCCACGATCGGAAAAGACGTCCTGATCGGTCCATATTGCACGATCGGCGCGCACGTGAGTGTTGCCGACGGGTGCCGGCTGATTGCTCACGTCAATCTGACCGGTCACACCACGATAGGGCCGCGGACGGTCATTTACCCGTTTGCATCGCTTGGATCTCCGCCGCAGTCGTTTAGCTACCGGGGAGGACCGACGCGGTTGATCGTCGGCGCCGAATGCGACATCCGCGAAAACGTAACCATGAGCACGGGCACTGAAGACGATCGTGGCGTTACGGAAGTTGGCGACCGGTGTTTCTTTATGGTGGGTTCGCATGTCGGCCATGACTGCAAGGTCGGCAACCACGTCGTTTTTGCCAATAACACGGTTCTCGGCGGTCACGTGACGATCGGTGACCACGTGGTGTTTGGTGGCGGCGTGGCGGTTCGTCAGTTTGTCCGCATTGGTGAAGGAGCAATGATCGTTGGCCTGAGCGGCGTGCGTGCCGATGTGATTCCATTCGGCATGGCGCACGGTCCGCTGGCCGATCTGATTGGACTCAATGTGATCGGTTTGCGGCGGCGCGGTGCGGCAAAGGCGGACGTTCAGCGCGTGCGCTCGGCGTATAAGGTGCTGTTCTTTGGCGAGGGAGAGTTTCGCACGCGCCTCGATCGGGTTGCCGGCGAATACTCCGGCGATCCACTGGTTGACAAAATTATCGATTTTATCCGGTCGGGGAAGCGACCGTTGACGATGGCCGTCAAGCGCAACGAGGCGGATCAGGAGGCATGAACAACGCCACAGCCGTTGGTCAGGGCGGCCCGCTTGCGCTGATTTGCGGTGGCGGCACGTTGCCTCTGGCGGTGGCGGACTCGGCTGCCAAGCGCGGGCGCGATCTTGTGCTGTTTCCGATTTCCGGTCATGCCGACCCCGCGATAGTTGCGCGTTATCGGCATCATTGGCTTCGGGTCGGACAATTTGGGGCATTTACGCGGCTTGCCAGGGCCGCAGGTTGTCACGACGTCGTGTGGATTGGCGGACTGGTGAGGCCGTCCTTGTGGTCGCTTCGTCCCGATTTCTTGGCGGTAAAATTGTTGCCGAAGATCATCCGCGCCTATCGTGGTGGCGACAATCACCTGCTTACCGGAGTGAGCAAGCTTTTTGAAGAACAGGGCTTCCGCCTTGTTGGAGCGCACGAAGTAGCGCCCGAAATCCTGATCCCGGAGGGAGCGCTCGGTCGGGTCGACGCTTCCGAGAACGACCGGGAAGACATTGCGTTTGGTTTCGCATATTTGCAGGCAAGCGGCGCTTTTGATATCGGGCAAGCCGCCGTTGTGGCCGGAAAGCGCATATTGGCGGTGGAGGCTGCGGAAGGTACGGATCAAATGCTGGCTCGGGTTGCCGAGTTGCGCGCGAACGGACGTATTGACATTGCTGCCGGTGCCGGTGTGCTGGTGAAGGCACCCAAGCCCGGTCAAGACCAGCGGTTTGACTTGCCCTCGATTGGCCCGCAGACGGTGACCGGGGTTGCCCGGGCAGGGCTGGCGGGTATTGCAGTCGTCTCGGCCAAGACCGTGATCGCCGATGCGGAAAGCGTCGTGCGCGAAGCGGATCGTACTGGACTCTTTGTCATAGGCGTGCCGTTCGAGTCGAAAACATGAGCCCGTACGTATTTCTGGTCGCCGGCGAAGAGTCTGGCGACCGGCTGGGCGCAGCGCTGATTTCGGCGATCAGAGAGCGTACAGAAGGGAAGGCGCACTTTTCCTGCGTCGGTGGCGCGCATATGGCAGCCGAAGGTGTTCCGAGCCTGTTTCCCCTTGGGGACCTCGCGATTGTCGGATTTTCTTCGATCCCGGCGATGCTTTCAAAAATCCTGCGGCGCATCCGTGAAGCTGCCGATGCCGTCATCGCCGCAAAACCGGATGTTCTGGTTATCATCGACAGCCCGGAATTCACTCATCGCGTGGCTCGCCGCGTGCGTGAGCGCGCTCAGGACATTCCTATCGTCGATTATATTTGCCATTCGGTCTGGGCATGGCGTCCGGGCAGGGCGCGCGCGATGCGCGCATACGTCGATCACGTGCTGGCGCTTCTTCCGTTTGAACCAAAAGCGATGAACGAGCTCGGCGGCCCTCCATGTACATTTGTCGGGCATCCTTTGAGCGAACGGCTGGTTGATCTGAGGCCAAATGAACTTGAAGCCCGGTTACGGCGAGCGGATCCCCCTCTGGTTCTGGTTTTGCCTGGAAGCCGCACCGGCGAAATTCGGCGCATGGCGCCGGTATTCGGCCAGGCGATCGCGCGTGTCGTGGCACAATATGGCCCGCTCGAGGCGGTCGTGCCGGCTGTGCCGCGGCTTGCCGATGCCGTGCGAGCGGCCATTGCGGCTTGGCCCACTCCGGCGCGCGTCACAGCTGATCCAGACGAAAAGCATGAAGCATTCCGGACAGCGCGGGCGGCCCTGACAAAATCAGGAACGTCGACACTCGAATTGGCGCTGGCCGGCGTCCCAATGGTCGCTGCGTACAAAGTATCGCTGATCGAGGCACTTGTTGGCCGTCTTCTAATTCACGCTCCGTCGGCGATCCTTGCCAACCTTGTGCTGGGCAAAAACGTGGTCCCGGAATTTCTTCAAAGCGATTGCACCGCCGACAAACTCGCGGCGGCACTGCGGCCGTTGCTTGGAGATACGCCGGATCGGCGCAGACAAACGGAAGCCTTCAGTCAATTGGACGCCATAATGGAAATTGGGAAAGCGACGCCCAGTGCACACGCGGCATTGTTGGTCCTTGGGGTCGTTGGAAGCAGGGGTGGAGCACGACAATAAACGGCAATTTTACCACAGCCCCACGGCTAGCTTGCCGCCCAAGGTGGTTGGGCGTATGCCATTGCAACAAACCGGATTCCAGCCCTTGACCCTTTCTCCCCGCGCATCAATTACGGCCGTCCACGGCTATCTGCCGCCGGACCTGCTGACCAATAGTGAACTCGCGCGGATGGTCGACACGAGCGACGCGTGGATCACCGAGCGTACGGGAATCAAGGAGCGCCATATTCTGAGGGGCGAAGGTCTTGGCACGTCGCATATGGCGGCGGAGGCGGTACGCGGCCTGTTGCAGAAAACAGCAACGAAACCCGAGGAAGTCGATCTTCTGATCTGCGCGACGACAACCCCGGACATGCAGTTCCCGTCTACTGCAAACATGATTTGCGACATGGTTGGCATCCGCAATATCGGCAGCTTTGACGTCCAGGCTGCGTGCTCAGGTTTTCTTTACTCGCTTACAATTGCAACGCAATTCATCGCCACCGGCGCGGCGCGGAAGGTGGTCGTGGTCGGCGCCGACAAGATGTCGTCGATCATCGACTACACCGATCGCGCGACTTGCGTTCTCTTCGGTGACGCTGCCGGCGCGGTGCTGCTGGAACCTGACACGAACGGTTTCGGCATCATGGACGCGCTAGTGCGTTCCGATGGATCCGGAATGATCCATCTTCATCAGAAAGCGGGCGGCAGCCGGATGCCGCCGACTGCGGAAACCGTCGCAAAGCGACTGCACTACGTACACCAGGAAGGCGCCGCGGTTTACAAGTTCGCGATCGCCAAAATGGCGGAGGTGGCAGGCGAAATCATGTCACGCAACAATCTGCGCGCAGATATGATCGACTGGCTCGTTCCCCATCAGGCCAATAAGCGCATCATCGAGTCGACAGCCGAGCGGATGGGCGTGCCGATGGACAGGGTGATGGTGACGATCCACAAATACGGCAACACGACCAACGCCACCATCCCGCTCTGCTTGTGGGACTATGAGCCGAAGCTGAAGCGCGGCGACCGCATGGTGCTGGCGGCGTTCGGTGGAGGGTTCACCTGGGCCGGCGTTTACGTGCAGTGGGCCTATGACGGGGCGACGGCTCCGAAGCTCAACGGCAAGAGCAACGGCAAAGCAAGCTAGGACAAATTATTTCCGGCGCGAGATCGGGCTGTAATCCCGCCGCGTAGCGCCCGTGTACAGTTGGCGCGGGCGGCCGATCTTCTGTTTCGGGTCTTCGATCATTTCCTTCCACTGCGCGATCCAGCCGACCGTGCGCGCGACCGCGAACAGGACGGTGAACATCGTGGTGGGGAAGCCCATCGCCTTGAGCGTGATGCCCGAATAGAAATCGATATTGGGGTAGAGCTTCTTCTCGATGAAGTACTCATCGTGCAAGGCGACCTTCTCAAGCTCCATTGCGACGTCGAGCAGCGGGTCGTCCTTCACTCCGAGCTCGGTAAGGACTTCATGGCAGGTCTTCTGCATGATTTTCGCACGAGGATCGTAGTTCTTATAGACGCGATGACCGAAGCCCATCAGCCGATAGGGATCGTTCTTGTCTTTTGCGCGCTTGACGTATTCGGGAATTCGGTCGACCGAACCGATTTCGCGCAACATGTTGAGTGCGGCTTCATTGGCGCCGCCGTGCGCGGGTCCCCACAAGCAGGCACATCCGGCCGCGATGCAGGCAAACGGATTGGCGCCGGATGATCCGGCAAGACGGACCGTTGAGGTCGAAGCATTCTGCTCGTGATCGGCATGCAGAATGAAAATGCGGTCCATTGCGCGCGCCAGCACCGGGTTTGCCTTGTATTCCTCGGTCGGTACCGCAAAGCACATGCGCAGGAAGTTGGAAGCGTAGTCGAGATCGTTCTTCGGATAGACGAACGGCTGACCGATTGAATATTTGTACGCCATCGCCGCAAGCGTCGGAACTTTTGCGATCATGCGCACGGAGGCGACCATGCGCTGATGCGGGTCGGAGATGTCGGTCGAGTCGTGATAGAACGCGGACAGCGCGCCGACGCAGCCAGTCATGACCGCCATCGGATGGGCATCGCGGCGGAAACCCTGGAAGAAGCGGCTCATCTGCTCATGGACCATCGTATGGCGGCTCACGCGATAGTCGAAATCGGCTTTCTGGGCGGGGGTCGGCAACTCGCCGTAGAGCAGGAGATAGCAAGTCTCCAGAAAGTCCCCGTGCTCGGCGAGCTGCTCGATCGGATAGCCGCGATAAAGCAAAATGCCTTCGTCGCCGTCGATGTAGGTGATCTTGGATTCGCAGCTTGCCGTCGAGGTGAAGCCTGGGTCGTAGGTGAACATCCCGCTCTGACCGTAGAGTTTGGAGATGTCGACGACCTCGGGCCCGATCGTGCCCGGCAAAACCGGCATGTCCCAGTTGTTGTTGCCGACCGTCAGGGTGCCGGTCTTGTTTTTGGCGCTGGTCTTGGCGTCCATGGGTCGAGTCCTCGAATTGGCCGCAAGCTTTGTGGGTATCCCATCCAAATGTGCACTGCAAGATAGCCCAATGTTGGCCACACGCCCGCCAGATCGGGATTTAGCGGCCTTTTTGCCCGGTATGAAATCTATGAGGCGGCCTGGTCGCGCAATCGGGCAAGGCTTTCATCGCGGCCAAGAACCGCAAGCACGTCAAATATCGGCGGGGACGTCGTGCGTCCGGTAAGCGCCGCCCGTAACGGCTGGGCAATGGCACCGAGTTTGAGCCCCGCGCGCTCGGCATATGGCCTCACAACAGCCTCGGCAGAGCTCGCGTTCCATTCCGAAACGGCCTCTAGCTCCGGCAGCAAAGCCTTGATCAGCGTTTTCGCCTCGTCGGTCAGCAGTGCTTTTGCCTGGTCATTGATATCGATAGGCCGGCTGGCCCAAAGGAACCGGGACGCGTCGAACAATTCGACCAAAGTCTTGGCGCGCTCCTTCATGGCGGGCATGGCAGCCAGAAACTTTCCGCGCAGCGCGGGTGTCATTTGGCTGGCGAGTTCCTGTCCGCCGGCAATGTGCGGCAAGAGTTGCTCGAGCGCGGCCATGAGGGACGCGTCGTCGGTCGACCGAATATAGTGGCCATTGAGGCTTTCGAGCTTCGTGAAGTCGAAACGCGCCGGCGACCGTCCGATCTGTGGAAGATCGAATGCAGCGACCATCTCCTCTGTCGTGAAAATTTCCTGGTCGCCATGCGCCCAGCCGAGCCGCACAAGGTAGTTTCTCATTGCGGCCGGCAGATAACCCATGGCCCGGTAGGCATCGATGCCGAGTGCGCCGTGCCGCTTCGACAGCTTTGAGCCATCCGGCCCGTGGATCAGAGGAATATGTGCCATCACCGGCACCTTCCATCCGAGGGCCTGGTAGATTTGAGTCTGCCGCGCCGCATTGTTGAGGTGATCGTCGCCGCGGATGATGTGCGTAATACTCATGTCATGATCATCGACCACCACCGCGAGCATATAGGTCGGGGTGCCGTCCGAACGCAGCAGGACAAAGTCGTCGAGATTTTCGTTCTGCCAGACCACCCGGCCTTGCACCTGGTCTTCGACCACTGTCTCTCCCGTCAACGGTGCTTTGATGCGGACCACAGGGTTGACGCCGGCCGGCACGTCCTTCGGGTCGCGATCGCGGCAACGTCCATCGTAGAGACGCGTGCGGCCCTCAGCCCGCGCCTTCTCGCGCATCGCGACGAGCTCGTCCTGGCTGCAATAGCAGCGATAGCCGTGGCCTGAGGCCAGCAGTTGCTCGGCCACCTGGCGGTGGCGCGTGGCACGCGAAAACTGGAAGACGATTTCCCCGTCCCAGGTAAGCCCGAGCCAGGTCAATCCATCGATAATAGCGTTTATCGCCGCCGCTGTGGATCGCTCCCGGTCGGTATCCTCGATCCGCAGGAGCATCTTGCCGCCATACCGGCGGGCGTAGAGCCAGTTGAACAAGGCCGTGCGGCCGCCCCCGATGTGAAGAAAACCGGTCGGCGAGGGGGCAAAACGGGTGACGACGGGCTCGCTCATTTCGAGCCGTGTATCACAGTTGACGGAAAGAATGTCAGCGCGATTGACATTGAGGTGAGCGCCACGTCATACGGGCCGCGGGATACGGCTCAAGTGATATTTGAGGAAGCATGGCAACCGATGCAAAGGCAAGAGGCGACGCGGGCGCGATCGAAGCGGGCCGCGATTTCATCCGCGATATCATCAAGGGTGATCTCGATGCCGGCCGCGTCAAGCAGGTCATCACGCGCTTTCCACCGGAACCAAATGGGTATCTCCACATCGGCCATGCCAAGTCGATTTGCCTGAATTTTGGCGTAGCCGAGGAATTTGGCGGCCGCTGTCACCTGCGGTTCGATGACACGAATCCAGCCAAGGAAGAGCAGGAATATATCGACGCGATTGAGCGCGATGTCCGGTGGCTCGGTTTCGACTGGGGAAAGCACCTCTACCATGCCTCCGACTACTTTGAGCAGCTTTACGCCTGGGCCGAGGATTTGATCCGGGCCGGCAAGGCCTATGTCGACGACCAGACGCCGGAGCAGATACGGCTCAACCGTGGCACCCTGACCGAACCGGGCAAAAACAGCCCGTTCCGGGATCGCAGCGTCGAGGAGAATCTGGATCTGTTCCGCCGTATGCGGGCCGGCGAATTCCCCAACGGCGTACGTGTTGTGCGAGCCAAGATCGACATGGCATCGGGCAATATCAATCTCCGCGACCCCGTGCTCTATCGAATTCTGCACGCGCCGCATCCGCGCACCGGCACCGCGTGGAAGATCTATCCAAGTTACGACTTTGCGCACGGCCAGTCCGACGCCATCGAGAACATCACTCACTCCATTTGCACGCTGGAATTTGAGGACCATCGTCCGCTGTACGATTGGTTCATTGCAAATCTCAAAGTGCCCTCGAAACCGCATCAGTATGAGTTCGCACGGCTCAATCTGACGCACACGGTGCTGTCAAAGCGCATCCTCACCGAGCTGGTGCGTGGCGGTCACGTCAACGGCTGGGACGACCCGCGGATGCCGACTCTTGCAGGGTTACGTCGCCGCGGTGTTCCGCCCGAAGCCATTCGCGATTTCGTCAAACGGATCGGCGTGGCCAAAGCGAACAGCGTCGTTGATATGGGCATGTTCGATTTTTCGGTTCGCGAGGTTCTCAACAGGCATGCAATGCGCCGGATGGCGGTGTTGAGGCCTCTAAAAGTCGTCATTGAAAATTATCCGGAAGGGAAGGTGGAGGAGCTGGATGCGTCCAATCATCCCGATGATCCTGGCGCCGGTGCTCGAAGAATAAAATTCGGACACGAGCTTTATATCGAGCAAGATGATTTCATGGAAAATCCGCCGAAAAAATTCTTCCGTCTCTCTCCGGGTGTCGAAGTGCGGCTGCGCTACGCCTATTTCATCACGTGTCGTGAAGCGGTGAAAAATGCAAAGGGTGAGGTGACGGAATTGCGCTGCACCTACGATCCGGCAACGCGGGGCGGCAACGCTCCGGATGGGCGCAAGGTCAAGGCGACCATCCATTGGGTGTCGGCAGAGCATTCTTTGCCGACGGAACTACGACTTTACAACACGTTGTTCACGCGGCCTGATCCAAAAGGCGGAGAAAATTTCGCAGCTGATCTTAATCCGAACTCGCTCGAGGTTCTTTCGAACGCACGTGTTGAGCCCGCACTGGCCGAGGGTAACTCTCCTGAACCCGTCCAGTTCGAGCGACAGGGTTATTTTTGTCCCGATCCGGACTCGAAGCCCGGTCGGCCTGTTTTTAATCGGACGGTTGGTTTGCGCGACACCTACGCCAAGGAAATTGCGAAATAGAAGGCGCGTGATGTGTTCGAAAATACAAGACAGCCAGTCTCGTACATTCGGACGAGAACCGACAGCGTCCCATTAATTCCGGAAAATTCCCGCCGAGACTGAACCGAAGTTCCAGAAATCCACATTCTCCCTTTCGCCTGCTGACTACAACCTATGATTGCTTTAGGATGCGTTTGGTTGCAGTGCGGGCGTCGGGGAGGCGCATGGCGCCTTGGCCCGGGGAAACAATCCATACGGACGCGCACAGGGTGGTGTCAGGACCTGGGCGCCCGCGTTTGATGGAACGCGGCGGCCAACCGGTCTGTCCCTGCCGGAGGGCGTTGCCGGAACGGCCGGCTGGCTGCGCGGTCTGCTATCGCAATGGCTGCTGGCAGAGCTGGCGCCCGGGCGTCTGGTGCCCTGGGTGCCGATCGCGTTCGGCGCCGGCATCGCATGTTATTTTGCCGCGGATCGCGAGCCGCACGTTTGGGCGGTTCTTCCGCTCGCGATCGGCGCGCTTGCGGTTGCCTTTGTGGCACGCCGGCGGCCGATCGGTTTTCCCCTGGCCGTTGGCATTACGGGTCTGTTCGCCGGGCTCGCGGTTGCAACGTTGCAGGCCGCGCGTATTGCTCACCCGATCCTTCAGCTGCCGATCGCAAGCGCCACACTTTCCGGGTTTGTGGAGGTCCGCGAAGAGCGGGAGCGAAGCGACCGCATCGTGATCCGTGTTGAGCGGTTCGATGCAGTTAGTGCGTCTTCGGTACCTCATCGGGTGCGCGTCGCGGTGCGCAAGGGCGGCGCGCCGCCAGTCGGCAGCTTTGTTGAGCTCAAGGCGCACCTTTCGCCGCCCATGCAGCCGCTCCGACCCGGCGGCTACGACTTTGCTCGCGATATGTATTTTCAGAAAATCGGCGCCTCCGGCTATGCGCTCGGGGCCATCAGGGTCAAGCCGCCGCCGGCGGCCGCAGGGTTTTGGTTGAGATACGCAACCACCGTCGACGGAATACGCGAGACGATCGACGATCGCATCCGTGCGGCGCTGCCCGGAGATAGAGGGTCCATTGCCTCGGCGCTGATCACGGGCAAACGCGATGCGATATCGGCGCCGATCAATGATGCGATGTACGTCTCGAGCCTTGCGCACGTTCTGTCGATCTCCGGCTATCACATGGCGGTTGTCTCGGGGATCGTGTTTTTCGTGATCCGCGCAGTTTTGGCATTGATCCCTTCGCTCGCTCATCGAAGGCCGATCAAGAAGTGGGCTGCATCGGGAGCGCTCCTGGCGGCGACCTTTTATCTGCTGCTCTCGGGCGCCGAGGTGGCGACCCAGCGCTCCTACATCATGATCGCGATTGTCCTCATCGGCGTTATGCTCGATCGTCCGACACTGACTTTCCGCACGCTCGCGGTGGCGGCGATTGTCGTTTTGCTGCTGGCCCCACAGGCCATCGTGCACCCGGGGTTCCAGATGTCGTTCGCAGCGACGCTTGCCCTCATCGCCGCATACCAGCACGGCCTTCCGTGGAGGCCGGACCAAGACAGCCAACTCGGCACGCGTATGGCTTTATGGGGCGTCCGCGAGGTGGCAAGCCTGATCTTCGCTTCGCTGGTGGCTGGCCTGGCGACCACGCCCTACGCCGCGTTCCATTTTCACCGGCTCGCGCCCTATGGCGTGCTGGCCAACCTGCTCGCCATGCCCGTGGTGTCGGCAGTCGTCATGCCGATGGGCATTCTCGGCGTGTTGACCATGCCCTTCGGCTTCGACGCAGCGTTCTGGCAAATGATGGGGCAGGGGATCGATTGGATGAATGCGGTTGCCCTGTGGGTGGCATCGCTTCCGGGTGCCGTCGGACGCATGCCGGCTTTTGGAATCGGTCCACTCCTTTTGGGGACCGCAGGGCTGCTGTTCATCTGCCTTTTACGCACGCCGTTGCGTTGGAGCGGCGCTCTCGTTGCCACAGGCGCGATCGCCTGGGCTCTGGCTACTCCCCAACCGGACATTTTCGTGACCGGCGACGGACAAACGGCGGCATTTCGCGGCAAGGATGGCCGACTCGCTGTCCTGCGCGCTGGACGCGACACTTTTGCCATCAAGGAATGGTTGGCCGCCGACGCCGATGCGCGAACGCCCAAGGATGCGAGTCTGGGCAACGGCGTCACCTGCGATGCGGTCGGCTGCATCGGCAGCCTCAGCGATAATCGCTTGATATCGATGGCCATGGGAATCGAGGCATTCGCCGAGGACTGCGCGCGAGCGGCAGTGGTGATCTCTGATCGCGAGTCGCCCGCCGACTGCAATGCGATGCTGGTTGATCGCGCGATCTCGCAATCCTACGGCGCGGTTGCGCTGCGCTGGACGGGCGACCGTTTTATGCAGACGGTCGCGCTCCCGCGCAGCCAGGACCGGCCATGGACGCATCGCGCGAGGGCCATTTCCGAAAATGCCGAGCCCATGCGTCGCCAGCCCCAGCGCGGGGCCGAGCCGAGTCAAGACGATCTTACGCCGGACGATTAATAGCGCCGGAAAAGCCCTACGAGCTTGCCCTGAATACGCACGCGGTTCGGCGGCAGAATCCGGACCTCGTAGCCGGTATTGGCGGGCTCGAGTGCAATCGATGCGCCGCGGCGGCGAAAGCGCTTGAGCGTCGCCTCCTCGTCGTCGATGAGGGCGACAACGATGTCGCCCGTATCGGCGGCCTCGGATTTGCGGATCAGCGCGATGTCGCCGTCGAGAATGCCCGCTTCGATCATGCTGTCGCCACGCACTTCAAGCGCAAAATGCTCGCCGGCCGACAACAAATCGGGTGGCATGTTGATGATATGGCTGCGGGTTTGGATCGCTTCGATGGGTGTGCCGGCGGCGATGCGGCCCATGACTGGCACGGCGACTGGCCGGCCGCCATCGTCTTCGGACATCGCGCGCACGCGGCCAAGGTCGCCCTCGATGACGCTCGGCGTGAAGCCGCGCGAGCGGGCGGAGCCAAGGCCGTGGCCGACCGAATCCGGCAGTTTGATCACCTCAATCGCGCGAGCCCGGTTCGGCAGCCTCCGGATGAAGCCGCGCTCCTCCAGGGCCGTAATAAGCCGGTGAATGCCCGACTTTGACCGCAGGTCGAGGGCGTCCTTCATCTCGTCGAAAGAGGGGGGCACGCCGGCCTCGGTCAGCCGCTCGTGGATGAAACGCAGGAGTTCGAACTGCTTGCGGGTCAGCATCTGTCTCTCCCCGTCGGGCCGAAACCCCTAAGGGTCCAAGCCAGAAACAAATCATGAACGGACACTATATGTTCGATATGTGTTCCGCAACTGTTTAATTTGGAGTGAAAAACTCGAAAGGCCGCTAAAGGCCTAGCTTAAGGATGACGCAGTCTGAACCGGCCACAGCCGCGGGGGCGTGCGCCTCCCGAATCACAAGGCAGTCGGCCCGGGCCAGTGGCGCCATCAGGGAACTGTCCTGGGACGGCAGCGGGGTGGCAACCAGACCGTCCGGACCATCCGCCAAGGTGGCCCGCAGGTAATCGGCCCGCTCATCGTTGGCCGGGAGGTTGCCCCCAAGGCGGACCCGCTCGGGCCGCAGTTCTACGTCGCTACGGCCGGAAAGGCGCCTGATCAGGGGCACCAGAAACAGGAAGGCGCAGACGTAAGACGAGACGGGATTTCCCGGAACGCCCAGGACCTGCATCGTGCCCAGCCGGCCGTGCATCATCGGACGGCCCGGACGCAGCGCGACGCGCCAGAACGAGAGGTCGAGACCCTCGGCAGCTAGCGCGCGCTGCACGAGGTCATGCTCACCGACCGAGGCACCGCCCGACGTGACGAGAATATCGGCACCCCATTCACGCGCTCCCCTGATCGCCTTGGTGATGTCCTCGATGTGGTCCCGCGCAATACCGAGATCGTGGGCGTCGGCACCCTCGGTACGCGCAAGCGCAATGAGCGCAAAGCCGTTGGAATAGACGATCTCCCCGGGTCTAGGCGTGGCGCCAGGCGGCACCAACTCGTCTCCGGTCCCCAGCACGGCAACTTTCGGCTGATGGTACACGCTGACGTTGGGATAGTTCATGGCCGCTGCAAGCATGAGGTCGCGATCGGTCAGCCTCCGGCCTTTCCGGAGCAGCACATCGCCTTGCGAAAAATCGATGCCCTTATCGCGGACGTTGCGTCCCTTTGCGGTCGGTTTCTGAACGGTGACGTTGTCGCCTTCGCGAGACGTGAGTTCCTGGATTATGACGGTGTCGCTGCCGTCCGGCATGACGCCGCCGGTGAAGATCCGGGCGGCTTGACCTGCCGCGATCCGTTTGGGGAAGGGGTGGCCGGCGGCAACTTCGCCAATCACTTTGAGCGTGGCGGGTGCCGTCGCAATATCGCTGGCGCGCACCGCATATCCGTCCATTGCCGAGACTGCAGCTGGCGGCTGCGTCCGCAGCGCGGCCATGTCTTCGGCAAGCACGCGCCCGCGCGCACGATCGAGCGGGACCGCTTCGACAGGCAATGGCTTGGCGTCAATGAGGACGAGCCGAAGCGCTTCGGCCACCGGCATCAGGGCCATGATACGCCTAGCCCCCCGCGTTCCATTCACCCGATTTGCCACCGCTCTTGTGTAGAAGCCGGATGCCCTCGATGCGGATCCCGCGTTCCACTGCCTTGACCATGTCGTAAATCGTTAGGCATGCGATCGAGACCGCCGTCAGTGCCTCCATTTCAACGCCAGTCTTCGCGGTTACTTTCACGGTCGACTGGACGAGGAATCCGGGAAGTGAGTGCTCGGGATTGATATCGATTTCGACCTTGGAGAGCGGCAATGGATGGCATAACGGGATGAGGCCGTGCGTGCGTTTGGCGGCCATGATGCCGGCGAGCCGCGCGGCGCCCAGCACGTCGCCTTTCATCGCATTGCCCTCGAGGACGATATCGAGCGTTTCTTTGCGCATCAGCACGCGCCCTTCGGCAATCGCGACGCGCTCGGTGACTCCCTTTTCGGAGACGTCGACCATGCGGGCTTCGCCGCGCTGGTCGATGTGGGTGAGGGGCGTTGGCGTCAGAGAGGGCTCGGCTGGCCTTGGCGCAGATCTCGGCTTGGCCGTTGCCTTCCGTTTGTGAGCGCGGTTCACGGCTCTCTTGCGCCTTGCCATAGCCATCACTCCGCAGCGGCCCGGCGCGGCTCGAGTGCCAGAAGCGCGCGAGTGGCAGCCGCGACGTCGGCCTGCCGCATGAGGCTTTCCCCAACCAGGAACGTCGAAACGCCAATTCGCTTTAGGCGCGCGAGGTCGGCCGGCGTATTGAGCCCGCTTTCGGCAACAACAACGCGGTCGCGCGGGATTTTCGGTGCAAGCCGTTCGCTGACAGTGAGTGATGTGTCGAATGTCCGCAAATCGCGGTTGTTGATGCCAATCAGCCTAGATTTCAGCTTGAGGGCACGCGTCAGTTCAACTTCATCATGAACTTCAACAAGCACGTCCATCCCACAGGCAAACGCTGCGTCCTCGATTTCATGGGCCGCAAGATCGTCGACGGCCGCTATGATGATCAGAATGCAATCCGCCCCAAGGGCGCGCGATTCCACCACTTGGTAAGGCTCGAAAATGAAATCCTTTCGCAGTGTCGGTAATGCGGTGGCATCACGCGCGGCGGTAAGGAATTCCGGGCGGCCTTGGAAAGAGGGGGCATCGGTCAAAACGGAAAGGCAGGACGCGCCACCCGCCTCATAGGCCTTGGCGAGCGCCGGTGGATCAAAATCGGCGCGGATCAGCCCCTTCGAAGGACTTGCTTTCTTGATCTCGGCAATCAGCGCGTAATTGCCGCCGGAAATCCGTTTTTCGATTGCGCGCAGAAACCCGCGCGGCGGCGCCGCAGCCTTCGCCTCTTTCTCAAGTGCAGCGAAAGGACGCGCGCGTTTGGCAGCGGCAATTTCCTCGCGTTTATACGCTTCGATATTGGCGAGGATGTCCGACACGCTAGGCCTCCGCTGCGTTCGACACCGCAATGAGACGGTCGAGCCTGCCTTCGGCTTCGCCGCTCGCGATCGATTTCGCCGCCAGTGTAGCACCTTGCCGAAGATCCTTCGCCTTGCCCGCGACGATAAGCGCCGCGGCGGCATTGAGGATCGATATGTCCCGGAAGGGGCCTGGTTTTCCCTTAAGCACGTCGAACAACGCCTTTGCGTTGTGCTCGGCATCGCCGCCGCGCAGCGCTTCAGACGTCGACCGCGCAAGGCCGGCGTCTTCCGGAGTGATCTCGAAAGTCCGAATTGCCCCACTCTCAAGGGCCGCAACGGTGGTCGGACCGGCGGTGGTGATTTCGTCCAGTCCATCCGAACCATGCACGACCCAAATGCTTTCCGAGCCGAGGTTCTTCAACACTTGCGCCATCGGCTCCACCCATTGCTTGGAAAACGTACCGATCATCTGGCGCTTGACGCTTGCCGGGTTCGACAACGGCCCCAGCAGGTTAAAAATGGTGCGGGTTCCGAGTTCGACCCGCGTCGGACCGACGTTCTTCATCGCCGGATGATGGGCCGGCGCGAACATGAAGCCGATCCCGGCTTCGCGAATGCAGTTTCCAACCTGTGCGGCATTGAGGTCGATCTTGACGCCGAGCGCCTGCAGAACGTCGGCCGCGCCGGACTTCGACGACAGCGCGCGGTTGCCATGC
>Ga0173480_10000064_pt1 | contig 25998 bp, 30 predicted proteins | sample NitcycUS209509C1_FD_122622 | JGI IMG/M metagenome (GOLD analysis project Ga0173480, IMG submission 122622) | Soil microbial communities from Arlington Agricultural Research Station in Wisconsin, USA - Nitrogen cycling UWRJ-S209-509C-1 (version... | ecosystem: Environmental > Terrestrial > Soil... | reverse complement strand
TCCGGGATCGAGCGCCAGATGTCGCGGCGGCCGTCACCATCGAAATCCACTGCGTACTTGGCGTAGCTCGAGGGCATGAATTGCGGCTGACCCATGGCCCCGGCCCAGGATCCCGTCATCGACTCGATCGCGATGTCTTCCTGCTGCCCGATGCTCAGGGCCTGGAACAGCTCCTCGCGAAAATAGGGGGCGCGCCGCGGATCCCACGCCAGCGTCGCCAGCGCCTGGAAGACCGGAACATCGCCGGTATGGGCGCCGTACCCTGTTTCGACTCCCCAGATTGCAACGACGAAGCGCGGCTGCACGCCGAAGAGTCGCTCGATCCGGCCGAGCAGCGACCGATGCTCGCGCATCTGCTCGCGCCCGCGCGCGATACGGTCCGATGTCAGCCGCTGCGACAGGTAGATGTCCAGTGCGGGGCTTGAAGCAACCTGTGCGCGATCAGCCTCAATCACGCGAGGCAGCGGCTGCAGCCCACTGAGCGCCCGTGTAACCAGACGTCGGTCGAATCCTCGGCGCATGGCTTCGTCCGTCAGATTGGCGAGCCACGCCTGAAACGGACGCGGCGGCTGCGCCGTTGGCTTCGGCGACATCTGACCGACCAGTGCGATGACGAACGACAGAACGCCGACGCCGGCAATCGAGCAGGCGCGGATCCGAACCGAGTTGGCACGTCGCGATTCGCGGTGATGGTCCGGTTCGTTCACCGGTCCGTCCACGGCCACTCCTGACGCTCGATCGATCGCGCGCGTCGCCACACGTAGTCCCAGGCCGGTGGGGCGCTGCGATTCATCATGAACCTGCTCAATCGTGCCCGAACCGTATTGAGGTAGGTTGTTCCAATGCTGTCCCACGCGTGGCCGATGCCGCGGTTATAGGCCCGCACAGCCAGGTCGAGGTCGCCGTTGGCTTCATCGAGCAGCAGCGACAGCCAGAGCGCGGCGAAGCGCGTCGCCTTCCACGGATTGAAGTATTCGACATCCAAGAAGGCCACGTCGACGACGCCCTGCCGGTGCAGCTGCCGCAGCCGGCCGCGCGCATAATCGGAGGCAGCGCCGAGTCCCAGGTCGAGGCTGCCGTCGCGATTCGAATACGACGCGCGATGGTCGAACCAGGATTCCGACATGACGATGGCGCCCAGCGTATTCGCGACGAGGTCCGGGGGAAGGGCATAAGCCGAACCGACCTGGTAGAAACCGGCCCAGTAGGCCGCCATCTGCCGGTACGCGACGGTGCGGATGGGCTGCGGCACCGCATCCCAGTCGGCCGCTTTCATCCGGTCCCAGGTCGCCGGGCTCATCAACACGTGACGGTATCGCGCGAGCATCTGCTCCAACGCTTCGTTTCTGAGTGGTTCGGGAACGGCGTTCCAGTCCGCAAGGTGCATCTGGCGCCATAACGCCTTGCTGCGGCGGAGGTCGGCGACGGTCGTCGCCCACGGTGGACTGAACCCGCCGGCGGTTACGGTGACGGTGATCGGAGTCGCATCGACCAGAACATTGTACGGATCGATCGACGCCACGCGCGGCAGGGTCGTTGCAACGCGCTGCCGCACCCACATCCAGGTTACGGTCGCCACCGCTGCGACGACCGTTCCTCCGAGAAGCATCACAATCAGCAGCCGGCCAAGTTGCCGAACCGGCTCCACCGTGCGCGGCGTGCGAACCCGCGGAGGAGTAGTCGTCGCCCAAGGGCTGGCGGCTATCGGCAGATTGTGAGCAAACGCGGGCGCGATGCGCACCCGCCACCAGGTAGCGCAGGCCGCAGGCAGCCTATGCCGGCTCGCTGCTGCCATCGGCTGTCCGCAGGGTCCGACGGTCGTCGCAATGCTGGTCTCCACATCGTGGCCTTCCATCATCGGTGGCGCCCTGTCCGAGTAGACAGCGCTCCGTCGGGTGCGTCCATCCGATAGAGCCAGGAGAGGGGATGTGATTGCGGGGGAGCGGCGGTCCCGTCCGACGCCATGAACGGCAAAACGCCGCTTGGTTCTCCCCGATTCAGGGGATGCCGCTCGCCAGGTCCGATGACGTGCGCTGATGCGGAAGCTCGACCTTCCATAACACTGCCGAGATCGGCTCCATGTCGTCGGGAAGGCCCTGTCGTCTAAACCCACTCAGGGCGGTGCGGAATCGGCGACATTCTCCTGCGTGACATCTGTAGCGGCTCCCCCCTGAACACGATGGACTGGGCTCGGTTTCCGATGTCTACTCGAATTCGATCGCGAATGAGTCGCGGACAGCAAACATGATGAGCTGGGGGAGACATCGTAGTCGCTCGCTATCGCATTCGGTCAGCGCGAGCAGAGGGGACGAGCGAGAGCGTGGGGCAAGCAGCTTCTCAAACGATCGTGCGAAAAGTGAGGGGTGGAAGCGATCCAGCGACCGATCGCTTCGTCGTCATCGACGAGACGCCGGCAGCGGACTCCAGCTTCGCTTTTCGGGTCGCGAGCATCGAGATGGCGCTGTCCGACGTGTGCGCGGCGCTGATGGCGCGCGGCATCTCCGAGCAGGATGCGACGGCGCTGCTCAGCGAAGCGGCCGCCAGCTTCGACCACCCCTGATTACGGTGCCGGCGGCAACGGCGGCGGCCTGACGGCGCCGGGACGTGTGGCGGGTGAAGATGGTCCCGTATCAATTCGTTCGGTCGATCACCCATTATCGCGGCCCAGCGTTTCCATCGTGGCGCCTTACCGATCGGGCTGACGTTCTCCGGCAGCAGATGCGGCTGCGGCGCGGTCGCGCCTCCGCCGATCCCGCGATGTCACGAGCGTGTCGGCGGCGGCTCACCACCGCGTCAGTCGGCCAGGCGTTCCAGGCCCCATGACCTTCCTACTGCGGCGCTGGCAGACACAGCGATCCTGGCCGGACCTCCTGCGACGGACGCTGGGCGAGTTGTTCTTTCGCGACAACTGCCTAGCACTGTCGGCCCAGCTCGCCTACTACTTCTTCTTCGCGCTCTTTCCGGCCCTCCTGGTGGCCCTGGCGATTGCCAGCTTCTTCCCGCTCGCCACGCTGGTGGACGATACGATCCGGTTGTTCGGTCCCTTGGCGCCGCCGGAAGTGCTGGCGATTGTCACCGACCAGCTGCGCAAACTATCAGAGAGCGACCACGGCGGCTTGCTCACGATCGGGATGGTTGCCGCTGTGTGGTCGAGCTCCGCGGCCATGACCGCGATCATCGACACCTTGAACAACGCCTACGATGTGGAAGAGGGTCGACCTTGGTGGAAAGTACGGCTGCTCGCTATCGCCCTGACGATCGGAGGGGCGGTGTTCATTCTGCTCGCCACCGTGCTCGTGCTGGCTGGTCCTACGCTGGCCAAGTATCTCGCTGACTGGTGGTACCTGGGCGCGGCATTCGAGTGGACGTGGAAGGTGCTCCAGTGGCCGCTCGTCTTCGGACTGGTGACAACCGCCGTCGCCCTGATCTACTACTTTGCTCCGGATGTCGAGCAGGAATGGACGCGACTGATTCCTGGCGCTGTGGTGGCGACCGTGCTGTGGCTCCTTGCGACGCTCGGTTTCAAATACTACGTCGTCAATCTCGGCGCGTACACCGAAAGCTACGGTGCGCTGGGCGCAGTCATGGTGCTGCTGCTCTGGTTCTACCTCTCGGGCTTTGCCATCCTCATCGGCGCGGAGCTGAACGCAGAAATCGAGCACGCGTCTCCCGCCGGCAAGAAGCCGGGCGAGAAGGTAGAAGGGCAGAAGCAGCAGCTCGGATCGTTCTTTCGGAAGTGGGTCCGCCGGCGCCAGAAGAAAGGAGAAAAGCCGCCCAGCGCCGGCGAGGTTCGCAAGGCGCTCGACAGAGCGGGCGGACGCGACGCTGCCGAGCCGCGGTTGGAATCACACGTCGGGATACGAGGTCATCGTGAGAGGCGGCCGCGCTCATGAGTCATCTGACTTGGCGGCCGTTCCGCTGGACTTCGCCACCATCGTAACCGCGAGTTGGTACCCGGACGACACTACACGCTCGTGGCGCTCCCGAGGGGAAGGGAGGAACCGGCTGGCGATTCTGGGCGACTGGCTGGGACGATCGAGCCCTGCCAAACCCGGGGGCCGTCTGATCAACGCGACGCCGACGTAGATGACCTCGACTGTTTCTTCCGAAGGCTACCCAACCATGTGCTCCATGGAGTCGGTATCGGAAGGACGACCGCCTCCTCCTTGAAGACATGGATGCGGGCGTAATGGAGAACACGTGCGCCATGTAAACGAGGACGGCACGACCGAGACGCTCACACTAATGCTTCGGCGAAGACGAGTGCGTGTGTCATCGCAAGGGCCAGCGTGAGATCCACGAGGGTTGTGGGCCTCAATCCCCGGAGGCGGCTGGTTCCGTCCCACGTGACGGTCCTCCTCCTCACCCTTAGGCGCTGAGGACGACCGCATCCTGTCCTCAGAGGATGGCCGCACGTCTCCACATCGGATGGAATAGGCGTGTGGCGAGCATACGGGCGGGACTCGTCCTCGGGGCTTGCGTGCTGATGCTCATGGCGCGCCCGGCGCCGGTCCACGGAGGCGACCAGACACGGAGCCGGTGGTGGCTCAACTCTGCGGTCCAGCAGGAACTCGCGCTGACAAAGCGACAGGTGCAAGCTCTGCAACGCACTTTCGAGAGAGGGTTGCCGGAGCGGTTGGCCCTGCGGCGTGAGCTTGATCGGCTGGATTCCCAGCTACAGCGGCTTTTGGAACGCGGCGAAGAAGACGAGGGCGCTGTCGAACGCTTCAGCGCTCGCGTGGAGGAGGTGCGTGCCCGACGAAATGTTCGGCGTACGCTGATCCTGCTGGATATGTACCGGATTCTCACGCCGGCGCAGCGGCTGGCATTTGCGAGGCTGCGAGTCCCAAGCGCAGGGCTCCCGACACCATCAGCGGCAGCGCCGAGGTGAGCCGGCCCGCCGACGGCCTCTGGGTTCGTGACGCGAACCCGCTTCATCAATGGTGACGCGCGCCACGGTCGGAGGCGGACCTACGAGGTCCCAAGTTTCGGGTCCCGAAAACCCCCTACAGACCCGATGGCACCTGCAACAACCATGTGGGAACGTGCGCGCGGGAGGATTTCTGATGAAGATCCGTTACGCAGCTCTGGTGTCGGCTTGGCTCCTTCTGGGCTTCGCGGGGCTTGAACCACAGATCCACGCACAAAACGCGTCAGAATCCGCTCCGAAAAAGTTGACGTTCGACGGGGACGTGACACTGTGGACAGTGGCCATCAAGCCCGACAAGACTCAGGCCTTCGAACAGATCATGGCGAAGGTGGGCACCGCCCTCGCGGGATCGACGGATCCGACCCGGCAGCGTCAGGCCGCCGGGTGGAAGGTGATGAAGATCGAGAAACCGTTGCCCGACGGGAACGTCGCGTACGTCCACGTGATCAACCCGGTGATTCACGACGCCGATTACACCGTCATGCAGATCTTGTACGACGCGTTTCCTGACGAGCGACAGGCGCTGTATGAGTCGTATCGCGACGCGTTTGCGGCGAACCTGTCGATGGCGACGGGACCGGTCGCTGTGGACCTTGCACCAAAACCGGCGGCCAATGTGGCTGTGAACCACTGACTCCTGGAGAGTAGTCACGTCCGCACTCCGGACGGCGCTGTTTGCTGCAGCGACGCTTTTTCGCTGCAGTCGCGCCGGCGTACCCGCGCGTACGCCGTGGTGGAGAAGACTCGCCACTCGGATCGCGATCTCGCTGAAGCCTCAACAGGCGGAGCAGCTCGACGTGCTCTACCGCCAGTCTTTGCCCATCCGGCGTCGACTTCGCGGGAGCTGACCACTCAGCAGAAGCTGGTGACGAAGATGTTGTCCGCCGCGCCCCTCGACGACGAACACGTGCGAAGGTCATCGAATCGCCTGATCGCCATCGATAGGGAGTGTATCGTCGCGCGGAATCTGATGCTCAATCGAGTGTCCCCAACTCTCACGCCCATTCAGCGGGAGCACTTGACGGTCTTGCCGCCCGGCTGCCTGGCGACGCGACCCACCACCCCTTCCTCGGACGGTTGTCCCGAAAAGAGTGAGGGTGGGGATCCGTCTTCTGCTCGCTGAGGATCACCAGATCGTCCGTCGGAACCTGCGGACGCTTCTGCAAGACCATGAGGGCTGGCAGGTCGTTGCCGAAGCGGGCGACGGCTGCGAGGCGGTGCGTTTAGCCGAGGCGCATAGGCCTGACGTGGCGGTCATCGGCCTCGCAATGCTCGTACTGAACGGCATCGAGACAACGCGTCGGACCGTCGAGGGGAGTGATCCCGTGACCGAATCGGGGTTTGTCACGCACAAAATACCGGGCATAGGGGATACTCGTCGCGGCATTTTGATTGAATACTGCTCGTTGTGATGTGGTCGTTGGCGCTTCTGTTCGTTGCCGTTGTGGCTCTCCCAGTTGCTGCCCAAACAACACCCCAATCGTTGACCCGTGGTTCACAGACGTTTGCGCTTCCTCTCGGCGATGCTGGCGCGGATCAGGGCACGTGGTCCATGGAATTTCGGGCTCGGAATTCAGAGGATCAAATCGATGTGCCAGCCGTCGTGCGCTTCGCCCCACCAGCCGACGTCGGCTTCTTACAGGCCACAGCATTCCAAATTGGAACGGCTGCTGGTTCCAGGCGAGACGGTAATCGGTGGCTGATTCAGCTTCCGAGCGCGGTCACCTTTTCGGTCTCGCGGATATTCGTGGGGCGTCAGTCTTTCACTGTGACGCTGACGCCGTACGCAACTGTGACGGCAGGACGGAATGCGATTCGGGGCACCAATCTGTCGACGTGGTTGAGCAATGCGACCCACGAGCTGTCAATCACGGCGCGGGTTGCTCAAGACGTCGAACGGGCTCTCTCGACCACGTTCTACGTGAACTTTGGCCAGGCTTTGTCGGGCGCCCTCCGCGGGGTCGCCGACGTGGCTTACGAAGGCGGCACAGGTGACGACTGGATAGCAGCTTCGGAGGGTATGACGTATCAGCTTACGCCCGCGCTCGAGTTTGCCCTGTCTTCGCGGCAGGAAACGTCGGACGCCGGTGTCGCATTGTCTGTGAATGTGGAGGTCAATGTTCGCCTCGGCAGGTGAATGACGGGAGCGTCACCGCCGCTGAAGAGTCTCGTTGTCGCATCCAATCTCGAAACTCCGAGTCCTCCGTGGACACGCAGCTGGCCGACCGTCGATACGCTGCGCACCGGTACCAACAGGAACCCGCCCACGCTGGCAAAGCCGAACCGATTGTCCGTATCGCCCACTTCGTAGGAGTCGCGAAGACTCAGACCGACCTTGATGGGAGCGGTACAACTGACACTGCGGAACGAATTGCCAAGTGCGGCGCCGAGCTCCAGATACCGTCCGTCATCAAGTCGTCCGTCGAGCTGCAGGGCGCGCTGAGCAGCTCGATTCAGGAACTCGCCGGGCACCCAAAGACGGTTGTCACTCAGAGGTACATCCATCTGAGTCCGACGTGCTCGGGTCGTCGCCGGACAAAATTGGCCTCCGCCTAGCAGTGCGTAGCGGCACTGACACTGCGGACAGGTAATGCGGCTTGAGGGCCTCCGCGACGGCTTCCGGAAAGTCGAAATGCTGCGGCACGTCAGAGACCGACATCGTGATGCGCAAGAACGCGTTCGGTCGCTGCCGCCTGTTCCACGACAGCGCATCACGCTTCATCGCGGACGACAGCCGTCGATTCAGTTGCGGGAACGCTGCCACGTCAGCGTGCTTTAGCTGATCCTGTAAACCACTGGTCCGACGGAGCGGCGTGATCGCACTAGACCGCAGAACACCTCTTCCTTCCGCACTTGTCGCGCCAATCATCTTCATGGATCTTGAATTGGCTCTGGCATGCCTCGGCTGGACACTCCCGATCGAAATAGCCGTCAGCATCCGATGGCAGCGACACGGAAAACGCGAGCCCGCCTTCAAGCCGCTTCAATTCCTTTAGCAACTCTTCGAACATCTGACGTCGCCGCTTTGCCGCAGACGTCCCCGCTTGCGTGGACACTCGTTCTTCGACAATTGAACCGAGAGCGCACATAGAACTAAGCGTCAAAGCGCGGTGTTCGACGGCGCGACCAAAAATGACGCGTCGGCGGGGCCGAAGCCCGCGGTACGGCTGCGTCAGGGTCAACGCTCAGAGCGCGTCACGTTTTTGTCGAGAATTGCCACCAAGATTAGGGCGAATCCAATCACTCGTAGAAGGTAGACGGAACCGGCCGTCTCGTCGACCGCGCCTGGGATCGAGACCGCGAGCTGATTCAGAGCGAACAACCAGAACGCGACTGCGAAGTGAGTAAACAGCCTGTCGCGAGTTCGTCGCCAGAACTGAAGAAAGTGCACTCCGCTCACCAGGTAGGCAAAGACAAGGGCACCGGAGAGAAGCTCGATCATGGCTTCACTCCGTATCGCAGATGAATCCGTACAGCAGGAACATCATGCCAAGGAGCGCCGGTATGAGGCGAGCCAGCCGGAGGTCGACGTTCGGAAACACCACGAGATCGACGAACAGCGCCACGTTACTCACGGTCAGGCCGGCGAAGCAGACCGCACTCCACATCAGCAAACGGACGCGGCGTTGCGCGTATCCTCGAAAGAGCAGCACTGTGCACGCCGAACTGGAGAGAACGGCCAATGCGTAAAGCGCGACCTTGAACGTCGTCACGAATCGTTCCTGCGTAGGTCGAATGAGTCCGAAAAGGACTGAAGTTTACTGTCGGCGATCTTATAGATCGCAGCGATCAGGGTCACGGGCCGTTCATTGAAAGCGTGTCCCAGTTCGCCGATCGCCTCTTCGAGAGCCTGTGACGCCGGAGCGTAGACATATCCTGGCGGATTGGCGGCCACGAGGCCGGAATCCATGAACAGGCGTACGTACTCCTGGACTGTGGGTACGGTCGCGACAAATGGTCGTATCGCCGAGACGATCTCCTCTGCCGTGAACACCCTGTCACGGTGATGAGCGAAGAAGAGCAACACCTCGGCGGCTTGAAGCGTCGGCACGCTGTGCCGGATGAAGTCGGCCAGCGTCCGGGAGAGCTTAGCGTCCATCCTGGCAACGAGGCAGCCTCGCCACGCCGTGCCCGGCGCCGGGAGGGAATTGCATGTGGTCAGCCAGGCTGGGATCCCATCACGCTATCTCAGCGGTTTCTCGGCATCGTCTTCGAGCGGGTGGCGCAGTGCCGGGCTCAGAAACGGTCGCCCTTCCGACACCTCACGTACGGCCGTCGGCAGATCGACGTCCGCCGAGTCCGTCAACACGAATCCAGCTGCTCCGGCATTACGGGCGTGCGCAATGTAGGCCTCGTCCGAGTGCACGCTCAGCACAATGACCCGGGTGGAAGGCGATTGCGCGAGAATGCGCCGTGTTGTTTCAACGTTGCTCAAGACCGGCGTCATCAAATCGACGACTGCGACCGCGGGCCGGTGTACCTGAGCCAGTCGAACGCCTTCTGCTCCGTTGGTCGCTTCGGCCACGACTTCGCAGCCCCCGTGGTCTTCCAGAAGGTGGCGTAGACGTCGCCGCATAAGTGGGCGCTCATCCACCAGCAGCAGTCTCACGTTCATCGATTCACTACGGCACCAGGGCGAGGAGCGGATCCAAAGCGCGTTTGGGGGATATTCACGAGAACACCGTTGGCCGCCATCTAGGGTCTCAACTTGCCGTATCGATTACTGCGCGCCCGCGCCTGTCGAAGGTGCAGTGCCCGGCGTGAGGTCCACGGCGACCGGTCCTGTGGCCAGAGAAAGATTCGCCGCGAACGCGTCGCGGTACGTCTCGTATAACGCCTGCCGCTCCTCTGGAAACGCGTCATACAGAATCTGCATGACCGTGTAGTCGACATCCCGGGCCACCGGGGTGATGACGTGAACGTATGCAATGTTGCCGTCCGGAAGGGGCTTCTCGATCTTCATCACCTTCCACCCGGCGGCCTGGCGTTGTCGTGACGGGTCTGAAGACTTGCCCAGCGCCTCGCGAACCCTCGTCATGATCTGTTCGAACGCCGCTGTCTTGTCGGGCTTGATCGCAACAGTCCACAGCGCCACATCACCTTGGAATGTCAGTTTGGCCGGTTGTGCGTCCTTTGTGGCTTGTGCGCCGGCGGGCTGCGCTACCCCGACCGCCATGAGGGCCAACGCTGACAAGACTCTCAGCATCGATGTCATTGACATTCTCCGCGACCATCGTGGTACGCGGTCCCTCGATGGCGCCATACGGTCTTCACAGGATTTTGGGCCTCGGCCCCGTTGACCTTGGCCGCGTGCCTATGGCCGTCGCCGCCGGGGCGACCTGCTGGATTAGCCGATTGAAGCGCTTTGCCGCCCGGACGAGCTCTAGGCGGGATCGGCGCGCATCGCGTCGAGACAGTATTCCCCGCCTGCGCGCCGGGCTTCACAATGACCTCTGCGACACTCACCAGCCATCTAGCGTCACCACCGAGGAGGTCGCCATGCGTCACGTGTTGCTCGTCCTCATCTTGACCTCATCGGCCGAAATTTTTATCCGGGCTGAAAACAGGACGTCGGCCGGCCTGGCGAGGTCCGTCGTCCGGTCGCTTCAGAACGCGCCGCTGACGGCGTTCGCTGCGGCTGACCCGGATCGGCGTGGCCAGTTCGTCGCAGCCCTTTACGTTCCCGAGCAACTTCTGGTCATTGTCGCTGCGCATCCGGATGTGTCGGCCATCGAAGCCCGGATCACCGCGGGTCAGTACCGTGACGTGTATCTGGATCTGCAAGGAACCCCGTCTCCGCAAGGACGCTTCTTCGTCGTCGATGCCGATGCGGACGGCCTGCTGGCGTCGCCGCCCGATGATGGCGGTGTGGACGTGGTGTACGACGGCAGTGCACAACCGCTGCTCTTGAATGGCGAACTCGGACCGCGCCGGCGGAATGCCGGCGCGTACGACGCAGCGGTGGCCGCGGCCGAGACCAAGTACAGCCACGCGCTCGGCGTGCTCCAAGCCGCATTCGAAACGCGCGCCGGCAGTCGCTGATGGAGCGCGTCCTGCAATGGCTCGCCGGTGAGTCGCTGACCAGGTCCTCGGCCGCCGCGGCCGTCGCGACGATGGCGCTCGTGCTGGCGGCGCACCTCCTCCTTCGGTGGGGGGTGACCCGCCGATGGGCGACGACCGACACGATCGCGGGCACCTCCTCCACCGTGCGCCCGCAGGATAGGCACTGGCTGCCGTGGGCTGTCCGCGAGGTGTCGCCGGCGGTGGCGCTCCTCATCTGGATTCAAGGTCTCTATGTGGCGTTCGGGCTGCTGCTGTCGGCGGCTGACCCCGCTGCCGAGGGGCTTCGGACCGGCCTCGGCTGGGCGTACCGACTCGGTGTCCTGGTCGCCCTGGTCTGGGCGCTGGCGCGCATTGGGCGAGTCGCAGAGGCAGTGCTGGTCTCGATCTCGGCGCAGTCCCACCGGTCGTGGGACGATTTTCTGCTGCCCTTTGCCGGTAAGGCGGCGCGCGGGGGACTGCCGCTGCTCGCCGTCATCCTTGGCGCGCCGACGCTGTCGCTTTCGCCAGCCCTTGCCGAGATCGTCCGCGGCGCCAGCAGCCTTTTGCTCATCGGCTTCGTCGCCTTCGTCCTTTATCAGGCCATCGACGCTGCGACGGCACTGGTCTTGTCTCGACATCGGATCGACGTGGACGACAACCTTCAGGCACGCGCGATCTATACGCAGGTGGTCGTGCTCAAGAAGGTGGCAGTAACGATCGTCGTGATCTTCACGCTGGCGTCGATGCTCATGGTGTTCGAGCCGGTACGGCAGTTCGGCGCGAGCATTCTCGCGTCGGCTGGTGTGGCCGGTCTGGTTGTTGGTTTCGCAGCTCAGAAGAGCATCGCGACGCTGTTGGCAGGGTTCCAGATTGCGCTGACGCAGCCGATCCGCGTGGACGATGTCGTGATCGTGGAGGGAGAGTGGGGGCGAATCGAGGAGATCACGCTGACGTACGTCGTCGTGTGCATCTGGGATCTTCGCCGTCTCGTCGTCCCGATCGGCTACTTCATCGAACAGCCTTTCCAGAACTGGACTCGCACGTCCGCGGACCTCCTCGGGACGGTCGAACTTCATGTGGATTACACAGTGCCGGTCGACGCGCTGCGCACCAAGTTGACAAGCATTCTGGAATCGTCGCGCCACTGGGACCGGAAAGTGAATGTGCTCCAGGTGACGGACGCCACGGAGCAGACGCTCGTCGTGCGCGCGCTCGCCAGCGCGGCGAACGCATCGTCGTGCTGGGACTTGCGCTGCGAGGTGCGCGAGAAGCTCGTCGCGTACTTGCGGCGCGAGCACCCGGAGAGTTTTCCCCGCGTGCGTGGCCGCCTTGAGGCGATGGCGCCGTCCGTTCCGCGCACTGGCTGGCACGAAGCGGATGCCTGAGGAGGAGTGCGATGCGAAAACCCGCTCCCGACCTTGGCACCCGGCTCCGCATGGCTCGTCATCGGCGTGGCAGGAGCCTGCGAGACATCGCCGCGGTCACAAAGATTCCGACTGCGTGGCTCGAGGCCATCGAGCGCAACGACTTCGACCGGCTGCCGGGCGGACTCTTCCCCCGGGCGTACATCCGCGCATTTGCCGCCGAGGTGGGCGTCGATCCGGAGCCCTTGCCGGAGGCGGTGCTGTCCGAAGCCGCGTGCGCCACGCGGCTGGTTGTTGCGCCGTCGTGGCGACAGCACCTCCCCACGGCCATCGCGGTATTGCTTCTGCTAGCGGCGCTGGTGCTGCTTCGCGCCGTCGAAAGCCGAGCCCCCCGACCGGAGCTGGGAGCGGTCGTATCGGTGGACGACGCCTCGGAGCCTCTGTCAGCGCCGCTAGCCGATCCGCTGGTCGCAACCTCGTTCCCGTCGGCCTCCCTCGAACTGCACTTCGTCGGATCCAGCTGGGTGTCGGCCAGTGCTGATGGCGAGCGCGTTGTACATCGTCTCGTGGCTGCCGGCGAGCGCCTCGAGATCGAGGCTCGAAGCCTGATCGCAGTGGAAGTCGGCGACGCGGGTGCTGTCGAGGCCTCCATCAACGCTGCGCCGGCGCGTGTGTTGGGTCCTCCGGGCCACGTGTGGCGGATGGAGGTGGCGCCGCCAGCGCCGGACGAGCCGGCGGGGAAAGGCGCGACCGCGAGGGCAGCCGAACAAAGGTCCGTTACGAGACATCGGGCGGACGTTTCTTCCCAGCCGCGAACGGAATAGAGCAGTGGCTTTGCCTTCGAGGCCTTCGAGGATGTCGGACGCCCAGTTGAACACATTGCGTCGCGCCTGTTCGTCTCTGGGCGTGACGACCGCTTTCGCGAGCGCGCTAGCGATTGTTCGTCGAGATCCCGCTGAGAGACGTATACTCGGCGGCAGCTGAGAGAGCAAAGGGTGCAGCGGGTCTCCGCTGCAGGCAATTGGATGGTCGGGCCGCCATCCTCGTGGTCGTTGCGAGACCAGGAGGATGTGATTTGGCAGGCGCAGTTGTCGGACCCTTTCCGCCGCCCTATCACCTCGCATCATCCCTGAACTTCGCCACGCCACTAGCGCGCAGCCTCTCTCGTCAAGGCTGCGTGCGGGGAGGCGACATGCTCGTCAAAACGGGTTTCGTCCTGCTGATCGCGTGGCTCGTGGGGATTCTGGGGCTCTTCCAGGCCGGAGACCTCGTACACGTTCTGCTGCTGCTTGCACTATGGCTATTGATGCTCGGTGTGCTCAAAGGGCGCGACGCGGCAGCCGCAGAGCGTCGCACCCTCGCGAAGCCCCCTGACAAGTGAAGGGGCACGATCGCTCTCTCACGCAGGCAGTGGCTCGACGCGCCCCGCCGCTTGGTCAAGAGTCAACCGGCGGGGTTGAGCAGGCGTGAAAGGACCGCTGACACTTCGGATCGTCGCCGGATGCGCGCTGATGCTGTCGGGCGTGGCGGACGTGCCTCGCCTCAATGGTCAGTCCTCTCGTCCTGTCGTCTACGCCATTTCGATCGAGGGCGTGATCGATCTCGGCCTCGCGCCGTTTCTGGCGCGCACGATCCGCGAGGCGAAGGAAGCCGGCGCGGCTGCCGTGCTGCTCGACATCAACACCTTCGGCGGCCGCGTGGACGCGGCGGTGGCGATGCGCGACGCGTTGCTCAACGCGCCAGTTCGGACCATCGCTTTCGTGAACCAGCGTGCGATTTCCGCGGGCGCGTTGATCGCCCTTGCCTGTGACACGCTGATCATGACCCCGGGCGGTACGATCGGCGCCGCCGCGCCGGTGACAGGTGGCGGCACCGGCCCGACGCAGCCGGCGGACGAGAAATCAGTCTCTTACGTTCGGAAGGAGTTCCGTGCGACGGCGGAAAGCCGGAAACGACCACCCGAGATCGCTGAAGCGATGGTGGACGCCGACGTGGAAATCGCCGGGGTGATCACCAAGGGCAAATTGCTCACGCTCACGACGTCCGAGGCCCTCAAGTACAAGGTGGCGGAGTTGACGGCCGAGACGGTCGAGGCGGCGCTGGAGGCGGCGGGCGTGCATGGCGCCGAGGTCCGGCGCGCCAGCCAGACCTGGGCCGAAACCCTCGTGCGGTTTCTGACGCACCCCGTGATCAGCTCCCTTCTGATGACTGTCGGGCTTCTCGGACTGCTCGTGGAGATCCGAACCCCGGGGTTCGCGGTGCCCGGGACGATCGGGCTGCTGGCGCTGGGGCTGTTCTTCTGGGGGCACTGGATCGTTCAGCTCGCCGGTTGGGAGGAACTGCTCCTGGTGTCGATCGGCGCTGCGCTGATCGCACTCGAGGTCTTCGTGATCCCGGGGTTCTCGGTGGCAGGGATTGCGGGCATCGTCGTCGTGGTGGCCGGCCTTGGCCTGACGCTGGTGGGGGTCGGAGCTACGGTTTCAGTGGTCATCACCGCGCTTGGAAGGGTCGCGTTATCGATCCTGCTGGCGATGGCTGGTGCCCTGGCGCTGTTGCGTGTCCTTCCGCAGCTGCCGTTCGGTCGACACCTCGTGCTCGACGCCGGCATCCCGGCGAATCGCGGCTACGTCTCGGCTCCGGAACGCGACAGTCGATTGTTGGGACGGCCTGGCACGGCCCTGTCGCCGCTGCGGCCGGCAGGTATTGCAACGATCGACGGCGTTCGCGTCGACGTCGTGTCGGACGGCGGCTTCATCGACGCCGGGACGCCGATTGAAGTCACCCGCGTTGAGGGCAACCGAGTCGTTGTCCAGCGCCAGTTGTCCCGCGAGGAGGAGCCACATGCCTGAGCTCGATTTCACCGCCATCGGCGCCCTCGGCCTGCTCATGGCGGTAGTGGTCATGGCGATCATCGTGCTCTACCTCGTCCCGATTCCGCTCTGGATCGCCGCGTGGTCGTCCGGCGCGTACGTGGGAATGATGACGCTCGTGGGCATGCGGCTGCGTCGCGTGCCTCCGGCGACGATCGTCAACGCACGGATCAGCGCGGTGAAGGCGGGACTTCAAATCTCGATCGACGACCTCGAGGCGCACTTCCTGGCAGGCGGCAACGTGGTGCGGGTGGTCAACGCCTTGATCTCGGCCGACAAGGCCAACATCGAGATGCCGTTCAAGCGCGCGGCGGCTATCGACCTGGCAGGTCGCGACGTGCTCGAGGCGGTCAAGATGTCCGTGATCCCGAAGGTGATCAACACCGCGCGCATTGCCGCCGTGGCCAAAGACGGGATTCAGCTGATTGCCGTGTCGCGCGTGACGGTGCGGACCAATATCGACCGCTTGGTGGGGGGCGCTGGCGAGGAGACCATCATCGCACGCGTCGGCGAAGGCATGGTGAGCACGATCGGCTCCGCCGCCACCCACAAGGACGTGCTGGAGAACCCGGATCACATCTCGAAAAACATTCTCAGCCGCGGCTTGGATGCGGGCACGGCCTACGAGATTCTGTCGATCGACATCGCGGACGTCGATGTCGGCGACAACATCGGGGCCAAGCTGCAGATCGATCAGGCGAACGCGGACAAGCAGATCGCCCAGGCGAAAGCCGAGGAGCGTCGGGCGATGGCCGTTGCGCTCGAGCAGGAGATGCGCGCGCGCGTAGTGGAAGCCGAGGCCGAAGTGCCCAGGGCCATGGCCGAGGCGTTCCGCCAGGGCCACCTCGGCATCATGGACTACTACCGCATGAAGAACATCCAGGCGGATTCATCCATGCGCGAGGCGATCGCGGAAGGGAGCGGGGAGGAGCCCACCCCGCCACGGCCTTAGGGGCCTCGGCCGCCGCCGTGCTGTCGGAGGAGCGCTGACTGTGTCTGTCGAGACGCTGATCCTGCTTGCGTTGTTCGTTCTAGTGCCGTTGCTGCAGCGGTTGTTAGCGCAGGCGCGGGAGAGAAACCGGCCGACCCCGCAACCGGCCCAGCGGGCGCCATCGTCAGCGCCTCGGTCGGAGGCGCCTCTGCCGCGTGTGCCCACGCCCGCGATCCCGCCGCTGCCGACGTCGGAGACCGACCGGTTCGACATGCACCAGGCTGCACCCGCGCGAGAAGCCGTCACGCAGCCCACGGCGGTGTCGAGCCGTCCCCGACGCACAAGACGGACCGTGGCGTCAGCGCCGCTCCGCACCCGTCTCGACCTGCGTCGCGCCATCACGGCCGCGGTGATCCTCGGGCCTTGTCGAGCAGTCGATCCCCATTACTGAGACGGGGCCCTCTGATGGCCGATGCCGCAGCAGGCCAGCCTCTCGAATCTGGCTGTCGTGATGATGAACGCGCTCTTCCTGATCGGACTGACACCCCCGCGCTGTGTCAGACCGACGTTTCCTCCCACCCTCGCACTGAGTAGAGCAGCGGTTTCGTCCAGAGGCTCTCGAGGCCTTCCAGGATGTCGGACGCCCAATTGAACACGTTGCGTCCGGCGACTACCTTCCGCATCGTTCGCATCCGCACGGCCTGCTCTACTTCAGGCATGTCGATCGCCTGGATGAGCGCACTCGCGAAGGCATCGACATCGTAGGGGTTGATGATCACCGCATCATCCAGCTCCTGCGCCGCACCGGCCAGTGCGCTGAGTACCAGGACGCCGCGCTCGTCGTCACGTGCTGCCACGAATTCCTTGGCGACCAGATTCATACCGTCGTGCAGGGAACTCACGATACAGAAATGGGCGAGGCGGTAGAGAGCGGCCAAGCTGAACGCTCCCAGCGGCGTCGTGTAGTACGCGACCACGGGCACGCCTCCAGGCACGGCCCACCGCGCATTGATCTCCGTCACCCGCCGGGCGATCTCGGCCTCGATGGCGCCGTAGCTCTCGAGCTCCGAGCGAGACGGCACGCCGATCTGCACGAACGTCATGCGGCCGCGGAGCTCCGGCCGTCGGCTCATGAGCAGGTCGAGCGCGTCGAGACGTTCCGGAATACCCTTGGTGTAGTCCAGGCGATCCACGCCGAGTCCGATGATGTCGGCTCGCAGATCGAGCAGTTCGCGCAGGCGCTGTTGTTCGGCCTGGAGCGACGAGTCTGTCGCAAAGCTCTGAATACGGTCGAAGTCCACTCCGATCGGCACGGCGACCACGGTGGAGGTGCGTCCGCCATATCTCACGCGCGACGACTCGATCTCGACCTCCGCGTGCAGTTCCTCTTCGGCGGCCAGCAGGAAATTCCGGCGGTCGCGCTCGAGTTGAAAGGCGATGAGGTCGTTGGCGAGCAGGCCCGCGACCAGCTCACGCCGCCACGGACAGATACGCAGCCGGTCGGGGTAGGGCCACGGGATGTGCCAGAAGAGCGCCGTGCGCGCCTCGGGCCGCAGCTTTCGCAGCGCCGGCGCCACGAGCGCCAAGTGGTAATCCTGGATGAACACCGGCGCCTCGGACGGGCCGATCTCGGCATGAATGGCCGCCGCGAAGCGCGCGTTGACGTCCGCATAGGCCTCCCAGTCCTCGGTACGAAACTTCGGACGCACGTCCACGACGTGACAAAGCGGCCACAGGCCTTCGTTGGCGAATCCGCCGTAGTACGCCGCGAACGTGTCCTCCTCGATCCAGAGTCGGCGCAGCACGTACGAGGGGATGTCGGGAGGAACCCGCACCTTGTCGGCGGCATCCACCACGAGACGGTCGGCCGGTCCCGCCCCGTGGGCAATCCACACACCGCCTCGCTCGCGCATCAGCGCATCCAGCGCGACCGCGACTCCGCCGGTGGCGGCCTTAACCGCGATTCGGCCGTTCGGGTCCTGGCTGTGCAAGTACGGCTCGCGGTTCGACACAACGATGAGCGGGCGAGCCACGTGCGGATCGAGCTCGCCAGCCTGTGCGAGGCCGCGCCGGAACAGAATCGGCCCGACGAGCTCGTGAATGGCGATCGATGCCACGAGCAGCAGCTGCACTTGGTTTCCCCAACCGGGGAACTCGGTGGCGACGAGGGACGCGAATCCGAGCGTGATACCCGCCTGAGAAATCAGCCCCGTCCATGCGTGGGTTCCTATTGTGTCGGGCAGCCGCGACCACGCCATGCCGGTCCGTACGCCAAGCCTGATGAATCCCAGACGAAGCGCGGACAGCGCCAGGGCGGCGAGTCCGGTCGCAGCCACTGCGTCGAGACGAAGAGAGGCGCCCACAGCGGTGAAGAACACCACCAGGACCGGTGGTGCCCCACCCCGCACCGCGGCCCGCAAAGTGTCGCCCTGCGCGACCGCAAGGTTTTCGATGACGACGCCGGCCGCCAGCGCTGCCAGCAGCGGCTGCAGTTGTTGCGTCGTTCCAACCTGGCTGAGCACGACGCACACCGCCAGAAGGACGAGGGTGATCTCCCGGCCGATAAACCGGAGGTACAGAGCGAAGAGGACGCCCACAAGAACGCCGAAGGCGACGGCACCGCCGATTTCCCAGACGAGGCGCGCCAGCACCTCGCCGCCCGCGCCCTGATCGAACACCATGCGCGCGAGCTGCATGGCGACCGAGAAGAGCACCAGGACGACCAGGTCGGCGAGCACGACCATCGCCAGCACTGTGTCGCTTAGCCGTCCGCGCGCGCCGGAGTCGGCCACGACCGCGGCCGTCATCGTGGGTGAAAACGACACCACCATCACGACGAGAAGACTCAGCATTACGAGCCGCTGGAGTCCGCCGGCGTCTGGGGCGATGGGGAGCCACGGCCACGCGATCCACGCCACCGCCGAAACGCCCACGACCGTCACCGCCAGCGTGACGCCGGTCAACTTGGCAATGGCCCCCAGCCGGGATCCCAGACGCTCGACGCTCAGCGTGAGCCCTGCGATCAGCGCAATCAGCGTGGTGGCAACTCCTGTCACCATCTGAAGCTGGCCGGCCATCGTTTCGGTGATCAAGTTGCCGACATAGGGGCCGACGATGACGCCGAACAGCAGATATCCGGTCAGCCGCGGCAGCTGAAATCGGCGCAGCACGTCGCCGGTCAGCGAGGCACCCATGAGTGCGAACCCCAGCGCCAGCGTGACCGCCGCCGCGCCCGCGGTCGTCTGGAGACCCATTTCTCGTACCGCCGCCATCGCGCCGACCGCGAGCGCGAGCGCGAGGATGCGCCTCATTGGTCGGTGGCCCTGGGCGGAAGCAGGAGCGCCGCGAACTCGGAGGCGATGGTTCCCACCACGATTGTCGCGAGCAGCAACGAGGCCTCGCCGCTGCCGACGATACCCGCGGCGTTCAGGGCGAAGGCCACCCCGAAGACGCCGGGCCGGACCAGATGCCCCGCCAGGCCGCTCGGAGCCGACAACCCAGCGACTCGTGTTGCCACCGTGCTCGCTGCGATCGTGCCGACGGTGCGCAGCGTCGCGTAGAGCAGTCCCAAGGCGACCGAGAGCAGCGAGAGCTCAACCCGGGTACCGGCAAGAAGCAGCACCAACACCAGGAGAGGGTGCTGCACGAACAGAACATCACGGCCGATGGTGTCGCGTGGGCGGCCGCCCGCGTATCGCCAGAACACGCCCGCCGTCAATCCACCGAGCAGGGCAGACAGCGCCAGCGCGGCCGACGCGCCGCCGATGAGGAGCAGCGCGGAGAGGGCAAACACGCGCTCCTCGGTCGGCGACGACGCCCGCGTCAGGACGAGCCATACGGCTGTCGCGAGCGCCAACGTGACGCCAAAGGTCTGGGCCAGCAGCGTGAGAGTAGCCGCGGGTGCGCCGGCGCGAAGCCATGCGAACACGAGGCCGCCCGCAAGGATTGGCAGTAGAACCCCGGCCTCGATGATGCGCGTTGCGTGTGACCGTGGATCGAGTGAGGCTCCGGTCGGCAGCGTGAGAGAGGTGGCGGCGCAGATGCCGCTGGCGATCGCGAACGTCCAGACGGGCTCGACCACCGTCAGGCGCGTCCACGCGAGCAGCCCTATACCGACCGACACCACCGTCATCGTGATGGCGGCTTCGACCGTTGCGGCGCCGATGATTCGCCGGTCGCCCGAGCGGCGGTCGTCCAGGCCTAGGCCGACGAGCACGCCCAACGCGGCGAGCGCGACCGGGACGACCGGATTCAGAAAGGGCAGCGCGGAGGCCGATAAGAGATTGATGCCTCGCGGCCCGACGGCAATGCCCGTGATCAGCAGGAGAGCGACCGGCGCGGATGTCGCCGACCACCCCAAGGCGCTGCGCCAGTCACGCGCCGGCTGTTCGTCGGGTGTGGCCACCGCGCCTGCATTGTCCGCGGAGATCATCGGCCCAGGGCGGTCACGTAATGGGTTTCGCCCCGAGTGACCGCAACCATCACACGATCGCCGGGACGAAGAGCGGCGAACGATCGCTCGACCTGACTGGGGCTTGGCGCTTCAACATCGCCGAAGAGCGTGATGATGTCGCCAGTCGACAACCCGGCGCGATCCGCCACGCTCGTCCTCTGGACAGATGCCACCTCTGCGCCCACGCCGGCCCGCCGCCGCAAGACAAGTCCGAGCGCGTCGCTGCCAGCGCCCGCGCTGATGGCCGCGACCTCGATCGACGCCTCGCGGACTTCGCCGCCTCTGCGGACGCGCAGCGTGAGGGTCTCGCCGGCCGCTAGGCGCGACATGCGGGCGTCCCACTGCTGAAGGTTGACGGGCTCGCGGCCGTCTATTGCTTCGATGACGTCGCCGACCGTCAGCGTTCCCGATGCGGGTCCGTTCCGGCGAAGCCACGTAACCACTACGCCGGCTTGGGCTCCGGTCAGCGACGCGACCGGTTCGGTAAGCGCCTGGACGTCCACGGCAATCGTTCCCGCGGGCTTGGGCGGCGCGCTCACCAGTCGATCGGCCTCGGCAAGAACGGTTGCACCGGGTATGACCGCGAGGCCGTCGCCGCCCGCAACCGCCAGCCCAGCGAACTCGCCAGTCGTCGTGAAGAGGAAGGAGCCAGGCACGAGATCGGTCCCCGACGGTACGGCCCACATCATCCCAGGCCAGGCAACGCCGTCGGTCGGGACCAGGGAACCCACGAAGGTTGGTCGCAGCGACACCCCCGTCCGCGCCGCCATGCTCGCCGTCAGATACCGGGGTTGTTGCGTCCGCCGCGGCGTCCAGGACGTCGGTGCAAAAGCGACAGTCTGATCAGGGACGCTCACCACGGCGAGACGAGTGGCCGGATCCAGCCCGCGGACATTGAGGTTCGACCGCGTCCCGACACGGTACCCAGCGGGTAGCAAGACAATTGCGAGGTCGTCGCGCCATCTGAGACCTGTGAGCCGATACGGCGAGTGGTCGGCTGTCGGACTCTCGCGAGCGACCTCGACGAACACCAGCGACGAGAGCAGGCGGCCTTGGAGATCGGCAACCTCGGACGCGAGGGCGTCGTAATTCGCGCCAGCGTTCAGTTGACTCAGCACTGGCGTTACGGGATTGGGCGTGACGGGCCGATCGTCGAAGCGAATCCGGGCTAGAACCCACAGCAGAGCAACAGCAGCGGCGCCGGCCATCAGAAGCAACCGCGTTTCGCGCGAGATTTTCGGTCTGTACGAGCTGCTTGGTTCCATCTGGTCGGCCGCTTGATGATTGCGGAAGCGCCTTGTCGGCGCAATCCATTCTGGACCTGACTCGACCGATCGCTGGTTGATCGACGGTATACCTTGACGGCGGTGCTGCGGGCGCTCGTCGCCGACTTGGGGTCCAGCGACGAGGGCCGGCAGCACTACCACACGCTCGGTGGCTTTGCGATGCTGGATCCGCCGGCGCGGTCAGCCCCGCGACGGTACACAGAACCGCGATGAGCCGGCGCCAAGCTATCGCGCGTTAAGAGCGGCCGGATGCCGCGCAGAATGCAGTTGTCCGTCCAGGACTCGAGTCTGTGGACGTATACTCAGCGGTAGCTGAGAGAAAGGGTGCAGCAGATCCTCCGCTGCAGGTAACTGGGTGGTCGGGCCGCCATCCTCGTGGTCGTTGCAAGACCAGGAGGAGGCGATCTGCCAGGATCAGTTGTTGACCCGTTTCCGCTGCCGCTCTCTTCGTACCCATCGCCACTGAGTGGGGATCTGCTCGACGCGCTGTGGCTTCGCCTGCAGGCCGATCCCTTCAACGGAATTGCGACAGCGATCTTCGTTCTCGCGGTTCTGCATACATTCGTTGCTGCGCGATTTGCGGAGGCGGCTCACCGCGTGCAGGAACGACGCGATGCCGCGACTGTGGCCGCAGGTGGGTCGCCAGTGCCCAGCGTCACCGCGGAGTTGCTGCATTTCCTTGGCGAGGTCGAGGTCGTGTTCGGGCTCTGGATCGTGCCACTCATGATCGCCATTGTCATGGCGCGGGGATGGGACACGGCGGTCCACTACGTGAGCGAGACGGTGAACTTCACCGAGCCGCTCTTCGTGGTCGTCATCATGGCCATGGCCTCGACGAGGCCTGTCGTCGAGCTGTCGGAGAACATGCTGCGCCGCATCGCGAACTGGGGCGGTGCTACACCGGCGGCGTGGTGGGCGGTCATCTTGATCGTGACCCCGCTTCTCGGCTCCCTTATTACGGAGCCTGGCGCCATGACGATCGCGGCACTGTTGCTTGGCCGCCAGTTCTACGATCTGCAGCCTTCCGCCACACTGAAATACGCCACGCTTGGTCTCCTGTTCGTCAACGTGTCGATCGGTGGAACGCTGACGCACTTCGCCGCGCCACCGGTGCTCATGGTGGCGCGGGTCTGGGAATGGGACACACCGTTCATGCTGACCGTGTTCGGCTGGCGCGCGGCCCTTGCGATAGCGCTTTCGACACTTGCGTACTATCTGTATTTCCGCCGGAACCTGCAGGCGCTAGCCCTACAGGCGCCACAGCCCGATGACGCGTCGCCAACTGAGGAGGCGACGCGCCGCGGTTACGGGCTCCTGCCAGTTCCCTGGTGGGTGACCGCCGTCTACCTCGCCTTTCTTGCGTGGGCCGTGGTCAATGCGCACTATCCGGCCCTCTTCATTGGGGGATTCCTGTTCTTTCTTGGCTTCGACCGCGCGACGGCAGCTTATTCGACGCTGACGGATTTCAAGACACCACTCCTGGTGGGTTTCTTCCTGGGCGGCCTCGTCGTGCATGGTGGCCTGCAGGGCTGGTGGATCGGGCCGGTACTGAGGAGCCTCACCGACACGCCGTTGTTTCTCGGCGCCGCGATTCTCACGGCCTTCAACGACAACGCCTTGATTACGTTTCTTGCCAGTCTGGTTCCGAACCTCGAGCCGCATCTGAAGATCGCGGTGGTGCAGGGAGCGGTGGTCGGTGGAGGGCTGACGGTCATCGCCAACGCGCCGAACCCGGCAGGGCAGGCACTCCTGGGCCGATTCTTCCACGGCGCGATCCATCCGTTGGGGCTTCTGGCGGGCGCTGCCGTGCCCACGCTGATAGCGGCTGCTGTTTTCCGCGTTTTGTGAAATGAGCATCCTCGAGGTGGAGAACGTCTCCTACACCTATCCTCGCTCCTCGACGCCGGCACCGTGAGAGTGCTTGGCCGCGACCTGAGGCAGTGGAGAGGCGATTACTACGAGCGCATCGGTGTGTCCTTCGAACTCCCTAATCACTATGAGAAGCTCACGGCACGTGAAAACCTGGCACTCTTCGCGTCGCTGTATGCGACCCCACAGTCGCCTGAGTCGGCGCTCGAAGCAGTGGCACTCCTGGAACACGCTGACGAGCCGGTGGCGCAGCTATCCAAAGGCATGAAGGTACGGCTCGTTCTGGCGCGGGCGTTGCTTAATCGCCCAGATGTGCCGTTTCTCGACGAGCCGACCGCAGGCTTGGACCCCGGCGCCGATCCGGCGGGCCTCGTGCCTTGGTTGTGTTGACGAACCTGCAGGTCACCGCGTTCTACTTTGCCGCGGCCCTGGTGCTGCTGGAGCGCGGACAGGGCGTCCTGGCGTATCCGTTGGGCGTCAGCAAAATGCGCGGGTTCCTGCGCGAGATCGCGACGGAAAAGGGGGCGTGGCGAAGCGGGCGCTGCAGCTACTGGCACTTCTACCGGATGCACCGTCTGTCGGCCGAAACGAAATCGAGGAGTACCCACCTCGGCTCATCGCCCTGATCCTCGCGGACCGTTCGGCGCGGTGATGCGCGCGGTTCGGCTGCGGCTGCCTGACCGCTGCCATCATCCTCACCGTACATTATCTGAACGAACCAAACGGCCCGCGACCAACGCGTTTCGAACGAAACAGCAGCGGCTTGACGTCGCGAGGTGAAGGAAACGGCGAAGCGGTATAACATCCGCGCGACCATGGTGACGCAATACACGACCGCCCTTGACGGGCTCCCGCTGTGGGGGTTGTTCCTCACAATCGTTGTGCTCGTCCTAGCCGCCATCGAGGGCGGCTATCGGCTGGGAAGTTACCGGCACCGCCAAGAGGGTCGCGAGAAGGAAGCACCTGTCGGTGCGATGGTTGGAGCCACGCTGGGGCTGCTGGCGTTCATGCTGGCCTTCACGTTCGGGATGGCGGCGTCGCGCTTCGATACCCGGAAACAACTGGTGCTCGATGAGGCCAATGCGATCGGGACGACCTACCTGCGCACGGCGATGCTGCCGGAGAGGCGCGACGAGATTCGGGCCCTCCTCCGGTCCTACGTGGATGCTCGCCTGGAAGCGGTTCGGTCTGGCCGGGTGGCAGAGCAGATTTTACAGTCGGAACACATCCAGGGCCAGTTGTGGTCGGCAGCGACAGCGGTCGGGCTGCAGCACCCCGATTCGATTGTCGTGGGCCTCTTCGTCGAGTCGCTCAACGAGGTGATTGACCTCCACGCGAAACGGGTGACCGCTGGCCTAAGGAACCGCATCCCGAGCGCCATCTGGGTGGCGCTGCTGACGATCGCCACGCTGTCACTGGCCGCCATGGGCTATCACGCGGGGCTGGTGGGTACTATCCGGTCGCTCGCCATCATTGTCGTGGCCGTCACCTTTTCCGCGGTCATCGCGCTGATCGCGGATCTGGATCGCCCGCAGGAAGGGACCCTGACCGTGAGCCAGCAGGCCCTCATCGATGTGCGGGAGTCGATGAATCCGCGCGAGAGGTAGCGCGGCCCTGTCTAACTCGCGGCGTGCGGCTGTGGTGCCGCCTACTGCCTGCAAGAAGCCGTCGCCTTGGTGGATGTGATTCCCGCACTGCGCGGTGAACGGAGCGACCGCGGCGGCTTCCGGACTTGTGCATGGCGAATTCTAAGAGGCTGAAGAAGTTGGCGATTCGCCATGTGCCATCGAGGGGCGAAGGGCGCATCGCGCGCGAAGCCCTGGACGCCGCGGCGCGATCGTGGCACATCTCTACTGGTTCACCCACGGAGATCCCGGAAGGACCAGTTTGTCAAAGACCGTTCGTCGCCGTCGCTCGTCTACATCTGGCATGAGGTCTGACGTGTCCTCCAGCCGGCGTGCCCTGCCAAAAGGGGATCTTCGCCGCCGTGAGCGGTCTCTGGCGAAGGCCACCGGAGTCGTTGACGGCGATCTTTTGGCGAACCTGCGTGTCGCCGGCTACACGCCCGAAACCATCGCGCTGATCGAGTTCGCTCCTCTCGCACGGCTTGCGTGGGCGGACGGTCGCGTCTCGCCTCGGCAGCGCTCCGCCATCGTTCAAGTCGCGGTGCGCGAGCATCTCCGCGACGACACCCCAGCTGGTGCATGTCTTCGCGCCTGGCTGGAGTCTTGCCCTTCGGACGACGTCTTCGAT
>Ga0173480_10000063_pt1 | contig 26025 bp, 38 predicted proteins | sample NitcycUS209509C1_FD_122622 | JGI IMG/M metagenome (GOLD analysis project Ga0173480, IMG submission 122622) | Soil microbial communities from Arlington Agricultural Research Station in Wisconsin, USA - Nitrogen cycling UWRJ-S209-509C-1 (version... | ecosystem: Environmental > Terrestrial > Soil... | reverse complement strand
GGCAGTGGCGAACGAACTGTACGCTAGTGTAGACGATATCAACGCTCACCTTCCTGAGCATAAGGCTCAGATTAGTGACGCTGATGACGACTTGCTGCAAGTTGAAGCTTGGCGTCTTATTCGTGCTAAGCTAAGTACAACGTTCGCCACTGCCACTCTCAACGCTTGGACTGATCCCGACGCTACACCGGGTATCATTCGCACTATCGCCGGAATGGTGATCGCTGCTAAGTGGTACGCAGAGCTTTATGCCGAAGATAGTGATACTGACGCGACTTACGCAAACAATCTGTATCTTCAAGCTATTGACCTGTTGAATCAGATTGCTGCTGGTCTAATCGTAATCACTGATGATGCTGGCGAACCGCTCTCCGACACTAGTTCACTTAGCAGCGATGACTACTATCCGAACGATAGTGTCCCGCCGGTCTTTACAATGGGTAAGGAATTTGCTTAGTGGCGATTCCATCCCCGTTCACCTTTGAGCCTAGCGGAACAGGTGCTTTCGGTCGTCGCGGTGGTATCATCACCACCAACGTTCTTGGCGATGAAGCTCTAGAACTAGGTTTTGTCAAACTAGCCGGTTACGTTGAGGAAACCGCTCTACCTCTTAAGGCGGCGGAAGCTATCGCTAAGGCGGATATACATGAACGCTTCCAGAGCCATGAAGACCCCGAAGGGGATGAATGGCAGGAACTCTCGCCAAGGACGGTAAGACGCAAAGCTAGCTCTCCTACGCTACGTTCGTTTCCCGAGGATATCCTCACTCATACGGGGCTTATGGAGAAGCGCGCTACTGACGACGAAGCCTTCACTATCGCGGGTGACCAGCTTGTGTGGTCTTCCGAGCATATGCCTCCGTATTGGGGTGTTCATCAGTACGGTAGCGGTGAATTCGATGAGCAGGAAGTTACAGAGTTTGTGCCTGGTAAGGGACAAGTCTCCACAGGCAAGACTCTGAAGTTTGCGCGTAGTGAAGGTCGTGGTCGCGCTACGCCTGCTAGACCGTTTATCGGTCTTAGCGAGGAAGCCGGTCTACAGATCGTAGAAGTCTTCGACGCTTGGTACGATGAAGGCGTTAACATTGCTATCAACCCTAGTACCGGTATCGTCCAAGAACGTGTTGGTGGACGTTTCGGTCGTAGACTGTTTCCGTCGTTCTAATGGCTTATCTGACTAAACTTCCTGAAGTAACAGATATGCTCATTGAGAAGCTTAAGACCGAAGCTGGCGAGTTGGGCATTGCTTTCGTCGGTGCGTACGGCGAGGCTCGTCTGCCGCAGTATCCGGCTTGTGTGGTTGTCCCTGGGCCACGCACTAAAACGCTGCCGGGTGTGAGTTACTTCACTGTCGATTTTGCGGTAGATATCTATGTCTACCACGGCGACATGACTGTGCCACATTCGACGCGTAACAGGGAAGACCTGCTAATGGTTGATAAGATCGAAGCAGTGCTAGAGTCCGATTATACTTGGGGCAACAGAGTTGTCTTCGGTTACATCGCTGAAACTGCTCCCGGTCGTTTTCACCCACAAGGCAGGCAGAACCAGGAAATCATCGCTGGTACTCTTATGCGATGGGTCGGAACGTCTAGGAGGTTGATGAATGGCTAAGACGGTTGAGTACCATAACCCCGACTTTGAGGATGGTATCATCTTCGATGTTGGTGGGCTGCGTATCCCTAATGGGGGTAGTATCGAGCTTGACGAGGAAGCAGAACTCGGTTTCTTCGCCAAGAAGCAGATGAACGTTAGCGACTTCTTCGCCGGCGATAAGATGGTTAAGGTGAGCGGCAAGTCTGAGCTTAGTAAGTCGGTTACGGACGCTCACACCGCTCACAAGGTAGACACTGAGCCTGCGCCACTTGACGATGTTGTGGCTGACGAGCCGGTTGACGTACCTACCAACGAAACGGAGGAATAGTTGAGTACCTTCGCCATTGGCGCTTCAGGTGCATTGGGTCTTGCGCTTGAAAGCACGATGGGCACTTATGTCGCGCCGACGGTGTGGGTGCCTATCCTAGAAGAGTCTTTGGCCTATACCGAAGATAAGTACTACTCGCAGCAGCTTCGGCAGCAGGCCACTGATTCAGATGTTAAGTCCTCTTACTACCATGTAGAGGGCGACATTCGTATGGAGGTTGACTGTCGTTTCCTTCCATACTTCCTGTACTGCTCTCGGCATGCTATCACGAAGTCCGGTTCTGGCCCGTATACGTACAAGTTCACGCCTACGGCTGTGGGCGGTACTAGTACGGCAGCGAGCGGTGCTGTCCAGCGTACCATGTCAGTCACGGTTATTGCGAATCCGGGTACTGGCTTCTTTGGGTACTCTGGCTGCACTGTGGGTGGTTATGAGTTTACCATCGACGGTGGTGTTCTCATGGTTACCCTGAATGTCATCGGTCTTGGTGAGCAGACAGGTAGCGGTACTCCCGCCTGGGTCGCTCCTAGCCTTCTCGGTGCAGACGCTCATACCGTCTACGTCGATACGGCTGGTACGACTCCTGCGTTTGCCGCAGCGGTTAACGACTTCAACGGCTTCACGTTCCGAGCTAACCACAACGCTGAGGCTCAGAACCGCATTAGGCCGCAGAGGTCTGCTAGCTACGTTAAGTTCGGTAAGACAGACTTTGAGATCGAGTCCGAACTTGACTTCGTTCTCAAGTCTGAGTTCGATAACTTCAAGGCAGCGACTACCAAGGCGTTCCGTCTTACTTCGCTCAACGGCGGTGCGACACTTGCTGCCGCTACCGAGGGTGTTCAGATCGACGCGAACCGAGTCGCTTACGACGCATACGACGTTACACTCCCTGGCATCGGGGATATTGTGTCTGCTGGCTTCACCGGCCACGGACTCAACATCACTGGTGGAGATGCGTATGCAATCAGCGTTAAGTCGCCTACGAACATTGCATAGCAACTAGTCGGGAAAGGAGAGGCTAAGATGCCCGACGCAACAGTTAGCCACGAACCGATCAGGAGGGAGCTGAAAAGTTGCCCTCCTGACGGTTACGTGGACTTGCTCCAACTACCGTACTACGACATGCTGGAACGTCGTGACGGTGCTTCACGCTTGTATGCACAAGCAAGCGAAGAAGGCGAAGTTGACAACAAACTGTTCATGGAGTCCATGCAGCAGTGGTCACGGAGTTACGAGTTCAAGAAGTGTATTGTCGGTCATAACCTTACCGACAAGAATGGTGTACCTCTTGACTTCAGTAAGCCCGAGACACTTCGTAGCCTTAGCCCGAATGTTGGGCATGAAATCGAAAGGCTCATTGACGAGCTTAACGGAGAGGATGAGGAGAACGAGGATTTTACTCCTGCGCCGTCCTCATCCTCCTTGCAGACGAGTATCCCAAGCAACGACACGGATACCACAAACGAGCTAGAAAGCGTTTCGGACGAGACTTAATAACTGAGGTTGTTAAGTGGATTGACACAACCCGCCTGTGCCGTGAGTTTCATGTGCTACCGGTGGCAGGCGGGTTGTTTCAACAGCCAGGACAATACGTACAACGAATGCGTAGTGTGCTGGAAGCCGAAAGCGAAGTACAAAGGCTTAAGGACGAGCGCGACAAACTAAGGTCACCCGAAGCGAGAGAGGCCAGAGAGAAGAGAGCGCGTGGTCAGAGCGACTGAAATCGTTATCATCGCTAAGGTGCAGAACCAAGCGTCTGCACAGCTACGACGCATCGCTAAGGACTTGGGCGGTCTTGGTGCCGCTAGTAACGCTGCTAACCGCATGCAGCAGATGCAATCGCGGATTGGCAACCAGCAGCTTCGTATGGCTGGTCTTGGTGCTAGGCAGCGTGAGACTCAGTTGCGGCATACCGAGCGTATGTTGCAGTTGGAGCGTGACCTCACTACTAACGCTACTACACGTTCGCGGCTTCAGCAGCGAATGAACCGGGCGATCAACTCTAAGGATCTTGACAGGCAGTTACTCCTTAGTCGTATGATCGAAGCAACGCATCAGCGTGACGCTGTTCTTGGTGCTAGACGGGCGTTGTACGAGGAACAGATCAGTAATTTCAGTGCGAGGCATACCGCGCAACTCAAGATGCAAGAAGCGGTAATGGCCGATCTTGTGCGTCAGCAGAAACTCATGGCTTCGCTGCAACGCACAGAACGCGCACAAGGCATCGCTAGAGGCGTATCACACGCTGGCCGCGCTATGACCTTCGGAGGTCTGCTAAGCACAGCAGGGTTCGCTGCTGCTTCTAAGCAGTATGCAGACTTCAGCACCCTTGTTACGAAGGCTTCGACTCAGATCGCTGCTAATGCAGGTAAGGGTGTTGACGCGGTTATTGCTTCGGGCGGTCGGCTTGAAGCCGCGATCATGCGGCAGATGAAGATATTTCCTGCTTCACAGACTGAGATGGCTGACGCACTCTATCAGCTTTACTCGTCTATGGATCTTACCGAGCGACAGGGCATCAAGATGCTCGCTACCACTAACAAGGTAGCTGTGGCGTTTGGTAGCGACCTGCCGACTTCCACGAACGTTCTCATCACTACGCTTAACAACTTCGGTAGGTCTGCTGGTGGCGTTCAGGAAACTCTAGACGATCTTGCCGCTATCGTTCGTATCGGTAGAATGGAGCTTAGCGACTTCGACTCCATGATGAACTCTGTGGCGCCTGCTGCTCAGAGCGCGGGCTACAGTCTTAAGGAGATGGGTGGCGCTATGGCGCTTATCACCCGCCTGATTCCTTCACAGGAAAGAGCTGCCACAGGGCTTGCACGTCTTATCGACATTTTCGGTAACAGAGACTTCCAGGCTGGTATGGCTAAGGCCGGTGTCGCTATCACCGATGTAACTGGTCAGCTTCTTCCGTTTGAAGAGATCATTAGGCGCATTGCAAGCCTTGATCCGCAGGGCCAGGGTCTTCAGAACTTTATCCAGATTATGACCGCTAGTGGTCGCGGTCGCGGTCAGGGTATCACTGGTCAGGCTAACGCACGTCGCGCGCTTGTGCAGCTAGTCAAGCATTATCGAGAACTGCACGAAGCGCAGCTTGACGTGAACGACTCCACAGGAGAGTTTAACCAGCGGTTCCAGGCTATGATGCAGACGCCTGGTGTCCAGTGGGCACTCTTCATTAACCAGCTTAGAACGCTAGCACTGGAAATCGGTAGAGACGCGCTACCTGCCATTGTAAAGCTCATGGGCTTTATCCGTGGTCTTATCGACAGATGGAGGGAATTGTCGCCTGAGACACGTCACGCCATTGTCTACTTTACTGCGCTCAGTGGTGTCATCATGCTTATCGCCGGCCCGATCGTTACACTGCTCGGTTCCCTCGCTAGCATGATTACGATGTTTGTGCTGATGAGCAAGGTTCTCGGTGCTACAGGTAGTGCTGGTCTGCTTGGTAGGCTTGGACTCCTGCTAACCTTCCTTGGCCGGTTGTCTGCGATTGGAGCCATTCTCATCACAGTCAAGCTGATTGTGGATAGCGAGCAGCTTAAGGCTATCAGAGGATGGATCGAGGAACACGTCCCTGGCGGCGGTACCCTCAATAATATCCTTGGCTTCAGTGGCAAGGACTTGATGGGTAAGCTAGGTCTTGGTGGTGGTGACGGAGGTAGCGAAGGTATCTTCAATCCCGACCGTAAGCTGTTTGGCTCTCCGCAAGAGAAGGCCAACGCCAGAAAAATGCTGGCAGATATCGGTAAGGCGCGTGACCCGGTTGCAAAGCTTAAGCAGACTCTCAATGAAAGCAACGCGGCTTTCGTTAAGAACCTGAAGTCGGGCATGCTGATGAAAGACATTATGGCGCAGGTTGGCACTCAGATCGACGGTACCGCTGCTGCACAGAAGAAGTACAACGACGAGCTTAAGCAGTGGACTAACCAGCGCGCTGATGTTCTCCGTACCGCGCACGAAGAGTACGAGAGCATCATTGATCGCGCCGTCGATAACATGATCGCCAAGTACAACGAGTTTAAGGATGCTAACCAGTCTGCCTTCGGTACGCTGTTCCAAGGGCCAATGCTGACAGGCGAGTCTTTCCAAGAAGCGCAGGAATGGGGCATTAGCCCAACTATCGGTATTATCAACAAAGACCTTCAGCAGCAGATCAATGCGTTCAACGGTTGGAAGTCTGACCTCAATGCACTAGCCAAGCGCGGTGCTCCGAAGCAGCTCGTTCAGGAACTTACTGACCTTGGCCCGGATGCTGCCGATAAGATCGAAGTTCTGCGTAAGGCATCGCCTAAGATGTTCAACCGCTTCATTGCACTGTGGAAGCAGAAGAACAAGGCTATCGAGCGGGAGACTAAGCGCGACTTCAATAACCAGCTTAAGATTTGGCAATCGCATGGCAAGAACATGGGCCTTAAGATCATTGCCGGTCTTGAAAGCGAAGGCGGCGCTTTGGAGAATACCATGCGGAATATCCTTCGCAACTCGTTTAACGGTGACTTGCTGAACGAGATTGTCAACAAGGCTCTTAGCGAGTTCATGCGTGACCATCCCGCTCCCACACGTCCTACCGGTACGAACGTTCCTAGCTCCAATATCCCACCGCGTAATACGGGCGGTAGCCGAGCAATCCCGATTAATCAGATGAACCTTCAGCAAGTGACGAGGGCGCTTAAGCGTGATGCACCGCGTCTGCGCTCTACCAACGCTGCACTGATTCAACTGTCTAATTGGGTTACACAGCCTGGTAGCGAAGGTGGCAAGAGGATCACTCCTGACGAGCAGGAAAAGCTTGAAACGCTTAGCCGTCAGCGCGCCCGTCTTGCACGTAGAGTGCGTCGTGAGCGTCGGCGTCGTAAGCGCCTGTTGAGACAGAGCAACGCTGCTGCCAGCACTGCTACGCAGAACACCGGTTACAGCGGCTACCAGCCGATGCCCACCACAGAGCAGTTCATCAAGGTTGAGCTACACAGCAAGGACGAGCCTACTGTTGTGCAAGCCAGGAAAGCAGGATGGATCGTGGCTCAGAAGGCTAAGAGAGCATGATCGACTTTATCGAGCTACACCCGGTTGGTAGGTCTTCGCTAGAACTCAACACTCTTGCGTATCCTATCGTTGACTCGTTTGAGCCTGAAGTCGAGATGGAAGAGCATAAGTACAAGAAGGCTCTCGTTATGGGTGAGTGGCCTGCTTACCATCCTGAAGGCGCTCTGTACGTTACCATCAATGGTGACATTGTAGGCAACCTCGGCGCTGACTACACTGCTAAGCGCGATGCACTCGTTCTTGCGTGTAAACCGTTTACTGACGCAGATGAGCTTCTTACCACACGTCACCACGGAACGATGCACTTGCAGCTTACAGGATGGGCTTCGGTTGCAACGCAGGACTATGTGATTACCAGTAAGTCCTTTCCAATGACGACTGACTACGTTAGCGTCAGTTCGTTTCATATCACATTCAAGTTCCCAATCCCGTACTTCCTGAACGGGAGTACTCGGTACTACATTGCCTGATTGGAGTGTTTCTTTCGTAGAGAGCATGGTTGACCCTACAGGCTTTTTTAGGGTCAGCGATCTTACGTTCTCTATTGTCAACTCCGAGGAAGGTACCTTCACTTGCGAGATTCCCCTCGGTAACCCCGATCTAACGCCTAACCTGATCGGCCCGTATCGTACGAGTTGGACGGTGCTTAGAGGTGGTAATGCTCTAGAAGGTGGTATCGTCACCAGCATCAATCTCAACAAGGATCGTGAGACTTTGATGATTGGTGGCTCTAGCTTCCTTCACTACCTTAAGCGTCGTATCTATCCTTTCGAGCCTGTCCAGTATCGCAACGGCGGCTGGCCGGAATGGCCCATTAGGTACCGTGACCTCGATACCTGCGAAATCGCGCGTCGTATCCTTAACGCTGCGATTGACGCTGATCCGTACTCATGGCCTATCTTCCCTCATAACGGTGTAGGCAGTGGCTTCGACACTAGATACAAAATCTGGCCTGCCGATCCTACCACCATCTTCGATCATATCAAGGCTCTTAGCGAGCTAGGGCCGGACGGGTTTGAATTCGGTATTAGCCCGACTACGCTTGAGTTCTTCATGTATCCAGGTGGGCGGGATAGCGGCTTTACACCGTGGGACGTTGCTCCACGCTGGACTGAAGCTAGTGGGCAGATTATCGACTTCGACTGGAATAACATCGGCCCGAAGGGTACGTGGACTCTCGGACTTGGTACCGGTAAGAACGCCAGGAAGATGGGTGCCACTAAGACCGACGTTGACAACAAGGCTCAGTTCGGTCGCCTCGACACTGTGGAGGATTTTGGCGAGGTTAGCGATCAGAAAGCACTCGACGCTATGACCGCGTTCCAGGGTTCGACTAACCTTGGCCCTGAGCGGTCACTGTCGCTGTCAGTGCTGAATCCTGAATTTTTGGTGCCTAACTTCTATACCGGTGGTAGTCCTCGTAACCTGATTGGTGACCGTATTCACGCTGAGTACGACTTTGAGTACCGACACGTCGATGCTTACTTCATCGTGCAGGCTCTCAACTTCAACATCGACAATAGCGGTAACGAAGAAATCGAGTTTGAGCTTGAAATGATCCCACCGAGGTTGGCGTAATGGGCTGGCGCGACAGACGACCACAACCACAGAATACGACCGATGCTCTGCTTAGACGCATTGCTGACCTTGAAAAGCGTATTGCGCTGCAAGAGCAGACCGGCCCTACGTCGTTGCAGCTTATTGACTTTGAGGACTACGAGGACGCTCCCTACGAGAACGTCAATATCGGTGAAACGCACATTAACTGGCCTGGTGTGCATCGTGAGGCTCGACGCTACGATCCCGCCATTTACTTCCATGATGAGAAGTGGCGCGCTCTCGGTAGCAATGCTGCTGTCTACGAAATCAAGGTCTTTGAGGATGACGAACCTAACCTCGTCAAAGACCGTGCTTTCGTATGGGAGGTTCCTGAAGACCTAGACGGCGGTATGGTTATGAAGGCTGGCGCATTCGTCACTACGGCTGGTGGCGATAACGAGCTTGAAATCACTGTTGACGGTGGCGGTAGTATCCTTGACGGCACGATTCAGATTCCTGCCGGTGAGAAGTCTTCTCGCGCTGGCGTAAGCCCACAAGCAGAGTTTGTAGTTGAGTGGGGCGGCGACCAGCTTTCGATCAATACACTAGCTGCGAGCGGTATGGGTCTTGGAGTGTGGGTGCTGGTTGCAGGCTCAGGTGTCGGTGGTGTGCTGCTTCAGGGTTACAAGGGTGATCCTGGCGGTATCACTAACCCGCGAGGTAACTACGATCCGGCGACTACCTACGAACCTGGCGATGCAGTATTCATCGGCGGTTCGACGTATATCACCACAGTCACCAATGTAGGAGTTATCCCTGGTGTCACGGCGGGGTGGGAAGACTTCTTCATGCAGCTTACGGAAGGAACCCCACGATCCACTCTTAACTTCAGTCTCTCGACTGGTGGTTATAACATGGATACCGGCATCAAGGGGTACAAGAAGGTTCCCTACGATGCGACTATCTCTAACGTCACTCTACTTGCTGACGTGCCTGGTAGCGTTACCGTCGATATCTGGAAGTCTACCTTCGGCGGTCATCCCGCAGGCCCAGGCCAAAGCATTACGGGCGGGAATCCCGCTACGCTTGCTACGCAGGTTAAGAGTTCAAACAGCACACTCACAGGTTGGAACACAAGCATCGCAGCGGGTGATATCCTTACGTTCTATGTCTCTGCTGTGGATGCGTTTATCTCGCGCCTCGGTGTTGAGATAGAATTGGAGCGAGTCTAATGCTGAGGTTTATCGAGTCTTGGGATCATTACAGTACTGTCGTTCGTAAGTGGGATTTCAACTTCAACGTCGATATCCAGAACAACGCCGGACGTTTCGGATCAGGCGATGCTGCTGCTTACTTCGGTAATACCGACCACAGAATCCAAAAGGTCATTGACGCACAAGCAACGTGGATCATCGGCTTTCCGTGGTACAGCAACACTACGGCTTTCGGTGATAACCAACCAATCCTTTCGATCCTTGACGGGTCTACGTACCAGTGTTCAGTCTCACCGGTTACGGCAGGGCCAGTATGTACTCTGCGAGCATATCGCGGTTCGGTCGGAGCGAGCGGTACGTCACTCGGTACGGGTACTATCCAGCTTAAGCAGTTGCGCTGGTACTGGATCGAAGTCCTGTTCACTATCAGTGATACCGTCGGCGTTATCCAGACCAAGATTGACGGTGTGACCGATCTTAACCTCACAAGCCAGGATACCAAGGTGACCTCGAACGCCACAGGTAACATCATTCAGCTAGGTGGTGACGCTGGTGGTGGTAGAGGCATGTACATCGGTGATCTGTACGTTTGTGACGGTACTGGTTCTGCGCCCACTAACACCTTCCTCGGTGACGTTCGCGTCCAGTGCATCATGCCCAACGGTAACGGTACTACGTCGCAGCTTATCGGTCAGGACTCTGACTCCACTAACAACTATCAGAACGTTGACGACGGTGGGCCTGACACCGATCCTGACGACGACACTACCTACAACCAGCACACCGTTGTCGGTAACAAGGACACGTATGCCTATACCGACGTTAACGGTTCAACAGGTACAGTCTACGGTGTTCAGATTTCTCCGTACGCTAGGAAGACTGACGCTGGTACCAGGAAAATCTGTTCCATCGCGCGGCTTAGCGGTACTGAAGTGGACGGCCCTGATAAGGATCTTTCTACCACTTACCAGTATCTCTCCGATATCCGTGAGACTAAGCCTGGTGGCGGCGCATGGACACCTACTGATATTAACAACGCTGAGTTCGGGATGAAGATTACGGTCTAATGTCTGTCACAGTACGCGGAGCAGGCTCATTTGGCGGTAACGGTGCTATTGCGCCAGGGCCGACCCTTCCCACAGGTACACAGCCGGGTGACCTTCTTATCCTTGTCGGGTTCGTTACGGTTGGCGCAACCATGTCCGTCACTGGATGGACGCAGTACCCGCTCTCTCCTGTTGACGACGGTAATGCTCGTAAGCTATACGTGTTCTATAAGATCGCTAGCGTTGGCGAGAGTGCTCCGTCGATATCTGTTTCAGCGAGTCAGTGGGGCGCTCAGATTCTTGGCATCCAAGTCGGTACTTACGATCCTTTCAATCCTTTCGACTTTGCCAACGATGTATCCGGTGTACACACTCCACCTGCTAGCGGTTCTAGCACAGTCAATGGCATTACTACATCTATTGCCAATCAAACTGTGCTTATGCTGTTCTCGCTCGACCGTGATGCTAACGGCGGAATCATTACGGGGTATACTCGTTCTGAAACTGTTACCGAGCATTTCGATAACAGCACTACATCTGGCGTCGGCGGTGGTGTAGCAGCAGCATCCTTCGTTAAAGTTACACCTGGTGCTACCGGCACTACAGCGATAGCGCACTCAACAGCCGATCCTCACTGGATCGTTGTTGGTATGAACGACGAGGTTCCTGTCGTTGTCGAGTCTCAGCTCCCTGTGGAGGTTGTCGCAGTAGGGACGCCTGCCGGTAGAGTTTCGCAAGAGCCTGTTGAAGTGCTTGCCGCTGGAACCTCTGCTGCAAGGCTTACGCAAGAAGCCGTCGAAGTTGTCGCAAGAGGAACTCCACAGGCCCGAATGTCACAAGTAGTAGTTGAAGTGATAAGACGTGTATCCCATGAGAACGTTCAGATCGACTTAATCGACTAATGGCGTTTGATACCCTGACACCCATTTACCCTGAAGGTGGCACCTTTCCGCATGGAGAGAATCCTCTCAGCGATGGAGGCAAGTGGCGCATGTATTCCACTAGACCGCCTCTACAGTCTAAAGCCGATGGTAGTGCTCTTATCGGTACAGTGGAGTTTGCTGTGAATGGAAGCTACTATGCTGCACTACCGTTCCAGGGTAAAGTGGTTGAAGCCTACGGTTGTAGACCTGAATCCGGTCTTGGCGCAGCACTAGAGTCTCATCGCATCGTTGCGCTGTTTGGTGATCCTGACGGCTATACGGGGTACTCGTCGGGCTTTGGCGGTGGTATTGGTGAGTCCTACTTCTTTCGGCTTTACAGCGGCGGTACGAGCAGCTTCGTCGGTATCGGAGATGACGGTGCTGCCGACGGTGGAGTCGGAGCAGGAGGCCCAAGACCTAGAAAGCTTGGTATACGCATTACGCCTGACAGAGTACAGCAATGGGGCTGGACTTCGGCTACAGGGTGGTTCCTAGTGCAAACGCATTTCGGTACGGAATACCGTGGGCAATGCTTCTTTGCACTTGAAACAGAGGAACAGGGTGGTCTGAACGAAGTCGGTTGGACATGCTTCTTTGCACAGGAAATTCGCCGTACACAGTTTTACCGTTGGTTGCCGTCACTGACGCCCGGTGAACTAGAGTAGGTATATAAGGGGCTGAAGGAATGAGCATCGCTGTCATAATTAGTTGGGTACTACTGTTTGTCGTTGGATACTGGTTAGGGTACGCATCCTGCTATAAAAGAAACGGATACCACAGACGCCGTGAACCGTAACGAGCTGGTATACATCATTGCCCTCGTCGTCGCCGGGGTGTGGGCAATCGTGTCGCTGGTTAGTCTGTTTCTAAAGGACTATACCGGACTGACGATAGTTACACCGGTGATGGTAATTGTCGCTGGTTTCTTGTTCGGGTACAAAAAGAACGGAAATGGAGGAACGTAAGCAATGCCGCAGAGAATACCGAGGTACCTTGCTGACCATACCGGTGGTGCGTTTCTTGCGCTCACTCTGGCCGCTGCACTCGCTTTCGCAGTTATGCTGATTCTCTACCGCGATCAAGCGAATAAGACAGAAGAACTCGCTAAGCAGAGTTTACAGTTGAGCCTTGAAATTCAGCAGCAAAGACGGGAAACAATCTTTACTACTTGTAGAATGCAGAACGCACGTCATCTTGACTTGGCACGTTTCTTGCGGAAACAGGGTATTCCTCCCAGGGAAAGGCCCGACGTTTACGTGTTCATTAACAAGCTAGCTCCACTACAAAACTGCCGCGAAGTGGTACGGGCGGCTACCAGTTCAAGCTGACAACCGCAGGGTTAGCTTGATATCCACACTACAAGGAGGTTAGAGTTGACAGCTAGTGGTAACGTCAAAGCACTGATCGCTCTCATCATGGCGGTCATTGCAGCGTTGACTACTGCTCTCACCGGTCATACGGACTTCGGCGATATAGACACGCAGACGTGGCTTATCGCTCTCGGAGCCGTACTTGCATCGGGTGCGTTGACAGCGTTTGTTACCAACGTGCCCGGTATTTATGGTGGAGCAATCAAGTCACTGATCGGAGCGGCAGGAGCGTTCATTGCGGCGCTTGTGCCAGCATTCGATGATCGCGTTGTTTCACAGCTTGAACTGGTTACGGCAATCGGTGCGTTCTTCGCGGCGTTGGCCCTGGTCTATCAGATTCCAGACCCGCCTACGACTGAACCGCCTGTGGTTGTCGAGCCAACACCTGTGCCCTAGCTACAGGGTCTAGGGCGCAAAGAAGGGCCGGTACCGTTACCTCTCCTGCGGGCGATACCGGCCCTTCACCTTTCCTATCGTGTGTAGTGCGGGATGCAGTTGCAATCATCCTCTGACTGTGTTTCCACCGCTTTACACTTTGGATGATGCAACGCAACGATAGGGCGATACGTCTGTTTCATAGCCCTCTCCACGGCTCGCTTGATATCGCCGATAGGATCGGGCCATGATAACGAGGACTCCGTATCAGGAGTCAAGTGGAATCACCCCCTTTTTACTCTTCTAGCTCGTAGTCGGCGTGAACGTGCTCAATCGTGGCGTCGGGGTAGTTGGCAAGAACCCAATTAATCGCGTCGCCTCGCGTGTCGAACGTATCCGGCATGTCGTTGTTCTCCCAACCGTCGGGAAGCTTAACCGCAAACAAACCCTCTTGTGCGACAATCTCGATAGTCACTTCTTCCTCCTGTTCTCGCCTTCGTAACCGGACTTATTGAACTGGAACCCGTAACCGTACGTGTACCAGTGAAGCAGGTGGCGTAGAGCATCCATCGCGTGAGGCTTACCGCGAATGTACAGCCCGTCACGTTGCAACTTCTCGTTACTGTAGTAAGCCATGCCAGTCGCAGCTTTCTGCCTAAACAGGTTGATCTTGTTCTGTTGCGCGTATAGCTCACAGACGCCTAGAAGCTCACGCGGATAGAGTTCCAGTCCTTTCCGCGCTCTGCCTCTAAACTCAAATTCCTCTGCTATGATGATATCCGGCTTCAGCAGACGTAGCTGGTCGTAAAGCATGATATGATCGAAGACGGTCTGACCGCAGCGAACCTTCATCAGACCGTCCTCAATCACACCGACAGCATGCCCGGTAGTGATACCAGGGTCAAAGCATGCTACGGTCTTCATTCACCTCTACCCATCGTTGACATGATTGCCGCGTGTGCCCACTGTAGCAAGCCTACTGAGCGCCACGGAGTCATGTTCGTCTGCTCCTGCAAGAACCCCGCAGCAGCTCTACCATCGCTTGTCATCACTTCGTACGCGATAACCCATCCGACGACGATATCACCTTCGTTCTGTGGCAGTTCGGCTTGAAGCATGTCATCAATCTTACGAGTGTCTTTGCTGATTTCTCCCATTAAACACCGTCCCTCAATTCCTCCATCGTTAGCGGTGGACGAACCGTAAACATGTACTCTTCGGGGAAGCGGTAGTAACTGCTCATTGGCGCGATAAGCTCTGGCGCTGCCTGAGAACCGTTAGAACCCCACTGTGCTGTGGAGAAGTTTCCAGGCTTGATACAGCACACCACATGCCTTTCACTGTGGAAGTGTGCTAGATCGCCGATGCGGAACGGAGAGCCGATATGATGCCAACCGTCCTCATCGTCGTCAGTGTTGCCCCAACCCTTGTATGCGTACTTACTAGGATCAGGCACTTGAATGCCTGTCTTGTCCTGCGCGTACTTGAACGACTGAATCACCATAAGGGAACAGTCGCTTCTACCACCGGCAGCAGGATTAACCGTTGCATCGCCTGGACGACCCTGCCAGTACCCCCACCGGTAGTTGTACTTAATGGCGATAGTCCAGAACTCGTGGATATAGAACTGAACCTTCTGAACCTTGAGTGATGTAGCAGTGACCTTAGCCTCGTCCTGCACGATCTTGCGGCTGTACTCGTCTAGTGCCCATTCACCCTTATGCGGGCCTTCGGGAACCCTACGGTTCCTAACGACTTCCCACACTTCTTTCCCGTAACTTCCATCCCGCGGATCGTTCTTGCTCCTGATCTTGTGAATGATCTTAAGGTCTGCAACCAAGTCCCACAGCTTACGGTTGTAATGCTGATCGAACTGTGTCCAAGGCAGTAGACCTACTCTACCGAAGTAACGCTTGAGTGCCTCTGCTGTGGCGCCTTTGGACTTAAGAGGCCCGTCGGCCAAACCATACGGCCCTGTGTACGGAAACTGCCCTTCAGTGAGTGGCATCGACTTTACCGTTCTTATGTGCTTTGTGCATCTGTTCAACCATTTCAGCGGCTTCTACGAACGTACAGTCGTTATTCTTCTGAACGGTCTTGATGCGTTCGTACAACTTCTCTGGATCACGCTGGTCACGCTTAGTACTCATACTCTGCGAGATAGACACCCCATCCACCTTTCTGCCACTGAGCGTACTCGGCTAGTGGCTTACCATACGTACCGAACACAGGCTGCGTATGCGGCCAACCGAGCTGTACTCTGGCGGTAAAGTCCATACGCGGGGGAGAGAAGTTTTCGCTCACTCCCATGTAGCACTCGGTCAAGCACTTGTATCCCATGTCGATGATCGGCTTGGCCTTATCCGGCCTATAGCCTGTACTATCAACTAGCGGAACGAAGTTGGTAATGACCGCTCTTGCCACGTTAGGCAAAGTATCGGTGTGTTGTATGATACCCCGATAGTCGTCTTCGTCCTCTAGCTCTGCTACAACGAAGTCAGCATCGAAAGGACACGCTTGCAGGTTCATAGAGTTAGTGAACCAAACACCCGCCCAAAGCTGCTGTTGGTGGCAAGCATCACGGAAGGCGGGCCAACGAGCGTCATTGCCATAATCGTCGTACTCTAGGCTCGCGCACTTATAACCGCGAGCGGCGGCTCTAGCAGCGAAGGTAGCAACTCCACCGAGGCTACCGTTGCTAAAGCCCCAAGCGGTCATTGCGTGGGGAAAGGGGCTGTGGTGATCTGCGACCTCAGCACAGCGATTTCGTCCGTAAGTTCCTCGTAATGAATCTTCTCGCGCCCATCGACGTTATCGAGGTGTTCCTTCACCTGATCCACAAAGTACATGTCAGCGTTAAAGGTGTCTCTGATGCCACCAGCCTCGGCACCATCCCAACGACCACTAGATTCCATGTACCGCTTCCAGTCGGCAATGCTCACACCAGCCGGGGGCTGCTTACCAAACACCTTGACGTAGAGATCCCTGACCGCGTTGTCGAGTGCAGACGCGCTAAAGCTAGTAGGCGGCTGTTTGGGCTTAAAGGTCTTTTCCTCGGCCATGCTGGTCTTACCTCCTTTTCGTGCTTAGCATTACTTTACTTTTTGAAGTATCGAGGCGCTGTGCGGCGATCTGCGCTTTCGGCCTACCGACGACATAGGGTATACCGGCCCTGGCCGCGACGTGCCCACCTGTGCAGGGAATCGCGGCGTGTCCGGCGTAGCTCCACCAAGACCCCCACAGTCGCCCCAGGTCAACGGTCGCACGTAACACAGTTTTACGCAGCAAGAGGCATAACCTCCATTTCCTCGACAGTGCCCCATGTCTCGCCAACGCTAACATCGACCTTAAAGGGCAGAGACATGTCTAGCCGCTCTTGTGGCATTCGCTCCATTACGTCCTTCATCACCTTTGCAACGTCAGTGACCTCATCTTCTGGAACGTCAGCGATGATCGAGTCATGGACTGTGCTGATAACGGGGATACCGAGCTTCCACAGTTCAATGATCGCACTGATCGTAAGCTGGCCTGCCGAGTTCTGCGGAAGAAAGTTGACGCCTTCGCGGTGGAGGTCATTCATGTTCTCCCTCGTTATCAAGTGAAAGCGCCGTTTACTGCCGAAAGGACTGACTAGAACGTTGTCAGCCTCTATCCGCTCACGAACCTCACTAATCCATTCAACAATCTCAGGGAATGTGTCAAACCAAGTACCAATATATGCTCTCGCCTCGTCAACGGGCATTGTGTACATCTGAGCAAACGACTCCGCTGATTGCAGGTAGCACACTCCGAAGTTGATATTCTTGCTTTTGACATATTCTTCCTTAGTGTAGTTCTCACCGTAGAACTTAGCGGCTGTTTCTTTATGCAATGAACGTGCGCTATCCTTGTAAATCTGCTGCATAGCCTTACTACCACTCATGTCGGCTATGAACCTTAGTTCGGCTTGAGAGTAGTCGGCGCTGACTATGAGATTACCCGGCGAAGGGTAGAAAAGACCTCTGACACCAGGTATAACATCTCTAGCTTCTCTTGTGATGTTCTGGAAGTTTGGATTTCTTGAGCTAGTACGTCCGGTAACTGTTCCGCAAGGATTAAACTCACAGTAAAGGCGTCCGTCTGTTGTCCTTTTGATGAGTCCCTCAATGAAAGTTCCGCGCTGAGTTTCGATAGAGCGGAAACGATCATAGACTGTTGCAAACTCGATAAGCTTGTCTCTTGCTCTTGGCTTAGAGTCGAACCGACCTTCTCTAATCTCACGTCGAACATCTTTATCGAAGCCAGTCTGCCGTTTCTTCTTGCCACTATCACGAAGCTTGTGTTTGAGTCCCCACTGTTCATATACAATCGCCCTTGTCTGCTTAGTGGACATTGGGTTGTAAAGCTCGGCACCTGCGATCTTACCTAGTTCACCCGTCAATTCACGTAGAAGCGGTATAACCACTTCCTCGTTCAAGTCTGCTGCCTTCTCTGCGTCGTATACGAAGCCCCGTCGCTCTATGTCCGTAAGCGCATTGAAGAACGGTACGTACTGACGGCGGTAGAGTTCCTCTACTTCGTCCTCAACGATCTTCTCTTTCAAGACATTGAATAGCTGAAGAGTGCCGCCAGTGTCAGTACCGTTATAATTGAGAAGCTCGTATATATCGTCAGGTAGCACACCGGTTTCTTTATACCTATCGACTGACTCGGGTTCGTAGTTAGGCCACCCAAGGTACAGACGAAGCAGATAACCCAAGCTATGAGTACCGGGGCGCTCATCAAGAACGTAAGACATAGCGAAAGTATCGTGGCTAATGTGCCCATTGATACCATTGTCCTTAAGTAGCTTAACATCGTAGATGCCGTTATGCCACACGTAATCAATAGGTTTAGTCCAAAGCTCTTTAAGCTCTGACCAGCATTCCTCTATCGCTTTCCGTGTGAACACGTAAGCATGGTCTTCTTGGAACGAGAAGCCTGCACACTCTATATGTGGCCTGTGGCCTTCAAGGTCAGAAGCAAGAAGCTCTCTGCTACCAAGGTCACGGATAGCAGCCAGAGCAGACCTTCGACTATCAAGAACATCAACGTTAGGGAGTGTGAGAGGCGGAGGAGGATTGAGTGCCAAACGAAAGTCAGCGACCAAGTTAGGGAAGTTATCGCTATCACGGATGACAGCAGCAGGGTTGTTTGTGACAATGACCCGCTGTAGTCTTGCACCGTCGCCAATACGGTCATGTACGATACCTCTACCTTTTTGCAGGGTTGACTTAACTATCTCTCTTGCCGGTTCTGCGCCTGCTGCGATGATGGTCTTAGCGGTAGCGAGGTCAGCGTCGAGTCTAGGCTTACAACGCTTGATAGCCTCTTTCGGCGGGTCTTCCGTTTCGCACAGTACGATGTTCGTAGTCTTGATCTGTTCACGCTTGTAACCGTTCTCTTCAAGCAGATGATCTACAACCACGCCGCTCATGCCTGCGAAGGGAAAACCTTTTTCCACATCTTTACGCCCTGGACTACGACTAACTAGTACAACCTCAGCATCCTCCGGGCCGGTGGTGTAAGCAGCGTCTTTGCGCTGCAACGGGCAGCCGTCACAATCTGCGAGAGGATGCTTATTCGTCATGGCTGTGGCTTGGGGTAGATGATATCGCGTAGATTGGGCTGAAAGAAACCGTCGCCTTTAATGACCTTACCGTACTCGTCGCGGTGAACGGTACCGTCCTCGTCAACCTTGCTCATGTTGCTAAGGTGAACTTCACGGAAGCACTTGTCGAGCGGAATACCGAATGATACCGCTGTACCACACAGCACGTAGATAAGGTCACAGATAGCGTCTGCGTATTCAACGAGGTTCTCGTCTACCCATGCGTCTTCCAGCTCTTTCCACTCTTCTACGTGCAAACGCTGTCTGAGCGTGAACAGTGCTTCTTGCTCGTCGTTCTCATGCGAGAAGTCGATAGCGTGGTGCTGAACGTGAAGACCGAACTTCTCATGGAACTCTCTTACCATCTCAAACATGGTCATCATCGTTGTCCTCTTGCTCCTGCTCAGTAGGTTCATCCTGCTTGAACGATCTAAACATGCCTTCGTAGAATGCGGCTACGATTGCGGCAGCTTCGATCATAGACGCTCCATCACTTCTAGCACCTCTAAAAATCATAAGAGCCTGACGACCTGTATCCTGCCACAGTATGTTATCTTCGATGTTAGTGATTGGATCAGTCACTAGCTCAGCTCCTGAATGATCGTGGTTGCGAGGCGCATAAGCTTACTCTTGGCATCCTCAACACTAATAGAGGACAAAGCGTAAAAGACCCAATAGCCACCTTCACTGTTGTAGTCGATGCGCCAGTTAGGTGCGTCAAGAGGAATTTTCAAGTAGACTTCGTGCCTAGAGCTTTCGGCGATAAGTGGCTTACGTTCAAATTCTTCTGGCTTAGCCATTATGGATGCTGCCTCCCATGCTTGTTGCGCTTACCGCGACGAGAGTGCGTAGGACGGTCACGGCCTGGGCCTTGCCGAGTTGTCAGTTCAAGATAGAGAAATGCATCGGCAGTAGGTTTATCCTTGAACTTCTGCGGAACGGCTTTCTTACTCTTCATAGTATTGACTCTCCGGTGGCTCGGGTACCAGCTCGTTGAAGATGTGCGGCAGACCTAGCGCAGTAAGCAACTTGTCTGCTGTATCGGTTCTAACCATGTCCTGCTTGTTATTCAGGATACGAACGATAGAACCCTCGGATATCCCTGCATTGTCAGCTAGCGCACCTAGCGTTCGTCCCATGTCTACCCACTCTTGGATATAAGGCCGCAGGTCTGAGCAGAGAACACCTTTATATATGTTTCCGTTCTTAGCTATCTTCACGGTAGTCCTATACCTCAACTGTTTCTCTAGTTGACTGATACGTTCTTCCGTAGCTGAGTGCAGCTTACGGAGAGTTTGTAGTTCCTCTAGTATCTGCTTGTTATTGTCCAACGGAGGGGATCGGCAAGCTACTGACGATTTCCTGCATGACGGCTTCCAACCTGCTGTGGAGGTTTTCGATAGTACCGTTGTTTACGACGATGTAGTGGACGAGTTCTTCGTCTAGCCCTGCTTCGCTAACGTGTACATCTGGCCCTTGAACTGTGTCGCGTATAATCTCAATAACGTAGTCGCACAGTGTAACTTCGTTATTGAAGCGAACGTCGCTGATGACGTAGTTGTCCCTCATCGTGCCTTCGTCCATCCGGCGCTTAAGCTGGTCAACCCAGAAGCTAGGCCCAAAGATATTCCTACCCATCTCAGTGCCGAAACGCTGAAGGAACGTTCTCAACGGCATATCAGTCATATGATCGTAAGCGCCGAGGATTGTCTCATGTTGCACTTCAAACCGGATGCGAGCACGGTTGTTGTTCTTATACCTATCCATGTACTCCACAGGGATATCGAACAACTCAGCAGCAGCTTCCTTAAGTACATCAGCATAGGCAACCCTGGTAAACCCGTACTTGTCTACGAAGTACTGAGCGGCGGTGTCCTTGCCTGTACCCTTACGACCTGTAAACCCAATGACCATTACAAGTCTCCGAAGTAGAGAATTGCAAAAAGAGCAGCACCGATCAGAATTGCGAAGATCAAGTCACGTACGGTGATAAGCAGGATACCCTGCCAACTGTCTCTATCGTAGCTTTTAGACATTAATCGCCTTTCTCTTGTAGGGCAGCGCGAGCGATCTTTGTAGCTGCACTAGGCTCCCGCTCGATCTCCCGCAGCGCCGCTTCTAACCGAGCTATATGGTTGTACACGTACTTAACGTCTTTGTTGAAGTGAGGCTCGTCAGGGCCACGAAGACGTATACGACCAAGCGCAATTTGCCAGTGTCTCACTACTTGAACCCACCATGCTTAGTGTATTCCTTCTTGGTAGTATCCTTCACTCGCATGCCAAGCTCACTAGCAACTCTATTAGCAGCGCGCATGGCATTAGACTTGCTGAAGTAAGCCTCGCTCACTGACAGGTCTTCCTCGTTAGCAGCAACGATAACGTAGTAGTACCTGTTAAGCGGATTCAGGCTCTTGTTCTTACGAACTTCGATACGCATAGTTTGCTCCTTTACCGAGCGATGATGATACCGCTGTTGGGAGTTGTCACACCCTGAGTGATCTTGGCCTTGGTGATACCACTACGAAGGTCTTGCAGTTTAGTGAGGAATCGACGGCGGTAACGGTCGTTGAAGTCTTCAATGTCGATGACTTCCATTTCGATTAGAACGTTAACGACCGTCATAAGCTGAACGTCCAGTGCGAAGATATCGTGTTCAACCGCACCAGGGTTAAGACCCAACTGGTTCCAGTTAGCGACTTCCTCATTGAGTGCGTCAATCAATTCTTGCCCACCAAGCTCAGTAACCGTTTCTGCGTCCTTAACCTCTGGACGGCTGCGAGTACCTGGGACTTTGCCTACGTCGGCCATATCCTAATACCCCTTCCTTCCTTCTTAATGCGGATATCACCGCGTTGAATGAGAGTTTCCAAGATGTTGTCGATATCACGCGCCCACAGCTTATGGTTCTGCATGAGTTCAGACTTGGTAACACCGGGCTTGTTCTTCACGGACTTAAGGAGCTTCTGAAGCTGATGCTCGCTCTGTGTGCGACCAGCGTTGTGGAGCAGTGCAACAGAGTCCTGACCCCACCGCTGGATATAACGTGCAGCGTTGGTCATATCAACGTCAGTGACCTTAATCGTGTCATCCTTCCCAGGGTTCTGACGTACCGCAGCAAGCAGTACCCCGAGCTTCAGACAACTAAACGCCATACGAATGAACGTAGGCACAGCAAGGTCTTTCATCGCTGAGTTGTTCGCTTCGTAAGTAAGCGTGCTTTCGATGTGATTGAACAATTCCCAGGCTTTCGTAGTTAGATGTGCTTCCTGCTTGATCGGGATAGTCAGCTTGTTACCGAGCAAGTTGCCGTACTTGGTGTAGTTGGTATGAACCTCTACAAGCTGGTCTACGATCTTCTCCCTACGGTCAACGTTCGCTGTGGTCGGTGGGCCTGTAAGCCTCATACGTGACAGGTCGGCTTCCCCTGACACTACGAGGAAACGTGGTAAGAACCCGCTTAGGACATACGACTCGTTAACGAGTTCGTAGACCCTATCGCGGATACCCCCTCCAAAGAAGATAAATACCGGGTTAGTGACAGTGATAGTGTCACGCCGTAGCATTCGCGTGAGAAACGCTGGACTGTCGTATAGCAAAGTAAGAGTCTCTGTAAAGCCTGCAAGGTAATCCGTCCTATTGATCTCGTCAAACAAACGAGACACTTCATCCATGTACATGAGACTCGTCTTATGTGGTCTACTGCTCAGACCCGACATAATACCCTCGGCGGTACCACCTGTCGCAAGCATGGTGTCGTCGTCCACGGTATTGATGATATCGGTAACCATCGTCATGGACGTACTCTTGCGCGCTAGTGAACTGTCACCGAGTACCAACCCCCACAGGTTCGGAATGATGGTACCCCAGTTAGTCGGTATCTTGATGGTATCAGCGAGTGTTGCACTAAGCAGCATTGCAGCACCGAGTTCGTGGTACTGAGTCGGGGCATCGGTACTAGCACTAGCCCACTCTTTGTACACGTCGATGAAGCACTCGTTTCCGGCGTCGGGAGAAACCAGCTCAGGCATCTTAAGCATGCTCTTGGCATCCATGATGGTAACGAGCTTACGATGCTGTACATCGTTCTTCAGCACGTCACGCCATAGATGCTTCGGGTGCCTGCGATCCCGAGCGTACTTGTTGCATGCAGCAGTTGAAGCGATAGTGTACGCCTCAACGGTAGTCATACCCGCTTCGATGCAAATGGAGATTAGCCGCCATAGCAACCCTGACCAGTTCTCGTCAGGATCGGGCGGTGTTGTATACAACGACGCAAACGCTGTCTTGCCGAGGTCTACCTGATACTTGTAGAGAATGCTGTCTACCGTGGGTAGCTTGTCAGCATCAGGGAACGGCTCATCGAATACGTCGTCACCGGTATCTTCTCTAAGAGCGTCAACTTCCATCTGCTCAAACACGTCGCTATCGACCGGCGTTTCCGTAGCCGACAACAACAGCACTTCAGCAGGATCATCGTAGTTGTAGTTGTAAGTGAGTGGAACCCTCAACAACTGAGTCAAGTCCCAACCACTAGGATCAGCCCCGTTACTGTTGTAAGCGTAGGCGATACGCTTACTGTAGTCTTCCTGCACGTCCGGCGGTACTGTGCTATCCAACCTCCACAGTGCTTGGTACCGCGAAGGTGAAGATTGCAGGACTACGCTTGGATACGGGTTAACGTACTCAGGCTTGCATGTATCGAGGTCAGCCCATACCAACCGGCCAGGTAGACAGTGTTCCTTCCGTCGGGTCTTATCGTCCAACAGGCTAGTACAGAAGTAAACGTTATTACCTGTTGTGTTCTTTTCGATATAGTCCAGCGCGTTCTTCTTTTCCGTGGGCCAATCGAAGAATCTCTGCTTCAGCTTTCGCTGCGCCTGCTTCGGGTCGATAAGACCAATACAAAGGTAGCCGTTATCGCTACCAAATAGGTAATCGAAGAACGTGCTACGAATCTCTGTCTGTTTAGTCGGCATAGGACAGGGACATGGCTAAGGGGTCACCCGAAGGTAACCCCTTTTACCATGCCTACCGATCTTGTTAGATCAGCGAGCTTCCTGCCGCCACTTCACTTCTAGGCTTGACAGCCTTCACGTCGTTGCTCGGCTCCCAACCCCTCTCAGGATTCCCAGGGTTAACAGCGAGCGTAACGCGGCACTCGCGCCCAACGAGGTCATCGAACTCAGGCTCGAACTCGGAGCTAACGACCTCAGACTCTTCAAAGCCAATAGCCATGAAGAACCTAGCGAGCATGCCGTCGAACATCGGCTTCTTGTCGTACTTCTTGCCGTCCACCTTCTCAGGTGCGATGATGAAAGAACGGAAGACACGGCGGTTATCGTACTCGCCACCGTCGATCTTGAACTGCACGTTGAGCATGTCAGTTCCGGCAGGCAGCTTAGCACCGTCAGAACCCTTGGTCTGCTTCATCGTGACTTCGTACACCGTCGCGTCGTACGTACCAGCCGGAAGCGGCTCAAAGCCCTTCAGGTCGGCCTGTGACATATTGAGATTAAGACCCAACTTTCCTCTCCTTTACTTGCCGTTGTTTGTGGCGTTGATCGTATGCCACATATCAGGAATGGTGGGATTAACGATAACCCCTACCATACTACCGTCCGAGTCCCTGCCAAGACTATCGGTGCGATCCTTGGCAATGACCTTCTCGCTTGCTGTGATCTGAAGAATCCTGTTCCTCACCGCACCATTCTTTTCCTCCTTAACACGCAACATTCCGACAATATCGAAGAACCCAGGAGCATCGGCACGCATCTTACCAGGCAGAGCCGGGTAGTATGACGTAACGTTGGTCTGCTCGTCCTTCACGCTACTGAGCAGTGTAGTCATAATGGTATGAACAGGCAAGTCCTTGTAACCACGGATGATACGCCGTAGTCGTTCCTGAGACTTACCCCACGCTCGTTGCGATGGAACGTCCTTATCGGTTCTTTCGGGCTGTCGGTTGTATTCCTCCTGCATCACGGTACGCATGTCCAGCTTCTGAAGTTCACTGAGGGAGTCAATGATGACTGTCTTGTAGCCTCCACCGTTATGCTTCTGAAGCTCGTCATGTACCTTGACGATGGTATCTATGTCGCGCACCTGAATCACGTCGATATCGGTTCTAGTCCGAAGCGACGTAACCCCGCCTTCAACGTCGAGGATTAGGATAGGTGCGGTATCAGGATGATCCGCAGCACTACCGGCTAGAACAGTCTTACCCACACCTGGCTCACCGTAAATGAGCAGGTTCATATAAGGCACACTCTCTGCCGGGGGCATAACACCTAGACTATCGCGCAACGCACTGTTAGCGGTTGGCTTAGTCTTTTGGGCTGTAGCTATGATTCACCTCCTTTCATACTTTAAGCAGTTCCATGAGCAGGTGTCCGATCTGCTGTCCACCCGAACTACCGTACTCAGCAAGCCAACAGTCGGTAAATCCATACATCTTGAAGTCGCCACCCTTATATCCCTCAAACACCTTATCGAGACAAGGCTTCACAACTTCAAGAGCTTCAGAAACCTTCTGAGCATGGGTAGGCTCAAACGCCAACTGATCGTAGTAGCCACGATACGAATGTGGTTTAGCGAATCCGACCTTAAGTACTGTATTGGGGTCTTCGTTCTCCAACCACTTAATCAGTTCTTCAAGACTGAAGTACGTCTTAATCGTTTCAGTAAGCATTACTCGTCTACCTCCCGTCCGTAATGGTGTTCGTTGTAGTAGCCCTTACAGAACTCACACCATACAAGACCTTCACGCGATGGAGCCTGGTTGACCGGCGCTTTGCGCTCGTTGTCCTTCTTAAGCAGAGCAGCAATAGTAGCGGGGTCAAGACTCGTCATCGTCTTCACCTATGATTACGACGTTCTCCATGTCAACCTTACCATTACCTATCGCACGAATAACACTGTTCTCTGTCACGATGACGGTAAGGTTCTTCAT
>Ga0173480_10000062_pt1 | contig 26087 bp, 26 predicted proteins | sample NitcycUS209509C1_FD_122622 | JGI IMG/M metagenome (GOLD analysis project Ga0173480, IMG submission 122622) | Soil microbial communities from Arlington Agricultural Research Station in Wisconsin, USA - Nitrogen cycling UWRJ-S209-509C-1 (version... | ecosystem: Environmental > Terrestrial > Soil... | reverse complement strand
TCGGCGCCGGTGCTCGAACGCAACCGCATCCCGGCAGGCGAGTACTACGCGCTGGTGCTGTTCGCCATCGTCGGCATGATGATGATGGCCACGGCGAGCGACCTGCTCGTGGTGTTCGTGGCGCTCGAGATCCTGTCGCTGGCGGTCTACGTGCTCACGGCCATCCGCCGCGACAATCCGGTCGGCAACGAAGCCGCCTTCAAGTACTTCCTGCTCGGCGCCTTCTCGAGCGCGTTCTTCCTCTACGGCATCGCCTTCACTTACGGCGTGACCGGCTCGACGCGGCTGAGCGCGGTGGGCGCGTATCTCTCCGCTCAGGCGCTGTCGTCGAACCCCATGATCCTGATCGCGATGGGCTTCCTGCTGGTCGGCTTCGCCTTCAAGATCTCGGCGGTGCCGTTCCACATGTGGACGCCCGACGCCTACGAGGGCGCGCCGGCCGTGGTTACCGGCTTCATGTCCACCGGCGTCAAGGCGGCGGCCTTCGCCGCGTTCGCGCGCGTGTTCCTGTCGGCGTTCGAGCCGTTCAAGGCCGAGTGGGCGCCGGTGATCGCCCTGCTCGCGGTGCTGACCATGATCCTCGGCACGGTCGTCGGGGTGGCCCAGACCAATCTCAAGCGGATGCTGGCGTACTCGAGCATCGCCCACGGCGGCTACCTGCTCGTCGGTCTGGTCGCGGCCAACGACGTCGGCAAGGCGGCGATTCTGTTCTACCTGCTGGCCTACTCGGTGACGAATCTGGCGGCGTTCGGCGCGATCGCGCTGCTCGGCACCCGCGAGCGCGGCAACGACGAACTGCACGACTACGCCGGGCTGTGGCACGCCCAGCCGGCGCTGGCGGCGCTCATCACCGTGTGCCTGCTGTCGCTCGGGGGGCTGCCGCCCACGGCCGGCTTCATCGGCAAGTGGTACATCTTTCAGGCCGCGGTCGGCGCCGGCTACTACTGGCTCGCCATCATCGGCGTCCTGACGTCGGTGATCTCGGTGTTCTTCTACCTGCGCGTCGTGGTGATGATGTACATGTCCGAGCGCGGGACCGCCGAGGCGCCGCCACGCGTCGGCGGCCTGGGCCTGGCCGCGCTGACCCTCTCGATCGTCGCCATCGTCTACCTGGGTGTGTTGCCGACCCGGGTGCTCGACGTGGCGGCCGCCTCGATCTCCACCATCTTTTAGGTCAGGTAAGTCAGGTAGGTCAGGTAAGCCTGGTAGGAAGAGCTCTTGCTTTCTGCAAGAGATTTCCCTACCTGACACACCCGACCCACCTGGCCTACCTGACTCAGAATCCGTGTGGCACAATCCTGAGTGGTGGCGGATCCAACTGCGGAAATCAATCAGGAGTTGACCGCGCTCGAGAGTGAGTTGAGGCGCCTCGAGACCGAGTACAACATGTTCTTCGCGGGGCGGCTCAGACGTCCGCCGTGGGAGACGCGCGCCCGCGTCGAGGCCACGGTGAAGCGGCTCGATCGCACTCCGATCAACAACTACGGCGTCCGCTTCCGCTTCACCACGCTGCAGACGCGCATGAGCCGCTTCCTCGACTTGTGGGACCGTGCGCTGCGCGCGCGCGAGGAGGGCCGTCCCGGGCCGCTGATGCACCCGCGGCAGACCGAGCCACCGCCGCCCGATCCGCTCGAGGATCGCGTCGTCAAGGTCGAGACCTTCCACGACCCGCGAGACGAGGCCGAGAAGGTTCGCGCGCTGTACGAGAGCTTCGTGAAGGCGCGGCAACAGGCGGGGCAGGAACGGGTGGCGTTCGACAAGTTCGCCACGCTCGTGTCCGGCCAGGTGCGCAAGATCAGAGAGCAGGGCAGCACCGACGTGGCGTTCCGGGTGGCGTTCAAGGACGGCAAGGTGGCGCTGACGGCGCGGGCCCTGCGTGCTACGGATGAGTAAAGGGTGGGCCGGGGGAGTGAAGCTCAGGCAGGGCGCCCGGCGCCGCGTACGGCGCCGGGCAGGTCTTACGTGGTTCTAGGCGCGGGTGACGTTCCCCGCCTGCGGGCCCTTCGGGCCGTCGACGATCTCGAACTCAACCGCCTGGCCCTCTTCGAGGGACCGGAAGCCGTTGCCGGTGATGGCGGAGTAGTGGACGAATACGTCGCTTCCGCCCTCACGCTCGATGAATCCATAGCCCTTGGCGTTGTTGAACCACTTGACCTTGCCTGTAATACGCATCGTTCTTCCCTACTTGCTACGCGGCGGCGCCGGCGACCGGACGTTACCGCTGGACCGAGTGCCTGGCGAAACCACCGGCTTCGGGGCACAAAAAAAGACCGCGAGTGCTAACGCGGCCTCGGCTACGACGTTCCAGGAACCCCCCGTAACGCAGGCCTAATGCTACGGTCCTGAGTAGTCTCTGTCAAGCTAACTAGCTGAATTCACAAGCGCATGCCGCGAGCACTCATCAGTGTGTCGGACAAAACAGGACTGGTCGCTTTCGCGGCCGGGCTGGCCACCCGCGGGTTCGAGCTGGTGTCCACCGGCGGAACCGCCAAGGCACTCCAAGACAACGGTTTAGCCGTTGTGAACGTGGCGGATGTCACCGGATTCCCGGAAATGATGGATGGCCGGGTCAAAACCCTGCATCCTCGCATCCACGGCGGCATCCTGGCCCGCCGTTCCAGCGACGTCCACCTGGCCGCGGCGCAGGAGCACGGCATCGGCCTCATCGACGTGGTGGCGGTGAACCTGTACCCCTTCGCTGCTGCCGCGGCCAACCCCGCGACCCCCTTCGACGGGTTGGTCGAAGAGATCGACATCGGTGGTCCGAGCCTGGTCCGCGGGGCCGCCAAGAACTTTACGGATGTGCTGGTGGTGGTGTCGCCCGCCGACTATGCCGCCGTGCTCGAGGAGCTCGACCGGCCCGACGGCGCGCGCCAGAGTTTCCGTTTCGATCTGGCCCGCAAGGCGTTCGCGCATACCGGGGCGTACGACACCGCGATTGCCTCCGCGCTGGCCGACGTGACGGTGGAGGCGGGGAGTTTCACGCGCCGACCGTCCGGCGCGAGCGGTGCGGCGCCGCGGCTCACGGTGGGGCTGTCCAAGGTCCGCGACCTGCGCTACGGAGAGAATCCGCACCAGCCGGCGGCATGGTACGCCGAAGAGACGCCGGCCGCCCTCGGCGCCGCGGTGTTCCTGCAGGGCAAGGAACTGTCGTACACCAACCTGCTGGACCTCGACGCGGCCGCGCGCATCGTGCTCGAGTTCAGCGCGCCGTCCGCCGCGGTGATCAAGCACACCAACCCGTGCGGCGTGGCGACCGGTGTGTCGGCCGCAGAGGCCTATGTGCGGGCGCGCGACGCGGATCGGCTGTCGTCGTTCGGCGGTGTCGTCGCGGTCAACCGCGCCATCGATGTGGCGACGGCGCGCGCCCTCGTGTCCACCAAGCTCGACGCGGTGATTGCGCCCGCGGTCGAGGACGACGCCCTCGCGGTGCTGGCCCAGAAGGCGCAGATGCGGGTGGTCACCGCCGACTTTTCGGGCATGCTCGCGGGCGCCGGGCGTGAACTACGGTCGATCCTCGGCGCCGTGCTGGTGCAGACGCGCGACCGCGTCGTCGAGGCCGCCACGCCCTGGCCGGCCGATGGCCTGCAGGTGGCGACGAAGCGGCAGCCGACCGCGGACGAGTGGACGGCGCTGCGCTTCGCGTGGCGTATCTGCGCGCACGTGAAGTCGAACACCGTCATCTTCACGGCCGTCGATCGCACGCTGGCGATTGGCGCCGGGCAGATGAGCCGCGTGGATGCGGTGAACGTCGCGCGCATGAAGGCGGCGGCGCAGGCGCCGGACCTGCTCCGCGGGTCGGTGGCCGCCTCGGACGCGTTCATCCCGTTTCGCGACGGCCTCGATGCGATCGCCGCCGCGGGCGCGACGGCGATCGTCCAGCCGGGCGGGTCGGTGAAGGATCAGGAAGTGATTGCCGCGGCCGACGAGCACGGCCTGGCGATGGTCTTCACCGGCCGGCGGCACTTCAGACACTAGTCCAACGTGGCTGCGGGTCTTCAGACCCGCCTCAAACGACGCGTGGCGCGGCGGCCCGCTCGATGGCGCCTTCGGGCCGCCCTGGAGCTACGACGGCGTGGCTGGGGGCGCGTCGGATCGCAGCGCGGCGAATGGCAGCGTGATCAGCACCAGGAACAGCATCAGGAACTCCGAGTCGCCGAAGTTGTACTCGAACATCCCGGCGGCGAGCATCGCCACCAGGGCCGCGATGCCGGTGGCCGCGAGCACGCGGTTCTCGGCATCGCGGAACATGCGCATGAGCGAGCGGGCGAGGCTCACCACGAACCAGAGGAACACGATGAGCGCGGGAATTCCGCGCTCGGCGGCGATCTGAATCGGCACGTTGTGCAGGTGCTGGTTCACGGGCTCCACCGCCCCCGGCGCGCGGTACTGCACGTAGACCTTCTCCACCATGTTCGGACCGACGCCGGTGAGCGGATGCGCCCGGATCATGGCCACGCCGGTCTGCAGCATCGATACCCGGTCGCGGTTGCTCGGGTCCTTCAAGTCGAACACCGACGTCATGCGCCGCGTCACGGTGTCGGGCGCCAGAGCGAACGCCACGGCCACCACGACCGGGATGGCGGCGATCAGCCGGAAGTCCTTGAGGCTGAGAATGACGGCCACCGCGATGCTCGTGCCGACCCAGGCGCCGCGGCCCAGCGTCAGAAAGAGCGCCACGATGAGGGCCGGCAACAGGAGCGCCGGCCACATGCGGTCGCGCGAGCCGAACACCAGTCGGGCCAGCACGGCGGAGATGCCCAGCATCAGGAAGCCCGAAAACGTCATGTAGTGGTGGCTGATCCCTTGCGGTCGCTTGCCGAGGCTGTCGAAGTGCAGCAGCCCGTACTGGACGATGCCGTAGACCGCGCCGATGGCCGCCACCGTGATGACGACGTCGAGCACGGTGGTCGAACGCCGGCCGCGCGCGAGGTCGTACACCGCGGGGACCACGATCAGCAGCACGAGTTGCTTGTCGTCCTTGAAGCTCTCCCACGGGTCGAGCGCGAAGGCCGACGAGACCAGCGTGAGCACGCCGTAGATCAGGAGCGGTAAGAGGAACGCCGGCGCTGACGGGCGCGCGCGGTCGCGAGCGAGCAGCGCTACCCAGCAGATCAGCATCAGCGTCAGCAGGATCTGCGCCGCGAAGATCGACATCTGCAGCGACGCGACGAAGAGCAGCAGCAGCCACGTCGCGATGCGGTCGAGCGTCGGCGCGGGGTGCGGCGGCGCCATGGTGACGGTGGCGGAGGTCATGGCCGCTTTCCCGCGGTTCGTCCGGCGGCGATGGCGCGCTCGGTGGCGTTGATCACCTGCTCGGCGCTCGTCCACGTGAGGCAGCGGAAGTCGCCGGGCTCGCATACCCGCTGGTGGCACGGCCGGCATGGCAGTTGATGATCCAACGTCTCGACGAACCAACGCGGATCGCGCCACGGCTTCGACCGTTCGGGCAGCGTCGGGCCCAGCAGGGCCACGACCGGAACGGCCGTCGTCGCGGCCACGTGCAGCGGGCCGCTGTCGCCGCCGACATAGGCAGCGGCTCTCGCGATGATCGCTCTCAGTTCGTGCAGATCGAAATCTCCCAGGTCGGGCACCGACGAGCCGAGCTCGCCGAGCGACTGGCGCGCGCCCTCGGCGATCTGCCTGGCGGCGGCCGCGTCGGACGGCCCGGACGTCAAGAGGATACGACGAGCCGGGTCACGCCGCACGAGCGCCTCGGTCACGGCCTGGAACGAGGCCGGGGGCCAGCGGCGGAACGGGTTTCCGGCGCTGACGTGAATCACCACCAGCGGCGTGTCGGGGGTGATGCCAGCCGCCCGCAGCCGGAGGTCGGCACGGGCGGCCGCCGCGGCGTCGTCACCCATTTCCACGGCGTCGGTCGCCGGGTCGGGCGGCGTGATGCCGAGCGGGGTCAGGAGATCCCACTGATTGCGTACCGAGTGGCGGGGGCGCAGGTCGGGAGCGCGTGCCACCCGGCTGGTATACATCCAGCCCCGGCCCTTGATGTCGTAGCCGATCCGGCGGGTGGCCCCACTGGCCCAGGTGAGCCAGCCGCTTCGCGGCCCGCCGTGCAGGTCGATCGCGATGTCGTATTGCGCCCGGCGCAGCTGGCGCGCCAGCTGCAGGTCCGCGGCCAGCCGGGCGATGCCGCGCGGCTTGGGCGCCACGATGACCTCATCGAGGTGGGGGTTCCCGGTGACGATCGGCGCCGCGGCCGGCTCGACCAGGTAACTGAGGTGGGCCTGTGGATAGCGCCGGCGAACTGCGCGGATGACCGGAGTGGTGAAGACGACGTCGCCGATGAGGCGCAGCCGGACGAGAAGGATCTTCACTCAGGTTCGATGGTCGCCTCGTCGATCAGCATTACCGGGATGTCGTCCTTGATCGGGTACACACGATGGCACTTAGCGCACTTCAGCGCGGCGCCGTTCTTGACCAGGCTCACGGGTGTCTTGCAGTTCGGGCAGGCCAGGATTTCGAGCAGTTCCGGATCGATTGGCATCACGGTCTCCAGTAACCCGAACTATAACATCCAGCAAGGCTTCGCCTGGGATCAGCGATGACCGGCTCCCCCCGATGCGTCGAGGCGGAGCCTCGTTAGGCTAAAATCGATTGAATGTTGGTTCTCCGCCGTCTGGTCGCGTCGCTCGTTGTCGCCGGCTCACTGGCGGGAACCGCACCGTCAGCGTTCGCGCAAAGCGAGATCGATTCCTACTTCGAGTTCCTGATGGCGCGCCGCCTCGAAGGCGCGGGCGATTTCGCCGGAGCGCAGGCCGCCCTCGATCGTGCGGTCCAGGCCACGCCCCGCTCGGCCGAGCTGCGCGGGCAGGTCGCGTCGTTCCATTTGAGGCGCAGCCAGCCCGACGAAGCTGAGAAGGCGGCGCGCGCCGCGCTGGCCATCGACGAGAACAACATCGAGGCGCACCGCGCCCTCGGGCTGGTGTTTGCCGGCTACGCCGACGGCGGCGGCGCCCGCGGCGCGTCACCAGAGGTGGCCGCCTATCTCAAAGACGCCATCATCCATCTCGAGCGCGCGGCCGCCGCGGCCGCGCCCGGCGATCTGGTGTTGCACTTCACGCTCGGCCGGCTCTACCTGCGCACCGACCAGCCGCAGAAGGCGGTCGATTCGCTGAACCGCGTGGTGTCGCTCAACCCCGGCTCGGTGCAGGCGCGTCTGGCGCTTGCGCAGGCGCTCGCCTCGAGCGATAAGCTGCCGGACGCCATCGACACGCTGGCGATCATCGTGGACGAAGAGCCGCGCGTGGCCGCGGCCCTCGGTCAGTACCAGGAGCAGGCAGGCCAGTTCCGCGCGGCGGCGGCGTCGTACACGAAAGCGCTCGAAGCGCAGCCGATGAGCCGCGAGATCAAGGCCCGGCGCATCGCCGCGCTCTTCGGCGCCGGCGACCTGCCCGGCGCCGCCGCTGCGGCGGCCGACGCGCAGCGCCAGCATCCCGAGGACGCGCGCTTCCCGCGGCTGCGGGCGCGTGCGCTGTTCGACGGCGGCAGCCGCAACGACGGCCTGTCGGTGATGGAGGCGGCGGCGCGTTCGTTCCCCAAGGACTCGAACACGCTCTACCAGCTCGCGGACATGTACAAGGACGCGGGCCGCAACCCCGACGCGGAGAAGGCGTTGCGCCAGCTGCTCGCCGCCGAGCCAACCAACGCCAATGCGCTCAACTATCTCGGGTATCTGCTGGCTCTGCGCGGCGATCGACTCGACGAGGCGATCGAACTGGTACGCAAGGCGCTGGTGGCCGAGCCCGACAACGGCGCGTTCCTCGACAGCTTGGGGTGGGCGTATTACCGCAAGGGTGATCTGGGCGAGGCCGAACGCTACCTCGGCCAGGCGGCCACCCGCCTGCCGCGCAACTCCGAAGTGCAGGAGCATCTCGGAGATGTGCTCGCCAAGCGCGGCCGCCTGCCGGACGCGGTCGATGCCTGGACACGCGCGCTCGAGGGCGACGGCACCGACATCGATCGCGCCGAGATACAGAAAAAGATCGACGACGCGCGCACCAAGCTGCGGCGGTAGGTGGGGCGAGGCTGCGCACCTTCGCGATCGCCTTGCCGGCGCAGTGGTCAATTGCCCGGCTCCGCCCGCCGGTTGTGACGCTGTTCGGCGGCCTGCGTGCGCTGTGTCTGGCGTCGAGCGTCGCCGCGGCGGCGTGCGCGCCCGCCCGCCTCACTCTTCCCACTGACACGGGTTCAACGCTCCCTGATGCGGCCGGCGTACACGCGCAGGTCAGCCAGGCCTGCCGCGGCGTGCGCACCTTCACCGCCGACCTGGGGCTGTCGGGACACGCGGGGCGCACACGCCTGCGCGGCCGGGTGCTGGCCGGCTTCGAGCGTCCGGCGTCGATGCGCCTCGAAGGCGTGGCGCCGTTCGGTGCGCCCGCGTTCATCCTGGTCGCGCGTGACGGGGACGCGACGCTCCTGCTGCCTCGCGACGATCGGGTACTGACCGGGGCCAGCCCGCAAGACGTGCTCGGCGCCATCACCGGAGTGTCGCTCGCGCCCGCCGATCTGCACGCCATCCTCACCGGCTGCGTGGTGCCGGACCCGGCGCCGCGCGGTGGCCGGGTGCACGCCAACGGGATGGCCTCGATCGACCTCGAGGGCGGCGCGACGCTCTTTCTCACGCGCGTCAACGGCGCGTGGCAGCCGCGCGCCGCCAGCCGTCAGGGGTGGGACGTGCAGTACTCGAACTGGCAAGGCGATTTTCCCCGCAGCGTCGTGCTGCGATCGATGGCCGGCGGTCTCGACGTCGAGCTGTCGGCGGCGGTGGGCCAGCTGGAAGCGAACGTGGCGCTCGATGCGGGGGCGTTCACGGTGAAGGTGCCGCCGTCCACGACGCGGCTGACGCTCGACGAGCTCCGGGAGGCCGGGCCGTTGCGGGATGCGGCGCCAGCCGGAGACCAGCGATGAAGGCCGCGGCTCTCGCCGCGGTGGTGCTCGCGGCGATCGCGGCGCGTCAGGCGGCCCCGTCCGGGGGCGCGCCCACCTGGCGGCACGAGGTCCTGCGGTCGTTTCCGCACGACCCGCGCGCCTTCACGCAGGGGCTGCTGTTCCGCGACGGCTTTCTCTACGAGAGCACGGGCCGCAATGGCGAGTCGTCGCTGCGGAAGGTCGAGCTCGAGACCGGCAAGGTGGTGGAGCGTCTCGGGGTCGGACGGCAGTACTTTGCCGAGGGGCTCGCTGCCTGGGGCAATCAGCTCCTCCAGCTGACGTGGGACACCAATATCGGATTCGTCTACGACCGCGCCACGTTCAAGCAGGTGCGCACGTTCACCTATCGCGGTGAGGGCTGGGGGCTGGCCGACGACGGCTCGCGCCTGGTGATGAGCGACGGCACGCCGACGCTGCGCTTTCTCAATCCCGAGACCTTGACCGAATTGGGCCGCATCCGCGTGCTCGACGGCCCCGCGGCGGTGGACGATCTCAACGAGCTCGAAGTCGTGAAGGGCGAGATCTTCGCCAACGTCTGGCTCACCGACCGGATCGCCGTCATCGCGCCGGCCACCGGCAAGGTGATCGCCTGGCTGGATCTGAAAGGGCTGATGCCGGCCCAGGCCGACGGCAACGCGGTGCTGAACGGCATCGCCTACGACGCTGCGCGCGATCGGCTGTTCGTCACGGGTAAACTGTGGCCGCGCATGTTCGAGATTCGCGTCGTTCGCCGCTAAGGAGATGCCCGTCGCCGCCAGGGCTCACGCCAAGATCAACCTCGACCTGCGGGTGCTCGGTACGCGCGTCGATGGCTTCCACGAGTTGCGCACCGTGTTCCAGGCCGTCGCCCTGCACGACACGGTGACGTGCGTGCCGCGCGAGGGCCCGCTGGCCATCGAGTGCGACGTCGCCGGCGTGCCGCTCGACCACGGCAACCTGGTGTGGCGCGCGGCCGACGTGCTGTGGCGATCGATTCGGAGGCTCGGCGCGCCGCGCGACGTGCTCATACGGCTCGACAAGCGCATCCCGCTGCAGGCCGGCCTCGGCGGCGGGAGCGCCGACGCGGCCGCCACGCTGCTGGCGCTGACGCGGCTGTGGCGGGTGCCGGTGCGAGCGTCGCAGCTCACCGACAGCGCCGCCACGCTCGGCGCCGACGTGCCGTTCTTCCTCTCGGGCGGCACGGCGCTCGGCCTCGGCCGCGGCGACGAGGTCTACCCGCTGGCCGATCTGCCGCGCCACTGGATCGTGCTGGTGATCCCCGGCTTCGGCGTCTCGTCGGCCGACGCCTATAAGTGGTACGACCAGGAGCGCGACCTGGACCGGGGGCCGCGGGAGCCCCAGCACGTACCCGGGCCGTGGCCGTCGCGCGCGGCTCAGATGATCAACGATCTCGAGGCGCCGATCGCCCGCCACCACCCCGAAATCGACCAGATGAAGCTCGCCCTGCGGCGCGCCGGGGCGCTGGCGGCCGCGATGTCGGGCAGCGGGTCGACCGTCTTCGGGCTGTTTCAGCGGCGGAAGGACGCGGTGACGGCGGTCACCCGCCTGTCCGGGGCCGGCTGGCGGGTGATGCTCACGGAATCGCTGGATCGCAGCGCCTATACGCGCAGTCAGCGGCCCCGGGCCGTGCGATTCTGACGAGATGGGCTGACGCCGGCAGAGCCGTCATCTACCCGACCCGGAACCGCTCCAGGGAACAGGCTGCCTTGCCGGCCCCGCAAGTCTCGACTACACTATGAGTTTGCGTTGGCCTTGCCAGACGGTGCCTAGGGCCGCGACCCGGCGTTGATCCGGTTCGCCAAGTAGTGGGTCCCGGGTTACCGGAACAATGTCGAATTGGGGCGTCGCCAAGTGGTAAGGCGCGGGTCTTTGGATCCCGTATTCGGAGGTTCGAATCCTCCCGCCCCAGCCAACCTTCGCTCACGCCTGCGTAGACGTGTGTGAGCTTCAGTTGGCAGGCCGGCGAAGCGACTAGACGAGACGGAATGAAACGACCTCTCAGTGGAGAAGGCCTCGTCGCCACCGGATACGGTGAGCTGAAGATTTTCTCCGGCAGCGCCCACCCGCAGCTGTCGAAGGAGATTGCCGAGATGCTCGGGCTGCCGCTTGGCCAGTCCCGGCTCCGGCGGTTTCCCGACAGCGAGGTGTCGTTCCAGATCGACGAGAACATCCGCGGCGCCGACGTGTTCATTGTCCAGCCGACGTCGAACCCGGTGGATCAGCACTTGATGGAACTGCTGGTGATGATCGACGCCTTCCGCCGCTCGTCCGCGTCGCGCATCACGGCTGTCGTGCCCTATTACGGGTATGCCCGGCAGGACCGCAAAGACAAGCCGCGCGTGCCGATCTCGGCCAAGCTGGTGGCCAACCTGCTGAGCGCGGCCGGTACCAACCGCGTGCTCACGATGGACCTGCACAAGGCGCAGATCCAGGGCTTCTTCGACATCCCGGTGGATCACCTGTTCGCGGCGCCGGTCATCATCGACTACTGCGCGCGGCTGAACTATCCGAATCTCACGATCGTGTCGCCCGACGCCGGCGGCGCCGAGCGGGCCCGCGCCTACGCCAAGCGTCTCGGCGGCGAGCTGGCGATCGTCGACAAGCGGCGGACCGAGGACGGCACTGCCGAGGTGATGAACGTGATCGGCGACGTGCGCGGCCGCACCTGCATCCTGCAGGACGACATCATCGACACCGCCGGCACGATCCAGAAGGCGGCGCAGGCGCTCAAGGACGCCGGCGCCGAACGCGTGCTCGCGTGCGCCGTGCACGGCGTGCTGTCGGGCCCGGCTATCGAGCGCATCGAAAAGTCGCCGCTCGATCAGCTGATTGTCACCAATTCGGTGGCGCTGAACGACCTGGGCCGGCGGTGCAAGAAGATCGTGGTGCTCTCGGTGGCGCGGCTGCTGGGCCAGGCCATCCGCAACATCCACGAGGAGACCTCGGTTTCCTCGTTGTTCGTGTAGGGGGCGGTCTTCAGGCCGCCCTGCAGCGTAAGGAAAAGAGATATGGAAGCGACACTCGAAGCGGTCAAGCGGTCGGACAAGGGCAAGAACGAAGCGCGGCGCCACCGCGCGGCGGGCCGGCTGCCGGCCGTCGTCTATGGCACGGCCAAGGACGGCAAGGTGCCCATCGGTATCCCGGTGACCGTGGATCCCAAGGGGCTGATGCGGATCCTCCGCTCCGACTCCGGCGTCAACACCCTCATCACGCTCAAGCTCGATGGCGGCGCGACGCAGGTGCTGGTGAAGGAGTATCAGCGCGACCCGATCACGCAGGCGCTGCTCCACGCGGACTTCTACCAGCTCGCGATGGACAAGGCGATCGTCGTCACCGTGCCGGTCTCCCTCAGGGGTGAGGCCCGCGGCGTGAAGGTGGGCGGCGGCCTGCTCGACTTCGTCACCCGCGAAGTTCAGGTGGAGTGCCTGCCGGCCGACATCCCCGAGCACATCGACGTGGACGTCACCGACCTCGATCTGCACGGGTCGATTCGCCTCCGCGACGTCGCCACCGACGCCAAGTGGAAGCTGATCACCGACGGCGACACCATGCTCGTGCACGTCGTGGTGCCGAAGGCCGAGGAGGCAGCAGTGGCGGCCACCGAAGCGGCGCCGGCGGCGGCGGGATCGGAGCCCGAGGTCATCAAGAAGGGCAAGACCGACAAGGACGAGGACGAGAAGGACAAGAAGGACAAGAAGTAGGATCGGTCCGGACCTCCTGAGCGCGTGCGGCGGCCGTGCGGTTGATCGTCGGTCTCGGCAATCCCGGCAAGGAATACCGGGAGACCCGCCACAACGTGGGCTTCATGGTGGTGGACGAGATCGCCCGCCGCCACAGCCTCACGTGGGCGATGGCGCCGGGCCAGGTGCCCGAGACGTTCGTGGCCAAGCGGTTCGGCGAGGTGCCGATGCTGCTGGCCAAGCCGCTCACCTATATGAACAGGAGCGGCGACGCGGTGGCGGCGCTGGCGCGCTACTACGACATCGCGCCACAGGATGCGCTGATCGTCGTGGACGAAGCGGCGCTGCCGTTCACCAGGCTGCGGGCGCGGGCCAGCGGTTCGGCGGGCGGGCACAACGGGCTGAAGTCGGTCATCGAACGGCTTGGCTCGACGGAATTTCCCCGGCTCCGGCTGGGGGTGGGGCGCGGAGACGGCCGGCGCGATCTGGCCGATCACGTGCTCGCGAAGTTCGAGAGCGGCGAGCGTGCCGATCTCGAGACGTTCATCACCCGGGCGGCAGACGCCGCCGAGATGTTCGCCGTGGATGGCATCGGCAAGGTGATGAACACGTACAACCCGGACGCCACGGCGCCGGACAACGACTGACTCCTTGCCTCCCGCACCGCTCTAAAGGGCACCGTGGGCGGCCGTGAGATTCCGGCTGCGGAATCGAGTCAACGTCCAGAAGGAGACGCATGACTAGAAAGTACGAACTCGTGTACGTCGTGTCGCCCGAGGCGTCCGACGATCAGGTCACCGATCTGCACACCCAGGTGGAAGCCATCGTGCAGCGCATCGGCGGCTCGATCGAGAAGACCGAGAACTGGGGACGCCGCAGGCTCGCCTACGAGATTGGCCGGCACAAGGAAGGCACCTATGTGCTGGAGGTCCTTCACGGCACCGGCGAGTTGATGAAGGAGATCGACCGGCGCCTGAAGGTGACCGATCTGATCATCCGCCACCTCGTCGTCCGTGTGGACGAAGCCGAGGCCGTGGTCGAGCGCACCAAGGCCCGCCGCAGCGCCACGTCTCAGCGCCGCCGCGTCGCGCGCGGCCTGCCGGCCGATCGGCAGCCCGGGGAAGGCCAGCGCGGCGACCCCGACGACGACCGCGACGATCGCTTTGACATGGGCAACGAGCGGGGGATGGACCGATGAACGGACGAAAGAGCTTCGGCGCCAAGAAGGGCGGCCGCGCCGGCGCGGGCGCGCAGGGCAAGGACGGGCAGCGGCGGCCGATGTTCCGCCGGCGCAAGGTCTGCAAGTTCTGCTCGGACAAGATCGACGACATCAACTACAAGGACACGAAGCTGCTGCTCCCCTTCGTGCCCGAGCGGGCGAAGATTCTGCCGCGGCGCATCTCGGGCACCTGCGCGTTGCACCAGCGGAAGCTGCGTGTCGCGCTGATGCGGGCGCGCCAGCTGGCGCTCATCCCGTACACGGCCGAGTAGCCGGGTTCGTAACGGAGACGCAGTCATGGAAGTGATTCTCAGGCAATACGTCGAGCACCTCGGCAAGCGCGGCGACGTCGTCAAGGTGGCGGCGGGCTACGCTCGCAACTACCTGCTGCCGCGCAAGCTGGCGCTGCCGGCGACCGACGGCAACAAGCGGCACGTCGAGCGCGAGCGCAAGATCATGGAAGTCAAGGAGTCCGACGAGAAGGCGCAGGCGCAGGCCATCGCGAGCCGTCTCGAGGCCGTCGACGTGGTGATCGCGCGGCGTGTCGGCGACACCGATCAGCTCTACGGCTCGGTCACGTCGGGCGACATCGCCGACTTCCTCAAGAGCAAGGGCTTCGAGATCGATCGGCGCAAGCTGATCCTTCCCGAGGCGATCAAGACCATCGGCACGCACCCCGTGCCGCTGAAGCTGCACCGGGACGTGACGGTGCCGCTGAAGGTCCAGGTGGTCAAAGAGGGCGCGCAGGCTTCGACGGCCGCACCCGCGCCCGCGCCCGCGGAAAAGACCGAGTAGGCTCCCGGCTCTCGGCTCTTGGGCTTGTTTGACGGCCGGCGGTTCACACCGCCGGCCGTTTTGTTTTCAGGAGCGCTCACAAGCGATCTTTCCAGGCCGGGAGCCGGGAGCCTGGAGCCTGCTATGTTCTCTTCATGGGGACGTTCGATTTCTTCTCCGAGACGTACGACACCGAGCGGCTCAAAACCCTGACGGTGTGGAGTCAGATCCCCGACGAGCACATGCGGTTCCGATCCGAGCCGCGGGCGCGTTCGCCGCTCGAGCACATGGTGCACCAGTGCCTGAGCGAAGACGCCTGGATGCGAACCATGCTCGGCATCGACGCGGCGCAGCCGGCGCTGCCGGCCGTGGAGACGCGGACCGGGTTCGTGCAGCATTACGCGGCGGCGTCGGCGGCGAGGCTCGACCTGCTGCGCCAGAAGCCCGACGAGTGGTTCCTCGAGCCCGCGGCGTTCTTCGACGTCACCCGGTCGCGCGCCTGGATCCTGCTGCGCCGCCTCACCCACTCCGCGCATCACCGCGGCCAGCTCACCGCGTGCATCCGGCTGTGGGGCCAGCCGCTGTTCTCGACCTATGGTCCGACCGCCGACACCGGCGGCCTGGCCAAGGACGGCGCTACGGTGGTGTATCGCTACGACTCGATCGACGACCTCCTCGCGCACGACGGCCGCGCCGGCGATCGCGTGCTTCCCGGTGTCGGCCGCACGCCGCCGACCGAGCGGCCATGAACGTGCTCGTGACCGGCGGCACCGGCGTTCTGGGCCGCGAAGTCGTGCGCGCGGCGCACGCGGCGGGCCACCGGGTCGTGACGATGAGCCGCAAGCCGGCGCCGAATGCCGCCGCGGCGCCTCGCTGGGCGACCGCGCACCTCGTGACCGGCGAGGGGCTGGCCGCCGCCGTGGCCGACGTGGATGTCGTCATCCACGCGGCGAGCGATCCGCGAGGCGACCCGGCAGCCGACGAAGAAGGTACGCAGCGGCTTGCCGCGGCGGCCAGGGCCGCGGGCGTCGGCCACGTCGTCTACGTGTCGATCGTCGGCATCGATCGCATTCCGTTTCCCTACTACGCGCGCAAGCTCGCGGCCGAGCGGGCGCTGGCGGCGAGCGGTCAGCCGTACTCGATCCTTCGCGCCACGCAGTTCCATTCGTTCGTCGACCTCCTCCTGGGCAAGGCTGCGCGCGCGGTGCCGATCGTCATGCCGCTGCCGGCGGGTTATCACGTGCAGTCGGTGGACGTGGCGGACGTGGCCGCACGGTTGCTGCGCGCCGTAGACGACGGTCCCCAGGGTCTGCTACCCGACTATGGCGGCCCGGAACGGCTGACGGTGGGCCAGGCGGCGCGCCTCTGGAAAAAGGCGTGCGATGTCCGCAAGGCGATCGTGCCGTTTCCCGGGTTTGGCGCCACGGCGGCGGCGTTCCGTGCCGGGCACAACACGCTTCCGGCCGATACATCCCCTGAGAATCGCGGCCGCGTGAGTTGGGAAGAGTGGCTGGCGAGACTGGCGGCGCCGCATCCATACTGAGGCCGAGCGGCGGTTGCCTGGAACCGCGCATCCCTCGGCGGGTCCAAGACTTGCTGTGACGTCTGGCAGGAGCTGAAGACCGTCTCCTTCGGAGGACTTATGAAGCGGTCGTTCTGGATCATGGCGGGCGTTGCGTGTGTCCTGGGCTTGTGGACGGCAACGGTCGTGGCCGACACGCTGGTGCTGCGGAACGGGACGCGCGTCTCGGGTCGGCTCGTCGGGCTGCGCGACGGCGTGTTCGAGTTCGAAGAAGACCGCGGCAACCGCCGGCGGGTGATTCGCGTCGAGCAGGTCGACGTGCGCACCGTCGAGCTCGACGAAGACGGCCCCGCGTCGTCCGGCACCACCCCCGGCCAGGCGGCGCGCCCGCGCGGTCTGCGCGAGCGTGAAGTGACGGTGTCCGCGCGCCAGCCCTGGACCGATACCGGCATCACCATCCGCAACGGGCAGACGGTGTACTTCGAGGCCAGCGGCCGCGTCCGCTGGGGGCGCGATCGTCAGGACGGTCCCGAAGGCGAGAACGACTCGCCGCGCAATCCCAACCGGCCGATTCCGGCGCGACCCGCGGCGGCGCTCATCGGCCGAGTCGGTGACGACGTGCCGTTCTTCATCGGCACCGACGCTCAGGGCGTTCGCGTGCGCGGGTCTGGCCAGCTGTTTCTCGGCGTCAACGACGACGCGTTCGAAGACAACAGCGGCTCGTTCCGCGTGACGGTGTATTACTGAGGGTCGTAGGGGCCGGCTTTAGCCGGCCCACGCGGTCCGCCTGAAAGGCGGCCCCCGCGTACGGCCCACGCGGGCCGCCCTTCAGGCGGCCCTACAGAACCGGCGGTACGTAGGCGAGCGTGTAGTTGAGCGCCCACACGAGGAACAGCACCAGCGGCACGTGCACCACGAACTGGAGCATCGAGTAGCCGACGATGTCGCGTGCCTTGAGCCCGAGGATGCCGACGAGCGGCAGCATCCAGAACGGGTGAATCAGGTTGGCGAGCGCCTCGGTGGCGTTGTAGGTCTGCACCACCCAGCCCAAGTGCACTTCGAGCGACTTGGCCGCGTCGAGCATGTACGGCGCTTCGATGAGCCACTTGCCGCCGGCCGAGGGGATGAACAGCCCGAGAAAAGCCGAGTAGATCCCGATCATCACCGGGTAGGTCTCGCGCGTGGAGATGGTGACGAAGAAGTGGGCGAGCTGGGCGGCGAGCCCGCCCTCGGTCATGATCCGCACGATGCCCGCGTAGATCGGATACTGAATCAGCACGCCGCCCACCGGCGTGATGGCGGCGGCAATCGCCTGCACGAACGAGCGCGGCCGCCAGTGCAGCAGCAGGCCCACGATCAGGAACAGGAACACGTAGTGGTTGAGGTCGAGGATGATGCCCGGCCCCGCGGTGGCGACCTCGCGCACCATGTAGCCCAGTCCGAGCGCGGAGACGACGATGGTCAGCAGCGGGCTGTACTCAAGCCACTCGCCGGGTGTCTGCCGGGTGCCGGTGTTGAACCGGGGCGGCTCGTAGGTGACGCCCATCTCGGCCATGCCCTTGGCCTGCGACGCCGCCGGCGCGGAGAAATAGCTGATGGCCATCGACACGACGATGATGGCCGCGGCCACGACCAGGCTCTGCCACAGGCCGAGCGTCTGGCCGAGCGGGATGACGCCGCTGATCTTCTCGATCGAGTCGGGCAGCGACGCCGGCGCTGCCATGATCAGTGCCGCCGACGACGACAGGCCCAGCGCCCACACGCTGCCGACGCCGAGGTAGGCGGCCGCGCCCACCGCCCGATAGTCGGCGCCCTTCACGCGGTGCGTCACCTCGCGCGCCAGCAGACCGCTGAAGATCAGGCTGAAGCTCCAGGACACGAGCGACGCCAGCATCGAGAACAGGCCGACGAAGGCGGCGGCACCGGGTCCCGTGGACGGTATCTTCGCCAGGGCGCGGATCACCGCGTAGACGGGCGGCGCCGTGGCCACGGCATAGCCGGTGACGACGATCATCGACATCTGCATCGTGAAGGTGACGAGGTCCCAGAAGCCGGCGCCGAAACGTTGAGCAGTTTCGAGGGGGCCGCTGCCGGCGAGGATGGCGGCGGTGGCCACAATCGCGGCGGCCGCGAGCGCAAGCGCGAAAGCGTCGGGGAACCAGCGCTCGAACCAGTCCGAGAGCCTGAGGCCGAGCGTTGCGAGATAGGAGCTTTCTTGCGGTGTTTCCTCGGGAATCCGGGCTTTCGCCATCTGGCGGCGAATATATCCCAGCGAGGCTTCGCCTCAAACCAGGGCTCCGCCTCGCTGGGAGACAGCGTCTATTTGCCCGCCCTCCGGGCGGGCCATGCGAGGCTTCGCCTCAAACCGTCCAGCCTTCAGGCCAAGGCTGTCCCTGCTTGTCCCTACTGGCCCGCCCTCCGGGCGGGCGGGCCGGATATAATTAAAGGCTGTTCATATGGCAAATCTTGGATACGTGGGCCTCGGAGTCATGGGCGGCCGCATGGCCGATCGGCTCCTGGGCAAGGGTCACACCGTCACCGGCACCAACCGCACCAAGTCCAAGGCGCAGTGGCTCCTCGACAAGGGGATGAAGTGGGCCGACACGCCGCGTGGCGTGGCGGAAGCCGCCGACATCGTCTTCGTCATGGTCACCGACTCCACGGCGCTCGAGTCGGTCGCCAGCGGTCCTGACGGCTTCGTGGCCGGTCTCGGGCCCGGCAAGATCGTGATCGACATGAGCACGGTCAGCCCGGCGACCAGCGTCGCGCTCGCCGCGAAGGTGCGGGAGGCGGGCGCCGACATGGTGGACTCGCCCGTGTCGGGCAGCGTGAGCACGCTCGAGCAGGGCAAGCTCACGATGATGGTGGGCGGCCGCGCCGACACGTTCGCGACCATTCATCCGCTGCTGCTCGACATCGGGCAGAAGGCCACGCACGTTGGCGACAACGGCCTGGCGGTGTCGATGAAGATCGCCGTCAACCTCAACCTGACGGTCCAGATGCTGGCGTTCTCCGAGTCGGTGCTGCTGGCCGAGAAGTCGGGCATCGCGCGCAAAACCGCCGTGGAGGTCCTCACCAACAGCGTCGTGGCGTCGCCGATGGTGCAGTACCGCGGCCCCATGGTGCTGAACATGCCGGACGAAGCCTGGTTCGACATGAAGATGATGCAGAAGGACATGACGCTGGCCCTCGAGATGGGCCGGCGGTTGGGCGTGCCGCTGCCGAGTACGGCGACGGCGAATGAATACCTCACGGCCGGCCGCGCCTGCGGCCTCGAGAAGAAAGACTTTGCCGCCGTGTTCGAAGTGCTCGCCAAGCTCTCAGGAGTGACCGCATGACCGCCGCGAAGAAGGCCGCCGCCGCCGACATCCCGAACGACAAGCTCATTCGCCTTTACCACCAGATGGTGGCCATCCGCCTCTTCGAAGAGCGGGTCAACGACCTCTACACGCGAGCCCTGATGCCCGGCCTCGCCCACCTCTACATCGGTGAAGAAGCCATCGCCGTGGGTGTCTGCGAAGCCCTTCGCAACGACGACTACATCACCAGCACGCACCGCGGCCACGGTCATTGCCTGGCCAAGGGCGCGTCGCCCGACCTGATGTTCGCGGAGCTGCTCGGCAAGGAGGCCGGCTACTGCAAGGGCAAGGGCGGCTCGATGCACATCGCCGACCCGGGCACCGGAAACCTCGGCGCCAACGCCATTGTCGGCGGCAGCGCCGGCATTGCCACCGGCGCGGCGTTCGCGACGAAGTACCTGAAGACCGGGAAGGTAGCCGTCTGCTTCTTCGGCGAAGGCGCGCTCGGCCAAGGGCTGCTCTACGAGGAGCTGAACCTCGCGCAGTTGTGGCAGCTGCCGGTGATCTTCGTGTGCGAGAACAACGGCTACAACGAGTACACGCACTTCTCGGAGTCCACCGCCGGCGACGTGGCGAAGCGGCCGGAAGCCTTCGGCATAGCCACCGAGACCGCCGACGGCCAGAACGTGCGCGAGACTTACGCGCTCGCGTCGAAGTACATCGAGCGGGCCCGCAGCGGCGGCGGCCCGGCGTTCCTGCAGTTCAAGACCTATCGCTACCACGGGCACCACGTGGGCGACATCGCCCGCGCCTACTACCGTCCCAAGGCCGAGGAACAGGAGTGGGTGACCGAGCGGGATCCGATCACGCTGCACGGGACGTGGCTCATGGAGAACGGTGTTGCCGACCGCGCCGCGCTCGACGCCATCCAGGAAAAACTGATCGTCGAGATGGACGCGGCGGTGGAGTTCGCGGTCAACGCGTCCTATCCGGATCCGAGCAAGGTCACTGAAGACGTCTACGCCTGAGACTGCGACACATGCCTACAGCAACCGAAGTCAACATTCGTGAATTGAGCTTCGGCGACGCCATCAAGGAGGCGATTGCCGAGGAGATGCGCCGCGATCCCACGGTCGTCCTCATGGGCGAGGACGTGGCCGAGGCCGGCACCACGTTCAAGGTGCTCACCGGCCTGGTGGACGAGTTCGGCAAGGAGCGCATCATCGACACGCCGATTTCGGAGGCCGGCTTCACCGGCCTCGGCGTGGGCGCCGCGATGGCGGGGCTGCGGCCGATCGTCGACATCATGTTCGGCGACTTCCTGATGATCATCATGGACCAGGTGGCCAACCAGGCCGCCAAGATCCACTACATGTCCGGCGGCCGCTGGAAGGTCCCGATGGTCATCCGCGCGACGATGGGCGCCACGCGCCGGTCGGCCGCGCAGCATTCGCAGAGCCTGCACGCGTGGCCCAGCCACATTCCCGGCCTCAAGGTCGTGGTGCCGTCCACGCCCTACGACGCCAAGGGGCTGTTCAAGGCCGCGGTGCGCGAGGACAACCCCGTCGTCATCTTCGAGCACAAGATCAGCTACCGGAAGGTGAAGGGGCACGTCCCGGACGAGGACTACATCATTCCGCTCGGTGTCGCCGACGTGAAGCGGCAGGGCACCGACATCACTCTGGTGGCGCTCAGCAGCATGGTGCAGGTGGCGCTCGGGGCGGCGAAGATGCTCGAGGAAGTGGGCATCAACGCCGAGGTCGTGGACCCGCGCACCACCTGGCCGCTCGACGAGAAGACCCTGGTCGAGTCGGTGAAGAAGACCTCGCGGTGTATCGTCATCGACGAGGGGTACTCGCGCTACGGCATCACCGGCGAAATCGCCTCGACGATCCAGGAGCAGGCGTTCTTCGATCTCGACGGGCCGGTGCGCCGCCTTGGCGCGATGCACGTGCCGATTCCGTTCTCGCCGTCACTCGAGGACTCGACCGTGCCCAGCGAACGGCAGGTCTTCGACATGGCGCGCGAGATGGTGAACCGGTAGAGAATTTTCGTACGCAGGGGCCGCCTTCAGGCGGCCCGACCACAATCGCGGAGGGTTCCTGTGGCGATCAAGACCTACGGCACGATGGCGGTGGACTGGGAGCGCCGGATCGACTTCGACCGGCTGCGCCGCGAACGCCTCGCCCGCATCAAGGGCATGTTGAAGAAGTCGGAGCTCGGCTCGGTGCTGTGCTTCGACATGAACAACGTCCGCTACATCACGGCCACGCACATCGGCACGTGGGCGCAGGACAAGATCAGCCGCTTCACGCTGCTGGCGCAGGACGCCGAGCCGATCCTCTGGGACTTCGGCTCCGCCGCGCGGCACCACCAGTTGAACTGCGACTGGCTCGGCGACCGCTCGCGCGCCGGCATCCCGCTGATGCGCGGCGCCATGACGCCCGAGATGGGGCGCTCCGAAGAAGTGGCCCGGAAGATCAAGCGCGAGCTCGAGGCGCTCGGCCTGCACAAGGAGCCGGTCGGCGTGGACGTCGTCGAGCCGCCGATTCTCTTCGCGCTGCAGAAGGAAGGGCTCACCATCGTCGATGGGCAGCAGCTGCTGTCGGACGCACGCGAGATCAAGACGGTGGACGAGATCTCGCTGCTGACGCACTCGGCGGCGATGGTCGACGCCGCCTACTTCGATCTCTACCAGGCCATGCGGCCCGGATTCCGCGAGAACGACGCGGTGGCCCTGGTCGCCAAGCGCCTCTACGAGATGGGCTCGGAGTACGTCGAGGGCGTGAACGCGATCTCGGCGGAACGCGCCAGCCCGCACCCGCACGTGTTCTCCGACCGCATGATGCGTCCCGGCGACCCGGTGTTCTACGACATCCTGCACTCCTACATGGGGTACCGCACCTGCTACTACCGGTGCTTCGCGATCAGCTCGGCGTCGCACCAGTTGGTCGACGCCTACAAGCGCTGCCGCGACTACCTGGATGCCTCCATCGACTTGATCCGTCCCGGCCGCTCGACCGCGGAGGTCGCCTCGGTGTGGCCGAAGGCCACCGAGTTCGGCTTCCCGGACGAGGAAGCGGCGTTCGCGCTGCAGATGGGGCACGGCATCGGCCTGGCCATCTGGGAGAAGCCGATGATCAGCCGGCTCGTTTCGCTCGAGCACCCGCACGAGATCAAACCGGGCATGGTGTTCGCGCTCGAGACCTTCTGGCCCACCAAGGACGGCACGAGCGCCGCGCGTATCGAAGAGGAGATCGTCGTCACGGAGACCGGTCACGAGGTGATCACGCGCTTCCCGGCGGAAGAGCTGCTGGTCTGCGGCGCGCCGTTCGTCACCGTGGGCGGCACGCTGCCGATCGTGCGCGAAACCGAGAACCCGCCCAACGATGACGTCAAGCGGATGGTAGCCGCCGCGAGAGCCGAGGCCGTAAAGCCGGCCAAAGTCGGAGCATAGATGGCGACAAGTGTGGTGATGCCTGCGCTGGAAATGGCGCAGGAGACGGGCAAGCTCGTTTCGTGGAAGAAGAAGGAAGGGGAGCAGGTCAAGAAAGGCGAGATCCTGCTCGAGGTCGAGACCGACAAGGCGGTGGTCGAGATCGAAGCGGCCGCCGACGGCGTGCTGGCCGGCGTGAGCGCCAAGGTCGATGACGTCGTGCCCGTGGGGCAGATCATCGCGTGGCTGTTGAAGGCCGGTGAGTCGGTGCCGGCGAGCGCCGGCGCCCCGCAGCAGAGCGGCCGCAAGATGGAGGCGGCTCCCGCCGCGGCGGCGGCGCCCGCCGCGCCGGAACCCGTTGCGCCCGCGTCCGTGGCCGGTGCCAAGATTTCGCCCAAGGCGCGCCGTCTGGCGCGCGAGCACAACGTCGACATCTCCAAAGTGCGCGGATCCGGCCCGGGTGGTGAGATCCTCGCCGACGACATCATGAGCGCGGCGCGCATGCCGGCCCCGGCGGCGGCAGCTTCGGCCCCGGCAGCCTCGGCCCCGGCAACGCCCGCGCCAGCGTCGACATCCGCGCCCGCCTCCGCCGACACCGGCGCCGTGTCGTCGATCGGCAAGATCATGGCCGAGCGCACGACGCAGAGCTGGACGCAGGTGCCGCAGTTCTACGTCACCCGCGCCGTCGATGCCACCAATCTCAACGCCTCGCGCACGCGCCGGGTGCCGGAGGTCGAGCGCTCACACGGCGTGAAGGCGACCCACACCGACATCCTGGTGGCCGCCGTCGCGCGTTCGCTGCGCCACTTCCCGCGGATGAACGGGAGCTGGAACAACGGCTCGATCGCCATGCACGACGAGGTGAACGTCGCCCTGGCGATGGCGGTCGAGAACGCCGTCGTGACCGCCGTCATCAAGAACGCCGACAAGCTGGCGCTGGGCGACATCGCCAAGCAGCGGAAGGAGCTCACCGAGCGGGCGCGCGCCAACCGTCTGTCGCCGGCCGACATCGGCGGCGCCACCTTCACCATCAGCAATCTGGGGATGATGGAGGTGGACGCGTTCACGGCGATCATCGTGCCGCCGCAGGCGGGGATTCTGGCCGTCGGCGCCATCAAGGACCAGGTGGTGGCCGCTGGCGGTTACATCGGCATCAAGCCGATGATGAACCTCACTCTGACCTCCGATCATCGCGTGATCGACGGCGCCCGTGCCGCCGAGTTCCTCAACGACGTCGTGGCCGGCCTGACCGACCCCGACAAATGGCTGTAGAGGGCGGTCTTTAGACCGCCCTACCCGGGCGACCCGCATGGACCTTCGCCTCAAAGATCGCGTCGCGCTGATCACCGGAGCCAGCAAGGGCATCGGCCGGAACATCGCGCGCGGCCTGGCCGACGAGGGCGTGCACGTCATCCTGCTCGCGCGCGGCAAGGACGAGCTCGAACAGACGGCCCAAGAGATCCATGACGCCACCGGCGTGCGGGTGATGGCCGTTCCCACCGACATGCGCGACACCGCGTCGGTCAAGGCCGCGGCGGCCGCCGCCGCCGACCGCTTCGGCAGCGTGCACATCCTGGTCAACAACGCCGGCGGGCCGATCAAGCGCCAGGAGCGCCAGATTACCTGGCCCGACACCGACTGGCAGGACGACATCAACATCAAGACCATCGGCATGCTGCGCATGATCCAGGCGCTGCTGCCGTCGATGCCCACCGACGGCACCGGCCGGATCATCAACATCAGCGGCATCGCCGGGTCGAGCGTGCTGTCGTCGGCGCTGACGCACGGCCTCAACAACTCGGCGATGAACCAGGTGACGACGTATCTGGCCAAGGACCTCGGGCCGAGTCGCATCACCGTCAACTCCGTGATCCCCGGGCTCATCGCCACGGAATGGCGGGAGAGCTGGGCCGAGGCCCAGGCCAAGCTGCGCGGCGTCAGCAAGCAGCAGTTTCTCGACGACGTCTGCCGCGAGTGGGGCATCGTGTCGGGGCGCTGGGCGACGATGGAAGAAGTGACCGACCTGGTGGTGTACCTCGCGTCCGACCGGGCCAGTTACGTGAACGGCGCTCGCATTCCCGTGGACGGCGGCTATACGATCAACGTGCGCGCCTGAGGGCGCGCCGTACGTAGAGGCGGACCTTCACGTCCGCCTGACCAGGAGAACGTTTCATGGCCACGACTTCGACTTCGGCGCCGACCGGCGTCACCCTCACCGACCCCAAGCTCTTCCGCCAGGTCTGCTACATCGACGGCGCGTGGGTGAATGCCCGCTCGAACGCCACCATCAACGTCGATAACCCGGCCACCGGCGAGATCGTCGGGACCGTGCCCAAGCTCGGTGGGGCCGAGACGCGCGACGCCATCGAAGCGGCCGAGCGGGCGCTTCCGGCGTGGCGGAAGAAGACCGCGAAGGAGCGCGGCGCCGTGCTGCGCAAGTGGTTCGACCTGATGCTGCAGCACCAGGACGACCTCGCGAAGCTGATGACCGTGGAGCAGGGCAAGCCGCTCGCCGAGAGCAAGGGCGAGGTGGCCTACGCCGCGGCATTCCTCGAATGGTTCGGAGAAGAAGCCAAGCGCATCTACGGCGACACCATTCCCGGCCACCAGCCCGACAAGCGCATCTTCGCGATCAAGCAGCCGATCGGCGTCGTGGCCTGCATCACGCCGTGGAACTTCCCGCTGGCGATGATCACCCGCAAGGCCGGTCCGGCGATTGCCGCCGGCTGCACCGTGGTGTTGAAGCCCGCGTCGCAGACGCCGTTCTCGGCGCTTGCGCTCGCCGAACTGGCCGAGCGCGCCGGCCTCCCGAAGGGCGTGTTCAACGTGGTGACCGGCTCCGCCGGCGACATCGGCAGCGAGTTGACGTCGAACCCGATCGTGAAGAAGCTGTCGTTCACCGGCTCCACCGAGGTTGGCAAGCTCCTGATGGCGCAGTGCGCGCAGACCGTGAAGAAGGTCTCGCTCGAGCTGGGCGGCAACGCGCCCTTCATCGTCTTCGACGACGCCGATCTCGACGCGGCGGTCGAGGGCGCGATGGCGTCGAAGTACCGCAACACCGGTCAGACCTGCGTGTGCGTCAACCGGATCTACGTGCAGGACAGCGTCTACGACGCGTTCGCCCAGAAGCTCACAGCCGCCGTGGCCACGCTCAATCCGACCAACGGTCTGGAGGCGGGCGCCACGCAGGGGCCGCTCATCGACGACAAGG
>Ga0173480_10000061_pt1 | contig 26096 bp, 20 predicted proteins | sample NitcycUS209509C1_FD_122622 | JGI IMG/M metagenome (GOLD analysis project Ga0173480, IMG submission 122622) | Soil microbial communities from Arlington Agricultural Research Station in Wisconsin, USA - Nitrogen cycling UWRJ-S209-509C-1 (version... | ecosystem: Environmental > Terrestrial > Soil... | reverse complement strand
GTCGCCGTCGTCGCTGCCGTCCTCGTCCTCAGAGCTGATGACGTTGAAGTTTGCGTCGAGATGCACGTCGATCTCGCGGCCGTCTTTGGTGACCTCGACTTCGTAAGCGCCCTCTTCGTCGCCGACCTCCGTTTCGGTGACTGCGCCGCCGCCGACGTAGGCGAGCGCCGCCGCACTGGCCTTTTCAAGTGCCGCGCCCGTGATCGGCGTTTCGTGTTCCTCCCGGTTGCCAGTCGTCTTCGCGAGGGCGATGCCACCCGCGACCAGCCCGAGGACCACCGTAACGAGCACACGTTTCCTGGTGACTCTCATGGTCTGCTCCTTCCTCACGTACGCGCCAGTCCAGCCATCCCGACACAGAATGCCGCCGCGACCTGCACCAGGGGCTGCCAGCCTCAGAGTGGCATGGTCACGATCACTCTGCAGCCAACGCCACGATACCCGTCCTCCACCGCGATCGTGCCCTCGTGCCGAGCCACGATACGTTGCGCAATCGACAGGCCGAGCCCATGGCCATCAGGAACCATGGCCCTGGCGACGACGCCCCGGTAGAACCGGTCGAACACACGCGGCCGCTCATTGTCAGGAACCCCTGGGCCGGAGTCGATCACTTCGATGCGGGCGCTGCCGTTCGCGACCGACGCTTCAGTCTCTGTCGTCGTCAGCCGCACGGTCACGGTTCCGCCGACGCCGCTGTATTTGATGGCGTTGTCGAGCACGATCACGAGCAGCCGTCGCAGCGATTCGCTGCTCCCCTGAACCACGACGTGCGAGGGCGGCAGGATGCGGTCGAGTCGCAGGTTTCGGAGCGCAGCTCGCGGCCCCACGTCCACCAGTGCATCATCAATCGGTGTCCGCAAATCGAGCGGCTCCCGGTCCGGTGACTCCATGCCGGCGTCGGAGCGCGCGAGGACGAGCAGGTCCTCCACCAGTTGGGACATGCGTTCGGTCTGCGCGAGGATGTCAGCCATCGCGTGGCGATACTCGTGCGTGGTGCGCGGCCTCGCAAGACTCAGCTCCGCGGTCGTGCGGGCCAGTGAAACCGGTGTCCGCAACTCGTGCGACGCGTCGGCGGTGAAGCGCACCATGTCGTCGAATGGGCCCTGCAGGCGCGCCAGCAACTCGTTGAACGTCACGGCCAGCCGGCGGATCTCGTCATCTGCCGGCGGTACATCCACGCGCCGTTCGAGATGGCGCAGGGAGATCTGCCGGACGTCACGGGTGATCCGATCGACCGGCGCCAGCGCGCGGGCGCTCAGCCAGAAGCCTCCCACCCCGGCAATCACCATCACGCTGAGCGCCAGTCCCGCGAGCAGCCACTGCAGCCGCGCCAGCGCGCCGTATTCGATGCTCATCGGGATGGCCGCCGCCAGCCGGTAGCGATGGCCGGCGACCTCCAGGCCGGTGACCATCACGCGGTACGGCTGCGCCGCAATCAGGTGATCGGAGGCGAGCAAGGTGCCTCGCGGAGAAGCGGGCCAGCTGGTGCTGCTCCAGCCGGCGACCGAGGGCCGGCACAGGACGCGCCCGCGATCGTCGGTCACCTCGAGCAGCGTCTCGCCACTCGTGAGGTCGGCGAACTCGTGGAACTCGTCTTCGACGCGTTCGGGAGGCAGCTCGTGCTCGGTCGCATCGATGAACCGCTCGGTGCCTTCGATGCGCGCGACGAGCGCCGCGTCTGCCGCACGCAGCATGCTCGAGTGAAACAGCCACCACGCGCCGACGGCCAGCGTCAGCATGGCCGCGAGCAGCACGCCGATGTAGCCGGCCGCCAGCCGCGACTTGATCGAGAACCGCCTCATGTCTCCGGCTCCTCGCGCAGGCAATAGCCGATACCGCGAATGGTGTGAATCAGACGGGGCCGATCGGTCGTATCCACCTTGTGGCGCAGCGACTTGACGAACGCCTCGAGCCGGTTGCCGCGCACGTCACACTCCGTGCTCCACAGCTGATCGATCAATCGCTCGCGTGTGACGACGCGGCCTGACTGACGCATCAGACACTCCAGCAGATTGAACTCCGTTCGAGTCAGCGGCACAGGTCGGCCGGCGCGAATGACCGCATGCGCCTCCGTGTTGAGCCGCAGATCCGCCACCTGCATCCATGGACCGGTCGACGGGCCCGCGCGTCGACCGAGTGCCCGAAGCCGCGCCAGCAGCACGGCAAAGGCAAACGGTTTGGTCAGGTAGTCGTCCGCACCGGCGTCGAGGCCGGCCACGATGTCGATGGCGGCGTCGCGCGCCGTCAACATCAGCACTGGCGTCCGGTCCCCGGTGGTGCGGAGCGATCGCACGATCTCGAGACCACTGGCATCCGGCAGCATGACGTCGAGCACGATGACATCGTAATGACCACGCCCGGCAAGCTGCAGCGCCGGCGCCGCGCTGTCGGCGCTATCCACCTCGTGACCTTCTTCGGTGAGACCGCCGCTCACCAGGTGGCGCATCCGTGCATCGTCTTCCACCAGCAGCAGGCGCATGACGAGATTCTACTCTTCAGGAAATCTTCAGATTCGCATGCTGAAATACGTCGAGCCGACGGCAGGCGAGGCCGCTGCTTCGAGGCCGTTGCGAACGAAAGGAAGAGTCATGCGCGTTCTGGTTGCGGTCGGATTGAGCGCACTGGTCACGGCGGTGGTGGTGGCCCAGGGGCAGTACGTGCAGGTCGCCGACATCACCATCGGCGGGCCGCTGCCTGCACAGTGGGATTACCTGACGCCCGATCCTGCCGGCAAGCGGCTGTACGTGTCGCACAACGCGGAGGTCGTCGTCATCGACACCGCCACGGACAAGGTGGTGGGTCGCATTGCCGACACGCCAGGCGTGCACGGCATCGCCATCGGCGCCGGCCATGTGTTCACCAGCAATGGTCGCGAGGGCAAGGTCAGCATGGTGGATCCGAAGACGCTGAGCACCGTGCGCAAGATCGACAGCGGCGGTGCCAACCCGGACGCGATCACCTTCGACGCCAGGACCGGGGCCGTCTGGGTCTTCAACCACACCGGGATGTCGGCGACGCAAATCGACGCGGCGAGCGGCAAGGTTCTCGCCACGATTCCGCTGACCGGCACTGCGGAATCCGGTCAGTCGGATGGCGCCGGCCATGTCTTCGTCAACATCGAGGACAAGGATCAGATCGACGTCATCGATGTCGCCGGCAAGAAGGTCACGGCCAGTTGGCCGGTCGCTCCCGGCGCCAGTCCGACGGGCATGGCGCTCGACAACGCGACCCACCGGCTGTTCGTCGGCGCCGGCCGGGTGATGGTGATGATGGACGCCGCCAGCGGCAAGGTCGTTGCGAGCGTGCCGCTCTGCGCGGGCACCGACGCCACCTGGTATGACGCGGCGAACAAGCTGGCGATGAGCTCCTGTCGTGACGGCAAGATCACCGTGGCCCGCGTGGACGGTGACAAGATGACCGTGGTGCAGACGATCGACACCGCCGTCGGGTCGAGGACGATGGGTCTCGATACCGCGACCCACAAGCTGTACGTCGCCGCGGCGAAGCCGAACGCGTCGGGTGGCCGCGGTTACGACCCCGAATCGTTCCACGTGCTCGTCTACGCGATGAAGTAGAGCGGATCGAGTCGTTGTCTGTGTCATCGCGAGCACACCGGTTCGTCCCGCTTCTCGTCGCTGCAAGTGTGGCCGTTGGTTCCGGCGTGGCCGCTCAGGGCGCTGCCCAAGGCGGCGCGGCGCTCACACTCGCGGATGCACTCGGGCGCGCGATGATCGGCAATCCGGCGATCGTCGCGGCACGCCTGCAGCGGCCGGTCGATCTCGCAGGAGTCGACGTGGCCGCCGAGCGACCCAATCCCGAGGTGAACTACGAGATCTCGAAGGAGACGCCGCGACAGGCGATCGGCGGCGCCCTGCCAATCGAGCTTGGCGGCAAGCGTGATCGCCGGCTCGAGCTGGCGCGGACCACCCTGGCCGTCAACGAGGCCGAACTGCAGCGACTGATTGCCGAAGTCCGCAACGATGTGCGGCGTGCCTACTTCGAAACCGTCGCGTCCGCGCGGCGCGTCGACATCGCCAGAGATCTGCGTGAGCTGGCGCAGCGGGCCCGCGACGCCGCGAACGCGCGCGTCGTGGCCGGTGACGTGCCGCGCTCGGACCTCACCCAGGCCGATCTGGCGTTGGCGACGAGCGAGAGCGAGCTGATTGCGGCAGAGGGCGAGGCGGACGCCACTCGCGCCGAGCTGAACGCGTTGATGGGCCAGGCCGCCGACGCGCCGTTCACGGCGGCGGACTCTTTGTCCGGCGCCGCACTGCTGTCGCCACAGGAGGCGATGGCGCTGGCGATCGCGTCGAACGCCGAACTGCAGACGTTCGACCGGCGCATCGAAGAGCAGGCGGCGCGCGTCAAGCTCGCACAGGCGATGACGACGCCGGACCTGTCTGCGGGCGGCGCGGTCACCTACGACGCCGAGCCGGAATTCAGGGTCGGCTGGCGCCTCAGTGCCGCGGTCACGATTCCGATCTTCACCAGACACCGCGCCGGCGTTGTGGTCGAAGAAGCAACCTTGGCACGCCTGCATGCAGAGCGTCGTGCGGTCGCGGCCCGGCTCGACGGCGGTATCGCCGCATCGGTCCGGCGCGCCACGTCGGCGCGCGAACAGCTCACCCGATACGAGACGACGATCCTGCCGCTCGCGGTGGAAGCCGAGCGACAGGCGCAGGCCGCCTACACCGGCGGTCAGATCGGTCTGCCTGCGCTCGTGCAGGCACTGCAGACGGCGCGCGACACGCGTCAGCGCGGCCTGCAGGCCGGACTGGACTTTCAGCACGCGCTCGCCGATCTCGAGCGGGCGATTGGAGCGCCGGTCCGATGAGTCGAATGGCGTTGGCGCGTCCGGGCGTCGCGGCATCGATGGTGGTGGCGCTTGCCATGCTCGTCACCGCCGCCTGCGAGCAGAAGTCGGTCGAAGAGGTCGAAACGACGGCGGCCGTGCCGGTTGCGGTGGCGACGGCGTCAACCCAGACCCTGCAGGCCACGATCGCGGCGACCGGCGTCGTGACCGTCGCGCCGGGCGCCGAGCGCGTCGTCGTGGCGCCCGAAGCGGCGCGCATTGCCGAGCTTCCTCATGCCGAAGGGGACACGGTGAAGGCAGGCGACGTGCTGGTTCGATTCGAGATTCCGAGCCTTGGCGCCGACCTTGCCGCCCGCCGCGCGGTGGTGGCGCAGGACGCCGCGCGCCTCGAAGCGGCGCGCGCCAGTTTCTCCCGTCTTTCGGCCCTTCTCGCGCAGGGTGTCGCGGCGCCGCGCGAAGTGGAGGACGCCCGCCGGCTGCAGGCGGAGGTGGAGGCCGATCTCGAACAGGCGAGGGCCGCCGTGGACGCCGCGACGTCGCTGTCTGAACGGACGGTCGTGCGCGCACCGTTTGCCGGTGTGATCGCGCGGCGGTTTCACAACCCGGGAGATGTCGTCGAAGCCGCGGCGTCCGACCCGGTGCTGCGGTTGATCGATCCGTCGAAGCTCCAGGTCACCGCTGCCGTACCAGTGTCGGAGCTCTCGCGGGTGATCGTGGGTCGCGCGGCGCGGGTGCGCGAGCCAGGCCACGACACCCTCATTGCCGCGAGCGTGCTGGTGAAGCCGCCGCAGATCGACCCCGCCTCGGCGACGGCGGAGGTACGGCTCGCGTTCAAGGCGCCGACCATGCTGACCGCCGGCACCCCCGTCGAGATCGAGATCGTCGCGGAGGAACGGCGCAATGCCCTGGTCATCCCCGCGGCCGCACTCGTGGATGACGACGGTGACGTATTCGTGATGGTGGCCGGTGACGACGGCAAGGCGCACAAGTTCCCGGTGGCCGTCGGCCTGTCGACCCGCACGCAGGTACAGGTCACCAGTGGCCTCAAACCGGGCGACCGCGTGATCGTGCGCGGACAGGACGGCCTCCCCGAGGGTGCGGTGGTCACGATCCAGTCGCCATGAATCCCGCCCGTTTCGCCCGTCACCAGTCGAGTGCCGTTCTCCTGCTGACCGTACTGCTGGCGACAGGCGGTGTCGTCGCGTACACCGCACTGCCGAGCAGCATCTACCCGCCGCTCGAATTTCCCCGCATTGTCCTGATCGCGCATTCGGGCAGCACGCCCGCCCGCTCGATGATGCTGACGGTGGCGCGGCCGCTCGAGCAGGCCATCATGGAAGTGCCCGGCATTCGCCGCGTGCGCTCGCGCACGTTCCGTGGCGCCACGGAGATCTCGGCGCAATTCGACCCGCGGACCGACACAATCGTCGCGCTGCAGATGGTGCAGAACCGGATCGCGGAGATCCGCGGCGACCTGCCGTCGGATCTCGATCTCCTCGTCGATCGACAGACACCGGCGGTCTTCCCCATCTACGACGTGAATCTGAGCGGCCCGCTGTCGTCGGCGGAGCTCAACGACTACGGGTTCTACGTGATCCGGCCGGCGCTGGCGCGGGTGCCGGGCGTCGGGCATGTCGGCGTGCTCGCCAGCGACATCCGTGAAATCGAGGTCGTCGTCGATCCGTCGCGGCTTGTGGCGGCAAAGCTCACAGTTGACGACGTGCGCGCGGCATTGAAGAACGCGAACCTGCTGCGGCCGGTGGGCGACTTTCCTGAGCACGGCCTGCAGCGTCTCGTCCTGGCGTCTGGACTCTGGAGCTCTCTCGACGACATCGCCGCGACCCCGGTGATCGTCAAGGGGAGCGCCACCCTGCGTATTCGCGACGTGGCGACGGTTCACTACGGGGCACCCGACCGGACATCGCTGATTGCCGGACAAGGTGGCAACGTGGCGGCCATCAGCGTGTCGCAACAGGTAGGCGCGAACATTCTCGCCGTCCGCACGGGGCTCGAGCAGGCAATCGACCAGATCAGGGCGGCGCTGCCAGGCGGGCTGCGTCTGACGAAGACGTACGACCTCGCTGAATTCGTCGAGAGCGCGATTGCCAACGTCCGCGACGCGATTCTGATTGGCGCCGGCCTGGCTGTCCTCGTGCTGCTGGCGTTCCTGCGCAACTGGCGGCTCACCCTGGTGGCCGCCTGCACGCTGCCGCTGACCGTCGTGTCGACGTTCCTGTTCATGTGGCTCTTCGGCGAGTCGATCAACCTCATGTCGATGGGCGGCCTGGCGGTGGCCATCGGGCTCGTCATCGACGACGCGGTGGTGGTGGTGGAGAACATCCATCGCCGGCTCGCCGAGGGCGATGCCGGCGAGGCGGTCGAGCGCGCCACGGGAGAGCTCGTGGCGCCCATCGTCGGATCGACACTGACGACCGTTGTTGTGTTTGCGCCGCTCGGATTGCTGTCGGGCGTCGTCGGTGATTTCTTCAAGGCACTGTCGATCACGCTCTCGGTCGCCGTGTTGATCTCGATGGTGCTCGCGCTGTATCTGATTCCGCTGCTCGCGCGTGCGGCATACCGGTCGCGGCCGGGCGAGCCAGTCCATGAGGATCATCAGGGACTGCTCGACCGCGTGTACGTGACGACGCTGCCGGTGCTGCTGAAACGCCCGGTCATCGCCCTGCTGCTGGCTGGGGTGCTCATCGGTGGCGCGGTCGCCGCGTATCTGCCAGTCGGATCCGGCTTTCTTCCCGTGGCAGACGAGGGCGGGTTCGTCGTGGACTACCTGACGCCGGCAGGAATGGCCCTCGATGACACGGATGCGCGCCTGAAGCGGATGGAAGCGATCATTGCCGCCACGCCGGAGGTCGCGACCTATGTACGGCGGACTGGATCCGAGCTCGGCATGTTCGCGACGCAGATGAACAGCGGCGACGTCCTCGTGCGGCTCACGCCGCGAGGCGAACGCGACCGAAGCGCAGACGAGGTCATCACTGAGCTCCGCGAGAAGCTGACCGAAGCCGTGCCCGATACCGAGATCGAGTTCGTCCAGCTCCTGCAGGACATGCTCGGTGACCTCGAAGGCAATCCGGATCCGATCGAAGTGAAGATCTTCGGCGACGACCAGGAGCAGCTGGCCGCGCTCTCGGAACAGGTCGAGTCGCAACTGGGCAAGGTCGAGGGCGTCGTCGATGTGGTCGGCCTCGAGGAGGGCGGGCCCGAGTCGACATGGACCGTCGATGCCGTGGCGGCGGGCCGGCTGGGATTGTCGGTGGAAGCGGTGGCTTCGCAGCTGTCGGACGCCTGGCTTGGCACCGTGGCGACCGACCTGCGGCTCCACGATCGCGAAATCCCTGTGCGCGTACGTTATCCCGACGCCCACCGCTTCGACCCGTCGCGGCTTGGCAACACCATGGTGCGTGGGAGTGATGGTCAGCTCACGCCGGCGTCGGCGCTCGTGCGCATCGAGGACCACGCGGGCGACCCGGAGCTGAGGCGTGAAAACCTCAGGCAGATGGTGCTCATCACGGCGCGGCTGGAGCAGCGTGACCTCGGAAGCGCCGTCGACGACGTCAGCACGATGCTGGCGTCGATGTCGCTGCCGGTCGGCTACACCTGGGAAGTGGGTGGCCAATACGAATCGCAGCGCCGCTCGTTTCGCGAACTGCTGCTCGTGTCGGGCATCGCCACCGCATTGGTGTTTCTCGTGCTGGTGGTGCAGTTCCGCAGCTTCCTCGCGTCGCTGGTCATCCTGGCGGCGGCGCCGCTCTCGCTCGGCGGCGCATTCGCGCTGCTCCTGTTCACGGGTACCGACCTCAACGTCTCTTCCGCAATGGGTCTCATTCTCCTGGTCGGGCTCGTGGTGAAGAACGGCATCGTGCTGCTGGATTTCGCCGAGCTGCGGCGCGCCGAAGGGATGCCGCTGGCCGAGGCCGTACTCGCCGCCGCGCGGGTGCGCCTGCGACCGATTCTGATGACCACGCTGTGCACGTTGTTCGGATTGCTGCCGTTGGCGCTCGGCCTCGGCGCCGGTGCCGAGCTGCAGAAGCCGCTGGCGCTGGCGGTGATTGGCGGTCTCAGTCTCTCGACGCTGGTCACGCTGTACGTGGTGCCGTCGGCGTATCTCGCGCTGGCGCGACGGGGAGATTGAACCGCGACGTGAGCGGGCGCTCTTGCTGTTCGATAGAAAGGGGATGACGTGATTTTCCGAGTACCGACCGCAGTCGCCCTGGTGGCTGTGCTGACAGGGGCGTGTGCTGATGCCGATGCGCAGCAAGCCACGGACGCGAGTCCCGCCGTTACCCAGTCCACCCTGCCAGAGCCTGCATCTCCCGCGTCGGAACCGCCGACGCCAGTGATAGCTCGAGCAGGCGCGAGTCTGCCAACGTCGACCGACTGGTTCGCGTCGACACCGCCGCAGGGCGTGCCACAGTCCACACCCGCCGCCCCGGCGACGCCGGAACCAGAGCACACAGGATTTGGCGCGCTGATCCGCGCAACGGGCAGTGATTTCGCCGCCTTCCCGAAACGGCGATCGACATGGGTGATTCTCGGCATTGGCGGTGGCGCCGCGGCGATTGCGTATCCGTTCGATGACGAGGCGAATGACTACCTGAAAGACGCAGAGGGGCTCCGCAAGTTCTTCGTGCCGGGCAAGTACATGGGGTACGGGTGGGTGCAGGCTGGTGCCGCAGCAGGGATCTATTTCATCGGCCGGTATGCGCTGGAGCCAGGTCCGGATGGTCGCACCAACAAAGTCTCGCACCTTGGGTTCGACCTTCTGCGTGCGCAGATCGTGACGCAAAGTCTGACAGTCGCAACCAAGTACATTGTGCGACGCGACCGGCCGACGGGAGAGTGCTGCGCGTTTCCCTCGGGGCATGCGTCGGTCACGTTCGCGACGGCGGCAGTCCTCGAGCGCCACTTCGGGTATCGAGCCAGTTGGCCGATGTTTGCGCTCGCGGGGTACGTGTCGATGAGCCGTCTCACCGACAACCGCCACTTTGTCAGCGATGTGCTGTTCGGGTCAGCGCTCGGCATGGCATCGGGCTGGACTGTCGTCGGTCGTCATGGGCGCGACAACTTCTCGGTGTATCCAGTTCCCGTCAGAGGCGGTGTTGCCGTGGCCGGAGGATGGGGGCTGGGTGGCGCGGAGGCACACTGACCGCCGCTCCAGAGGCGGCACTATTCGATCCGGCTCGCCACCCGACGGAGCTCCCGGCTGAAGGGGTGCTCGGGCGAACGAAGCGTGAACAGCCCGCTGCTCCCAAGCTCCAGCATCTCAGAGGCCTCAGGGAGCACGCCCACGATCGGCGCCTGATAAGCACGGCTCACGTCGTCGATGAAGGTACCTGCCGCGACGGAGGGGAGCACTTTGTTCAGCACCAGAAGAAGCTCCCGCACTTCGAGCTTGCGGGCGACCTCCACGGTGACCGCCGTGCCCTGGAAGTCCTGACGATCGGGTCGCAGCAGGACCAGCAGGACGTCGGAGATCGCGATCGACAGCAGCGTCTCCTCGTTGAGGCCTGGATGGGTGTCGATGAGCAGGTAGTCGAGCGCGAGGTGATCCGCCAGGTCCCGCAGGCCGTCGTTCATCAGCCCGACGTCGTAGCCTTCCCGGAGCACCCTGGCAATCTCGCCGGCCTGCACGCTCGACGGCACCAGCCACACGCGTCCCGCGGCGTCCCGAACCGAGGGCGGCGTCACGTCCGTCGCGGTCTCCTGGACGGGGCAGCGTTCCCACAGATAGTCGTTGAGCGTCTTCAAGCCACTCGTGTCTTCGAGTCCGAAAAGCAGATGAATGCCCGGCGACTGGATGTCCGTGTCGACGACGGCGACACGCTTTCCTGAGGACGCGAGGCAGACGGCCAGGTTGGCGGTCAGATTCGACTTGCCGGTCCCGCCGCGATACGAGTGGATGGAGACGATCTTGGCCATGCTGCGTCGCTCCGGCGACGACTCAGCGCGATCCGCCAGGGCGGGCCGCGTTGCGGGCGACCAGCACTTTGGCCCGCGCCTTCAGCGTCTGAAAGTAGTCCGACTCGGTGATCTCGGCGACCTGGGCGGCCTTTCGCTCCTCGTCAATGGCGATCACGAGCTGCTCGACCTGGGCGCGCAGCCGGCCTTCACGGGCGGCCACTTCGACGCCCATGCGCTGGAAGAGTCTGGCCAGGTTGCCGAGCGCGTCGGAGCGTGTGCCGACGTCGTCCAGGCTCTCGGGCGTGAATCGTCCTGCTTCCACCGCGAGCGCCGCCGCGGTGACCTGCTCGACGCCGCGCAGGTAGATGAGCTCGAAATCGCGGGCCCACTTCTTTCTGAGACAACTGCTCACGCGGGCACGCAGCACGAGCGGATCGAATGGCTTCGTCAAATAGTCGTCCGCGCCCAACGCGATGCAGCGCGTGACGCTCGCCGTCTGATCGAGCGCCGAGATCATGAGCACGGGGACGTCCCGCAGAATCGCATCCGCCTTGATCTTCGACAGCACTTCGTAGCCACTGAGTCCGGGCATGAGCACGTCGAGCAGGATCAGGTCCACCGGCTCGCGCGCGGCGAATGCCAGCCCTGCTTCTCCGCTATCGGCGGTCGTGACGACGTGACCGTCGTGGGCCAGTCGTCGGGTCAGCAGGTCTCGATTGATCTCCTCGTCGTCGATCACCAGAATCGAGCCGCGGCGGGCGCCAGAGCGGTCGCCGGGCTCCTCTGGCGACACGGATGCCGGCGGCGCGATGGAGGGCGCTGGCGGCGATCCGTCCTGCGCGGCACTCAGACGAACCCGGTACGCGTCCTCGAGGCTGTCGCTCACTCTGGCCAGTTGGACCGTGGCGGCATCGATCCGCCGCAAGTCGTCACCGATTGGGGTGCCTTGATGCTCTTCGATCAGCAGATAGGCCAGGCCCTGCACGGTTGTGAGCGGCGCGTGAAGCGCGTGGCGCATCCGTGCGGCGCGGAGCGCGATGTCGTCACCACCTGGCGCCACCACGTCGAGGCTGTCGCTGATGATGCGAAGCAGCTGGTGCCCCGCCTCGACCATGCGCTCGAGATCGTGGCAGGCCTCCGCGGTCAGCGAGTCGTCCTGGACTTCGAGCAGGAGCTGGCTGTAACCGAGGATCGCGTTCACCGGCGTGCGCAGCTCGTGCTGCATCTCGATGACGAACGCTTCGATCACAGACATGGCGTTCGGCGATCCGCCGACAGCAGGGCGGCGATCTTGGCGAGCAATCGAGTGAGGTCCACCGGCTTGGTATCGTAGTCCTGGCAACCCGCCTCTGCCGCGCGCAGCCGATCGGTCTCCATCGTATGCGCGGTCAGTGCGATGACCGGGATTGACGCTGTTGCCGGTTGAGCACGCAGCAGCCGGGTGACCTCGAAGCCATCGATGTCCGGCAGGCTGACGTCCATCAGGATCAGATCCGGCTGTTCGGTGGTCGCGGCGGCGGCCCCCGACGACCCGTCAATCGCCACGACGACATCGAAACCGCGCATCGCGAGACGCCGGCTCAACATGTCGCGGTTCATCTCGTTGTCTTCGATCAGGAGGATCTTCGTCATCGGGTCAGGCACCAGCGCCGGCGAGCCTCTGGCCATCAGGCTGGCGCCAGGCCCGCGGCTGCCGCTCCGGCCATTCGCCGGTGTCCACGAACGCCTGCAGCTGCCGGCGCCAGCGGCGCAGGTCGATCTTGCGCTGCGCCAGCCACACATCGTTGTAATACGTCTGCGTGTAGCGTTCGCCCGAGTCGCAGATCAGCGAGACGATCGAGCCTTCCTCGCCGGCCGCCAGCATGTCGGCGATCAACTCGAAGGCGCCCCAGAGATTCGTCCCCGTCGACGGCCCGGCGCGCTTCGCCATCAACTTGTACAGGAAGAGCATCGCGGCATAGGACGCTTCATCCGGGACCTTGATCATCTGGTCCACGACCGTGCGGATGAACGACGGTTCGACCCGAGGTCGACCGATGCCCTCGACGCCCGACCCGCGCTCCAGCCTCAGCGTCGCATCGCCGGTGCGGAAGTAGTCGAAGGTCACGGCATGCTGCGGATCGACGACACACAGCTGCGTGCTGTAACCGCGGTAGCGGATGAAGCGGCCGATCGTCGACGCGGTGCCGCCGGTGCCCGCCCCAACGACAATCCAGCGCGGCACCGGGTGAGCCTCCCGCCTCATCTGATCGAAGATCGTCTCGGCGATGTTGTTGTTGCTTCTCCAGTCGGTCGCGCGCTCAGCGTTGGTGAACTGGTCCATGTAATGGCCGCCTACATCCGCCGCCAGCTGCTGCGCGACGGCATAGACGGTGGCGCCGTCCTTCACCAGGTGACAGCGGCCACCCTGGGCTTCGATGAGGGCAATCTTGTCGGCGGACGTCGAGGCCGGCATGACCGCCACGTAGGGCAGACCGAGCAGGCGCGCGAAATACGCCTCCGAGATCGCTGTGCTGCCCGATGACGCTTCGACGACGGTCGTGCCTTCGTGGATGTGGCCGTTCACCAGCGCATGCAGGAACAGCGAGCGCGCCAGCCGGTGTTTCAGGCTGCCCGTCACATGGCACGACTCGTCTTTCAGATACAGCCGAATCGCCGGAAACGTGGGGAGGGCGACGGGGAGCAGGTGCGTATCCGACGATCGGCAGAAGTCCGCCTCGATCTTCTCGCTCGCGCGTGCCAGCCAGTGGCGGTCGGACGCTACCATGTCACGCGATCACGCGTTTCCGCGGTAGGCATCTCGCGCAGCACGGTGAACGTGAACGTCGATCCCGCGCCGGGCGAACTGTCCACGGCGATGTCGCCCCCCAGGATCCGTGCGAGCCGACGGCTGAGCGCCAGTCCCAGGCCGGTGCCGCCGAAGTGCCGGTAGGTGCCGGCCTCTGCTTGCGAGAACTCTTCGAAGAGACGTCCCACCTGCTCGGGCGTCATGCCGATGCCGGTGTCGTGCACTGAAAATCTCAGCATCGTGCCGTCGCGGTCGGTCTTCGCCGCGAGCGTGATGGTGCCTCGTTCGGTGAACTTCGCCGAATTGGAGAGCAGGTTGAGCAGCACCTGCCGGACCTTCGTGCAATCCGTGTTCAGCGTTCCGAGGTCGCTGTCCGTCTCGACGAGGAGTCGATTGTTCTTCTTCGTCGTCAGCGGCTCGGCGACCGTCACCAAATCGCCGATCAGCGCGGCGACATCGATCCGCTCGGCAAACATCTGCATGCGTCCGGCTTCGATCTTGGACAGATCGAGCACATTGTCGATCAGCCCGAGCAGGTGCCGGCCGCTGACGTGAATATTCTGCAGATCCTGCGTGAAGGACGGCCGTCCCGCCGCCGAGACCTGTTCCTCGAGCAGTTCGCTGTACCCGATGATCGCGTTGAGCGGCGTACGCAGCTCGTGAGACATGTTGGCGAGGAATCGGGACTTCTGCCGTCCGGCCTCGGCGAGCGCCACGTTGGTCTCCTCGATCCGAGCAAGCGCGAACGACAGCTCGCCTGCGGTGTGCGTGAGGCGCTCGTTCAGCGACACCTGCTCCGCTTTCTCAGCATCGAGCAGCGACGCGTGATAGCGGATGCCCGCGTAGGTCAACGAGCCGACGCCGCCAATGTTGAACAGCAACAGGGCGAAGCGAGCGGAATCGGGAAGGAGAGGAGCCCGGGCCGCGAGTGTGGCATCCGCGGCCGCCAGCACCATGAGGACCAGCCATAGCGCCACGAACCAGGGCCATGACTGGCGCCCGCCGTGAAAGAGAATCGCGATCAGCGGTGCCAGGAACGCAGAGAGGATCACGCCGCTCGAGTTGACGAATCCGCCGAGAAGGCAATGCAGTGCGATCGGACCCAGGAAGATGATGAGCGCCTGCTGAAACCGGAAGCGTTCGAAGTTGCGCGTGGCGAGGAAGAGGATCACGCTGGCGACCGTCAAGAGCTGATAGACCACCGGCACCAGCGCGGCCAGCGGCACGCCGAGGTTGTAGAACGCGATCGCCAGCGCCGGGCAGACCGGCGCCTTCGCCAGGACGACGACCAGCAGCAGCCGCTTCTTGCGAAGCGCCTCGTCGTCGTCGCCCGGCGCCGCGATGAACGAGACGAGACGCGTCCACAGACGTTCGAAACCGCCCGGACGGGGGCGGTGCATCGTCAGGGTCGCATCCATTCATACCTCCGGATCGCTGGCTGCTCGGAACCTTGCTGCTGATGATGACCCTCGCAAGACCGGGGTGTCAAACGTGGCGCTGCTGTGCGAAGGCTCGATCGATCGACGTTAAAAATTCAGCCCGACTGAGATGACGAACGTTGGCTCTTCATCGTCGGGATTGAAGAAGTAGGCGCCCACGTCCAGCTTCTTGTAGTTGACGCCAACGAGCAGTCCTCGTTGAATGTCGCGGTCAGATTCGTAGGCGCGTGTCCGCTGCGTCACGAGCCCGAACCGGAACCAGTCCACCGGTGCCAGCGTTACCTCCGACCAGTTGTAGAAGAAGCTGTCGGAGGATTCGCCCGTGTCGAAGACCTGCTCGCCCTCGCTATAGAGTTCGAGCTTCCACCAACTCAGCGAGCCTTTGTAGCCCGGGGCCACGCCCGTGGTATCGCCGAAGACGCCGCCGAGCATCGGCGTGATTTCCCACGCCAGCGTCTCGCCGCCGCTGAAGTTGTAGCCGATCCACGCCGAGCCGGTGTCGAGCGCTTCGTAGTTGTAGCGCGCTTCGAGGTGGAGCCAGCCGCGATCCACCGTGAAGGTGGGCTGCAGGTAGTTCTCGCTGTCGGGCACCATGTAGGTGTAGGCCGTGGCGGAGAAGGACCACGCGTTGTCGTCCGCCGGCCCGGTCACGGCAGGCGATGTGTCCTGGGTCGTGGAGCTGGGCGTGTTCGTGGTCGTCTGGGCGAGCGCGTTGGCACTCGCGAAGACAACCGCCAGGGCCACGGAGGCAAGCACTCGCACGTCTATCCTCCCAGCGCCATCGTCATGCCCACGAGGAGCATCCCGAGCGCCACCATCGAAATGCCCATCCCCCATGGGTGACGTGCTGCACCACGGCCAAACGCATAGCCCAGGACGAACAGCATGCCGATGGCAATGGCATTGGAAACCCGCAGGGCCGGCCCGGCATCGTGCATGAAGAGGAACGGGATCGCCACTGGAAAGGTGGACACGAACACCAGCAGGAACACACCCAGCGCACCCACCCAGTCGTCCTGGCGCAGCCGTGCATGCCCGGGTGGTTCCGGCAGCTGTTTCAACCGCTGGTGAATCGACTCCAGTTCCGCCGGTTCCATCACAGCTGCAACCACCGGCGGCAGCGCGTCGGCAATCAGTCGGCGCGCGTGGCTCGGATCGGTGGCACGGCGTACGGCTCGGAACGTCAGGAGACTTGTACCCTTCTCGGACAGGCGGCCCATCAGATACAGCACGGCATCGATGATGCCCCAGGCGAGGTTGCACCCGAGAGCGCCGATCAGCATGGTGCGGACTTCAGCCCGGTCCGCCTCGGCGACGCTGAGTGAGCCGGTGAAGGTGAGGACCATGATCAATCCGAACAGCACCTCGGCGATGCGCTGGTTGGGGTCGAGCACACGCCGGGATTTGCGGGGATCGTTGGCCATGCGTGGGAAGATTGTGGTGGACTCCGTCCAGACGGCAGGAAGTATAGACGGCTTCCCGTCGTGCTCGAGGCGACGGCGCTGCTTCCTGCGATAGCCCAAAGGACCACGCAGGCGCCAAGGTCCGTTAGGCGCCTGGACTTCGGCCTCTTCAAGAGCACGGGCAACGGGAACGATTGAGTGAGGGCTTGCGAGATCGATTGGTGATCGACTGGGTGCCCCGGGCCGGCTGAAGCCGGCCCCCCCAGACAAAGGCCGGCTGAAGCCGGCCCCCACATACCTCGGGCCGCGGATCAGGCGCGCGCTTTGCCCCGCCCGCCCGGCACGAACACCGACTTCGCCGTGTCGTAGAAGAAGGCCGACTTGTCCTTCGCGGATAACCCGGCAGCGGCATCGACCATGCGCTTCACATAGAGCACGTCGTCCACTTCCACGTTGCCGTAGTCCGAGCCCCAGCACAGATGGTCCGCGCCGAAGACGCTGACCATGTGCTCCAGGAACGGCTTGAGCTCCACCATCGGCTTGTTCGCGGTCTTGGCGCCGGCTTCCATCTCCGACACCAGGAAGCTGGTGCACTTGTAATAGACGTTCTTGTGCGCGGCGAGCGCGATGTGCTCCGGTGACAGCCCGAAGGTCTGGGGCAGGTTCTCCGGCCGCGGGAAGCCGATGTGGTCGATCGCGATCTTCACGTTGGGATAGCGGTCGGCGAACTGGGCGATCGTCTTCAGTGCCGGCGGAATGTTGTTCCCCAGCGCCATCAGCACGACCGTGATGCCGAGGTCGTTGGCCGCGGCCCACGTCTCCTTCGTGTCATCCGCAAGGTAGGGGACCGCGCCCTGTGCGTTCGGCGTGCCAGAGAATCGCACCGCGGTCAGTCGATTATCCTTTGTCCACTTCTCAAGTGTCGTCGGCGTCTTCGCATCGTTCGGCGACAGGATCACCACCGGCACCGCGCGGTTCGGATACTCCTTGCACACGTCGAGGAGGTAGCTGTTGTCGGTGCCGTAGGTGCTGTTGTACTGGACGCCGGTTCCCATCTCGACGCCCACCTTGTCCCAGAAGGCGAACACCGCCTTCGGGGTCATGGGGTTTGCCTTGACCTTGGCAATCATGCGCTCCGCGCCGTAGCGGGCGCCCGTGGCATTGAACGGGTATTTCTCCGGTTCGTTGGCGTAGAAGTGGGCGTGGGTGTCGAACAGTTTCACGCCGGCTTGAGCACCGAAACTGTACCGCGGCAGCGAGGCCGCGGCGGCGGTCGCCAGCGTGGCGCCAATGAATGTACGACGCGTGATCATGGGACCTCCCAATCCGGCGTGAAGTGGTGCGGGCGAGGCGCGCGCGCTCGACGGGCCAGAGGATAGCCCAGCTCCGGCCATCCTTGCCGGATCTACCTCTATTAGGTAGGTAGCAAAGGCTCTTACACGGCGCCCTTGGTTACCCTTACACTTGGCAGCCATACTCACGGGGTGATGCCCGTCACCGGAACACCATGAACCGCCGATTCCTTGTCGCCGCAGCGGTCGCCAGTCTGTTGCCCATTGGGGCGGTGCTCGTCGTCGGTGCCGCGCCACAGTCCACGGCCCGTGCGGCGGTTCCCGCGATCCCGGTCACCATTCAGTTCAATCGCGATGTACGGCCCATCCTGTCCGACAAGTGCTACAAGTGCCACGGCCCTGGCACGCAGATGGCCGCGCTGCGCTTCGATCGCGAGGAGGACGCCAAGAAGGCCTTGCGCGACGGCACGACGGCGATTGTCGCCGGCGACCCGTCGCGCAGCGAGATGATCCAGCGGATCACGCATGCGGACGCCAACCGGCGCATGCCGTATCGCGACGACCCGCTCACCAGCCGCGACATCGCCATCCTTCAGCGCTGGGTTGAACAGGGCGCCAGGTGGGAGCAGCACTGGGCGTTCGTGCCACCCACGCGGCCAGTGGTTCCGAAACCGAAAGACGCCCGCTGGGTGCGTAATCCGATCGATGCGTTCGTACTCGAGCGGCTCGAACGTGAAGGACTGACGGCGTCGGCGGAAGCCGATCGTGCCACCTGGCTGCGCCGCGCCTCGCTTGATCTCACTGGCATCCCGCCAACGCTCCCGGAGCTCGATGCGTTCCTTGCGGACACAGCCCCGACCGCCTACGAAAAAGCGGTGGATCGCCTGCTCGCGTCGCCGCGTTACGGCGAGCGTATGGCCTTCCCCTGGCTCGAAGCCTCGCGCTACGCCGACAGCAACGGCTATCAGAGCGACGGCGAACGCCACATGTGGCGGTGGCGCGACTGGGTCATCTCGGCGTTCAATCGCAACATGCCGTTCGATCAGTTCACTGTCGAACAGCTGGCGGGCGACATGCTGCCCAACGCGACGCTCGACCAGCGCATCGCCACCGGATTCAACCGCAATCACCGTGGCAATTCAGAAGGCGGCGTCATCCCCGAGGAGTACGCGGTCGAATACGTGGTGGACCGGGTCGATACGACGTCCACTGTGTTCCTCGGCCTGACGATGGGCTGTGCGCGCTGCCATAGCCACAAATACGACCCGATCGCACACAAGGACTACTACTCGCTCTTCGCCTACTTCAATAACGTGGCCGAGAACGGCAAGGCCCGGCGCCAGGGTAATTCGCCGCCCTACATCAAGGCGCCGACCGCCGAGCAGCAGCCGAAGCTGCAGCAGCTGGACGCCGCGTTGGCCTCGGCAACAGCCGCCTTCACGAAGCTGGAGCCGGAGATCGCGCGCGCCCAGACCGAATGGGAACGCACGCTCAATCGCGCAGACGCGACCGCCTGGGGGCCTGCCCTCGGTCTCATTGCGCACTATCCGCTCGACGGTGACCTCGCGGCGCCGGTGTCGCAGTCCCGCGACGGTAAGGTGATCCCGCTGACCGCCCAGAACGGCCAGGGGCGATTCGCGCCCGGCCGTGTCGGGCAGGCGGCGACGTTCGATGGCAAGAGCTACCTCCAGAGCGGCGACATCGTCGGCTTCAACAGTTACGGGTTTTACGACGACAAATACTCGATTGCGGCCTGGATCTATCCGACGTCAGAGACGGGAGCGATTGTCAGCCGCTCCGCCGATGTGTTCGAGCCAAACGGCCACGGGCTGCAGTTGAAGGACGGGAAGATTCAGTACAACTACGTCTCGAAGTGGGTAGACGAGGGCATTCGTCTGCAGACTGAGAAGAACCTGTCGCTCAACGAGTGGCACCAGATCACTCTCACCTACGACGGCTCGCGCTACGCCGAGGGTGTGAAGCTCTACGTCGACGGAGTCGACTGGAAGTGGGAGGTTCTCCTCGACGACCTGAACAATCCGCGGCCGTTGCGGCGGGAGCCGGTACGCATCGGCGCCGGCGGTGGTGCCGACAATCGCTTCCAGGGGAGCATCGACGACGTTCGCATCTACGACCGGGCGCTGAGCGCCGCCGAAGCCAAGGTGCTCGCAGATCCGATGCCGGTGGAAGCGATTGCCACTGTTGCCGCTGGAAGTCGAAGCGCCGCGCAGTCGGACAAGCTTCGCGACTACTTTCTCGACCATGCGGCGCCGCCGGCCGTGCGTCTCGCGTGGAACCAGCTGCGCGACGCCCGCGCCAGCCGCGACGTCTTCTATGACGGCCTCCCGACCGTGATGGTCATGGAGGAAATGCCGACGCCGAGGGAGTCGCACATTCTGCTGCGCGGGTCCTACATGTCGCCGGGCGAGAAGGTGACACCCGCGCTGCCAGGCTTCCTGGCGCCGCCGGATGTGGCGGGCAAGTTTCCGAACAATCGGCTGGGGCTGGCACGGTGGCTGGTCGATCCCGCCAACCCGCTGCTGGCACGGGTGACGGTGAATCGGTTCTGGCAGATGTACTTCGGTGCCGGACTTGTGAAGACGGTCGAGGACTTCGGGTCGCAGGGCGAGGCGCCGTCCCACCCGGAGCTGCTCGACTGGCTGGCGACGGAGTTCATGCGCAGCAGGTGGGACGTCAAGGCCTTCCAGAAGATGGTCGTGCTCAGCGCCACCTATCGGCAGTCGTCGAAGATGACGCCGGATCTCCTGCAGCGCGACCCGGACAATCGTCTGCTCGCCCGCGGTCCAAGTGTGCGCCTCACCGCCGACATCGTTCGCGATCAGGCACTCGCTATTGCCGGCCTGCTCGTCGAAAAGGCCGGTGGCCCGTCGGTCTATCCGTATCAGCCGGCCGGCCTGTGGCGCGAGCTCAACTCCTATGAGGACTATCGGCAGGGCAAGGGTGAGGACTTATATCGCCGCAGCCTCTACACATTCTGGAAACGCTCGGTGCCGCCACCGACGATGGCGAACTTCGATGCCTCGAGCCGCGAGAGCTGCGTCGTCCGCCAGAACTCGACGAATACGCCGCTGCAGGCACTGGACCTGATGAACAACGTGCAGTACGTCGAGGCCGCACGCGTGCTTGCTCAGCGGATGATGACCGAAGGCGGCGCGACGCCTTCGGCGCGCCTGACGTATGCCTTCCGTCGCGCCACGGCGCGGCTGCCCAGCGCGGCGCAGAGCGCGATCCTGCTCAATGCGTTCAACAAGGAGCTGGCGACCTACAAGGCGCGGCCCGAGGCGGCAGCGAAGTACGTGGCGCTCGGTGAATCGACGCGCGATGCACGGCTGGACGTCCCTGAGCTCGCGGCGTACACGACCGTCGCCAGTCTCATCCTGAATCAGAGTCAGACGGTGGTGAAGGATTGAGTAGGTTCGAGGGTTCGAAGGTTCGAGGGTTCGAAGGTTCGAGGGTTCGAAGGTTCGAGGGTTCGAAGGTTCGAAGGTTCGAGGGTTCGAAGGTTCGAAGGACAATCATGGATTCGCTTGCCGAATATCAGGACCTGCTGACGCGGCGGCACTTCTTTGGCCGCATGGGAACGGGACTAGGCGTCGCCGCGCTCGCGCAGCTGTTCAATCAGGATCTGCTGGCGCAGGCGCCGGCAGCCGGCGCGCGCATTCCGGTGCCTGGCCTTCCGGGGCTTCCGCATTTCGCACCCAAGGCCAAGCGCGTCATCTATCTGTTCCAGGGCGGCGGTCCGTCGCAGATGGACATGTTCGACTACAAGCCCGCACTGGAAAAATGGAACGGACAGGATCTGCCGGACTCGGTCAGGCAGGGGCAACGGCTCACGAGCATGACCGCCGCGCAGGCGAAGTTCCCCATCGTGCCGTCGCTCTTCTCGTTCCAGCAGCACGGCCAGTCGGGCGCCTGGGTCAGTGAGCTGCTGCCCCACACCGCGAAGGTCGTCGACGATCTCTGCTTCGTCAAGTCGATGTACACGGAGCAGATCAACCACGACCCGGCCGTGACCTTCGCGCAGACCGGTTTCCAGCTGGCCGGTCGTCCCAGCCTGGGCGGATGGGTGACCTACGGCCTGGGCAGCGAGAATCAGGATCTGCCGGCATTCGTCGTCATGATCACCGGCACCGGCCAGTCGCTCGCCGATCGGCTGTGGGGCACCGGCTTCCTCCCGAGCAAGTACCAGGGGGTGAAGCTGCGCTCGAACGGCGACCCGGTCCTCTACATTTCCGATCCCGAGGGTTTCGACCGCCAGCAGCGCGAGCATTTCATCGACGATCTCCAGAAGCTGAATCAGCTCGAGCTGCAGGCGACGAACAACCCGGAGATCACCACGCGCATCGCGCAGTACGAGATGGCGTTCCGGATGCAGGCGTCAGTGCCGGAGCTCACGGACCTCTCGAAGGAGCCGGCGCGAACGTTCGAGCTGTACGGACCCGATTCAAAGCGTCCGGGCACGTTCGCCGCCAACTGTCTGATGGCGCGCCGCCTGGCCGAACGTGGCGTGCGGTTCATTCAGCTGTATCACCGGGCGTGGGACCATCACACGGGGCTGCCGGCCGGCATCCGCACGGCATCACGCGAGACCGACCAGCCCTGCGCGGCGCTCGTGCAGGATTTGAAGGAGCGTGGTCTGCTCGACGACACGCTGGTGATCTGGGGCGGTGAGTTCGGCCGGACGACGTACTGCCAGGGGAAGCTGACGGCCAAGGACTATGGTCGTGACCATCATCCTCGCTGCTACACGATCTGGATGACCGGCGCCGGCGTGAAGCGTGGCATCTCCTTCGGCGAGACCGACGACTACTCGTATAACGTAGTGAAGGATCCGGTACACGTGCACGATCTCAATGCGACCATCCTGCACCTGCTGGGCATCGATCACATGAAGCTCACGTACAAGTACCAGGGACGCCACTTCCGGCTCACCGACGTCCATGGCACGGTCGTCAATCAGATCCTTGCGTAGATAGCGAGTGCCGACATCTTCGCAGGGTGACCAGCGCCTGACTGTTGCGGTGCTGGTATCAGGAGGGCTGGACAGCATCGTGCTCGCGGCGTCGGAAGCGCAGCGGCACGATGTCCAGCCGATCTACGTCAGCTGCGGTCTGCCCTGGGAGCCGATCGAGCTGGCGTTTCTTGCTCGGTTCCTCGCCGAATATCGGGCGCCACACCCGTTCCTGTCGCTCGCCCGGCTGGAGCAGCCGGTCGGGGACGTCTATCCGAAGACGCACTGGGCCATCCGTGGAGTGCCGCCGGCCTATGACACGGCGGACGAAGACGTCTATCTCGTTGGCCGCAACATCACGCTGCTGACGAAGGCGGGCATCTACTGCTCGTTTGCGGGTCTCCACCGGATCGCCGTCGGGCAACTTCAGGGAAACCCGTTTTCAGACGCGACGCCGGAGTTCTTCTCCGCGATGGCGCGCGCGCTGTCGCTGGGTCTCAATCATCGTCTCGAGATTGCGTCCCCGTTCCTCTCGAAGAACAAGGCCGACGTCATTCGCCTGGGCGCATCACTGCGTGTTCCCCTCGAGCTCACGTTGTCGTGCATGAACCCGAAGGAATCCAGGCATTGCGGTGCGTGCAACAAGTGCCGTGAACGTCGTGATGCGTTCAGGGCCAGCGGCATCGAGGACCGGACCGTCTACGATCGTCTGCCAGCGAGCCACACGTGATCGTCCTCTCGTTTTTCTCAGTGAGCAACCAGGTTCGGACAGATCAACGTCAACGATCCAGCGGCAGCAGCGGGCAGCCCGGCAATCTTCACGTCGTGCCCAGCCCCTAAGACGTCAGTGAGGACGTCCTTCGTGATCGCGACCCATCCGCCTGGCGTCTTGTAACTCACGAGGAACTTGCCCTCTCCCCGGTCGCTCAAGAGCTGGGTCTCGTCGTAAAAGGCAGCCTTCTGCGCGGCCACGATCTGCATGTCCGACGATCGGCAATACCGGACTGGCAGTTCTGAAATCATCGTCGCCTTGGCGTCAGCCTGTCGATCGTCACCAGGGAGGATGAATATGCGCCCGGTCGGGCCAGCCGTGTTTGTCCCGCCATCTGCAACGCGTTCGCGCAGCGCACGCTCGATCCGCTCGAAGATCTCTTCGGCAAACTGTTGCGGGTAGTCGAACAGCCTGGCCACTTCCGGTGCGACGTGAGGGAGCTTGCGCCAGCCGCTCACCCAGGCGAGCTTGTCGGCATGGGCACCACGTTCGTCGAAGACATCTTCCAGACCGAAGCGTGTCACCGCATCGGGCTGCAAGGTCTTGAGCGCCATATGCTCGATGAGATCGGATGAAAACCCATAAAGAACTCCCAATGGGGAATAGGTGCCGGCAACCGGCCGGAAGTGTGGGCTGTCATCAAACAACGGCTTCGACACGCGAGCGATCCGGGCTTCGTATTCCTGGAGCAGCTGAGCGTGGCGCTGTCCGATGGGCGTATAGGCGACATGCCCATCGGGGGCTGTTGTGATAAAGAGATGCTCGATCATGCTGTAAGCAGCCAATAGATCGATGCGATTCAGAAACAACTCCGGATCCGGAGACACACCCTGAAGAATCGCACCCGCCACTGCGAGCCTCGTGTCGCCATCGTCATCGTTGCAGGCGGTTTCATACGCGGCGAGCAGCGGTACCAGATCTTGAATCAGCAGGGCGAAATCAAGTGCATTGGAGTTACGGGTGCTGAGAACCAGGCTCTTGTCATGAAGCGACACCGCCTTGTTCATGCAGTAGTAGCGAATCTGTGAACGCAAGTGTCCGCCAGCCATGCGAACGCCAGCTTTGTGGACGGCAAGCCGGTCCTCTTCCGAAAGCTCCGTGATCTTCTTCGCGACGTCGAAATAGGCGCCCAATTCGTCGGTGGCCGGGCTTTGGGCCAGCTGGATCAGCCATCGCGCATCTCGCACAAATGCCGGCTGGTCAGGCGGTGAGGTTTTCCAGAGATGGTCGAGCACGTCTTGCACTTGCGAGAGTCGAGCGCTGGCGCTGCTCGACCCGGCATCCCAGACGCGCATGCTCAGCAGCTCGAGGCACCGGATCACATACAAGTTGAACAGCGTGTGCGCGTATCGCACGCGACCATTGCGACCCGGCCACCGCGTCTGCTGCCAGAGATGAAAGCCACGGATCATCATCTCCGCCGGATCGACCAGGCCGTTGTGCAGTCCCGGAATCTCGCGCGGCCTGAATCCATTGGACCAATGCGCTTCTTCCAACTGGCCGCGAAGACGCGATTGGCCGTGGGTGACGCCGGTGAGTGTGAAGAAGCCATCCTCGAAGTGGCGAGACAGCAGGGGACCGTCCTGCAGGTATTGCGTCGGCTTTCGCTGGGCGTTCAGCATCGCCTGTATCCGCTCGACGATGGCATCGCGTTGAACCAGGAAGGATTGGAGGAGTTCCACATGTGCCTGGAACGGCACCTGGTCAAGACCTGGCGCGGCTGGCCTCTCTTCCGGCGCCAGGAGCGGATGAAGGGTCATGTGTCGAAACGATCTGCCAATCACGATGATCCCCATCGCCCACTGGGCCTGGTCCGACTCGCTGGACGGACTCGTTCAGGTGATTCCTGAATATTGCCTGCTCTTCTCGGTCTGCTAGACTCGGACCCGTCGCGCAAAATAGCACTGTCCGATTCGTGGGGCTGGTAGCTGGGAACCCGAAACGGCGTTGAACAGAATCGACGAGGAGTGTTCTCCGTGGAAAACCCAATGAATGCCGACGCTCCTCAGAACGCGGCGCTGCGGGCCTTCAGCACCTGGGCAGTCATTGTCGGTATGACAATCTCAGGCTTCGCCTCCATGGCTCTCATTATCAAACTGCTTTGGACGAAACCCGAGGTATACGAGCGATTGATCATTACTAACGTCAGAGGCGTCGTCGGCATCCCACTCGCCGCGGCCTCGGCCTTCTGCATCATCCTGCTCCTCGAAGCCCGCGCCGGACGCATCGAGTTTGAGGCGGTGGGTTTTAAATTCCGTGGCGCGTCGGCGCCGGCAATAATCTGGATCTTCGCCTTCCTCGCAGTGGTCGTTGGGATTCGCCTGCTCTGGGGCGATATATAAAGCGACCGTCATGCGCGGCTCGACGCCGCCTTCAACTAGCGCAGGTCCTGGCGCCCTGGCGGCATGTGCTCGTCTACCGCGATGGCGTAGAAGCCGCTGACCGCATACGTGTTCATCACCGCCACCAGGTCCATCGCCCCTCGTCGTCCGTAGATCTCGACCGCCTTGGTGAAGGTGGCTGCGTCCGTCTTCTTGTCGGTCAGCATCTGACGGCCGAAGCGGATGATGACGGCGTCTCTCTCGTCCAGGCCGGTCAGTGCGCCGCGGGTGCGCACGGCGGCGATGACCTTGGCATCGACGCCGGCCTTCAGTGCGCTCGCCTCGTGCGCATTCCACTCCAGGCTGTAGTTCGTTTC
>Ga0173480_10000060_pt1 | contig 26180 bp, 18 predicted proteins | sample NitcycUS209509C1_FD_122622 | JGI IMG/M metagenome (GOLD analysis project Ga0173480, IMG submission 122622) | Soil microbial communities from Arlington Agricultural Research Station in Wisconsin, USA - Nitrogen cycling UWRJ-S209-509C-1 (version... | ecosystem: Environmental > Terrestrial > Soil... | reverse complement strand
GGATACAGCCGCTTGCCGCTCTTCGGATCGAGCTCTACCAGGCGGATGTAGCCGAAATAGGACCCGTACGTCAGCCACAGCGATCCGTTGGTCGGATCGCGAAAGACACCCGGATCGATGGCATTGCTGTCCTCGACGCCGTCGGACCAGACGACGGGCCCGCCGTCCTCCCACTTGTAGCCGGGGGACTCGGGATCGAGCGTCGTGCCGATCAGCAGGCCGATCGCGGACTTGGGCTGCGTGCCAGGGGCCGAGTAGTAGACGAAATACTTGTCGCCCGATCGGATCAGGTCTGGCGCCCAGGTGTTGTTGCCGCCGCGCGCGAGGACGTCGGGCCCCGGCTTGCCGCCGGGAACCGCTTGCATCAGAGTGCCCTTCCGGCGCCAGGTCCAGCCGTCGTCGGAGATGGCGATCGGCAGCCCGTTGCCGGTGGCGTAGACGTAGAATCGCCCGTCCTGCATCACCACCGTCGAGGGATCGTGCATCCCGGGCTGGCCGTCGAGCGCGAGGACCGGCGACACAATCAGCAGCGCCAGCACCACGGCGCGACGCATCAGCACGGCCGCAGTCTAAACGCGCGGTGCGCGCGACTCCGGCAAATAACCGGCAAAGGTGGCGTGCGCCGCAGTGGTGCGCGTATCTTGACCAGATGAGTGGAGACAGCTCGTTCGAACCGACGCCGGCCGACAAGTTCACGTTCGGCCTGTGGACAGTCGGCAATCGCGGCCGTGATCCCTTCGGCGACGCCGTACGGCCGCCGCTCGATCCGGTGACTGCCGTGCACTGCCTCGCGGAGCTCGGCGCGTGGGGCGTCAACTTCCACGACGACGATCTGGTGCCGATCGACGCCACGCCGCAGGAGCGCGATCAGATCGTGCGCGACTTCCGCGCCGCTCTCGAGTCGACGGGCATGACCGTGCCCATGGCCACGACCAACCTCTTCAGCGAGCCGGTGTTCAAGGACGGCGCCTTCACGGCGCACGACGCCTGCGTACGCCGCTACGCCGTGCAGAAGACGATGCGCGCGATGGACCTCGGGGTGGAGCTGGGCGCGCGCACCTACGTGTTCTGGGGCGGCCGCGAGGGCGCGGAAGTGGACGCGGCCAAGGATCCGGTGGAGGCGATCAAGCGCTTTCGCGAAGCGCTCGACTACCTGTGCGCCTACGCGCGCGACCAACGCTACGACCTGCGGTTTGCGCTGGAGGCCAAGCCGAACGAACCGCGCGGCGACATCTACTTCCCCACCACGGCCGCCTATCTGGGATTCATCAACACGCTGGCGCATCCCGAGATGGTCGGCGTGAACCCCGAGTTCGCGCACGAGCAGATGGCCGGCCTGAATTTCGTCCATGCCGTGGCGCAGGCGATCGAGGCGGGCAAGCTGTTTCATATCGACCTGAACGACCAGAAGCCGGGGCGCTTCGATCAGGATCTGCGGTTCGGATCCGAGTCGATCAAGCCGCTGTTCCTTCTCGTCAAGCTCCTCGAGGAACACGGCTACGACGGGCCTCGCCACTTCGACGCTCATGCGTACCGCACCGAAGACCCCAACGGCGTGTGGGACTTCGCGCGCGGCTGCATGCGCACCTATCTGATTCTCAAGGCGAAGGCACGGCAGTTTGCCGAGGACCGTGACATCCAGGCGCTGCTGGCGGAGCTTCACAGCGGGAGCGCCGGGCTCGGGGCCTACAGCCATGAGGGTGCCGCCACCCTCAAGGCGGAGGCGTTCGACCGCCAGGCACTCGCCGCGCGCCGCCTGCCGTACGAGCGGCTCGATCAGCTCGTCGTTGAACTGCTGCTGGGAGTACGCTGACGCTTACTGCGATCATGACGTGTCGACTTCTCGTTCTGCTTATCGTCGCCTCGCTCGGAACCGCTGCGCAGGCGCAGCGCCCGGCGAGCGCACCGGTCCTGGTTCCGGTGCGGCTCGACATCGAAGGCAGCTTTCGAATCGCGCCTCCCTACGTCGCCGACCCGGCGTTCATCGAGAAGCCGAGCGTGCCGAAGGGGCGCGTGATCCGCTTCACGATGAACTCCGCCGAGAGCCGAATCTTTCCCACCGGGCCCGTTGGCCGCGGCGCCCGTCCTGGTGGCTCGGGACAGCCGGGGCAGGCACCCGCCGAACCGCCGCAACATCAGACGTTCGAGCGGCAGGTGGCCGTTTATGTGCCGGCGGGCTACGTGGCCAACACCCCGGCGCCGTTCATCATCGTGCAGGACGAGCGGTGGTACATCCCCGAGGACGCCCCTGCGGGCCAGGACGGCAAGCCGCGCAGCGACTTGCCGTTCATGCCGGTGATGCTCGACAACCTCATTCACGAGAAGCGAATTCCGCCGATCGTGGCGGTGCTGCTCGCGCCCGGTCCGGGTGGACAGCGCACGATCGAGTACGACACCGTGTCGGATCGCTACGTGAATTTCGTCGAGACCGAAGTGCTGCCGCGGATCACGCGCGAACATCAGGTCGCCTTCACCACGGATCCGGACGGACGCGCGACCTTCGGCGAGAGCTCCGGAGCGGCGGCGGCGCTGACCATGGCCTGGCTCCATCCAAAGCTGTATCGCCGCGTCATCAGCTACTCCGGCACGTTCGTGGCGCTCCAGCGCAACGCCACGGCGCCGAACGGCGCCTGGGACTATCACCAGACGTTCATCCCGGGCTCCGAGCGGAAGGCGCTGCGCATCTGGCTGCACGTGAGCGAGAACGACCTCGGCGCCGACACGCCCGTGGCACAGATGCGGAACTGGGTGGTGGCGAACAACCGGATGGCCGCCGCGCTGAAGGCAAAGGGCTATCCCTACCAGTTCGTGTTCTCCGAAGCCTCAGGTCACGTCGATCGCCGCGTGGAGTTGCAGACGATGCCCGAGGCGTTCGAGTGGGTGTGGAAGGGCTACACGCCGGCGCGCTAGCGACCGCCCGTCCGCTCGAGCAGTCGCGAGGTGGACAACATGTTCGCCAGGCCGTAGTTCCCTTCGTGGCACGCGTACTCGAACACACCGGCGTCATCCGGCCTCGACGCCAGGTCCAGCGCGGCGGTCCAGGGCGCGGCCCAGGTCGCCGGATCGACGAACGTGACGCGGTAGTCGATGTGGTTCTGCGCCGTCCGCGTGAAGCGCTCGATCAGGCGAAGCCCTGAGGAAGCGCCACGGGTGCCCACCTTGAGATTCGTCGTCTCGACGACGAGCGTCGATCCGTCCCAGCGGCCGCGCGCTGCCCCCATGTACAGCCGAAGGGCATCCGGCAACACAGCCTCTGGCGGTGCCGCGCTGTCGAGCGGGATGACGCGGGTGTCGTGAATCAGCTCGTACGTGATCGCGACGAGCCCGGGGCTTTGCACGATGCGCATGTTCGCGTTGTAGACGGCCGGAAACATGGCATCCGGAAAGCCGCCGCCATGCACGATACAGCGGACGCCCAGCCCATAGTCCTCGTAGGAATCGCACGGCTCGCCGCGCTGCAGGCTGCCGCACCGCTGCACCGGCACCGGCCGGGCCTGCGCGGTTCGTGGCGGCAGGCGTCCGTCGAGCGGATCGACAATGAGCGAGGTGCGCCGCGACGTGGTGTTGTATTCGCGCCAGTGCGGAATCGGCGCATTGGCCCCTTCGACCCTTCCTGACAGCACGTCTACGCGCGCCAGGTCGCGCTCGTCGCGTTGACGAACGTCGTCGATCCGCCTGGCGTACTCCTGGTCGGTGAGGAACGGTCGCGTACCGAACTGAGCCGGGCGTTCGAGCGGCACGCCGTACTCCCCCTCGCTCGTCCACTCGCCCTCCAGATCGGGATCGCCCCAGGGCGTGCGTCCGCTCCAACCGCCATTGCTCGTCTGCGCGCCGCCGGCGCGCGTCTGCGCGACCACATGCACCGACGCTGCGAGTGCGAGCGCGGCTGCGGCAATCGTCAAGGCGACCGCGATTCTCATGACCTGGCTCCTCTCTCTGATTCTAGGGCGCGCGCGGCGGCCAGCCGTGAGTGCCGAACGCCCACGAAGTGATCGCCCTGTGAAGCGATCGGCAGCGCGAGGCGCCCGGCGCGCGCTGCGCAGACACGCCCACTCCGGCGCGTGCTACGGCCAGGGCGGCGATGACGATGCCGGCGATCCGCGACGTCAACTGAAGCATGTCGTCAGCGGCCTCGCGCCGCCTCGAACGACAGCGTCCTGCTGAAGAATGGCATCACGTACTCCTGGAATCGCACCGCGACGTGACTCGTGTGCGTTCCCGGGTAGATCTCGAACGCGTGCGTGATGCCATAGGCGGTGAGCGCATCGTGCAGCTTGCCGGTATCGACCTTCAGCGTGTCCATGTCGCCGACGTCGATCGCGATGGCGCGATATTCGCGAAGCTGCCGGATGTACTGATCGACGAACGCGAGCGGGGCGTTCGCCGCCCACCGGGCCAGCACCGCCTGCTCGTTGCCGGACGTGGGCAGATCGAGATAGAGCGGCGGCTTGTTCGGGTTGGGTGACCACGCGGCCGCCGCCGCCAGCTGCGCGCGTACGCCGAAGGGCAGCGTCGCGGAATCGGCGGGCGTCCTGACGGCCGCGAGCGCCTCCTCATTGGCAGGATTGGCCGGGCCCGGCGCGCGCGGGGAGAGGCAGCACGGACTCATGATGTAGAGGCTGCCGAACACGTCGGAATGCTTCATGCCGATGCGGCTGGCGCCGTAGCCGCCCATCGAGTGGCCAACCAGGCCGCGGCTGTCGCGAGCCGGAATCGTCCGATAGTGCGCGTCGACGTACGACACGACGTCGCGCGCGATGAAGGTTTCGAAATCCCCTGTGGTGACAGAGCTCGAGTACATCGAGCCGTTGTGCACGGTCTTCGAGTCGGGCAGCACCACGATCATCTCGCGGGCGCCGCGGGCGAACGCGCCTTCGAGCGTCTGGGGCACATGGATTTCCTGCGTCCACTGCTCGGCGCCAATCGAGTAACCGTGGAGCGCGTAGACGACCGGATAACGGCGGCTCCGATCGCGGGCGTAACCCGGCGGCAGGAACACCATTGCGGGGCGATCGATCGCGTCGCCCTCGAGATTGCCCTCGAGCGCCTTGCCGTGAATCGTGATGCGCTCGATCGTGGCGGGCCGGGCACCGGGCACTGGGTCCGGGACGGTCGTCTTGACTTGAGCGGACGCGGATGCGATCGCGGCACAGGCAAGCGCGAGCGCCGACACCGTGGTCCGAGAGCGTGGCGTGTTCACCCTCGTGTCACCAGTGCGTCAACGATCCGTCGGGCCGCCGGTGTGTCGGCGCAGGAGTTCCTTCGGTCATCGCCTCGATGAACGTGAGCTGCCTTTCGTCGACGCTCACGCCCAGTCCCGGCCGATCGTTGGGCCACACTTTTCCGTTCCTGCATTCGAGGAACTCGGGCATGTAGGGCACCGACCGATCGCCGAGGTTGTATTCCATGAGCACCTGCCCGGGGAACGCCATCATCGTGTGCATGTGACCGGCGGTCGCGATCGGCCCGGTGAAGTGCGGCACGATGCCGACCTTGTGGGTGTCGCACACCGCCATGATCTTGAGCATCTCGCTGATGCCGCCGACGTTGGGCAGCGACACGCGGGCGAAGTCGATGTCGCGTTGCTCGACCAGTGGACTGAAGTCGGCCCTGGTTCCCCACTCCTCGCCCGGCGCCAGCGGCACGGTCGTCAAAAGGCGCAGCTTCGGAATCTGCGTGCGGAACTGTTCTTCGCGGAGCGGATCCTCGACGCAGAACGGCCTCAGAGGCTCCATGAGTTTGCAGAGCTCGACCGCCTCGTGAAAATCGAACTTCTGGTGGACATCGATCATCCAGTTGCCGTCCGGCCCGACGCCGTCGCGAATCTGCTCGAGCGCTTTGATGATCTGCGGGATGCGCGCCCTCGAATCGAAGACGCCGCCGCGCAGGGTGAGCTCCGGGGCCGTCCCACCGCCCGTTCCGCGACCGGCGCTCGGAAGAATGCCGCCGTCGACGCGATACACGCGATAACCGGCCGCCATCGTCGCGGCCGCGCGCTCCTTGAGCCCCATCGCCGCGGCTTCGGCCGGCGGCACGACGCCCTGCGGCAGCCCCAGCGTCGCGTAGAGCTCGACGTGCTCCCGCGCCTTGCCGCCGAACAGCTGATAGAGCGGCGCGTTGAGGGCCTTCCCCTTGATGTCCCAGAGCGCCAGGTCGATCGCTCCGATCGCGTGCAGGCGCTCCTTGCCCGGCGAATAGAACCCGTCCATGAACGCGGCCTGCCAGATCATCTCGGTGTCGAAAGCGTTCTTGCCGATGACGCTGCGGGCGACGTTGCGGACGGTGTCGGGCGATCCCCCCTGCCCGACACCGGTGATGCCGGCATCGGTATCCACCAGGACGACCATGTTGCTCTGCGGGAACGCCTGCGCGTTGTTGCGATCGTAGTTCGGTGGATAGAACACCCTGATCCGGGTGACCTTCGTCGGCGGCAGGCGCGTCGCCCGCCCCTGCGAGCCCGCCGTCGGCGCCTGCGACGGCGCGCGGTTCCTCGAACCGGCGACGGCGGCGCCCAGGATGCCGGTCAAAGATTTCCCGAAGCCTCTGCGATCGACAGTCATACTTCCTCTCGCGGCTTCAGTAGCGCGAAGCCGCATTCTCGCTCACTCGTACACGTCCACGACACACCATGGAACATTTGTCCATTTTTTGCGTCTGGCGGCGTGAGTCTGGCACGATGATCGACACATGTGGCGAACCGTGACAGTGGCGGTCGTTGCGGTCGTCCTGACCGCGGCCACCGCTGCGCAGTCGAAGTTTACGCTCAAGGTACACACTGGCAAGGGGCAGGTCGGCTACGACGTCAACTCGACGATGATCATCGGCGAGCGCGACATCCTGCTGATCGATCCCCAGTTCTCGCTGAGCGAGGCGCACAAGCTTGTCGCCGAGATCCTCGAGACCCGGAAGCACCTCGCGACCATCTACTCCACTCACCCGCATCCGGACCATCTGTTCGGACTGGCGGTGCTCAAGCAGGCGTTCCCGGACGCGAAGATCGTGGCGTTGCCGGCGACCGTCAACGCGGCCAGGACGGGATGGCCAGCGCGCCAGAAATTCTGGGTCGCCACCTACGGCAACAATATTCCGGGCCCCGAACCCGTGCTGCCAGAAGAGCTGGCGACGCCGGTGCTCACTCTCGAAGGCGAAGAGTTCCCGATAACCGGTGGGGTCCAAGGCGCGGACGGCCCCGGTAACAGTTTTGTCTGGGTGCCGTCGCTCAAGACGGTGGTCACGGGCGACATCGTCTTCGACCACGTCTACTTCGGCGTGCCGCGCCCCGAACCGCGCGCCACCTGGCAGAAGACCATCGATCAGATCGCGGCGCTCAACCCGGCTGTGGTCGTGCCGGGGCACGAGGGCCCTGGCGCGACGCGCGACATGCGCTCGGTCGAGTGGATGAAGAATTACATGGCCGACTGGGACGCGAACGTGCCCAAGTCGAAGGACGCGGCGGAGATGCGCGCGAACGTGCTGAAGCAGTACCCCGGTCTCGGAATGGAGTTCACGCTGAACGACCGCATCGCCACCTACTTCCCGGCGCCACCCGCCGGCAAGTAGCCAGTGTCAGCTCCGATCGCTCACGGCACCCGGAAGCTGCCGATCGGCGGTGGCACGACGGCGTGCTCGGCCGGCCGCGTGAGTTGCGGAATCCAGCCGTACGGCACTTCGGGATGATATGCGGGTGATGCTGTCCCACGATCTGGCGGATGGCGCGCAGTTCCTTTGATTCCAGGCCAGCGACGCGGCCTTGATCGCCGACCGGGCGCCGGGGAGAAGCCGAATTCCTCGACGTGGTCGCTCGCGACCCATTCCCACGCGATCTGGCCCGCCGGCGAGACCTCGATGAGAGGCGATCGTCCTCGAGTGGGGCGTCGGCAATCGCCGGCTTGTCGTGGTTGACGTGCGTCAGGACGAGCGTGTTGCCGCCACCCTGAATCGACGGATTCGCCTCGGGCGAGTAGTAACCGGCCGGGTAGTCTTCGCGCTGCCAGTCGTGGTGTTGCCGGGCCGACCAGATCGTCTTCCCGTCGCGGGTCTGGATCTGCAGGTTGCGATCGAACCTCGAGAGGATCTTTCCGTCGAAGTCACGCTGGACGAGCTCCAGCGACTCCTGTCGCGGCGGGTTGCTGCCGTTCGCCGCCATCACGAAGCCGCCAGGGAACACGCGAGCGGGCCCGCCGGCGGAGTTGACGAAGCCGTCCCACTGCTTGACGACGTTCCCGTTCATGTCGATCACGATCACCGCCGGCGTATTGAGCGGCGACAACACTGTATAGCCGCTCCACGCGCGGGCGGGATCGTAGATGGTCGTGCCGGTCGGGTACACGGTCTGTGCTGCCAACGACGCGGCACAGACCAGGAGCAGAATCGACAGACGGGCCGCCTGAAGGCGGCCCCCACTCTTGTGAGTCACCTCAGAAGTCAAACTGCGCGTTGAACCTCGTCGCCCGCGGCGCGAGCACCGCCGTCGGCTGCAGCCAGCGCGCACCGTTCGTGGCCACGTCGAACACCGTCTCGTACGCCGTCGGCGTGTTCGCGTTGAACAGATTGTAAAGATCGACGCCTACGTTCAAACGCTTGTTGCCGAACCGCAGCACTTTGGCCATCCGCAGGTCCGTGTTGTTGATCCGCTCGCCGTAAACGGCGCCCGGCGCCAGCAGATCCACCGCCTGCTGCGCCAGGCCGGGCCGCAGCGCCACACCGGTCGCCGCGAGGAACTGTGCCGGGTTCATCTGGTAGTTGGCTGTGCGCGAGGCCCCGTTGGTGCCGACGGTGAGGTTCCCCGGCTGGGCGTTCGGCTGCGACCGGAAGATTCCGCTGACGAGCACGTCCACCTTCGGCACCGTGTAGCTGACGATAGCGCGCGCCTGCGTGAGCCACGGCTCGGCGAACTCGCAGCTCGGCTTGCCGTCGACAACGCCGGACGCGATCGCGATTCCCGCCGACGGCGACATCGGGCGTCCAAAGCGTCCCATCACGACGTCACAGGTATCGTTCACGCCGCGGCCCGTGCTGGTGCCCGCCTGCACGAAGATCGATCCGCGCGGCCGCGCGCTCACCGACACGTCCATGCCGTGCCAATAGTGCGTCTCGTCGCCGAAGTCCTCAGACGTGGTGTAGTACGGATCGCTCGCGCCGAGCGTCGGATTGCGGTTGTTCCGCACCAGGAAGCTCACCGGATAGCCGCCGCCGCCAGGGAGGCGCGGGTTCTGCGGCGCAGTGATCGTCACCTCGTCGAAGTCGGCCGGCGTCAGCGCCGCGTTGTGCGTGACGAAGAAGTTGTTCCACCAGCGCCGGTTGTAGCTGACATCGAGCGTCGTCCGCGGCAGGATCTCGTGTTGGATGCCGACACCGAACTGCCAGTCGGTGTTCCGCGTGCCCCACCCTTCGAGCACCTCCGGGTTTACACGCGTCGTGGCCACCGAGGCGCCCCAGTTCACGTTCGACCACGGACCGCATTCGAAGTTGGCCAGGGGATTCAGGAAGTCGCACTGCGCGACCCGGTCGCCGTTCGGGTCGGTCCAGGAGCGCGTGATGCTCTGAACGAGCGTGGTCGCGGGGTTCTTGATCGTGTACGCCTCGCCGGAGAACACGCCCTGCAGGTACCGGCCGAAGTTCATCCTCACGGCGGTCTTGCCGTTGCCGAACAGGTCGTACACCGCGCCGCCGCGCGGCGTGAGATCGCGGTAGCCCTTCACGCCGTCGGTGCGCGGAAAGAGGTTGGCGGGGCCGAACTGGTGCGCCTCGAGCACGCCGTTCTCGTCGCCGGGACTCCAACTGGAGGCGAGCTCGAAGCGCAGCGCGCCCTGCAGGGTGAGACGCCCCTGCGTCCACGAGTCCTGCACGTAGAACGCGCCGTAACGCAGGCGGTCGCTGACGCGGGTCGGACCGACACGCGTGGCCAACTGAATCGGCGCCGTGTTGTTGAACGTGTAACTGACCTGCTGCGCGACCTGCGTAGTGGTCTTCGCCACCATGAAGCCGCCCTGATGACCGAACTTCAGGTTGTTGCTGCCCGACACGTACGACGCAGACGCGCGCCAGGTGGCGTGCTTCTGATTCTGCGACGGCTGCGCGAGCCAGCCGCGATACTGATAATTGGCAAACGGTACGCCCGCGTTGGTGGACTGCTCGGTCACGGGGATTAGATCGGTGATCGCGTCTTCCGGCATGACGTCGCCCCAGCGGACGCGGAACTCCGAGTAGCCGCTCTCGAACAGCAGGCGGTTCGAGACGGGCGAGGTCCACGTGGCCTGGAGGATGCTGAGCGGCGCGTTCCAGATCGTGCCAGCCTCGGGCGACGTGGTGGCGACACCCGGACCGATGCCGGGCCCCGAGGCGGTCCAGTCGTCGCCGGGGCTGCGGCACTCGCCGCTGTCCTTCTTGAACGACGAGCCGCTGCAGTTCAGGGTGTAGTCGTAGTAGAAGCCTATCTTGTTCTTCTGACTCACCTGACTGGTCAGCCGGATGCTGTTCACCAGCCGGCTCGTGTCGTTGCGCACGCGCACGCCTTCGTCCTTGGCCCACGTCCAGGCGCTGGCGTTACCCGCGTTCCTGTTGCCGTACTGGTTCTGCGTTTCGGCGTAGTTCCCGGTTGTGCGCGTGTTCGCGAAGAACCACAGCCGGTTCCGCTTGATCGGACCGCCCAGCGAGAAGTTGGCGTCCCAGTTCTTCAGCAGCGCCGGCGCGTCGGCGAACCCGAGCGCCGTGAGCTGGTCGTCGATGTTGGACGCCTGTCCGAACTGGCCCGCCCAGCTCCCGAAGGCATTCCCGCTGAAACTGTTGCCGCCCGTCTTCGGGATGATGTTGAAGGACGGCGCGCCCCGATCCGCCTCGCCCAGGCCGCCGGAGATCGACACCTGGACCTCGATCGAGTTGTTCATGTCGTAGGCGTAGTTCGACACGCCGCCGCCGTTGAACGGCGACCCGACGTTGAGGCCGTCGATCTGGATGACGCCCTCATTGGCGCGCCCGCCGCGCGCGGTGAAGAAGTTGGTGTTGGTGGCGAGGCCGCTGTTGAAGCCGGTGGCCTGGATGGCGGGAATGGCCGCCAGGTAGTTGCCGTAACCTCGCGACGCCGGCAGCGCGCGCACCACCTCGCCGCTCAGCACGGTCTGCTGCCGCGCGGACTGTACGTCGACGATTGGCGTTTCGCCCGTGACCGTAATGCTCTCGGCCACTGCGCCCACACGCAACTCGGCATTGATGCTGGTGACGCCTCCGCCGGTGATCTCCACGGCCTGGCGCACGACGGTTGCAAAGCCCTGAAGCGAGAAGGTGATCGAATAGGTTCCCGGAGGCAGGTTCGTAATCTGATACTGACCGCTGCCGTCGGTGACGGCCGAGCGGGTCTTTTCGATGAGTGCGGGGCTTGCGGCTTCGACGGTGACGCCGGGCAGGACGGCGGCCGACGTGTCGCGCACCGCACCTGCGAGGGTCTGCGCCGACGCCAGGCTGGACGCGAGAAGACACAGAACGACCGCCAGGAAAAGCGACTTCATCAGCGTTGTCATAGCGCGCGCTGTTATCGGGCACGCCGCCGCAGCCGGCAATACCGCATTTGCGGTAGTGCGTCGACGGTGCGCCGCCGCTACGGTACGCGCTCGATGTCATACCGACACGTAGTCGCAGTGTCCGCCGTTCTCGCGGGCTGTCTCGTGACCGCCGGGGCGCAGGCGCCGGTCCGGAGTGGCGGCCGGCCCAACGTCGTCCTCATCGTCACCGACGACGTCGGGTATGGGGACTTCGGCAGTTACGGCGCGCCGGACGTCCGGACGCCGAACGTCGACAGCCTGGCGCGCGATGGCATCAGGCTGACGGACTTCTACGCCAATGGATCGACCTGCTCGCCGACGCGGGCGGGGCTCATCTCCGGCCGATACCAGCAGCGTTACACGATCGAGACCCCGCTGCCGGGCCCGGGCCCCCGTGGCGAACGCGGTCTCACGGCGACCGGACGCTCGCTGCCGCAGCTGCTGAAGAACAACGGCTATGCCACCGCGCTCATCGGCAAATGGCATCTGGGCTACGCGCCGGCGCAGAGCCCGAACGCGCACGGATTCGACTACTTCTTCGGGTTCAAGAGCGGGTACATCGACTACTACATGCACACGGGCGGCAACGGTGAGCCGGACCTCTACGAGAACGACAGTCCGGTGATGCGCGACGGCTACATGACCGACCTCATCACCGCGGGCGCCGTCTCGTTTGTCGAGCGCAATGCTGCCCTGCCGTTCTTCCTCGATGTCGCGTACAACGCCGCGCACTGGCCGTACCAGCCCCCGGATCTGCCGTCACGGGCGCCCGGCAATGCCCGCCACATGCAGCCGCACGACGACGGGACGAGCGTGCGCTCTCAGTACGTGGCCATGCTCGAACGAGCCGATCGAGGCGTCGGCGAGATTCTGCGCACGCTCGAGCGCCTCGGCCTGGCGCAGAACACGCTCGTCATCTTCACGAACGACAATGGCGGCGAGTGGCTCGCCCGCAACGAACCGCTGTTCCATCGCAAGCAGACGCTCTGGGAAGGGGGCATCCGGGTGCCGGCGCTCGTTCGCTGGCCTGGACGAATCCCTGCCGGACGCGTTTCGGACCAGGTCGGCATGACGATGGATTTCACGGCGTCCATTCTGGCCGCCACCGGCACGGCCGTGCCCGACAGCGTGCGCCTCGAGGGTGTGAATCTGTTGCCGATTCTCGAGGGCATGGCCCCCGAGGTCGAGCGGACACTCTTCTGGCGCAACGTCACGCCCCACGCACAGCGGGCGGTCCGACGCGGCGACTGGAAGTTGCTCGTCGACGGCGGCCCCAACGGGCCCGAACTGCTCTTCAACCTGCGGCAGGACGTCGGCGAACGGCACGACATGGCAAGCCAGCGGCAGGACATTGCGAGGGCCCTGCGGCCACTCCTGTCGGCGTGGGAAGCCGACGTCGACGCAGAAGCCAAGTCGACAGAGGCGCGACTGGCCTCTCCGGCCGATCGGCGCTAGACTGCGCGCCGCGGAGCGGCGGAATGCGAACCAGAGCTGCGGCCTCCTTCCTCATCGCAGTGGCGATCGTCGTTGCGGGTCCACGTGCGTCGGACGCCGGCGATTCCGGCGCGCTCTTGAGCGGGTACACGATGACATCGTGGACGCTCACGGACGGGGTCCCCCTCGGCCCGGTCTATGCCATGGCGCAGGACGCCGAGGGATTCCTGTGGCTCGGGACCACGAGCGGCGTCGTCCGGTTCGACGGCACCCGCTTCAGCAGCTGGGACACCATATTTCCAGTCCCGCTGCCGCGTGGCGACGTGCAGGCGCTGGCGTGGTCGCGCCGCGCCGCGCTCTGGGTCGGATTCGGCCGGCTCGGAGGCGGCACGACGGTCGGCGAGCTGCGCAACGGCGTCCTCACGCGCGTCTCTGCCGGCACGGCGCCGCGGGGGACTACCACAGCGGTCCTGGAGGACGGAGCCGGGCGCATCTGGGCGGTCAGCGACAGCGCGCTCTATCGTCTTCGCGACGGTCGATGGGAGGTCATCAAGGATGGCGCGCTCGGCCGCCCCGAAGTCATCAGCGTCCGGGAGGACCGCCACGGTGCGATCTGGATCGGCACGCGCCAGGGCGTGTTTCGGACGCGCGACGGCGATCGCTTCGAGCTCGTCGACGATGGCGTGTCGCGCGAGACCAGCGAGGGGGCTGGCGGGGATCTCTGGACGACCGATCCCGTGCACGGGGCACGGCGCCAGAGCGCGCGCACGCCGTTGACCGGCATCGACGGCCGGGGCATGCGCTTGTTGCACGACTCGCGCGGCAACCTCTGGGTGGCGACGACGGGTCAGGGACTCTGGCGCGTACGCGACACCGCGGACACCGGCACGTCGCTCATCGAGCGCGCCACCACCCAGACTGGACTCTCGAGCAACGCCGTGCAATCGCTGCTGGAGGATCGCGAGGGCAACGTCTGGGTCGGCACGATGCTCGGCCTGCACAGCCTGACGCCCCAGGAACTCACGCCGCTCGCGTCGGGCGCGATGGTACGAGCCATCCTTCCGGACGCGGATGGATCGGTCTGGATCGGAACCGCAACCGGCCTCGTGCGGTATCGACGGGATCGCGGGACATGGCGCGGGAGCGCGGTGAGCGCGAAGTGGGACATCCGATCACTCTTCCGCGACGATCGCGGTCATACGTGGGCCGAGACCGACCACGGGTTGCGCGCCTTGACCCGCGGCCGGCTCATCGAGACCCCCGTCTCGTTGCGCCTGACAGCGGCGCCAGTCGAGACGGGCGAGACCGTCGACGCGCTGTTCCGCGACGCGCACGGCACGATCTGGGCCGGCGGCACAGCAGGATTGTCTCGGCTGCAGGCGGGACGGGTCGCTCGACTGGGCGAGCGCGAAGGACTCCCCGCGCAACGGGTCCTGGCCATGACACAGAGCGACGATGGCTTCTTGTGGCTCGCGGTCGATCGCGGCACGCAGCACGTGGGCCGACGCGCGGCGATCGTCCGCCTCCACCCGGCAGACTTCGAACGCGCCGCCGCCGGCCGCACGCCCCTGGCCGGCTACACGCTCTACGATGCCGTGAACGGCCTGGCCGGCGTTCCCGTCGCGCCCGTCAGCGCCGCCCGTTCGAGCGACGGCAGCTTGTGGTTCGCCTTCGGTGGCAGCGTGACCATCGTGGATCCCCACCAGCTGGCGAGCGGGCGCGGCCGCGGCACGGCGCTCGCCCGCATCGTCGGCGCGACCATTGACGATCGGACCGTGATGCCGGGTGGCGCTGGAGCGCTTCCGGCCGGCACCCGGAAGGTGCAGTTCGACTACACCGCCCTCCGGCTCACCGCACCGATGGAGATCCGGTTTCGTTATCGTCTCGACGGATTCGACCGCGAGTGGGTCGAGGCGGGACCACGGCGGCAGGCCTATTACACGAATCTCGAACCCGGGAGCTACGTGTTTCGCGTGCAGGCAAACGGTGACGATGCGACGTGGACGGTGCCGGAAGCGCAATGGCCGTTCACAGTGCAGCCTGCGTTCTGGCAGACCAGCTGGTTCTATGCCCTGTGCGGCGCCGCGCTGCTGCTCGCGGCCTGGGGAACGGCGCACACGCGCGTCTGGTTCCTGAATCGGCAGTTCGCGGCGACCCTGGCGGAACGCACGCGCCTGAGCCGCGAGATTCACGACACGATGCTCCAGAGTCTCGTCGGCATCGCCCTCCAGGTGCAGGCGATCGCCCGGCGGTGCACACCGGAGGCGGCCGGGCAGCAGTCGCAGCTCATCGCGTTGCGGCGACAGGTCGAGGAGTACATTCGCGAGGCTCGCCAGGCGATTCAGGACCTGCGATCGCCGATGCTCGAAGCGTCCGGACTGGCGGGCGCCTTGGCCGAGCTCGGCCGACGAACGGTCACGCCTCCCACGCGCTTCGAGCTCTCGGCCGACTCGATTGCCTGTGCCCCGGCGGTGATTGAGGCGGAGTTGCTGCGCATCGCGCAGGAAGCCATCGCCAACGCCGCCCACCACGCCGGCGCCACACGGATCCTCGTCGAATTGCACCATGAGGCGGGTGCGCTTCGTCTCCGCGTCGCGGACGATGGCCGCGGGTTCGACGCCGACGCCATGCTGTCGCCCGGCACCGGTCACTACGGCCTGACCGGCATGCGGGAACGCGCCGCCCGTATCGGCGGCCAGCTGGCGATCACGAGCTCGGCGAGCGGGACGCTGGTGGAGGCGACCGTTTCGGGCGACGCTCGGACACGAGCGTGAGCACGGGCGCCGATCTCGCCGCCGCCCGTCGCATCACCGTCCTGTGCGTCGACGACCATCGGATCGTGCGCGAAGGCCTTCGCATGGTCATCAACAGCGAGCCCGACATGATCGTCATCGACGCCGCCGCGACGGGGGCCGAGGCCGTCGCGCAATACCAGCGGCACTCACCCGATGTCACGCTGATGGATCTCCAACTGCCGGACATGGGCGGCGTGGACGCGATCCGCGCGATCCGCGACCTCGACCCCAACGCCCGCATCATCGTCCTGACGATGTACAAGGGTGACGAGGACATCCACCGCGCCCTCGACGCCGGCGCCAGCACGTATCTCCTCAAGGACACGCTGGCGGACGATTTACCCCGCATCGTGCGCGAGGTGCACGCCGGCCGCCGGAGCCTGCCGCCGGACGTCCAAGCCAAGCTTCAAGAGCGGGCGTCGTCGCCGACGCTCACGCCGCGCGAAGTCGAGGTGATGAAGCTGGTGGCCGCGGGGCGTCGCGACAAGGAGATCGCCGTGGCGCTTTCGATCAGCAATCAGACCGCCCGGGTTCACATCAAGAACATCTACGCCAAGCTGGATGTCGGCGACCGCACCGAGGCGATGAACGTGGCGATCCGCCGCGGCATCATTCACATCGATTGAGCCCCGTCAATCGTCAGCTCGTCCACTGGGAACGCGGCAATCGCCTGGCGGGTGGCATGCCACACGCGGGTGTTCGTCAGCGTGCCGTTCCAGCCGATGGCCACGCCAGTCTGGACGGCGCCGTAAGCTTTGTTGCCGCTGAACTCCGGTAGTGCGGCGGCGGTCGTGTCGAGGGTGCGATAGCCGCCCTCCTCGCTCGTGTCCGCACCCGGCTCGCGGGGCGCCCGGACGGTTCCCAGCGCACCCGCCGCGCAAAGCGTTCGTTCTCGAGGCAGAACTCGTCGATGATCTCCGTGTCGGCGATGATCTGCTGCCGCAGCGTGACGGTCCACGGCCGCGTGTAGGCTTTCGGATCGTCGACCGTCACTTCGATGTTCAGATGGCCGAAGTCCGGACGCGTCATTCGCTCCCGCACCTTCGCCGCACTCGTCAGCGGGCTGCCGCGGACGTCGAGCCAGAGGTCGTCGCGGAACCCCACGGAGTCGACGACCAGGGCGTCGCCTTCCCAGCGCCCTACCGAGTAGCCGTTCCACGCCGGGTTCGGGTCCACGGGCAGCGCCCGCCCGTCGAGGAAGATCTGGCGGTAGTCGGTGTTGTACTCCTCGAGGGCGATGAGGAGACGCGGGGTCTGGACGAACTTGACGATATGCGGCAAACCGTAGGCGCGCAGGAAGGTGTCCGGCAGGCACTGCGCGTGCGGGTCGTCTCTGGCACTCGTGGCGAGGTTTCGCTTGATCGCATCCGCGGCCCAGGGCTGGTACGGCAGCCCGCCCTGGATGCTCGCGCCCATGTTGCCGCCTTCGCGCGACATCGGCAGTTCGATGCCGCAGGCGACGACGCCTTGCCCGCACGGCAGACTGTTCGAGGCGGCGGTGATCCACTGCCCCGACAAATCGGGCTTGCCGTCGGAAGTTCGCGGCGCGGGCGCGGCAAGATCCGGGGCACCGGACGCGGTGCGCGGGATGCCGGCGGTCGGCAGCTTGAGCCACTGGGCCCGCAGCGGCCCCATGGTGCCGAGCGTGAGCACGAGGACGCCGAGCACCAGGCGTTTCATGGCGCCGACGCGCGCCGCGTCACTGCCGGCGACGCGATGTCGCACGGACGCGGGCTCCACTTCGACAGGTCAGACTCCTTCTTGAACTGGGAGCTGAGCACGAACTCCTGCGTCAGGTACTCAGGGTCGTTCACCACGGTCGTCACGATCAGCCACGTGCCGTCGTCCGGCAGCGTGAAGCTGTCGAAGAACTCCTTGACCACCGTTCGTTCACTGTAGGGAACGCCGTTGGGACGCAGATAGCCGGCGCGCAGGTTCGTAGTCACGACCTCGAGCGAGCCGCCGGCGGCCCGGCCGCCGCGGCCGAAGATACCGCGATTCTGCGGCTGCCGGAACCACTTCGCCTGCGATTGCCCCTGCAGCGACCGCGCCGCGGCCGGCGCCGGCGTGAAGTGCAGCCGTCTCGCCTGCATACCGGCGTCGAACTCGAGCAGCATCGTAATGTCGTCCTCCCACCGGATCCGCAGCCGTCCTGGCTGGCGGATGAGCGACGGAGGCCCGAACGCCTTGCACAAATCCCCTCGGGTGCGGTCCGCGGCCAGATCCCACGCGTCGGCCACCTTGCGTCCGGCCGGGTTGAGCGGAACGCTCGACGTATCGCCTTTGGGTGGCGTCACCATCCGCCATCGCCAGTCTTCGGTGACGACCGACACCCATTGACCGGTGAGATCGAGAAGGGCCGACTGACGCGCGGTCGTCGGAGGGGGCGGCGCCTGCTGACCGGACGCGGGCGTGGCGACGGCGGCGCCAAGCACCCCGGCAAGCGCCGCCGCCATCCCGAACATCGTTCCCGTGGACAGCCGCGTCATCGCCCTTCCCCCCCGACGCTGTGAAACACCGCTTCGACGAACTGGTCGGCGGTCCACCCGCGCGTGGCGTAGAGCCCGTCGTAGTCAGCAGTAGGACGGGCGCGCCTGACCTGTTCGAGGGTCTGCCCCTTTTTCACCATCGCGCGCACCCGGTCGCGCACGATGGTGACCATGTCGCGATAGTTGGCGACGTCGGTTTCGTCGCTGAGCCGTCCGTGCCCCGGCACGATGACCGTGCCCCCTTCCTGGTTCTCTCCCGGGATGGCGATCTCGATCACGCGGTTCAGCGCTTCGATGATCCCATCGATGCTGCCACCCGACGCCGGGTCGAACCGCGGGTACGCCTCGGCGTCGAACACGGCCCCTGTACTGACGACGTCGGAGCGGCGGAAGAAGACGATGGTGTCGCCATCGGTGTGGGCGGCCGGCACGTGGAAGAACTGCACCGCCTCGCCGTTCGAGAACAGCGCCCAGTCCGGCGTGAGATAGGTATCGGTCGGCCACGAGCCGGACGCCGCGCCGCCCGCGGTCATGCGATTGAGCACGTTCAGGTGGGCGATGATCGACGCGCGCGTATCGCCCCCGCGCGGATCGATCGAATCGATCACGCGAACATAGCGGCCGGCCTTGGACAGGTTGGCGGCCCCCCCGGCGAGTGGCGCCTCGCCGCTCGTCAGGACGATGTGGCGGATCGGCCGCGGGCTGAGGACGCGAACGGCGGCGAGCACCTGCTCGCTGCTGGTTGCCGGCAGGGTGTCGACGACCAGAGGCCCTTCGGGACCGATCTGGACGGTCGAATTGCCGACGCTGCTGATGAGCGCGTAGACGCTGCCCTGTACCGGCAGGGTCTCGAGCCCCGCCTGCGCGCGCAGCAGCATCGACGTCGAGGTCGCGAGCACGGCAATCGTCGTCAGGTATGCGGGTCTCATGGCGTGCGAAGACGGGTGGCGAATTCGGGATACATCGTCTCGCGGCCGCCACGCGACGCCTCGTACGGCAGCCCGTGCCGCGTGGCGAATTCGCGCAGGTATTCGTTGGTGCCCGGCAGGTGGTTCGGCACCTCGCCGCGCGGGCGCTCGATTTCCAGCGTGGGTATGCAGGAAAACGGGCTCAACTGAAATCCGGGATCGGCCACCCAGTTGGACGTCCGCACGAAGGCCTCGCTCAGATACACCGGATCCTTGACGACGGTCACGAGCGTCAGATACTCGCCGTGGCGGATGAAGTACTCGATGACGGTGCCCCGGTCGCTACGCGGCACCCCGTTGCGGCGCAACCACCCCTCCTTGAGGTGAGTGGTGGTGACCTTCAGCATGTCGCCCTCCCACGCACCCGTCGAGAATCCCTGCCAGGTGTGCTGCGCGTTTGGAGACGGCCGCGCCCGTCCGTCCATGTAGATCGAGCGGTGCGGCAGCATCCACATCAGGGTGGTGTCCCACGAGATGACATCCTGCGAGATCGGATCGATGGTGCTCGAGATACGCATGCTCGCCGGCCCGCGAGGCGCGTAGTCGGCGGGATGCGGCTCGCACTGCCGTTCCGGCATCGTCCACTTGGCCGCGTCCCACGAGTCGGCGCGTAAACGCGCGGCGTCGTTGATGGGCAACCCGGTGTAGTCGCCAATCTCGGGGCCGGCGCCGCGCTCGGGCAGATCCTCATGGAAGCGCTGCCCCCAGGGGCCTGCCAGATCGATCTGGGCGGTGACCGCCGCCGACGCGACGATCAGGGACACGAGAACCACTGCGGCGTGGATGCGGGGCATGCCGTCGCTACTTCGCCAGCGGGTTGGGGCGCAGCTGGAACTTGACGACCGCGCTCTTCGTCCCCAGCCCGCCTTCGACATGCCACACCGCGTTGGGTCCGTAGTCCGCGTAGACGCCGCGCCCCTTCCACCCCGCCTTGGGATCGTCGATGCGGCCGTCCATGCCACGCGAGAAGAACCCGAGCGGATACGGCACGCGCAGCACCAGCCAGCTCCCATCGGGCCGCAGGACGAGCAGCGAATCCGACGTCGTCCCGTTCGCCAGCGGCACGTCGGCGCCGAGGCCGAGCGTGTCGTAACGATCCACGAAGTTGTAGTACTGGAAGTCGGCGGCGATGTCGCCGCGCACGTTCTTGAAGCGCGGCCCGGGCACCGGATGGAGCGTCCACCCTTCGCGGCAGTGCTGCCCGTCGACGGCCGCGGGCCCGGAGAGCACCTTGCACTTGCGGCGATCGAAGCTCGCGAGGTGGCCGCTGCCCGCGAGCGCCGTCCAGATGACGCCGTTCGAGTCCACGTCGATGCCGCGCGGCGAGTACGATGCGATCCCCGACGCCGGGTCGAAGGGCGGCTCGTAGGCCTCGCCGACGCAGGTCTTGGGATCGAGACGTACGATCCGGCCCGGCATCGGACCGATCACCGCGCCCCACACGCTGCCGTCCGTCGGATGGGGAATCACGCTGTAGATTCCGGCGGTCTGAATCTCGCGATCCACTTTCGGATCGACGCGGCCATCCTGATTGACGTCGATGTAGGGTTTGCACCATCCCTGCGCCGCACCGACATTACCGGTCTCGTCGAGCACGCGCGTACGGACCCAGCCGATCGCACCGCTGAAAGGACCGTTGCCGTAAAGCGTTTCGTCAGCGTCGTTCGCGAACTGGACGTGGTGGACGTCGAAACAGATGTCCACCTGCGTGAACTGCTGCGTTCTCGGATCAAAGTACTGAATCTGCCGGAAGCTTTGCGGCTGTGGCGCGAGCGCCGCGGAGGGATGCGAGGCGCAAAACGCGGGCTGGTTCTCGGAGAGACGAAACCGGGACGACATCCAGATCCGGCCCTTGCTGTCCATCGCGGCGTGATTGGTAATCGCCGGGTCGTACCAATACAGCTGCTCACCCCAGTACGGCGACGGCACCGGCATCGACTGCGCCTTGCCCGGCGGCACTTTCGGGTCGAGCACCGGAATGCGGCGCTCCGTTGCCGTGTGCTCCAGCGGGTCGATCGTGAGGAAACCGTCGTTCCCCCAATCCACCCCGTAGATCGGTCCGTACGCATTGGCGGTCGGGTTGCGCTTGTCCGACGTCAGCTCATCGTGCGCAAACGTCGCCGGGCCGCCCCAGTCCCACATCGTGAGGACCAGATTGCGTTCGAGCCCTTGCGGCCGCGGCGGCGCAGAAGGCACCTCCCCGGCACCGATGCGGTCCGTCCAGTCCGCGTACATCTGCAGGCCGCGCGCGCGCCCGAGCACGCTGACGGCCTGGCTCATGCCCGCCCCGTCCTGGCCTGCCTGCACGCGGCGGTCCCATGCGTCGACGCTCTTGGCGAACGTACCGAGCGCTGTGGGAATCTCACGCGTGGCCTGATTCCCCAACTGATGGCAGACGTTGCAGTTGACCTTGATCTGGCTGATCCAGTGATGTTGCGTGAGCATCTGCGGACCGATGCCGTTACCAGTCGGCCCCGTCCCTGGGAATTCGGATTCGGGCGGGATGTTGATCAGCGAGTACCAGTAATTCGCGGGATAGATGCGCGCCGCGCTTCTGGCGTCGGGCGCGACGGTCGCTCTGAGCGCGAGCTGCCGGCCAGGCGTCGCGCGGACCGTCGCCGAGTCGACGAGGCCGTACCCGCGCGTCCAGATCGAGAAGGTCGCTTTGACCGGCAGATCCGGCAGTAGATACCGCCCTTGGTCGTCGGTCACCACGATCTTCCGGAACTTGGTGGGCGTGTCGGTGGTCTCGGCAATCACCCAGACGCCGGCTTCCGGCCCGCGCGCGCTCGTAACGGTGCCGGCGATGTCGTCCGGGTCGATGGCGATCCTTCGGGCCGGGGCCTGCTGCTGAGCCGAGAGACCCAGCGCGGCGCTGCCGACCAGAACCACCGCCGCCACGCGTATCAATCGATGCGACGCCATCGCCCCCCCTAGCTCCCTTGCGGGCACAGTTGCCCACCCGTGGTTCTACGTGTAGACTCCGCCGAAAGTCCTGAAGAAAGCGCCGAAAATTCCGGAAGACACCATGCGAGTCGGTTTCAGGCTCGGCGCGTTCACCATCGACCTCCGCGCGCGCTCGCTGCTGCGCGACGGCAAGGCGATCGCACTGCCCGTCCGCGCTTTCGACGCGCTCGTCTTCCTCGTCACGCATCGCGACCGGCTCGTCGAGAAGGACGAGATCGTCGCCGCTGTCTGGCGGGACGTCGCGGTCACGGATGACAGCCTGATCCACGCGGTGTCGGTCCTGCGCCGGGCGCTCGGTGACGATCCGGCCCGGCCCACATTCATCGAGACCATTCCGCGTCACGGCTACCGGTTCATGGGGCCGGTCGAAGAGCTCGTCGAATCGGGTCGGTCGCAGGACAGCGCGCCGAAGGAGCGCGTCGCCCCCTCGCGGTGGCGGCGGCGTGCCTTGGCCGCCGGCGTTGCCGCCGCCGCGGCGAGTGCCACTGTCGGGCTGCTCCTGTACGTGACGCACGATTCGCCCTCGACGTCCGTTCGCCTGGCCCAGGCACCGCCCGCGGGAACATCGCTCGTGTCCGACGGCGTCGTGTCGCCGTCGGGGCGCCACCTGGCCTTCGTGGCGCGCGACTCACAGTCAGGGCGCAGCGCCCTCTGGGTAAGGGCGCTCGCCTCCACAGATCCCTATGCGCTGCCGGACACGATGGCGGCATCGAATCCGTTCTGGTCGCCCGACGGACGCACACTGGGCTTCTTCGCCAACGGCAAGTTGAAGGCGGTCGACATCGCGGGTGGTGATGCGCGCGTCATCGCCGACATCACCGGCACGCCGGCCGGTGGGAGCTGGGGCACTCGCGGCGTGATCCTGTTCGCCGACTCGATGCGCGGACTGTATGCGGTGTCCGATTCGGGTGGGCCCGTTCGGCACGTCACGCGCGTTGATCACGCCGCGAGCGATCCCTGGTATGCGTGGCCGCAGTTCCTCCCGGACAGCCGTCACTTCCTGTATCAGATTGTCGCCATCGACGGGTCTCGCGCGGGCGTGTTCGCCGGCAGCCTCGATTCTCCGGAGAGCGTTCGGCTGCTCGATGCGTCGGCGGCCACGTTCGCGCCGCCCGGATACCTGCTCTACGTGCAGCACGACATGCTGATGGCCGAGGCACTCGACCTCGAGCGGATGGCGCTCAGTGGACGGCCCGTGCTCCTCGCCCGCGGCTTGAAGACGCCATCGCTCGCGGAAGGCAACGTCGTCTCTGGTTCACGCGAGCTGCTCGCCTTTCGCGAAGGGGCCGGACGTCAGCAGTTGACCCAGGTCGATCGCGCCGGCACGGAACGGGGCGGCGTCATCGACACACCCGTCGCGCTGTCGAACGTCCGGCTCTCCCCCGACGGCAGCTCGCTGCTGGCTACGGGATCCGTGACGGACGCTCCGGGAGTGTGGCTCGTCGACCTCGCGCGGCGGCAACAGACACGCCTTTCCGCCGACGGTCTCGGTTCAGTCTGGTCGCCCGACGGTCGGCGCATCGCGTTCACCACGCGCGGCGGCCGGGATCTCTTCGTGCGCTCGGCCTGGGACGGGGCCGATGCGCGCATCGTCGCGACCGACACATTCGTCAAGATCATGAACGACTGGTCGCCGGACGGACGGCAGATGATCTACGCGCAGATCGACGCCGAGACGAAACTGGACCTCTGGTCGATTCCAGTCTCGGGCGGCACACCGACGCCGCTGCTCAAGACCGCGTTCAACGAAGCGCAGGCGCGGATCTCTCCGGACGGCCGCTGGATGGCCTACGTTACCGAGCAGTCAGGCACGGGCGAGGTGTGGGTACGGCGATACCCGCAGATGGACGAGGCACGACAGGTGTCGGTTGGAGGCGGCGGCCAGCCTCAATGGCGGTCCGATCAGTCCGAGCTCTTCTACTTGTCGCCCGGTCACGCGCTGATGGCGGTCGACGCTCCTGGCGCCGCGCGTCTCTCGTTCGGTTCGCCACGCCGGCTGTTTCACACGTCGATCGTGGGCGGCCTCTCCGACGCACGCGACTCGTACGCCGTGATGCCCGACGGGGCGACGTTCCTCGTCTACGGCGCGCGCGAGACCGCCGGCCCCGCACCGATCACCCTGATTCGGAACTGGGCGGCGGGGCTCACACCGTTTGCGGCGCCCCCGGCGCGCGAGCCGCGCCGCGTCGCAATCCACTGAAACACTCGCTCGGGTCGCCGTCAGACGTGCGGCCACTCACGAAGGGTCGCGAGCATTGCCCTCGGCTGGCGCTCGCTCACGGCGAGGGGGGTCGCTGGGCGCGCAGGCGCGGCAGAAGGGCAGCGTTCAGCTCCCGTGATCCCGCGGGAAATCCGTTCGCCTGAATCAGATAGGCGAGAATGTCGAGATACCTGGTGTCCTCGAGCGATGCGGGATCGTCGGCGGGCATCGTCACCTTCACGTAGTTGAACACGCCGGCGGCTCCTTTTCGTTCCAGCGACGCCACGAATGGAGCGCCGCGCAGGGGCGGAGCGCCCGTATCGGCTGCCAGCGTGCCGCTCAAATCGCCGAGATGACACGGCGCGCAGAAGGCCTGATAGTGCACCTTCCCTCGCGTGGCCTGCTCCACCGTATACGCACCGGCGTCGAGCGTCACGACGTCGTCCTGTCGGGCGTCTATCGCCGCGGCGGCAAGCCACCCGGCGCACACGGCCATGAGCGCAGCGTGGCCGCCGTCGAGAAGAATCGGCCCGAGCCTGGTTGAACGCACGGAAGGCAATCAGGCGGCGGGGCTTGGGTTTCTACGGCTCCGCGGGCGGTGCGGCGGCGCCGCGAGCGGCGGAACGCGGCACGACGATGCCGCGCTGCGCCATCAGATCGCGCAGGAGCGCCGCCGTGTCCTCGTGGGCCTCCCCGGGCGCGCCGTCGACGTTGGGCACCCCGCGCAGCGATTCGTCGAGCGCCGTGCGCCCCTGGCGCGTCTTTGCATCGAGCCGTGCGCCGCGCTCCACCAGGAACCGCACCACGCCGTTGGCGCCGATCGCGGCCGCCGCGTGCAGTGGCGTCTGGCCGGCCTCGTTCGCGGCGTTGACGTCGGCGCCCCGGTCGAGCAGCACCCTGGCCGCCACCAGCGCGTTCTTCTCCTCGGCCGGCGACACCTGCAGGTCGGCGCCGTACTTGCGGCCGAGACCGCCAACCAGGGCCATCAACGCCGTCGTTCCATTGCGAGTGGCGATGAGTGGATCGGCCCCCTTCTCCAGGAGCAGCTGCATCAGCGCCAGGTCGGCGTTCTTGGCGGCGCGAACGAAGGGCGTCGTCCCTGCCCCGACGACGTTCCCGAAGGTGTTCTGCGCGGCGATGGCGTCGCCCTTCCAACCCGGGGGATTGGCGGACAATTGCGCGTTGGGATTGGCCCCTTTCTCGAGCAGCCGCCTCGCGAGACCCACGCTGTCGATGGCGTCCTCCGTCTTCGGCGCCGGCCGGTTCTGAATCCAGTCGAGCGTGTGCATGTCCGCCGCCATGTAGAGAGGGGTACGATTGACGCGGTCGCCCGCGTTCACGTTCGCGCCCTTCTCGACCAGCAGGGCGGCGAGATCGTAGTGGCCGTTGCGGACGGCGAGCAGCAGCGGCGTGATGCCCTCGGGGTCGGCCAGATTCAGGTCGGCGCCGGCCTCGATCAGCGCTCGCGCGCCGTCGATCGATCCCTGGCGCGCCGCAAACAGCAGCGGCGTCAGCCCGCCGCGTGGAAACGTGGTCAGGAGCGTCTGCAGCGCCTGCCCGTTCTTGTCGGTGCGGAAGTCGAGAATGTCGCGCGTCGGCGGCTCCAGCACGTTGGAACGCCCGTTGACCTCGGCACCGCGCGCGGCCAGCGCCGCGACCACCGCCCCGTGGTTTTCGGCCGCGGCCCACATCAGGGCCGTTTGCCCGTGCCACTGCTCCTTGGCACGCAGGTCTGCGCCGGCTTCGAGCAGCAGGTTCACGGCCGCGACGTTGCCCGAGCGCGCCGCGAG
>Ga0173480_10000059_pt1 | contig 26232 bp, 29 predicted proteins | sample NitcycUS209509C1_FD_122622 | JGI IMG/M metagenome (GOLD analysis project Ga0173480, IMG submission 122622) | Soil microbial communities from Arlington Agricultural Research Station in Wisconsin, USA - Nitrogen cycling UWRJ-S209-509C-1 (version... | ecosystem: Environmental > Terrestrial > Soil... | reverse complement strand
GGCCACACACAACGTGGCAGTTTTCCACCAAAGTTATTTGATCCAGGCTAAGTTCGCGGTCGCATTTCGGCGCAAATTGGTAAGCATATTTTAAAGTGCAATTTTGCGGCCGACGCTTTCGATCAGTTGGGAAAGGCAATTGCCTAGGGGCTTTGGGGGGTAAGCGGACATGGCTTCCGCACTGCGGAATGTCCGCTAATGGCCCAAAGCAGACATTGAGCGGGCTCCTAGCTACCCCCTTCAAGCTAGTAATTTCAGCCGATACGATATCTGGATCTAGGGGGCATAATGAGGCGGCTCATATTCATCACAAGAGTCATCGACGCGGCGTTTGTGCCGTTCGGCGATTAGTTGACGAGGTGATTGAATTAGCTGCGGCTGAGTGCATACGAAACCTCCAAGAAGAGGATTATTCCGATGTTTAATCCAACTCAGGTGGTTATCGATAGCTTCGTGAATGAGCTTCACGAAATGTACAAGCAGACGTACGGAATACTTGAACCGAGCTATCCGGGAATTATGAGCTTTGTTGCGCGGCTCGCACTTGAGAATATTGCAACCAGCGATGCCGCCTATCATGACGTTAATCATACAATCATGGTGACGCTGGTCGGACAGGAGATTCTACGAGGGAAACATATAAGCGTTGGCGGCGTGACCCCACGCGAATGGCTCCACTTCATCGTCTCGCTATTGTGCCACGATATTGGCTACGTTCGTGGTGTTTGTCGTGGCGACAGAGATGGCCGATACGTCATCAATGCGGCGGGCGAAACGATAGGCATTTCAGATGGGGCAACCGATGCATCGATGACACCATACCATGTGGCACGGTCCAAATTATTTGTGCGCGAGCGCTTCGGTAAAGTCGCTCTCGTCCATCTCGATACGTCCGAGATCGAAGCTAACATTGAACACACGCGATTTCCGGTCCCGGGAGACGAGCCGCACGCACCGACCGATGATTTTCCTGGCCTGCTTCGTGCAGCAGACCTGATCGGCCAGCTTGCAGACATTAATTATCTGCGAAAAACGGCTGCCCTATTTAACGAATTCCGCGAAACAGGAACGAGTAAGATCCTCAAATACAATAGCCCTGCTGACCTTCGCGCGAACTATCCTCAGTTTTTCTGGAAAGTTGTGACGCCCTACATCGGTGATGCTTTGCGCTATTTACGCATCACTCAGGAAGGTCAACAGTGGGTCGCCAATCTCTACGCGAACGTGTTTGCAACAGAGCACAGAGGCCAAATTGGTTAGGTCTCATGGGCAACCGATTTTGGCTCTTGGCTGGGGCTATGTCTGTTTTCGGGGATAAAGCGGACATGACCGTTTGCGCTGTACATGTCCGCTTATGATGCTGTGGACGGCGCCGCCTCGGCGGCATCAAGAGTCCTATAGGGTGGTTGCGTGATGCGAGAATGACAAGGAGGTGAGGCCAGGCAACGACGAGGGCGTTTGAAGTTTGAAGGAATTGGCGAGGGCATGACGACGTAATGCAGAAACGGTCGTTCCGGGGAACATGGCTTCGATTCTGCGTTGAAGTCGTTGCGCCAGTTTGCCACCGTTACTAAATCTCGAGACGCGAGGGGGGACCTCGGCGAATACGTCTGAATAAAAGCAGTAGACGTCGAATTTAACGTTTATCGTTTAGCCTAATATCCTACTTTCATGCGAAATCCCGCCGCTTGGAATATCAATTGACCCGAAGTGCAAATCATCAGTGAGCGTCATGTCGGGGTTTCAATACTGTCGTCGATCAGATGAAGAAATATTTCTTCATGGGCAGGGTCGGTTCAAACGCAGTGCCGAACTTGCAAAAGTCACCTTAATTGATCGAGATCGCAAGGTAAGGAATTGCGCGGCCGAGCGAGCTGCCGATGAACGTCGCTCTGGTCTAGATCGTCGATGCTGGCTCGACACCCGCTCAGAACTGGACCAGTTCATGCGGGGAGAGCTCCGTTGCCGCGGACACCGAAGGTCAAGGTTCCCGAGGGCATCCCGGCCATGACAGATCGCGCCTATTGGAGGGAAGAGTAAGCCGGTTGGAGTGATCGGCTCGGCGTTAGCACGATGGGGCGCGTCATTTCTTCTCTTCAGTTTTTCGAATGTTCGAAGAACACGGCGACGCCGATAATGTAGTGATTCGAACGGTCCGCTATTGGCCCATAGCGGACATCGGGTTTTGCGCTGCACATGTCTGCTTTTAGGGGTGAAGCAGACATGGCGAATGCGAGTTAGTTGCTCAACAGATTGGGGGCATTGCTGTTCACATCGGTGCTCGTGTCGCTGCATTGGCCCAATCGGGAGAAGTGCTCGTTTCGACAACGGTGCGCGATCTCGTGGCTGGATCAGGTCTGCAATTCGAGGAACGAGGCATTCGCAACCTTAAAGGCGTGCCGGGGACTTGGCCCCTTTATGCCGTGGCGCGCAATACGCGGTGATGTCCGCTTCTGATCCCGACAGGTGCACTGCACATGTCCGCTTTTGAGGGTAAAGCAGACATCGCTCACGCATCGTAAAATGACCGGGTGCTATGCTCGCACGGAGGGAGGCTCACATGAAGGCCATTGTGATTGTCATCGGCGTTGTCCTGATCGTCGTCGCAGCCGTTTATTTCCTCGTGCCAGCAGACACGCTGCCGACATTCTTTCCGGGGCATGAATCAGGCTTGATGCGTATTCGCGCCAAACACGGCATGCTGTCCGGAGCTTTGGGGATCGCGTTGCTCGCCCTAAGTTGGTGGATGGGACGAAAATAGTGGGGTTCAAGGCACGGCTTCAGGAATGTTCATCATCTAAAGGCGCGACCACAAAACAAGAGGCTACGTCACAGGGGGGTGAGCGGGGGCGTGGCCTCAGGGCAGCAAGTGATCGCCAGGACTATACAAACGATCGTGCGCCCCGCCGTGACAATGGGTGTCAGTCGAGCGTGTTCCAGTGTCGGCTAGATGACATACGGTCCTGAGTATCCGCTATCCTCACTGAATGGCACCAGAAAGCCCAAGGTCCAGATCAGGCGCCAAAAAACGTCGCTGGGTTGGGCGTAGCGACGCAAGTTATCGGTTGAATAAAACAGACCAGCACCAAGTACTGGTCGGGGCGGCGCGTTGATGCCGGAGAAGAAGTCGGGGCCGCCGTCCAGGGAGGAATGTCGGACAGCGACCCCAAAACCGGCGCTCGGTGGATTTTGGGAACACCCCATCTAGCGCCATGCCGCATCCTGGCATGCGGCGCGAGTCGACACTGTGATCTGGAACACGATGTGACGCTTTTGATGCTCAACAAATCAGCAAGAAAACGCCGTTGTGTGATGGCCATCACTGGCAGGTAGGGCGATCCCCCTTAGTGTTCGACGGTAGAGATAAACCTGCCGGTCGGAATAGGAGCCGACAATGAACACACATCAGACCACCGACACCCAAACCCACGAGCTGGCGTGGTGTTCGCCGCCGGATAATCCCGCTACGCGATACTTAAATCGGCATCTCGACCTAAACGAGCTTATGTCTCAGGCGCTGAGCCATATGGTCCGAAATGACCGGTCTATTTTTGGCGAATAGCGCCGGCGTACCGTAAGGCCCAGACCAAATTAAGCCTTCGGCAGGTTTTGAGGCGCAAAATTATTTCGGCCAATTTTTGTTAGGGGACGCGCAATGTCCGAACAAACCATCGACATTAGTGGCCAACGCTTCACCATTCAGGTCTACCGAATGGCCAAGGCCATCTGGATAGCAGTCGGCGAACACCTGGGCGAGCACCTCAGGACCAGGGGTGAAACACCCACACAAGCGGTAATGGCCTGGCGTAGAGCAGCCGAGTTCAAAGCAGACCCTTAGGATCGGCGGCCTGGGGCATCATCCAGCCGGCGCTTGGCGCGCCGCTTGCTGCCTGCTGTAATCCGGCCTTAGATCAGCACGTCGCCGCTCGGCGGTTTCTTTTTTGGTCTGTCGCGCGCCTTGAAATCTGTCATCGCCGCTAGCGAAGAACAGCCGCGAACAGCGACCGCGTCACAGGCAGGAACGCAATTTCGACCACTACAATTACCGCCAGCAACAGAAACCACATCGGAGCTATCGCAGCGTGGTGGTCAGAGGCTTCGGGTGAAGTGTTCTGATTGGTCGTCATGATCATCGCCTCCCAATGGCGACAACTACTACGCGATAAAGGGGGGCAGGGGTGAACTACTTCACAAACCAGTAAAGCCGGGCCATTACAGCACCCGCGCCAAGTTAGCTTCTCGCAGGAATTATTTGAAAAAGATCTGACTGAGCCAACCGATGAGGAGGACCAAGCCTATAAACCCGCTAACCCAATCTCCGAGGCGCATTGCGGTCACAGGACGGAAGACGCCACGGCGCTCGGTCATAATTTTTTCTCCGGTAATGCGACTGAGCTGGGCGGATGATCTTGGATCAAGCCCAAAAAGCCAGTTTAGCCATCTAAATTGGCGTTAGCCCACACGCCACGCAGGCAAGGGCAAGTCCGCACAAAACGAGCACAATCTGCTCAGGGTTCTCGAAGGCCGCGAGAATGATACGCATCGGCAAGCCACCCACAAATCAGCTAACCGCGATTAGAAATCAATAACCCTAAAAGTCCCTTAACCAGCTGCAAGCTTCCGCTTCCGTTTTTTTAACCCGCGCAGCTGCACTGTATTTAACGACCAAACGTTTTGATCGTTAGCGCGGATCATGCATCCGGCGGAAACATATCGACGACGGGCGGAACGCGCGGAACGTGACTTCGAGAACGCCCGCGATCCGAAAGCCAAACGTTTCGCGCAGGTCGCGGCTCAACGTTGGCGTGAATTGGCGGAGCTTGCCGAGCGTCAAGAGACGGAGGGCGCTCCGATCCCGCCCCACTTTCGCGACGCTAGCGAGGCGGTCCATTACGCCCAAGCGCAGGGGTACCTGCTCTACTGGAAGGGGACGCCCGCCTTTACCAAGCGGCAGCGCGAACTAGGCGGCCGCTTTGCGACGTTGCCCGTGTTCACGCGCAAGGGCATGACCCACGTCAGTTTGGTGCCCCTCGACGAGCAAGTGAAGGCGAGCGAAAAAGAACCGTCTTAACTTGGGTAGGATGTTATTACAGCACGCTCGCTAAATCATGGCACCTCGCGCCGCGTGGGTCATTCATGTTGTGCGCAATCTTCTTCGGGCATGCCCCGCGATGGCGCAATCATCTTCAGTGACCTCATCGGCAAGCTCGCGGTCCCGTTCATCCACTGGAATAAAGCGCTCGCCAACAGCCAGGCGAGCGCAATCTGCGCCGACCGTTGAAAGCGCGCAAAATCCGAAGATCGGCTCGCCGAATAACGTCAAGATCCGGTAATGCGACGGATGTTGCACTGCATATGTCCGCTAATGACCCAAAGCGGACATCGGCTAATGTCTTTGCGACAATTTAATCAGTCTGACTTTTCTTTGGCTGCCGTTCGCTTACAAGCTTCTTGGCTTCGAGTATCTGAGCCTGGCTCATGTGGCGGGCGACGCGGTCGAGATTGTTTATCGCGTCTTTGTCACTTTGCGCCGCCGCCAAGCTAAACCACAAATACGCGCTGACGTTATCTTGTGTGACGCCTTGCCCCCCAGCGTACAAAGTGCCGAGGTTGTTCTGCGCCCCAGCATGGCCTTGCTCGGCAGCGAGCTGCCACCATTTTGCCGCTTCGGCATCGTCCTTTGCCACGCCTTGGCCGTTTCTGTACCTATCGCCAAGGTTTTTTCGGGCGCCAGCATTACCCTGATCCGCGGCAAGGCGGTACCATTTCACGGCCTCAACGTAGTCTTGAGGAACGCCTAGGCCTTGGGCGTACATGTTGCCAAGATTAGTTTGGGCACCAGCGTTACCTCGATCAGCGGCCAAGCGGAACCATTTCAGCGCCTCGCCGTAGTTTTGAGGCACGCCTCGGCCTTGAAGGTAGTCGTACCCGAGTTCATTCTGGGCACCAGAAAGGCCTTGGTTTGAGGCGAGACGATACCACTTCACTGCCTCGACATGGTCCTGCTCAACGCCCCAACCGTTAGCGTACATAAATCCGAGATTTTGCTGCGCAGAGGCCAAGCCTTGGTCCGCCGCAAGGCGATACCATTTCAAAGCCTCGGCGTAATTCTTGGGGACACCGCGGGCGTTAGCGTACATAAATCCGAGATAAAATTGGGCACTTGGGTTACCTCGCTCGGCAAACTGACGAAGAAGTTGAATTGCAGTTGCGTAATCGCCTCCACGAAATGCGGCAATACCATCTTCCAACGGCCCTGCGGCGATGGGCACAATGCAATTCAACGATAGAATACTTGTAAGGAGGATACACTTCAGGCCGGGCATGTCAGTGGCCTTTTCTGTTTGAACCACCCTCGCGCTCTAAATTTGGACGGTGACAAAAATGGAGCGGCGGGTAAAGCGGACATGCCTCATTGCGGCGCATATGTCCGCTTCTCTAATTGGCCCAAAGCAGACATGACGGAAGTGGACATCGGTTTTCGCGACGCACATGTCGGCTTATGATTCCAAGCGGAAACAGAGCGGGCTCACGACCACCCCCTTCAAGCGAGTAATTTCCACGGATACGATATCTGAGCCTTTTGGGATTGGTGCTAATGCGGCGGCTCAAATTGCGACCGTTTCTTGCTTGCCTTTTATTGCTTGCGGGCCAGGCCATCACGCCGGGCGCGGCCCAGACGCAAGCCCCGGCCGCTACCAATGCCCAGGAATGCCTGGCACTCGCTGCGGCCAAGGTCGATTGGTCCGATCGCAACGTCGCCGACAAGCACCGCAAGCTCCAGCTGGACACCTGCCGGCAGGCCTACGCGGAAAACGGCGATGACCCGCGCATCAAGGTTGCGCTGGCGACCGCACTGCGCGGAGTAGGCGACAGGCCGGGGTCCATTGCGCTGCTGCGCGCGGCGATCGCGCAGAATGATACCGAGGCGATGCTTGATCTATTCAACAACTTCAATTCCTTCGACCGCAGCCTTAACGAGCCGGATCTTATCCCCCGCGCCGAGGCCGAGCAGGCTCTGCGTCGTGCCGCCGAGCTCGGTTATCCCGAGGCGATATGGCGCCTCATGGCGATCCTTACGCGCGGCGGTCCGATCAAGCATGATCTCGCCAACGCGCGGTACTGGGCCAAACAGGCGCTGGCCAATCCACCCAAGGGCGTGCGGCCCGTTGACGTCAAGGTGGCGGTCGGCCAATTGCTGTCCGAATCGGACGATGCCGAAGAGCGCCAGCGCGGCATCGATCTGCTTGAGCCCCTGGTCAAAGCAGGCCGCGGCGATGCGCAGGCCTATCTTGCCGTCGCAATCCGCAACGCCGACCCGGTCCGTGCGCGTCAGCTCCTTGAAAATGCGCGTGGTACCTATCCGGGGGCTGCACTGGCGCCGCTGTCCGACATGCTGATCAAAGGCGAGGGCGGGCCGAAGAACGAGCGGCGCGCGGTCTCGCTGCTGAAAGGTTCAGCGTATGACGCGCAACACGCCAAATGGGCGCTCGGCCAGCTCACGCTCGAGGGCCGTCTGGTACCTCGCGACGTTGCTGCGGCGGTGAAGCTGCTCGGCCCCTGGTCGCAGTGGGATTATGACACGCGCCTGCAAATCGTTCGCCTGCTCGCGGAAAATCCGGACGTTCAAATGGCGTACCCGGACCATTTTATTTACCGAGCAATCGGGGATGCGGAGCTGGGCGAGCCTGGTGCGATGGACGCCCTGATCGCGCTCAGGCTGTCGCGTCACGTGCAATTTGCCGACAAAGCGAACGGCTGCGTGCTAGCCGAACGCGCGGCAAAAGCCGGCAATGACGCTGCTGCGCGCCGCCTGGATGAGTGCCGTGCGAGATAAAAGGTGGTGAGGCCGCCGAGCTTTGAAGTTGGCGCTGTCAGCAACGCCCGCTATTGGCCCAAAGCGGACGTGACGATTGCTGCGGAAGCCCGTTTCTGGCCTTTAGCAGACATTAGCTAGTGTGGCGCACCCAGAGTTTGATGTCGTTTCGGGGTAAATCGGACAAAAAACGCATGGGTTTCGTCGCCGCCTGAAAAGGATGCCGGATGGGCTGGCTAAAGATTGCTCTTGGCGTTGTCTGCTTCGGCTTAGGCGGTGCCTGCATAATCGGGGCCATCGCGGTGTTGATCTTTGGTGCTGTGTTTGAAGCCTCCATGACTGGAATGCTCGGAGCCCTGTTTCTGTTCTTTGCGTTCTTGTTGTTGCGGAGGGTACGCTGGCATAATGACTGACGATTTGAAATGTCCGCTATTGGCCCATAGCCGACATTTCGTTTTGCACTGCATCTGTCCGCTTTTGGGGGTAAAGTAGACATATCCGTTTGCGCGAGTCCGCTTTTGCGGTCGCTATTGGGGGTAAAGCGGACATTGGGCAAGCAACTGCGGGATCACGGCGAGCGGATTCTGAATGAAAGGTGACATGGCGAACCAAGAAGAAGACTCGTCCTTCGCGACGCCTGTCGCGACGTCGTTTGCATTAGGAGGACGTTCCGCTAAGCTATTGGCGGTGATCGATGAAAAAAAATATGGCTATGTGCCACCGTACCGCAGCGACAATGCCAGTTATTGTTATTCTGGCGCTTGCTGGCTGCGCACCCGTTATCACGGCACCCACGAGTTATGACGCGGTCCAGCCGGCTTCAATGACACTTGCCTCGGCGGCCATGGCGCCGCCGATCTCCAACGGTAGCTCACAGGTCATCGATGGATTCATAATCGATACTGGACCCCCGCAGCCGGTCGATCCGCAAGGCCGCTACTACGTCGAATTTCGTGCCCGCTGGATCAACCATACTTACGTTGTCTATGGCCGTCTCGATGCGACCGGCAATCCGCTCGATCAGCATTTCATCGCACTATATCCGCGCAGCGGCGTTCTTGGGCTTGCGGCTGGTTCATTGCCTCTGATTGTTCCGGCGACGACGCTGCCGGTGCCGGGAGACAATGAGGCCGATACGCTCGCGGTCTATCGCCGGACGCTCGACGCCGCTCAATATGAGAAGATCCAGAATTTCGTTTACCAGACTAGATCAAATCCTCACCACTATTGGAATCTCTACACGATCAATTGTAATTATTTTGCGGCTCAAATTGCGACCGCGGTCGGCCTGAAGGTGCCGGTGCTGTATGCGCAGGTTACGCCGCTTTACATAAAGCAACTCGAGTCGCTCAACGAGGAAGGCTCGGCCCACCTTTCTCCTTAACGATGAATCAGCAAGCAAAAGGAAAACCGGGTATTCCCAGTCGGGCAATCCGCGTCGCAGTGATCGGGGCGGGACCATCGGGGTTGACGACGGTCAAGAATCTGCTTGTTGCAGGCGTCCCCGACATTGTTTGCTACGAGGCGACCGATGCGATCGGCGGCAATTGGGTGTTTCGTGAAGATCCGTCGCATTCCAGTGTTTATCAGACGACGCACATCATTTCATCGAAGCGGCTATCGTCGTTCGAGGACTTCCCGATGCCGGACGGCTATCCGGATTTTCCTTCGCATCGGCAGATTTTAGATTATTTCAAGGGATATGCAGAACATTTCGGGGTAATGCCGCACGTCCGCCTTCGTACCCGCCTCGATCGAGCGCGGCGCGATGCTGATGGGCGATGGCGGCTAACACTCTCGCACGACGCCGATATCAAGGAGGACATCGTCGATGCGCTTTTCATTTGTACCGGACACCATTCCGATCCAGTAATGCCGCCATTGGCGGGGCGCTTCGATGGTGAGGTGCTTCACTCCCACGGCTACAAACGCGCTGAACCGTTCCGCGGGAAGCGCGTGCTGGTCATCGGCGGTGGTAATTCAGCTTGCGATATCGCCGTCGAAACGGCGCGCGTGTCTGCTCTTACCGCGATGAGCTTACGCCGCGGCTATCATTTTTTGCCAAAAGTAATATTCGGAATGCCAGCAGACGTAGCGTTCTGGCGGCTCAGGCATTTACCGAAGCCGTTCCGGCAAAAACTTGCCGGATGGCTTGTCCACCTGGCAGTTGGCCGACCCGCGAAATACGGCCTGAGAGAGCGCGATGGCCGACTTTTAGAGATGCACCCGACGTTGAACTCGGAATTTCTCGATGCACTACGCCACGGAAAAATTTACCCCCAGGCCGACATCGCACGCGTCGACGGTCGTATGGTGCGATTTGCGGACGGACGAGCGGATGAATTTGACGTTATCATCATGGCGACAGGCTACCGGATATCCTTCCCGTTCCTCCGGGAGCCCTTAAGCAGCTGGGACAGCCTCCAACCGCCGGCGCTCTATCTGCGAATGATGCCGGCCGATATCGACAATCTTTTCTTCATTGGGCTATTTCAACCGCTCGGCTGCATCTGGAATCTCGCCGATCATCAAGCGCGGATTGCGGCCCTTCAGATCACGGGGAAGCTGGCGCGCCCCGCTGATCTTGGCGCACGCATCGAACGGGAAATCAGGCATCCCCATTGGCGCTACCAACGGTCGGTGCGCCACGCCATTGAGGTTGATTTTTACGAGTTCCGCAAGGCGCTTCTGGCGGAGGTCGCCAAGGCCTAACTGGAGCGACTGGGCGCTTAAAAAAATCCCTTCCGCCCGTCGCCGACAGGCCTGTGACCATCATTATTTTGCTGCAACGTGCCCGCGGTTGCGCTGACTGATGGCCGCAAACCAGGTGACGAGAAATGCGGGCGTCTCGAGAACTGCGCCGGTGTGGATCACGAATAAGCCGAATGCGAAAACGATTGTAATCGCAACATATGGCAGCGACAGCATCCACGGCGTCGTAACTCCGAGGATGTTTGAAAGAACTCCGACCAGGCGAAGCAACGCTGCCCAACCTATGACATAGACGATCGAGAGCACGCGGCTTTGTCGGGTGGTACGGGGCGCGGTAAGGTAGGTAAGCGCTATCACTACGAAGGCAAGCGGGTAGAGCGGCCCAAGCAAACGATCGTGCAATTCGGCGCGAAATCGATTCGGCTGCTCAATATAGGACCGATCATTGGGATCCGGGAATATCAGTTGCCACAGGTAGCGCTCGCGGATCGAATAGTTGACTGCTTGGGGACCGCTAGCAAATTGTGAAAGGTCAAAAGCGTAGCTGTCGAAAGCTACCATCGCCGGATCGCGCTCTTCAGGCTGTTGGCGTTGCAAGATTCCGTTCTGAAGAATCAGGAACGTTCCGTTGTCGCTTTCCACCAACTCGCCGACCTCGGCAATTATGGTGATGCGTTCGTTTGGATTGCGCCGGTCGTCGAGGAAAACTCCGAACAACTGGCCGTTATTTCGGCGTTCGCGAATATGGAACGTTACGCCGCTTTGGATCGTGGTGAGACGACCCGGCTGAACGACGGTGCTAACTACCTGGGCATGGACCTTTGTGACCCAGTCCCGCAACATTCGCAGTCCCTTCGGTGCAAAATATGTGCTGATCACACACACCATTAGCGACACTACAAATGCAACCGACATGAAGGCCCGGAGCAAAAGCCACGGCGACATGCCGGCCGCGTTCATAACGATGATTTCGGAATCGGTCGATAATTTATTGAGCACATGCGTCACCGCAATTATCAATGCGATCGGCGCGATTGTCATGATCAGAAATGGAATAATCAGGCTAGTGATGCCGACGAATGTCAGAATGGTCTGCCCTTCCGAAGTTATCAGGTCGATATCGCGCAGCGCCTGCGTAACCCAAATTACGGCCGTCAGGCTGATGAGCACGACCAAGAACACACCGAATGTGGTGCGGAAAATATATCTGCCAATCGACCCCATCCGTAGCGCCATACTCCGCTGCGACAAGCTGTCAGTCTCCGTGCGGTCCTTCTAAACCGACGCATAGCTCATTTCATCGTAAAATATCCCGCGCAGACTTCAGAATGCTCAAGGCGTGGCGACGTAAAACAGATCGAAGTTACCGTGACGATAGACGCGACTCACGATGTAAGATGGTTTGACGGCTGCGGTTTTGTTTGACTCTGTCCCCGTTTCATGCGCCGCCGCACTGGCGATGAGTGCGTCAGAATAACGGGAAGGAATGGCCACGTAGGCAGGATCAGTGCCAATGCGCCGCCAACATTGATCGATGCTGTCTACCTGGAGGGCATGACCATGACTATAGAACTGCGCAGAGTACGGACGGGGCCCGACAAACACTAGTGGCGCATTAGATTGCGAGGGTTGCCCTTTTGACAAAACGGTTGCGGAAAAAGAACCCCTATTTGCTCTGGCCTGATCGTACGCCATCACCAGTGCCTTGAGTGACCTGCGCTCCATATGGAAAGGCTCGCCGTTATAGATCGCCAGGCGGCACACCAACAGCAACGTGATCAGCATGCCGACACTGAGCAGTTGGTTGACCGCACGGCCTTGTCGTCGTTGCTGCGCCAGCCAGGTGCCGGCCAGGATGGCGGCGGCGGGTATCCCCGGCAACACATAGGCCATCGTAATGTTGCGCGCGGCGGTGAACAACAGCAGCGGCGTGAAAGCCCAGGCCAGCAGATAGCTTTGCCAGGCGCGTTCGTCAGACCGCAATGCAGGAATATTCACAGCGGACACCATTGCAGCCGATGCCTGGTCTTTGCGCTTGCGCCAACGCCACGCGGCGATTGGCAGCAGCAATGACCAGGGCAACGTGTCGATGAAGGCAAACGCCCAGATGGTACCGATCGGAAACGTGTGCGCGTGTCCGTAACGGTCACCCTGCCAGTTGGGCGTAACGAAGCGGTGCCAGTGTTCGCCAATCAGGAAATACGCAAGAAAGCCTGGCGTGCGTTGCTCGGCGATCCAGTACCATGGCAACGTGATCACGAGCGTCCCCAACATACCAAGAATCCACGGCAGACGGCGCCAGACGTCGAGCCAGCGGCGGTTGTATATCGTCCAAAGGAAGAGCGGCGTCCCCGCTAGCACCAAGGCCACGGGTCCCTTCGCGAGCAAGCCGATAGCGAGACCGCCGAAGAATAGCAGGGCAGCGAGCCACTCGGAGCCACGTGAGCCCGCCTTCGTTTTTTCCAGTGCAAGCCAGAAACCGGTCATCGCCAGTGAGGTACCGACAGTCAATTCGATGTCGGTCATCACAGCGCCGGCCGAGATAAAGTAAAGGGCGCTGGCGGAAATCACCGCCACCGTCGGCATGGCGGCATCGCGATCGCGGCGTCCTGACAGGGCCCAAACCAGAGCTATGATAATCAGCGAGGCAATCCAATGGGGCAATCGCGCAGCGAATTCATTTACTCCGAACACCTTGAAACTGATTGCAGTCAGCCAGAATGAAAGTGGTGGCTTCCCCCAGTACGGCACGCCGTAGTCGAACCACGGCGTGACCCAGTCGTTCAACTCCGCCATTTTGCGGGCAATCTCGCCGTAGCGGGCCTCCGTGGTGTCCATTAGTGGCACCAGAGCCATGCCAATCGCGCGGGCTAGCAGCGTCAATGCAACCAAGATCGGAACGGCGCAGCGAAGGAATTTCGTGGAATCAATGTTCATTCAGGGAAACTTGCGCGCGACGTTCACTATTACCAAAGGTTCACAGCGATCAACGACGTGACCGCGCTGGCTAGCGGGCGGCACTTGAACACCTGGACAGCGCCGTCTCTCCACTCCGAACCTCTCCCGTAAACTCGCAAAGCCCACACTGCAATTAGTTATCATAGCGCCAAATATCCGGGCGGAAACCTGCTTCAGCGCCAAAGGCGATGAAGCCAAAGCCATTGATCCGGATGCTCTCGCACCCATCCCTCGACGATCGACATAATCGCTTGCATGGTGCCGGCGACGTCGATTTCGCCATCGACGTCTCGCGGCGGATCGATCGGACCGGTCACCTCGACGCGCAGGCGCTGATCCGGCAAGCGGATGGTTCGAATGCCCAATATCGGCCATTCGAGCGTGCGGGCGAGCCGAGCTAACGCTGGGGTCACTTTGCACGATCGGCCGAAAAACCGGACGTCTATCCCATCAGCAATGTGCTGGTCCACCATGATCGCGATACAGGCGCCGCGGTCTACCGCACTCTTCAACTTGAATGTTGTGTCGCCATCAATGGGAATGTAGGTCCCAGGGCGAGCCTGGGCGAGAAAATCGGCGATTAAATCGAGATGCTGTCTCCGCACCGGAACGACGATGTCCAGGCCCAAAATCCTTCCCACCGAAGCGGCAATTTCCCAATTTGCCAAGTGAGCAGTGAAGAAAAGCAGAGGCCTGCGGTCCCACTGTTCGAGACGCCCGATTGTCTCGGCGTCCACGACGATCTTTCCATCTGCGTTATTATGCAGGTCGACATCGCAGATGCTGTCCATGTGTACGATTTCTGCGCAAACCCGCCCGTAGTTGTCCCAAACACCTCGCAATACGTGTTCGATCTCGGCGGCTGACTTCTCGGAGAACGCGGCGGCTAGGTTTTCGCGCCCAACCCTGTGCTCTGGAATCCAGGGGCCGAACGTCCGCATGATGGAACTAGTGATGGCGGCAGCGCGCTCGGGATTGAGCCGCCTAAGGATGAACATGCCCCATGACACTGCTTGCGCAGCGATTCCATTACGGTCAGGCGAACGACTAGTTTGTGCGTGGGTAATTCTGACCCGCGGATTGGCGGTCGAAACCCGTGCAACCAGGACATCCGTAAAAAGTCGGAAGGATCGCAGCCGATCTTCCCTCACGCCGAAGCGGACGTAATGATCTTGCGCCAATGTGATGGTTTCGCCACTGCGGGCGCGTAGAACGCACCGCGACACCAACGCTCTGGTCTGTCCGCCTACGCCAAACTTTCGGACCTTGAAAAGGTAGATTTGATCAATGGCTGCGTACGTGATGCGCCCACGACCGCGTGGGTCTTGCCACTCCACGGCACCCGGTTCCATCCGGTAAGTCCGTTCGGGGTGGCGCAACCCAAGCCGAAAGGTGTGCTGCAAACTGGCCATAGCGAAACGATTTAATCCGGTACCCACAGGGGCGGTTCAGCCCTGGTGCCATCAGCGACAAATGGACCCGGCCTCCCCATTTACGGAGCCTGAGACAGCAGCCGCCGTTGGCGCCTCATTTAGTCTAGGAACCCCGTACTCATTTGACATGATCAAAGCCATGTTCCAATGTTATTCGACGTCCGGTTGGGGGGAGTAATGACCGAAGAAATCACTCGCAGAAAGCTCTTTGGGAAAATCACTGTTACGATCGCTGGTGCGGCCGTCGTGCTGGCATTGCCAGAGCGTTGGGTCAAACCCATGATCGAATCCATCGTAACACCGGCCGATGCTGCCTTTACGCCGCCCCCCACGACGACTACGACAACAACGACTACGACAACAACGACTACGACAACAACGTTAGGCCCTTCATAGCCCTTGTGCAGTGACCCATCCATGCCACGGGATTGGGAGCAATTTAGCGTCTGAGATCAGCTTGTCGCTTCTCGTCATTACGCTCTGCAACCGCTCGGTAGAACTGTGGCACCCGCCGGATTGGGAACGTGATCTCCGCATTTTGTTTGGAGCTTGCGCACCCTCGTCAGCCAAGCTCTGTGCGCGGCTCACGCTTACCGCTGCGGATGACGGCTCCTTCGCGATCTTTGAAGACAGCGGGCCGGCGATTGAAGCGTTGAGCCGGGACGATGCACTGCTTCACCTTTCGGAGATCGTCACCAGACGACTCGCTGAACACGTCGATACTGGTGTGTCGCTGCATTCCGGTGTGGTTGGATGGAATGGCCGATCCGTACTGATTCCGGGCAACTCCGGCGCCGGCAAATCGTCACTCACTGCTTGGTTCGTCAGCAGAGGCTTCGACTATGTGACCGATGAGCTCGCCGTTCTCGACGGTGAAGCAATTGTCGGCTTTCCGCGTTCGTTGATGCTGAGACCCGGTGCCGATACGGCCGTTTCACAGTTTCCGCGGTTTGCCGAATTCACGATGCGTCAAGCTGGGTCAGCCTTGATGATCCAGCCGGAAAATCCGGCCATCGCGCGGCTCGGGGACCTGCCATGTGGCCTCATCATTTTCCCCGCGTTCAAACCCGGCGTTAGTCTCGCGATCGAGTCGATCAGCCCAGCAAAGGCCTGCGTTCGACTAGCAACTTGTACTGGTAATACTCATAACCTCGCCGATGGTTGGTTTGCGGCAGTTAATAGGCTCGTCCGGCGCGTTCCCGCTGTTGAACTTACCTATGGCGCTTTCACGCAGCTCGACGACGTCGTCGATACGCTCGCGAAGTTGGTCCTGGACGGCGGCATGGATGGCGCCCAGGCCCGGCGGTTTTTGGCGGCTTTTTCCGGATCCCAGATGAAGTCGAACGCTGCCCCGATTGCCCCGGTAAAACGCCATCCGGTTCCCGCTCCGACGCCGCGCCGGGGAACACCCAGGCTGACAATCGGTATGGCGACCTATGACGACTACGATGGGGTGTATTTTAGCCTGCAGGCGCTCCGGCTGTATCACCCGGAAATCGTCGACGAAAGCGAGTTTATCGTGATCGACAACCATCCGACGGGGGCATGCGCCGACGCGCTTAAGGCGCTGGAGCACCACATTCCGAACTATCGCTACATTCCAGAATCCACCCGCTCTGGCACCGCCGTGAAGGGACGCGTGTTCGAAGAAGCAGCCGGTGAGTTTGTGCTATGTATGGATTGTCACGTCTTTGTCGTGCCTGGCGCGGTGGCTCGGCTGCTTCGCTATTTTTCCGAGAACCCGGCAACACCCGACCTTCTTCAAGGACCGCTGCTGGGGGACAACCTCAAAAGTGTTTTGACACATTTCCGGCCGGAATGGAGCAGCGGCATGTTCGGCGTATGGGATGATAATGGCCTTGCAGCCGACCCCGATGCTCCGCCATTCGAGATTTCAATTCAGGGAATGGGCTTGTTTGCCTGTCGGCGCAGTGCCTGGCCTGGTTTCAATGAGGCATTTCGCGGCTTCGGTGGCGAGGAAGGATACATTCATGAGAAGTTTCGCCGGGCCGGCGCGCGTACATTGTGTCTGCCGTTCTTGCGTTGGGTTCACCGCTTCAACAGGCCGACGGGCGTGCCCTATCGCAATATTCTTGAAGACCGCATTTGGAACTACCTGGTCGGCTTCCGTGAGTTTGATTTACCGACAACGGAGATGGAGGAGCATTTCCGCGAACTGATTGGCGAACCAAGGGGCGGCGAAATCATTGCTTTTCTCAAAGCGAAAGTCGGCCAGGCCTCCGGACGCAACTAGCTTTCAACAGAACTATTTTGATGGAAGTGGCACACCTGCCGGTGCGATGTAGAGGGCGTCTTCAAGAAAAAGGCCATCGATCGCCTCTATGACGTCTGCGCGCACTGCATCTTCGGTGTCCGGGTAGGCGTCGACAAGCAATTCAATGATATCGGCCACCGAACGCTGCCCGTCGCACAGATGCCATACGAGGGCAGCACTTTCATTTAGATAGATCACCCTCTTTAGCTGGTGTTGGTAAAGCAGAGTTTCCCCGTCGATTTGTTCGACTTGGAAATCATGGTGCTGATGTGGGATTGCTTCGAGATTTATCACGGAAAGCTCTTTCGTCGTGGAATATCTTTGGCATCTCAGACTAGAACATTCGACAATTTTAAACGACCCGTGTGGTAGATCAATTTAAAATCGGATTGCCCCGCTTCATCAACCAGCGAAACGCTTGTCGACGCCAACCGTGACGGGCACGATTTTTGTCCATAGTCGACATCACCGAACCCTTCCCAAGCAAGAGGCCTGCCAGACCAGTGTAACGCACCGATCCAAGCTCACGCGCAATGCTGGTGCAACGCGGCTCGCGGAAAATGCGTCCAGCGAGCTCAAGACCGGCCACGGCGATGAACCGAGCATTTGCGGTCTCCACCAAGCCCTCAAACCGACTCTCCTCCTCAGGTGCGGCCAGGACTCGGGCCGATTGGCAGATATCGACGACATGCTGCAATCTTTCGAAGTGATGTGCGCCGCCGTGAACAAGCGCGATGAGCAACAGCGTGGCCGGAGCTTCAGGTGCAGCCGCAATCAATTCATACGGCAACGATACCACGCGCCTCAGACTGTCGGCATGAATCAAATCAGTCTGCACCTCGATCATCAGCTGTTCATTGTTGCGGTGGATCCATTTCCACTCTCTAGGAGCGTTTGCCGGGCTGGCCTCACCCAGAAAAAAACCTCGATCAAAGAGCAACGCGTTGAAGCGCTGAATTGCCTCCGGCGCGATGAGGACATCTATGTCCCCGAAATTTCGAAGCGATCGTTCTGGGTAGAGGGCGCGAGCAAAAATCGGTCCTTTAACGACCGCGGCCGGCAGATCACCAACGCAAGCCATCAGGTCGTCGGCCTCCCGAGTCAGCATCAAGGAGAATGCCGTGTTGACGCGATGCCGTCGGCGCGCAATATCGCGCCCGATCGAAAAATCCGGATTGTTTGAAAAAGCGGAAAAATTGCGAAGGAGCGCACCGAGTACGCCGTGCGCATCCGCCTGCTCGATCAGTTCATTGCAGAGAGTCGGTTTTAGTTGACGTCGCGGCGGCCGGGATTGTGAACCGAGCGGGTCGGCAACATAAACAATCCAGTCTGTAAGTAGAGACAGGTAGAACCCTCCAAATTTATAAAGCTATAGCATGGTTGAATTGTAGCTGGCACCGAATCAAACTGGAGGAGGTGCCCTCACTTTGACTGCGAGTCAAAACTACGACGGAAGATCATCTCGCTCTGAAGGCACGGTCTATTCTGCGCCCTTCAAGTGTTGTGATCTGACCCTGTGATTTTTCCTCGACCGCGCCATCGTTCGCGGTTGAGCCATTCGACGAGCCTGGGGTTCAGCCGGTCCGATCGTGCGGTTTTTCCCCGACGGCGCCATCCCTCGCGGTTGCACCAATCGACGAGCGTGGGGCTGAGCCGCATGAGCCACCACGTTATTTTCGCAAACGGGCCAACAACAACGAGTCCATGGTTGTGGCGGATGGCCCTGAGCGCCGCTGCCGCTACAACCTCGGGGGTCGAGCACATGAGGGCCGGCGCCACTGGTGGCGGCTTGTGGGTTTCCGAATCCGCAACATTCGCAAGCATCGGCGTGCGGACGAAACCTGGGCAAAGTGCCGTCACACCGAAGTTTTCGCGATGGTAGTCAGTGCGTAGCCCGAGGGTGAACCCCACAAGTCCGAATTTGCTCGCTTGGTAGACCGGCATTTTTTTGACCGGTACCAGGCCCACAAAACTGCAGACATTGAGAATATGCCCCTCATCGGCGCCCAGCAGCGTGTTGAGCATTTGGTAGATAATCTGCATCGGCGCCAGCAGATTGACAGCGATGGTCTGGCGCCACCTTTCGTCCGTAGTGTGATGAAACGCTCCGTAACTGAGTGCACCGGCACAATTAACGAGGATGTGCACGCGGTCCCATGTAGCGAGCACACGGTTGATTGTCGCTGTTATGTCCTCCGGTTTCGTGAGGTCGCAAACTGCGATGACGACCTCTACGCCGTGGCCTGCGGCCTCTCGCGCAACGCTCTTTATGCCGTCAGCATCTCTGTCGATCAAAAACAAGTCCGCGCCCGCGGCCGCGAGCGCGACCGCGAGCGCTTTGCCTATGCCCGACGCCGCGCCGGTGATTACGGCCTTTCGTCCACGTATGATCCGCATGCTTACAATCTGAGATGTGATTGCCTGCGCAATTGCGCCTTCACCACGTCGATAAGCCTTTGCGGGGATGCAGGCAAATCGCGAGTTACAAACCGATAGGCGTAGAGCTGGGCCGACCGCGTGAGCTATACAATAAACCTCAAAACTCCCCTCGAGAATGGGGCGGAAATGCGTTGGTGCGCTGCATATGCGGACGTCTGAATGCCCCCTTAACGGACCTCATTTGCACCGCTACGATTGCGTCTGAGTTTCGGGGGTAGCATGCGGCTGGCGCCATCGTCGGTTCGGCAATCGCCAATAGCGGCCCGACCTACTGGCGAATCCCCGCGACGCATTCGATTGCGGAGCTCATGGCCGGTCGCCTTCCGTTCGGAGCACGCGATTGAAATTTGAAAAAAAATTTCTCGTGATGGTCTGGTACCCGACCGCCATGGCGGTGCTCGCTCTGGGAACAGCGTTGTCTTGGAATGGCTTCCCGGGTCCCTACGATTGGCGCTACCAAGTCCTTTCTAATCTGACGTCGCAAGTGAGTAACCCCGGCGCAAATATTTACAACTGCATTGCGATGGGAATCACGGGCGCGATGTTGCTTCCGCTTCCCGGCTATTTTCGGGCGCGTCTTCAAGATGCTGCTCGGCGAACTTGCATATTTTCATACTACGCGCTCTACGTCGGACTGATCGCCGGAATCACCATCGCGTTTGAAAGAAGTCTGTTTCGAAATCTCTCAAACCAAATTCACAAAGCCCATGAGTACATGGCGCTCGTCGGATTTTTTGGTTTGTTTCTCGGTGTCGTCGGATTCTGGTTAGCGCTGGCCTGGCAAATTCAGCGCCGCCGGCCGATGCCTCAATGGGCAATGGGACTGATGCTCTTGGTCTCAGGCGCTCCGATGATCGGCGCAACGTTGAGTGAGGGTTATCTCTACTTTGTCCCGAATCAATTGGGATGGGTGGGACCACACTGGGCGGAATTTGGTATTCCGGTTTATTTGAGCTTCGCGTTTTGGGAATGGATCGCGTGGATCTCGGTGTTTATCTATTTGTATCTAACGCTTTGGCTGACGCCTGCGGCGGTGCCAAAGGCGTTTGGTCTCACAATGCCACCGACGCTCATCGCACGCGCGGATGAGGTGATTGAATAAAGTGCTAGATGTTCACTTTTGACCCTTGGCAGCCCATTTTGCCGAGTTGCTCGGTCACGAGACCGCAGCGCGCATTTTCACGGCGATCAAACGGGAGCTTGGGATAGCGCCAAATCCAGAGCCTGCCGATTCAGCTCCCATTCTTCAGCAGTGACCTGATCGCGGGTGGCATCGAGGAATTGCCGCCAGCGCGGGGTGAGATCCGCTGGTACAAGCCGGCCGTCTGGAGATACGTCGGTGCTGTTGGCTCGCCATCGCTCAAGATTCGCGCGCTGTTCCTCTTCATCGCCGCTGCCATAGCCACTCAAATGCTGAATTCCCATACCCCAGCGATAGATATACGAAGTGCGCCCGGCGAGCTCGGTCCTTGCCAGCTTTCCGGCCTCGCTGATCTGCCAAAAAACGGGATGATCTGTGTAGGTCGGGTGCGTGTCTAGGGGCGCCGCCTTTAGATAGTCGGCCCGCATCATCCATGAGCCCTCGAAAGTGTTGCGTTCGCGAGAGAAGACGTTTTTCTCGGAGAGAAACCAGCTCGACGCGGGCTTCCATGCGACGCTCTGACCGATGTGATCGAGGCAATCGCGCAAGTGCCAGGGCAAATAGAGATCATCATCGTCCCACCAGTGAATAAATTCTGCAGAGGGATCGGCAAGCTCAATCATTCGCCTTTTAAGGTGGCGTAGGGAACCTGGGGGCGGTGCCTCATTAATAATCCGTACGCGCGCATGGTCGAAATGAAGTGCCACTGGGTGCTGATTGTAGATCAGCAGCGTAGCGTTCGAGAGGGCGGTCTGCTGCAGAAAACAGGCTAGTGCCTCGCGAGCGAGCCGATGGCGTCCGCAGGTCCCCATTAGGCAATCTATCTTGACCATTTTTCAAACTTCGCTTCGAGGCTCTACCGGAAATCCCAATTGCTGCCTGCTGCCGCAACATGCCTTATGATGATGGCACATTAGGCCGCTGATGTCCGCTTCCGGCCCATAGCCGACATTCGCTAGTGCACCGTACACGTCCGCTTTCAGGGGTGAAGCAGACATCACCATCGCGGCATGTCCGGTTTTGCGGTCGCTATTTGGGGTAAAGCGGACATCGCTTATTGCGGCGCATACGTCTGCTTATGACCCAAAGCGGACATTGTGCAGACCCGCCCCTCGTCCGGCCATCAGCTAGAACGTAGCACGGCACGGCGGTTCGCCTTCTGGGCCGGGCGCGCGTTCATCGCATAGAGTTTGGCGAAGCCGTCGATGTCCGCGTCGGCGACCTGTATGGGGTCGGTAAGCAGCAGCCACTCGACGGTTTCGGAGCAGGGCGGTGTCGTCAGCGAGCCAGGATAGCGATAGTAGGTGAGCCGCGCGGGCAAGAATCCGTTCGGGTTGATAGCCGGGTCGGCCTTGACGGTCTCACCTTCATGCGTTGGCATGGTTGCGATGATCTTGCTGAATACCGGGTTGCGCTTTCCCACCACCATCAGCGTACCAACCACGGCGAGCGCGCCCGAAGCATGAGCGTGGACAAAGTGCACTTCCATCGGAACGCTCTTGCCGCGGATGAGGTGCTCGCTCGGATGATGGAAATGAAACTGGACGAGCTTATAAGGCTCGCCGCCGAAACTGAGCGTGCTGCCCTCGGCGGCATTTAGTTGGATTGTGTGACCGTTGTTAACAATGCTGTCGGCGGTCTTGCCCCAGGCGATCCTGAGCGGCGGCAGTTGCGCCTTGATTGACCCGACAATGTCGATTGGCGATTGCTGGCTACCAACCGAGCAGACTTTGCTCGCGGCGTCGAGATCGCCCCACTTGTCGGGGCCAGTGGAGCCTTCGTAGGTCCAATGCGCCCCTTCGGCGGCAAAGGCAGTGGATGCACAGAGCGGACACAATACGAGCCCGGTCAAGGCTTTCAATGCGTGACGACGGTTCATACAATCCTCCTCGACCCTTTGACGCTCCGTAAGAGCACCTGTGTCCGCTAATGGCACTTAGAGGACATTACGGTCGGGCCTGCGAATGTTCGCTTTTGGGGGTAAAGCAGACATGGCTTTTTGCACTGCATAGTTTTGTTCGAGTGATTGCAAGCAGCGCAATTATCGACGCCGCACAGACGGCACCATGAAAGGCACGCTAGGGGACGAAGGTCCACGCGCAGACCAAAAGCACAAATGCCGCCGCGCAAAAAAGCACTAGTTGGCCCGCTTCGAAGTCAGAATGGTGGTCGTAGTCATCTCGTACTGTCATGGGCAGCCCTCCCACCCGGCATGTGTCCATTCTACCCGTTTATTAAGACACCGCCGTATTGTCCTTAGGGGCAATGTCACACAATTGTCTTGCGCAGGAAGCGGAAGGGTGGACTCCGGTCACGCGCAGTCGTGATGCTGAGGACGGCTCCTCCACCAGCACATGAGCGCAAAACGAAAGCCATAATTGACGAGGTAGTCGAAGAACGCAGTTGATGTCCGCTTTTGGGAGCAAAGCGGACATGGACCGTTGCACCGCATATGTCTGCGCCGCAGCCAGAATAGGAGAGGCCGCCAAACGAGGCGGCCTCCAACGCAAAAATACTCGACTGAACGCTACGCTACAGACGCCCTCCCGCTAATGTTACGCATCATCCGGCAGGGTCATGGCAATTCCAGCAAGGCCGATAGCTAAGGCAATGGTTATCGTCCAAACCTGAAGCCACATGGCGTTACCTCCCACTGGCTCCCTAAACGTACTCCGGCAGTTTTGGTTCCCTTCGACCGTCAACAAAAGGTGCCGGTTAAATAACCCATGAAAACACTGCACATGTTCATTTGGGACCAGTCGGCACCGCTTTTTGCGCCCCAAACTGGTCGCATTTCTGAGCGCATGAGAAGCCATGCTTGGGCGTGAATAAAGGTAGGTGTGCGTTCGAATGCGTCTCGTTGGATTTTTCTTTCTGTTCACTTTCGTGGCTGTGACCGGCGGACCCGCCTGGGCATCAGTAGACGCTTGTCCAAGAAATCCAGACGCGCTCGGGACGAGTCGCGTGCTTACCATCGCTCCTAACGAATTTAAAAAAATTGGCAGTATGTATTACAAGCAGACTCTGCCACTCAAAGATCATGAGGTTGTCATCACGTTTGATGACGGGCCATTGCCGCCCTATAGCAACATCATTCTTGAAACGTTAGCCTCGCAATGCGTTAAAGCTACCTATTTCTTGATTGGCCGGATGGCGCGCCAATATCCGTCCATGGTGCGGCGGATCTATAACGCGGGACATACAATCGGCACGCATAGCGAAAATCATCCTCTCGCTTTCCGGCGTTTGCCAATCCAGCGAGTCAAATCCGAAGTCGAGGGCGGTATCGTTTCTGTCGATGCCGCACTGGGAGATCCGAAGGCGCTTTCGCCGTTTTTTCGCATTCCGGGTTTAGGCAAGACCAGCGCGATCGATGATTATCTGTCCTCTAAGCAGTTGGTGAATTGGAGTGCGGACGTGGTCGCGGACGACTGGTTCAGGCGCATCACCGCTAAGACCATTGTGCAAAGGGCCATCCAACGACTGGAAGTAAAAGGCCGAGGCATCTTGCTCCTGCATGACATCCATCCCGCTACCGCCATGGCGTTGCCAATGTTGCTCAAGGAGCTCAAGGCACGCGGTTTCCATGTGGTGCAGGTGGTGGCAGCCGGTGATCGGCCAAAATTTGTGCCCGAACTGTTAGCGTCACCCGCCACTCAAAAAGATGCATGGCCGACCGTGCTCAAGATGCGGCAGTTCTAAACCCGACTTTCAAATCCTCAACGTGGCGAAGACCAGAAACGGGGCCGGAAAAGTCTATGTCCGCTTTTGGCCCAGAGCAGACATGACCTAATGCACTGCACATGTCCGCTATTGGGGGCAAAGCGTACACGATTTATCGCGGCGCGAATGTCGGCTTTTGACCCAAAGCGGGCCTGGACATGTGACTAGTTTGCCACAAGACACAGAATTAACGGACATTCTGCGTAACCCTATGTGCGTCGAACAGGATTGTCGGTATTTTCTTGCAGGAATTCTGGGGGCTGACCAATGCGCTATTTGTCGATTGCAGTAGCTGCTACCGTTTCCGCAATTGCGTTCACTCAAAACGCGACGGCGGCGGACGTGCCGGTCAAGGCGCCGGTCGCTCCCGTTCCTGCGCCGATCTACAGCTGGACTGGCTTCTACGTTGGCGTTCACGCCGGATGGGGTTGGAGTAGTTCTACCGTCACCGTAACGCCCAGTCCCGCTTTTGTATCGGCGTCCGGTTACGAAACGCATTCATTTGACCAGAACAGTGACGGCTTCATTGGCGGTGGCCAAATTGGCTATAATTGGCAATTCGCCCCAAATTGGATGGTCGGTATCGAAGGCGACTTCTCTGGCACCGGAATTCGTGAAACGACTATCGCCCCAATCACCATTGCTGGCGTTCCCCTTGGCGGCGATTATACGCATACTACCAAGCGCGACATTACATGGCTGGCAAGCGTGCGCGGACGCCTCGGCTACACCGCTGATCGTTGGCTCATCTATGTGACCGGCGGCGGCGCATGGGGCCGAGTGGAGGGCGCTGCCGGTCCGAATATCCCGAGCATCCTTACCCCAGTAACATTTAGCGACACCATTTCTGGATGGGTCATCGGTGGCGGCTTTGAGTATGCCATCGCCAACAATTGGACGGCGCGGCTGGAATATCTCTACTACGATCTCGACGACACGAGTTTTACCAATGCTTATGCCGGTAACCCAACTTTTTTCTGGACCACGACTTGGGACAACAGAATTAATGTCGTCAGGGCAGCCGTGAACTACAAGTTCTGACTGTTCGTAGGGCTCGCGCTGCAGAATGTTCGCTTTCGGGGTACAGCCGACATGGCGGTTGCGCTGCGAAATGTCCAGTTTCGACTGGTGGTGCTCCGCCGAATCCGACTTCAATAATGATGCCGTCATACCAAAGCTTAAAACGCGATCTAGCCTTCGCTATGTTGGCTCTCGGCGTGGTCGCTACCACTTCAGTTCTCGGTCAAATCGCGACATACCCAAATCTTAGCCCATGGTACGCCGGGCTCGTTAAGCCGTCTTTCAATCCGCCAAACTGGGTTTTTGCACCTGTATGGACGATACTTTACGCGCTGATGGCCTTCGCGCTGTGGCGCATCTTGCGAATGCCATCGAGCAGACGCCGGCATTACGCGATTGGTTTGTTTTTTCTATTGCTCGTCCTCAATGCAGCGTGGTCATGGATGTTTTTTTGGGCTCGCAGTCCGTTGCTTGGCCTGATAAATATCGTGCCACAGCTTGTCGTAATCCTGGCGACCATTGTCGGTTTTGCCCGCGTCGATAGGCTCTCGGCTCTCTGTCTGCTGCCACTGGCTGCATGGGTTGCTTACGCGACTGGGCTAAATGCGGCGATTTGGCTGTTAAACAGCTAAAGGCAGCAATGTCCGCTTCTGGCCCTTAGCAGACATTCCTAGTTGCACCGCACATGTCCGCTTTCAGAGGTAAAGCGGACATG
>Ga0173480_10000058_pt1 | contig 26310 bp, 15 predicted proteins | sample NitcycUS209509C1_FD_122622 | JGI IMG/M metagenome (GOLD analysis project Ga0173480, IMG submission 122622) | Soil microbial communities from Arlington Agricultural Research Station in Wisconsin, USA - Nitrogen cycling UWRJ-S209-509C-1 (version... | ecosystem: Environmental > Terrestrial > Soil... | reverse complement strand
GTGATGTAGTTCGAGTTGCCCTGGGCGCGGAGCGTGCCGAAGAACCACAGGCGGTCCTTCACGATCGGGAATCCGGCCGAACCGCTCATGTCGTAGCTCTTGATCAGCGGGCTCGGGGTGATGCGCTGCGCGATCAGTTCGTCGGTCAGGTTGCTGCCCTGCAGGTCGCCGTTGGCCCACGAGAAGAACGTGCCGACCGACAGCTTGTTACCACCCGCCTTGGGCACGATGTTCATCACCGGCCCGCCCGACTCCACTTCACCGCCGCTGCCCGAGGTCGTGAAGTTGACCTCCTGCGAGTTGCGCGGGTCGGTCAGGTAGTTGGTGCCGCCGGCCTGCGGCACGGCGATGCTGATGCCGTCCACCAGGAGCCGCGCTTCGGTGTTGGCCCGGCCGCCCGAGAGGAGCGTCCCGTGCGCGCTGAACGTGCACGAATTGCACGGACCGGACGCCACGTCCTGCTGGCCGCCGAACACGCCGGGCACGAGCACGAGCAGCGAGTTGTAGCTGCCAGCCGACGGGATCGCATTGATGACCTCGTTGGTCAGCACCGTCTGGCGCCGTGCGGTCTGCACGTCGACGACCGGCGACTCGCCCGTCACCGTAATCGTCTCTTCGACCGAGCCGACGCGCATGTCGATGCTCACCGTGGCCGTAGCCGAGCCGGTGAGCTCGATGCCCTCACGCGACACGCTGCTGAAGCCCGTGAGCGTGAAGCGAACCGTGTAGCTGCCGGGCCGCAGATCCTCGATGCGGTACTGTCCCGAGCCGTCGCTGACGGCGGTGCGGACTTTCTCGATCAGCGCCGGACTCGCTGCCTCGACGGTGACTCCGGGCAGCACACCACCCGAGGCGTCGCGGACGACGCCGGCTATTGCCGCCTGCGCATAGGCGCTGGACGGTAGAAGGACCAGCACGAACAACCCGAACAGCAGACGTACTCCACGGACCATCTTCACGCTCCCTATTTCGAAGGTAGACTTCGTTGTGCGAAACTTGATTCGTTATACGGAAGTCACGTATACGATTGGGGCGGGTGCGCCGTCAAGGCGTCTGTAAGGGTAGAGCGATTTGGTGGGCGGTTCCGTAGGATTGTGCCGCCGCGAGACTATAATCCCATGGAAATTCGCATGGCGAAAACACCGAAGGTTGCCGAGTTCGTGGCGTCGCTCGAACGCGGCCTGCGCGTCCTTCAGACGTTCTCTCGCGAGCACCCGCAGCTGACGCTGAGCGAGGTCGCCGTGCTGACCGGGCTCACGCCCGCCACCGCGCGCCGCTCGCTGCACACGCTGGAAATGCTTGGATACGTAGGACGTACCGGCCGCCGCTTCCTGCTGCGGCCGAAGGTTCTGGCGATCGGCACCGGCTATCTGAGCGCCATCAACGCCGAAGTGGTCCTCCAGCCCTTCCTGCAGGAAGTCGTCAACGAACTCGGTGGCAGCGCCTCGGTCACGGTGCTCGACGAACTGGACATCGTCTATATCGCCCACGCATCACTGAACCGGGCCATCCGCCTGACGGCCGGCGCCGGCTCGCGGTATCCGGTCTACCCCACCTCGATGGGCCGCGTGCTGCTCGCCTTCCAGTCCCAGGCCGCCATCGACGACTACTTCGAGCGCGCGACGATGCGCCGCCTCACCGAGCACACCGAGACCGATCAGAACTCGCTCCGCAAGATCCTCAAGGAAGTGCGCACCAAGGGGTACGCCGCCATCCAGGACGAGCTCGATTACGGCATCGTGTCGGTGGCGCTGCCGATCTTCGGACCGCACGGCCGCATCGTCGCGGCCGCGAACTGCTCCGACGTGACCAACCGGCTCGATCGCGACACGATGATCAAGAAGCGGCTGCCGGTGCTGCGGCAGGCCGTGCGCCGCATCGAGGGGATGCTGACGCAGCACCCCGAGCTCACGCACTCGGTGGAGTCGATCGCCTCGGACTTCGTGCGCACCGACGCCATGGCCCGCGTGGCCCCGCCGCTGAACGACGCGCTGCGTGCGCGCCGCGTCGTGTCACGGGTGCCGACCCGCTAGCCTGATTGCAGAACTGACGTGGGGGCCGGCTTTAGCCGGCCCGGGCCGCCTGAAGGCGGCCCCCACATCTGATTTCGCAATGTGCTCTCAGTTCTTCAGCGCCCGGGCCTCCTCCGTACGGCCCAGTGCGGTCAGCACGTCGATGAGGGCCAGCCGCGCCTCGCGGTGATTCGGCTCGAGTAAGACCGCCGCGGCGTATTCGACCAGCGCCGCGTCGAGCCGTCCCGCGGCGCGGTAGGCGCCGCCGAGATCGGCATGCGCGGCCGCATTGTGCGGCAGCGCCGCCGCCCGCGCGCGAAGGGCACGCGCAGCCCCGTCGCGATCCCCCTGCTGGCTCCGCGCGCCGGCGAGCATCGCCTGCAGCGCGCCCTCGCCCGCCAGAGGCCCCGCGGCTGCCGCCTGTTCGAACGCCTCCACCGCCTCGGTCCACTCACCCGCCGCGGCGGCCATCTGCCCGAGCCGCCAGGCGGCCTGACCGGACGCCGGGATGCTGGCCCGCGCGTCGCGCAGCGCGATACGGGCGTCGGCCACCCGTCCTGCCTTGGCAAGCACCCCCGCGAGAGCCAGCCGCGCGCGCTCGTTCTGCGGATCGACGCGGATGGCTGCGGCGAGCTGCTTTACCGCCAGGTTCAGGTCGCCCGATGCTTGATGGGCAAGACCGAGCACGCGGTGCGCCTCGGACGTGGGCGATGGGTCCGGATCCACGGTCGCGAGCCGTTCGATCGCGCCAGCCGAATCGCCCGCGCGCAACGCACCGGCCGCCGCCAGCAGGTCAGGCGAACGTTCCGGAGCCGCGACCAACGGGTCCGCGCCTGCCGCCACCCGCAGCGCAACGACCGCGTCGTCGTAGCGGCCTTCACGGATGCGAGCGGCCGCCGGCGCGTATCGGGCGAGCGCCAGCGCCGGGACTGTCGCGCCGCCGTCATCGAAAAACGCGTCGGTTGGAAACACGAGACGCCGCGCCCGCGCCGGGTCCATGAGAGCGGCCAGCAGTTCGTTCGACGCGGCGCGGCGATCGGCGTCCGAAGCGGCCGGCATCAGGGCGACGTGATACGCCGCGGCCAGGCTCCGAGGCTGATGCGGCCACGCCGCGCGATACGCCGCGGCGGCGGCCTCCGTCCGCCCGAGACGCTCCAGCACCAGGCCCCGCAGCAGATAGGCCTCGCCGAACCCTGCATCGAGGCGCATCGCCAGATCCAGCTGCTCGAGCGCGTCCTCGAACCGGCCGCGCTCCAGATAGGCCGCGGCCAGCGCGACGCGCCGGCTGGCCGCGAGGGGCGGCGGTGCCGCGGCTACGTCCCCGACGAGACCGGTCTCGGTACTGGAGAGGGCCGCATCCCAGCCGGCAAGCGCCCGCGCCATCGCGTCAACGGCTGCGATCACGTAGCGGCCTTCGTCGCCGAACTCGCCCTCGGCGGCGCGCATCAGCTGAGCCGTCGCGTCGGCGAACGCCTCGCGCGACTGGGCATGCGTGCAGGGTGATGTCAGCAGGAGCGACGTCAGGGCGAGGAGGCTCGCGCGAAGGAACCGGGTCACGGGGTCAGACCACACGGTCAGGCCACACAGTCGGGGCACAGTCGGCCCCAAAAGGGACGAGGCCGGGCTTGTCGGCCCGGCCTCGTGTGGTGGTCCCTACCATCGTAGGGGGTCCGGACTGGCCATGGCCAGTCCTCGGGGTGCGGACGTTGCCTTCGTCCGGCGCGACCCGACGTCCTGGACCGCGCACGCGTCAGACTCTACGCCGGTTCACGCCCGGGTTCAAGGCGTTCGAGATGTCCCCTCCCTCGGCGGCCGGCGGGCGAACGGGGTCGAGGCGGTGACGCCCCGCCCTTCCTGCACCGTCACGATCTGGTCCACCGCCGGCGTGGCAACGCGCTCGGATCGGCCGCTGGGCCACCGGATGTCCAGGTGGTCCACGGCGGTGACGGCGCCGAGGCCCACGTGCACGCGCAGATCGCCCTGCCCCAGATAGCTGCTGCCGGACTTCACCTCCCGCACCTGCGTGCGCCCGGCGGCGGTCACGCCCACCCGGGCGCCCAGCGCATCGCGGTTGCCGGCCGCGGCCAGCAGACGCAGGACGATCGCGTGTCCGCCGCTCGTTCCGTTCCGCAGCAACTCGGGCGCCGCGCCGTTGTTGGTCACCAGCACGTCGACGTCGCCGTCGTTGTCCACGTCGCCCGTGACGAGGGTGCGCCCGACCCCGGCGGCCGAGAACCCGGGGCCGGCCTCGCGACCGGTCTCCATCAAGCGGCGGCCGTTCAGGTTGCGGAACAGCAGCTTGCGCTGCGCGTGGGTGGAGCCGGATCGGAAGAGCGCGGTGTTGTCGATGACGTGGCCGTTGGCGATGGCCAAATCCAGGCTGCCGCTGTTGTCGAAGTCGAAGAAGGCGACGCCGAAGCCGACGAACGGCAGCGTGGCCGGCCCCAGGCCGCTCTCCACGGTGGCGTCGGTAAAGACGCCGGCGCCGTCGTTGCGGAACAGGCTGTGGGTCTCGAACTCGTGGTTGGTCACCACGAGATCGAGCCGTCCGTCCCCGTTGTAGTCGGCGAACTCCGTGCCCATGCCGGCGCGCGGCTTGCCGTCGCGCGCCACCGCGACGCCCGCCGCGAGACCGACCTCGGTGAAGCGGCCCCCGCCCTCGTTGTGGAAGAGGAAGTTCGGCACCGCGTCGTTGGCCACGAACACGTCGGGCAGCCCGTCGTCGTCGTAGTCGCCGACAGCCACGCCGAGGCCGTTGCCGACGTGCGGGGCGATGCCGGCCGCGGCGCTGACATCAGCGAAGACGCCCTTGCCGTTGTTGCGGTAGAGCACGCTCGCCAGCCCTTTGTAGTTGAGCGGATGGCAGTAGACACGAATGCGTCGCTGCGGGTTGCCGCAGAAGCGGTTGTTGTCGCGGGCGGCGTCCAGGTAGTTGGCGACGAACAGGTCGAGGTCGCCGTCGCGGTCCATGTCGAGGAACGCGCAGCTGGTGCTCCACCGCGCCACGCCGACGGCCGCCTCGCGCGTGACCTCGGCGAACACGCCGCCGCCCTCGTTGCGATACAGGGCGTTGCCGCCGTAACCCGTGACGTAGAGATCGATGCGGCCGTCGTCGTCCACGTCGCCGGCACACGCGCCCATGCCGTAGGCGGTGCCCCGGATCCGCGAATGGCTGGTGACGTCGCGGAAGGTGCCGTCGCGCTGGTTGCGGAACAGACGGTGCTGCGGCGCCACCGTCGTATCGGCCACGGAGCCGCCCTCCACGAGAAAGAGATCGACCCAGCCGTCGGCGTCGAAGTCGAAGAACACGGCGCCGGAACCCATCGTCTCGGCGAGGTACTTCTCGGCGCTGGCGCCGTTGGCCTGCGGCACTGCCACACCGGCGGCCCTGGCCACATTCTCGAAGCGCGCCGGCGCCGCCGCCGGGACCGCTCCGCGCGAGGACTGCGCGCGCGGCGCGGGCGTCGCCACGAGCGCGGCGCACAGGCATGCGAAGGCGAGCACGACGAGCCGTTTCACCGGGGGGCCTTTGGAGCCGCGCCGGACGGCGGCGGTGCCGGCTGCCGGTCGCGCAGCGCCGATTCGAGCGCGCGCGCGTTCTCTTCGAAGCGGCGCCGTTGCGCGTCCATCTCCGCTTTCTGGATTCGCTCGAAGGCGGTCAGCGCCTCTCGTGATTCGTCCACGCGTCCCACCCGCAACAGCGCCCGGCCGAGCGCGTAGTGCGCTTCCCCGTGATTGGCGTCGCGCCGCACGGCGAGCTGCAGCAGCGCGATCGCGCCCTCGTCGTCCCCCAGGTCCGCGCGCAACTGGCCAGCGGCGGCAAGCGCGCTCGCGCTGGCGGGATCGAGCAACGCCGCCGCCAGATACTCGGCCAGCGCGTCGTCGAGCCGATCCTGCGCCTGATACACCCGTCCGAGATCGAGGTGGGCCGGCGCGGACTGTGGTGCGAGCGTGAGGCGACGTTCGTAGCTGTGCGCGGCGGCGTCGAGATCGAGCACCGTGTGCTGCAATCGTCCAATCGCCGCGTGCACAATCGACGCGCCCGCCACGGGCGCACAGCGCGACGCCGCTTCGTACGACCGCAGCGCGGCCGCCTGATCGGCGTCCTCCTCGGCCAGCCGTCCCAGACGCCAGTGCGCCAGCCCCGAATCCGGGAACCGGCCCACCGTGTCGAGCAGGCTGGCGCGCGCCGCCGCCCGGTCGCCGGAGGCCACCAGCGCGTCGGCTTTCGAGATGCGGGCGCGTTCGTCGGCCGGATCGATCGCGGTCGGGCGCGCGGCGGACGTGACCAGCGGATCAACGGCCGCCACCGCGCGAAGCCTCGCCAGCGCCTCCGGATATCGGGCCTGCGCGAGCAGACGAAAGGCGGGGACGTAGGCCGCCGGCACGAAGAGCGGCGCGTCTACCGACGCGTCGTCGAGCAGATCGATCGGCACGCCGGCGAAGTCGTCGGCCGCGGCGGCAGGGGCTGCCGCTCTGACGGCTGTGACCAATGCCTCCAGTGCCGCGCCTCGCTCCCCGCTCCGCGCCGCCTCTCGAGTGGCGCTGAGATACAGATACGACGCGCGTACCGACGCAGGCGCCAGCTTTCGCGCGGCCGCATACGCCGCCGCAGCGGCCGCGGTCCGGTTGAGGCGCGCATAGGCGAGGCCGCGCAGGAGGTGGGCGGCGACGAAGGACGGATCGAGCGCGACTGCCTGATCGAGATGCGGCACGGCGTCGGCCACCCGGCCACGATCCAGATAGGTGGCGGCCAGCGTCGCGCGCATGCGGGCCGCCTCGGCGGGAGACGCGCTCTTGATGGCACCTGCAAACCCGGCCTCGACCCGGGACACGGCCGCGTCCCATTCGGCGAGGCCTTTCGCCATGGCGTCGAGCGACGCCTGCAGCGCCGGCCCTTCACGTCCGGTCGCGCCGCCAACCGCCTGCGAGAGATCGATCAGCGCGCGGACGAAGTCGTCCTTTGGCTGGGCCTCGGCTCGAGACGCCGCGCAGAGCAGCAACACGAGGCCGATCGAGAGCGCGAGGCGGCCGCAACCAGGGCGCAACATCTCCGGGAATCCTATCGTGGCGCAAGCCCGATGCGGAGGGTCGAAAACGCCGAGGGCCGCGCAAGGCGGCCCTCGGTTTGATACGAATCGGCAGGGCTAGAGCCCCGACCTGTACGCCTGCACCCTACCAGTCGATGCCGAAGTTGACGCGGAAGATCCGCGGCAGCAGCACCTGCGTCGGCGCCGGCCACGTCGGGCTGAGCAGCGTCTGGTACGCGAGGTTGTCGTTCGAGTTGAACAGGTTGACGATGTCCAGGCTGAGATTGGAGCGCGTCCTGCCGAACCGCAGGATCTTGCCGATGCGCATGTCCACCTGGTCGATGCGGTCGCCGTACGCCTCGTAGGGAGCGATGAGCGGCACTGTCACGTTCGCCGCCGCCGCGAGCGGACGGCCGAGCGTGGCGAGGATGGTCGGATCGTTGGCCTGGTAAATCGCGTCCGCGCGCAACACCGCGCCCGGGCGGCTGCTGAACGTGCCGCTCACCTGCACGTCGATCTTCGGCACCAGGTAGCTGGCGTTCGCCTTGTAGGTGGTCGAGAACGGTTCCACCTGCTTGCAGTAGGGATTGAGCAGGCTCGAATAGGTGCCCAGGCCGGCGTATGGCGACAGCCCCATGCCCTCTGGGGCGTTCGGCCGCACGTCGCAGAAGTCCTCCGAGAGACGCCCAGTGCTGGTCCCGCCCTGGATGTTGAGGCCAGTCGCCAGCCGCGCCTGGAACGTCACGTCGAAGCCGTCCCAGTGGCGGTCATACTCGCCGAACGAATTGGCGGCCTTGCGCACGTTGTCGGCGGCGCGCGCCGCCCCGGCCGGCGTGATGTTGTAGAGGCCGTTGATCGTGTAGCCGCCCCCATTCGGCAGGCGCGAATCGGTCGGCGCCACCACGCTGAACTGACCGAATTCGGACGAGGCCACCGCGATGTTGTCGGTCACGTCCACGCCGTCGTAGATGGGCCACCACCGGCGGTAGTAACCAACCTCGACCGACACGCGCGGCATGACTTCCTGCTGCACCGAGACGCCGAACTGCCAATCGTTGGGGCGCGCGTCCCAGCCATTGAGGATCGACGGGTCGAGCGAGGTGGACGAGCGGTTCTTCCCGTAGTTCGCGTCGCCCTGACCGCACAGGTCGCCGCCACTGGCGCGGAGATCCTGCACGGCCGCGTTGAGCAGGTCGCAATCCACGACGTAGTTGCCGTTCGAATCGGTCCACGGACGGCTGGCGAGCGTGACCGCACGCGCGGCGGGGTTGGGTGCCACGTAGCGGCCGTCGTTCGACGCCGGATGCATGTAGCGGCCCAGGTTGGCCTTGAACGAGGTCTTGCCGTTGCCGAAGAGATCGTAGGCCAACCCGACGCGCGGGCTGATGTTCTTGTAGGCGTCGATGCCGGTCGACTGCTCAATCACGAACTCGGTGGGCCACCAGACGTCCTTCGGAATCGTCTGCTCCGGGAACTTGCTGTAGGCGCGATCGAATCGCACCGCCCCCTGCACGGTCATCCGGCCGGTCGTCCACTGGTCCTGCGCGAAGAGCGCGGTGTAGCCGGTGCGCACGAAGCGCGTCCACGGGCCGGCCTGGATGGTCACCTGGTTCGGCACACCGTAACCGACCGACTGACCGGCGGCGTTCACCCCGGCCCCGAAGCGGTAGGTCATGCGCTGGTCGTTGGTGATGATGTCGAACAGGTTGTCGTCGTCCTTGTGGTACGCGCCCTGGTACCCGAACTTCATGGTGTGCGAGCCGGTCACGTAGCTGGCGGAGGCGTTCCACGTGTTCGCGCCGATGTAGCCCGTGGGCCAGTTCGACGAGCGGTACTTCAAGTTGCCGCCCACCGTGAGTCCGCCCGGAGTGGCGGCGCTCACGCGGTTGCCGTTGGCATCGAAGAACTGCGTCGTCTGTTCCTGCACGCGAATCAGGCTCGTCGTCGGGTTGCCCGGCCGCTCGGTGTAGCCCCACTGCGAGATGTAGGTGCCGTAGCCGGCCTCGATCAGCAGCTTGCTCGTGGCGGTGCTGGTGTACTTCGCCTGCCGCACGCTCTGGTGCGTGCTGGCATAGTCGCCCGTCTCCGGCGAGTTGGGGCCGGGGCCGAAGAAGCCGTTGACCTGTGAGCCGCCGTAAATCCAGCCGTCCTTCTGCGAGTTGCAGTGGTCGTCGTCGCTCCAGCCGGCGCCGTTGCACTGCGGCTGCTCGTCCCAGAACACCATCAGCTTGTTCTTCGGCGTGATCTGCGTCGTGAGGCGCAGCGACGCGATCTTGCGGTGCGGATCGGCGCGGCCCTGCCGCGTGAGATCCGGTTCGTAGGTCCACTTGGTGGGATCGCCGGCGTTCTTGTTGGCGAAGATGCCGGGCTGCGCGTCGGCGGCGTCCACCGCTCGATAGTTGAAGAAGAACCAGATGCGGTCCCGCTTGATCGGGCCGCCGAGGGAGACCTGGTAGTCGCGGACGAGCAACGCCGGGGCGTACTTGCCGAGCACGCTCAACTGCTTCTCGTCGTAGTTGTTTCCCTGCATGCTGTCGTTGAAGCCCGAGTAGAGCGCCGTGCCGCTGAACGTGTTGCCGCCCGACTTGGGGATCACCGTCATCTGCGGGCCGCCGGTCTCGACCTCGCCGAGGTTGCCCGAGATGGTGAACGTCACTTCCTGCGCGTTCTGCATGTCCGGGATGTAGCCGGACACGCCGGCGCCGCCGCGCGACGCGCCGGTGTTGATGCCGTCGAGCGTCAGCCGGCCGTCCTGCGTGTTGCCGCCGTGGGCCGTGAAGAGCAGCATGCCGGGGCGAAGCTGGGCCTGTCCGTTGCCAGCCACCACGCCGGGCGCAAGCTGCAGCACGTCGTTGTACGAGCGTGACGTCGGCAGCGTCTGAAGAATGTCTCCATCGATCACCTGCTGGCGCCGCGCGCTGCGGGTATCGACGATCGGTGACTCACCGGTGACCGTGACCGTCTCTTCGAGCGCGCCGACGCGAAGATCGGCGTTGATGCTCGCGGTGATCGCGGCCGTCAACTGGATGTTTTCCTGCTTGACGGTGCTGAAGCCCGGCAAGGAGAACGTCAGCGAATAGGTGCCCGGAGGCAGTGCGACGATGCTGTACTGACCGCTTCCATCAGTCGTGACCGAACGGACTTTCTCGATCAACACCGAACTTGCCGCCTCGACCGTGACACCCGGGAGCACGGCTCCCGATGCGTCTCTCACGATCCCGGCAATTGTCGCCGCGTCCTGGGCCAGGGCCCCGGCCGGCACGAAGAGCACGGCCAGGACAACCAGAGTCCTCGCGAACCTGTGCATGCCACCTCCTGCGTTCCCCGCAAGAACCATTATTTCGTTGGGCGAAATTGACTTCTCTGAACGCACAGGGATATACGCCTTAGGAGGTAGACTGTCAAGCGTTCAAGGTATCAATCCACACGGGGGAGTCGCGGAATGAGGTCGTTTTCAGGTGCTGTATTGGGTTGTGCCGTCGCGCTGCTCGTGGCGACGTACGGACTCGACGCCCAACAGGGCGGCGGCGGACAGGGCGCCCAGGGTGGGCAGGGCGGACGGGGTGGACGGGGCGGGGGCACGCAGGATGTGATCGGCGGCGTCGGCACGGCCGGGCGGAGCACGGCGCCGCCGAAGCCCGCACCGCGCAACGCGGCCGGCCGGGCGACTCTCACCGGCGAGTCGATGGCCGACAAGGGCGTGTGGCTGCCGGTCTTCGGCATCCTCGATCCCATTGCGCCGGCGGCGACCGTGCCGTTTCAGCCCTGGGCCAAGGCGGTGTACGACGATCGGCAGAAACACGAACTCGAACCGCACACGCGGTGCAAGCCGTCGGGGACGGCGCGGCAATTCCTGACGCCCTACGGCGTCGAGTTCGTCGAGCTGCCTGAAGCCCAGCGCGTCTACATCTTCGACATCGGCGGCCCGCACACGTTCCGCACCATCTACATGGACGGACGGTCGCACCCGGCCGACTTCACGCCCACCTACTACGGCCACTCCATCGGCTGGTGGGATGGCGACACGCTGGTCGTGGACACCGTCGGCTACAACGAGCGCTTCTGGCTCGACCGCCGCGGCCTGCCCCACACCACCAGTCTCCACACCATCGAGCGCTTCACGCGCACCAACCAGGCCCAGGTCCGTTATCAGATCACCGTCGACGACCCGGGCGCGTACACCGCCCCCTGGAACGCGCAGTTCAACCTGCGCTGGGAGTCCGGCACCGAGCTGTTCGAGTACATGTGCCAGCAGGCCAACTACGCGACCGAGCTGATGGTGGGCGATCGCGAAGCCGTCGGGAAGACGACGACAGTAGTGCCGTAGCAAGGCTCAAGGCCGATCAGGCCGCTCTTCCTTCAGTCTTGAGCCCTGAGCCTGCCGCGCCAGAGGCGCTACGGCGCGGCAATCGCCTGCAGCGCCTGTTCCGCCTGCGGCAGGCCTGGCGCGAGGCGCAGCGCCTGCTCGAGGTGCTGCCGCGCTTCCGCCGCCCTCCCCTGCTGCATCAGCACGACCCCGAGGTTGGTGAGCGCGGCAGCGTTCTCCGGATCGTCGGCGACGAGCTGGCGGAGCTCGCGCACCGCTTCCGCCGGGCGGCCCATGCGCACGAGCAGCGGCGCGAGATTGCCACGCGCGTCGGCGTGCGCCGGATCGATCGCGATCGCGCGGCGGTACTCGCGCTCGGCCTGGTCCGGCCGGCCGGTCATGGCCATCAGCAGGCCTAGGTTGTAGTGCGTGGTCGCGTCGTCGAGGCCGGCGAGCGAGCGGCGGAAGTACTCCTCGGCTTCGCTGAAGCGGCCGAGCGCGCTGAGGCAGCTGCCGATGTGCGCCAGCGCGAGGTAGTCGCCCGGCACCATCTCCGCATACTTCTCGAACCAGCCGAGTGCCTCCTGGTTGCGATCGAGCGTGCGCAGTACTCGGGCGAGCTTGATTGCGGCATCGGGATTCGCCGGATCGAATTGCACCGCCCTCCGCGTCAGGTATTCGCTCCACGCCGCGTTCAAGGTCAGCGTCGCTTCCGACGCCACGCGCAGCAGGAGCGTGCTGTTGCGTGACTCGCGCGTGAGCGCATCCACGAACGGATCGACGAACGGCGCGAAGGCGGGCATCCGTCCGGCCCGATAGACCGCGCGGGCCGACTCGGCCTCGAGTCCAAGCGCGAGATAGCTCTCGCCGAGCAGGCGGTACGCGGGGCCGAATCCAGGCGACACCCGCACGATGCCTTCCAGGATCTGACGCGCGCCGGCGGCGTCGCCGCGGACGAGCGCGACGCGTGCCAGACCGAACGACGCATACGACGCCAGCGAGGCCTCCGGCACGTGCGGCGGCGTGGCGGCCCCATCGGGCTCGAACGGCGGCAACGCGGCGGCGCGGCGCCACGCCTCGGCAGCCGCGTCGTAGCGCCCGCCCTTGAACTCGGCGTCACCCAGACGCAGCCACACCGGGCCGAACTCCGGCGCACGGGCCGCGATGGCCCGCAGACGGCCGGCCAATTGCGGCGTGCCGCCCAACTCGATGTCGATGAGCGTGCGCGCGTACTCCCAGCGCCAGTCGCTGTCGAGCGCCCCGACACGGTCGTAGCAGCGGCGCGCGGCGTCGAACAGCAGGTCGGCGTGATACGCAGTGCACAAAGCGCCGACGACCTCAGCCGATCCCGGCGCACGCCTGGCCGCCTCGTGCGCCTCGCGCAGGTGCGAGGCGACGGCCGGCGGCAGGCCCGAGAGAGCCTCCAGTTCGGGCAGGCCCGCAGCGGTACGTGCCCGCGTCCAGGCCCGGGCGCCGAATCCGGCCGCAACCGCTCCCGCAATCAGCGCGGCAGCCGCCAGCCATTTCCAGCCGGCGCGACGGTGTTCGGTCACGGGACGCGCGCCCAGCGCGTTGTGCACGTGAACCGCGAACGACGCGCTACGTAATCCACTTCAGACACCGCCCGCCAACGGCGCACCCTTTGGGATCGTCTGAGAGGATGTCGGCGCGTGGAGGCCATCACCTGAACGGGGGGACGCGGTAACCGCTCGGCACGGCCACGGTATTCAGCGGTGTCACTGTGCGGTACCCGCCCACCGACCGTTGACCTGAATGAAGGCATGACGCTTTTGTCAGCCGAAAGACGGTGCCATGACGACACGCGCGCTCGCTCGCCTCCTGTTGACCGCTACCTTCCATCTGCTCGCGGGTGGCCTCTGGGCCGGCGCCCAGACCCTCGAACTCCCGGCGATCCGGGTCCGGCTCGAGCCGGTCATGCAGGACACGATCAGCGGTGTGGCCTGGAACGCCATGACGCAGGAGTTGCGTGACATCTGGAGCCGCGAAGGCATCGAGGTGGCTTGGAAGCGCGACGGTGACAGTGACGCGGACGTAACCGTGCCGGTCGTCTTCGACGATCGCGAACTGCGGAAGCACGACCCCAGGGATGGGGAGGCGTTCGGCGTCACTCTGTTCGCCGGACGGTCGCGGCGCATTCTCGTGTCGGCGCCGCGCGCGCGCCTGGTCGTGACGGGCCATCGCGGCCTGGCCGACTCGGGCGATGCGATGACGCTCGACATCGCCCACGGACGCCTGCTCGGGCGCGTCCTGGCGCACGAAGTCGGGCACGCGCTGCTCCAGACCTTGCGGCATTCGACGCACGGGCTCATGAGCCCCCAACTGGAACAGCGCAGCCTGGCGCCGCTCGGCGCGGCGCAGTTCGCACTCTCGCCCTCGGATCGCGAACGTCTGGCAACGCGGTTCTCGAACACCGAGGCGGCGGAACTGCGTGCCGAGGCATCGCGGAAGGCGCCGGTCCGCCCGGCGGCGGCGGAAGGCACCATCACCCCGATCACCTGGGTGGACGCCCCGCCTGCTCCTTCTCGGCTACGCGCGCGGCGCTGAGAATACCGCGCAGCCCCTCGTTGCCCTCGTGACAGGCGTACTCGAAGATCGGGTGCTCGTCGTCGCGCGTGAGCCGCATGCCGAACGTCCACGGCTTCACCCAGGTGGTCGCATCATCGAACGTGATCGACCACTCGAGGGTGTCCTTGGACGTGGGACGGAAGCGCTCGATCGTCTTGAGCGCGCTCGAGGCGCCGCCGAACGCCGACTTCTCGAGGTAGCGGCTGCCCTCGACCACCAGCGTGTCGCCTTCCCAGTGGCCGCGGGAGTCGCCCATGTACGACTGCATGTGCGCCGGCAGCGTCTTGCGGCCGTCGAGCGGGATGACGCGCGTTTCGTGCACCATCTCGTAGCGGATGGCGACGACGCCCGGGCTCTGCACGATCTCGTACGAGTTGCCGTAGATCGCCGGCATCATCGAACCAGGCACGCCGCGCGTGATGCAGCGCACGTAGAGCGTCAGGTCCTCGGGACCGTCGAACGGGCCGGTGTAGTAGCCGTCGCCGCCCCGCCGCGCCGCGCGCGCGGCCGCCGCCCGCCGCTTGGCGTCATCGGTGGTCGCCGGCATCTTGTAGTCCGGAGCATCGGAGATCATCCAGGCGCGGCTGTTCGTCGCCTGGTAGTTCTCGTACCAGTGCTTCGGTCCGGCGCCGGTGTTCTCGTCCTGCGTGCCGCCGATGACCTCGGCGGTCTCCTCGGCGCGCGCCGCGCGCTGCTGAATCAGCTTCGCGAGCTCTTCCGGCTTGACGTCCTCGAGCCGGCGACCCGCCAGCTCGGCGGGCCGCTCCATCGGGATCCCGCTCTCGCTGCTGTTGGTGTAGGTGCCCTGGATGTCCGGGTCGCCCCACGGCGTGCGCGGAATCGAGGGCGACTGTGCGCTCGTCCCGGCGATGGCCAGGGCGACAGCCGCCGCTGCCCCCAAGATTCGAATCGAAGCCCTCATGGTGTTTTGCTCCTTCACCCGGGCGGGTCTAAAGACCCGGCCCTGGGTACACGTGAGGCGTTCTCCCTACCCGCCCCACCTGACCTACCCGACCCACCTGACCTCAAGGGCGCATCCACGCCGTGACGCGGCCGAGCCGATCGTACGGCCGGCTGATATGCATCCCGCCCGTGACGGCGTCGGGGCGGCCGTCGCCGTCGAGGTCGCCCACCGTCACGGTGCCGAGATGCGTCGGCGCCGTCGCGATGTCCCGCAGCGAGAACCGCATCATGCCGTCGTTCTCCAGCCACAGCAGGCTGGCGGCCTTCGGATTGTCCCAATCGTTGTTCGAGGTGACGAGCAGCACGTCCAGGTCGCCGTCCCCGTCGAGATCGGCCGCTTCGGGGCTGGTGGCGCCCTGCAGGCTCACCAGCCGGTGCAGCTCGAAGCGGAACTGGCCGCGGTTCTCGAGCCACTGTACGCCCTGCCACGGGCGGCTGTTCGGCGGCGCGTACTCGAACGCGTCGCCATTGGCGTAGAGCAGATCGGGGTCGCCGTCGCGGTCCAGATCGGCCACCGACAGCCAGCTCGATCCGAAGTCGGGGTTGGTCGAGCCCCAGACCAGCCGCGGCGTGAAGCGGCCGCCGCCGGCGTTGACGAAGGCCCAAATCTCTTCCCACTCCTGGCTGATGAGCGACACGAGGTCGGGCCGGCCGTCGCCGTCGAAGTCGGCGGGCACGGTGTTGATGCCGCCAGACAAGCGCTGCAGGACGTGGGGCAGGAACCGCCAGCCGCCGGTGTTTTCCAGCCAGCTGGTCTCACCGTCGTCGTAGCCGAAGCCGGCCACGCCCACGTCGAGATCGCCGTCGCCGTCGAGGTCGGCTGCACGCGCGTCGGCGACGCGCGCCACGCGGTCCACCAGTGTGCGCGTGGTGAAGCGCTGGCGCCCGTCGTTCTCGAGGACGAGGACGGCGCCGATGCGCGCGTTGTTGGGGTGCAGGAACCCGAGCGCCGCCACCAGCAGATCCAGGTCGCCGTCGCCATCGACGTCCACGACCTGGACGTGCGCGGGAGCCGCGACCGGCGCGATCGTCTGCTCGGTGAAGGTGCCGCGCGGCGCCTGCCGCACCCAGGTCACCGCGTTGCGGAACGCGTCGCACACCAGCACGTCGGCGAGCCCGTCGCGGTCCAGATCGGCGACGGCGACGTGGGAAATCATCGGGCGCTCTTCGCCCTGCGGGGGCAGACCGATCGGGCGCCGGGTAAACAGCGCCGTCCCGGAAGCGGACGCAGGCGCTGCAACCGCCGCCGGCTCACGCGGAGCGTCATTCGACCGGTCACGGCCGCACGCAGCGGCGCCGGCCGCAGTCCACACCACCACGGCCGCGGCCAGATGCAGCCGGGTGCGTGACGCGTTGACGGCCATCGATGGGGTGAAGCGGGGCTACGGCGCCGGCGGCGCCGCTTTCGGCCCGCCGTCCGGCGCGAGCTTGCGCAGGATGGCCGCAGCGCCCTCCCGGACGACACCGCCCCGGCCGCCGCGGCCGCCCTGGCCGAGCGCGACGTCGAGCGGCGTGAAGCCTGCCTTGTTCTTGAAGAGCGTCGCGCCACGCGCGACGAGCAGCTCCACCACCGGCTCGCCACGGCCCACGGCGCCGTGCAGCGCGGTCTGGCCGGCGGCGTTGAAGGCGTTGACGTCCACGCCGCGCTCGAGCAGCAGCGTGGCGGCTTCCACCGCCCCTTCGGCCGTCGGGACCACGATGCGGATGGCTTCGCCGCGGAGTCCGCCGTAGCCGAGGCCGGAGGCGATCATCAAGGTCGTGGTGCGGTCCGGCAGCGTCAGAAACGGATCGGCGCCGCCGTCGAGCAGCACCTTCATCGTCGCGACGTCGTTGGTCCGCGCCGCGCGCATCAGCGGCGTCGCCCCTTCGCCGAAGTTGAGCGTGGTGCCGGCGTCGTGGTGGCGCTTGAGCGGCGACCGCTTGAGGCGCGCGTTCGGGTTGGCGCCCTTCTGAAGCAGCTGCTTCGCCAGATCGACGGCGTCGAGGCGGTCGGTGAAGATCGGCGCCGGCCGGCCCTGCGTCCACTGCACGCTGTTCATGTCCACGGCGGCGTAAAGCGCCGCCATGCCCGACAGGTCGGCCACGTTCGGATCGGCGCCCCGGTCCAGCAGCGCCGCCGCCAGATCGAAGTGCGAGTTGATGATCGCGAAGACGAGCGCGGAGGTCCCGATGCCGCGGTCGGCGCTCGCGAGCTCGTCGCCCTTGAGCGGGATGTCGGTCTCGGGCAGCGCCACCGTGTTGAGGTCGGCCTTCGCGTCGGCGAGCGCGACCGCCGCCTCGATCGCGCCATCTCGCGCCGCGAACATCAGTGCCGTCCAGCCGCCGCGCGGAAACGGCGAGTTGGGCCCGCCGCTGCGCGGGAACTCGAGCACCGGGGCCTCGAGGACGGTCGATCGCGCGTTCACCTCGGCGCCCGCGGCCACGAGGGCCTTCACCACCGCGGTGTGATTCTGCGACGCCGCCCACATGAGCGCGGTCTCGCCGAACCACTGCTCCCGGGCCTTGACGTCGGCGCCGCGGCTCAGGAGCGCCTGCACGGCCTCGGCGCTGCCGGTGCGCGCCGCGGTCATCAGCACCGGCTCCCCCGCCGCCGTACGCGTGTTGGGATCGGCGCCGGCTTCGATCAAGGCGCCCAGCACCTTGGCGCCGCCGTTGGTCGCGGCCAGCGTGATCGGCTGGATGCCGTAGCGGTTGGCGGCTTTGACGTTGGCGCCGGCCCTGACGAGCATCGTCACCAGGTCGAGCGCGTCGGCCCGAACGGCGTAGTGCAGCGCGGTGGTGCCGTCGGGCTCGGGCTTGTTGACGTCGGCCTTGGCGCGCAGCAGCGCCCGCACGGCGTCGCGGTCGCCGCTCTTGACGGCCTCGACGATCGACGGCGCCGGGCCGGCCGCCGACAGGCCGGCCATCGCCAGCAGTACCAGGATCCCGACGCGAGCCAACCGGAGCACGGGTGCCGCCCCCCTAGATCGCAAAGGCGCCGGTGCTGACACCGAACTTGTCGATCTCGACGCCGTACTTCTGCGCCACCGTCAGCATCACGTTGGCAAGCTGCGCGCCCTTCGGGGCGACCAGGTGCCGGTTGCCCACGAAGGCGCCGGCGCCCTTGCCCACCATCAGGTACGGGACGTCGAGCGGCGAGTGGGTATTGCTGTCGCTCATGCCGCTGCCCCACACGATCACCGAGTGATCGAGCAGCGAGCCGTCGCCGTCCGGCGTCTCCTTCAGGCGGTCGAGGAACTTGCCGAACAGGCTGATCTGGAAGGTATTCAGTTTCACCAGCAGCGCCAGCTTCTCGGGCTCGTTGCCGTGGTGGGACACGTGGTGCCACGGCTCGTTGAACCCGAGGTCGGGGAACACGAGCTGGCTGGCCTCGCGGTTGAGCATGAACGAGAACACGCGCGTCAGATCGGCCTCGTAGGCCAGCGCCATCAGATCGAACATGAGCGTGGCGTGCTCTTCCCACCGGTCCGGAATGCCCACCGGCGCCAGCGGAATCTCGAGATCGGTCGTCGCCTTCTTCTCGGCACGCTGGATACGGCCTTCCACCTCGCGGACGTGCTCGAGATACTGATCGAGCCGCACGCGATCGCGCGCGCCCAGCCCCTTCTCGAGCGACGACACGTCGCCGCGCACCGAGTCGAGGATGCTGCGGTTCTGCCGCATGCGCAGCAGCCGGTCGTCGGCCGAGCCCGGGCGGCCGAACATGCGCTCGAACACGACGCGCGGGTTGGTCTCCATCGGCATCGGCACCGTCGGTGCCTTCCAGGAGATGGTGCTCATGTAGGCGCAGCTGTAGCCCACGTCACAGGCGCCGACGTAGCCGCTCTGATCCTCGGTCGCAATCTCGAGCGAGGGGAACACCGTGTCCTTGGCAATCTGCGCCGCGATCAACTGATCCAGCGAGGTGCCGGCGATGAAGTCCTCGGCCTCGGTGCGCTTGGGTGCCGCGCCCGTCAGCCAGGTGCCGGTGCTGACCGCGTGCGTCCCCGCCAGCGGCCGATCGATGTTCGACACGACGTTGACGTAGTCGCGGAACTTCTCGATCGGCTTGAGGATCGGACTGAACTCGAAGTTCGCGCCGCTCGTGGAGGGCGTCCAGTGGCTGGGCCGCTCGCCCATCGGCACGAAGATCGCGCCGAACCGCTTCGTCGGCGTCGCCGCGGTGAGGGCCAACGGCGTGAGGGCCGGCACCATGGCGTCGAGCAGCGGCAGTGACAGGGTGGCACCGATGCCACGCAGCACCGTTCGACGGGACACCGACGACTTCGTGATGAACATGACGCGCTTCCCCTTATCTACTCGGATGGAGGGTTGACGCCGCCACCTGCGGCTCGGAACCTGGGGCCTTCAGTCGCTTCTGGAACGGGACACTGCGCACGACGCCCAGCACGATCGCCGAGAACCGGTACTGGTCCTTTTCGGCGTCGCGCACGATCGTGCGAACGGTCGGCATGTCGGCCGCGATCAGTCCGCGGCCGAGCGCATAGGTGAGCAGGCGCTCGGTGAGCGTCCTGACGAACGTCGGCGGCTCGCGCAGCAGCGCCTGCCGGAGCTCGACCACACCGTTGATCCGGGTCCCGTCCACCAACTGGCCGGACGCGTCCACCGTCGCACCGCGCGTCCCGCCGTCGCGCGTGCGCCACGCGCCGGTGGCGTCGAAGTTCTCGAGCGCGAGCCCGGCCGGATCGATCATCCGGTGGCAGCTCGCGCAGGCCGGATTGCGGCGGTGCTGCTCCATGCGCTCGCGCACCGACTTCGGCCTGGCGGCGCCGGCTTCCTCTTCGAACGGCGGCACCACGTCGGGTGGCGGCGGCGGCGGCGTGCCGAGTACGTTTTCGAGCACCCACTTGCCGCGCAGCACCGGCGACGTGCGGTGGGCGTGCGAGGTCACCAGCAGGATCGCGCCCTTGCCGAGCAGCCCCTTGCGCGTGTCGTCGGCGAGCGTGACACGGCGGAAGTGGCTGCCGTAGACGTTGGCGATGCCGTAGTGCCTCGCCAGCCGCTCGTTGATGAAGGTGTAGTCGGCGGTCATGAGGTCGAGCACGTTGCGGTCTTCACGCACGATCGACGCGAAGAAGAGCTCGAGCTCGGTGTCGAGCGCGCGGCGGAGGTTGTCGTCGAAGTCGGGGAACTCGTGCGAGTTGGGCTGCTTGTTCCGCAGGTTACGGAGCTGCAGCCATTGCCCGACGAAGTTGTCGACGAGCGCCTGCGCCTTCGGGTCGCCGAGCATCCGGCGCACCTGCCGCTCGAGCGTTGCCGGCTGGTGGAGCGTCTTCTTCGCCGCCAGCGCCAGCAGCTCGTCGTCCGGAATCGAGCTCCAGAGAAAGAACGAGAGGCGCGACGCCAGCTCCAGATCGTTCAGCGCGTAGGCGCTGCCCGCCGCCACGCCGGCGGGGTCGCGCTCGACGCGGAAGGCGAACTTCGGGCTGGCCAGCAGCCGCCGCAGCGCCAGATCGATGCCCGACTCGAACGTCCTGCCGTCGGCGCGGCCGCGGCGGAAGAAGTCGAGCAGCACGCGCTGATCGTCGGGAGTGAAGTCGCCGCGATAGGCGCGGCGCCCGAGCGTGCTCAGAATCCTCGTGGCGCACGGCTCCTCGTCTGCCGTGTCCGCGGGCCGGCAGACGAAGATGCGGCGCCGGCTCGGCGTATCGCCGGGGCCGGTGGGATTGAACGGGCCGGTGAAGATGATCTGATCGATGTGGGGGTATCCCGAGAAGTCGATCGTGTCGGCCGAGCTGCGCACGTAGTTCTGCAGCCGCCGGGTGTTGAGCGCGTGGGTCTTCTCGATGAACGCAATCGTGATGCGCCGGGGGCCGGCTTTGAGCGGCACTCGGGCAGTGAACCGCCCGTCGACGTCGTTGCCGGTCAGTGTCGGGTTCTCGCTCGACGCCGCGATCTCCTTGTCGCCGCCGAACGAGGCCAGGTGCACGCGCTCGCCGTCCACGGCGATCTCGAGCTGGTGGGAGTACTCGAGGCCGCGCATCGTGCCGAGGTTGGTCCGGAACAGCCTGACCTCGAACTGATACTCGCCGTCGAGCGGCAGCGTCAGATCGAGCGCCTGTCCGCCGACGGTCCCGATCGGCATGCCCTCGACGTGCTTGTCCTGGGATGCGTCCTGCCGGACCCGGAACACCTCGCCGACCGGCGGAAGCTTCGGGTCCCCGAGCGCCAGCGCGGCGACGCGCTCGGCCGCCGTGAGGTAGCTCTCGAGCAGTACCGGCGAGACGCCGAGCACGTCGGCGTTGTTGTCGAAGCCGCCGGCGGAATCGTCGGACGGCAGCATGGTGCTCGGGTCGATGTGCAGATCGAGCAGATCGCGAATGGCGTTGGCGTACTCGCTGCGGTTGAGACGATGGGCCAGCGGGCGTCCGGGGTTGGGCGCGGCCAGCGCGGCGCGATCGAGCGTGGTTTCGAGGAACGAGATGAGCGCGGTCTGCGCCGGGGCCGGAGGCCGTGGCACGCCCGGGGGCGGCATCATCCCGCCGCGCACCTTGCGGATCACCTTTTCCCACACGTCCGCGTGGGCGCCCGGGTCGCTCAGGCTCACGTCGTCGAGCGTGAGCCCGCCGGTCTTGAGACGCTGGTTGTGGCAGGTGACGCAGTAGGCGTCGACGGTGGCCTTCAGATCGGACGCAGACGTAGTGGTGGTGGCCGCCGTGCCGGTCGGCGCCGCCTGCGGCGTGGCCTCAGGCGCACGGGCGCCCGACAGCTGGGCCGTCCAGGCCAGCGCGGCCGCCACGGCGGCAACATGCAAACGGCACAACGAGGCCACGCGCGATTTTCTCTCCATTCGCGGCTACTGCGGCAGCCCCTGACAGAGGGCCACGACACAGATCGAGTTCAGCGTGCGGCCGGGCGCGGGCACCGGCAACCCACGGGCTTCCATCAGTTTGCGCAGCAGCGCCGACGCCTCGGGGCGCTCGATCGCCGACTGGACGCCCACCCGCACGAGCCCATCGGCGTAGTCGATCGCCTGGAACGTGACCCCGGCGACGGGCGCGCCAGGGATGTGCGTGTCGCGGCTGCCGCGGTCGCGCATCTCGAGCTTCGCGCCTCGCTCGACCAGCAACTGGATCACGTCGGGCCGGCCCTTCAGCGCCGCTCCCATCAACGCGGTGCGCCCTTCGTTGTTCGCGTGGTTGGGGTCGAGACCGAGGTCCAGCAGCATCTTGACCGCGGCCAGATTCTGGGCGGGAGAACGCTCGTAGGTGACGCCGTCCACCCAGCCGATACCACCGGCCACCGTGAGCGGCGAGTCGCCGTTGGCGGTGACGGCCTTCGGATCGGCGCCGTGCTTCAGGAGCAGCGCCATTAGATCGGTGTCGCTCGACTGCGCGGCGCGAATGAACGGCGTCGCCCCGTCTTCGAAAAACCACTGCATCGTGAAGATCGTGCGCGTGAGCGTGTTGTCCTTCACCCGCAGGTTCGGGTTGGCGCCCTTGACGAGCAAGGCTTCGATCAGCTCGAGGTGATCGAGATCCGGCTTCGGCACCGGATAGTCGCCGCCCTCGATGTTGCGGTTGTCCACCGCCAGATACAACGGCGTCCACCCGCCCTTGTTGGCGAGACTCGGGTTCGCGCCGCGGTCGAGCAGCAGCTTCGCCAGTTGGTAGTTGCGGTTGTTGACCGCCGTGAGCAGCGGCGTCCAGCCGTACTCGGTGGTCTGGTTGATGTCTGCGCCGGCGTCGAGGAGCAGACGCGCCGAGGCGAGGTCGCCCTCGCGCGCGGCAAACGTCAGCGCCGTGAGGCCGCCCCCGCCGCTGCCGACCAGGCCCGCCACGACGACCTCGGTGTCGTCATCGGGCGCCGCGGCACCGGGCGCCGCGGCACCGGGCGCCGCGCCCGGCTGGGCCGCTCCCCCGCGTCCTGAACTGGCGCTGGAACCGGCACCGGCGCCGGCAGTGGCAGCAGGCGCCGCGGCGGGTGCGGCACCACGACCGGGAGTCGCGCCTGCGGCGGCAGGGGCCTCCGCTCCCGCAGTCGCGCCCGCGGCACCCGCGCCGCCACCGCGCGCGCGGTTCGGAGTGAAGGCGTTACGCGACGCGCCGAGATCGAACCCGTTTTCGTACTCCCATTCGAGCTGCTCTTCGTAGGTGCGGCCGGCGGCCTTGGCGCGCACGTGGCGCTTTTGCGCCTCTTCCACCGCGCGGGTATTGACGCGCTGCGCCATGTAGTTGCGCGGCAGACCGGCGCCGCCCGACTTGGCGGCATGGTCGGCGCCGGCGGCGAGCAGAATCGCCACCGCTTCGGGATGCCGCTGCTCCACCGCCCACATCAGCGCGGTGGTCCCGCGCAGCCGTTCCTTGGCGTTGACGTCCGCGCCCGCTTCGACGAGCAGTTTCACCGCCTGCGGCCGCCCGTTGCGCGCCGCATACATCAGCATCGTCTCGCCGTTGGGGCCCGCCGCCTTGACGTTGGCGCCCGCCTTCACCAGGCGGTCGATCAGCGGCGCGCTGCCGTAGAGTGCCGCCATCGCCAGCGGCGTCACGCCGGCGCGGTTGGCGACATCCGGCTTGGCGCCGGCACGCAGCAGCGCGTCGGCGGCCTCGCCGTCGTCGTGATAGACCGCCCAGTGCAGCGCCGTGGCGCCGTCACGCTGCGGCGCGTTGACGTCGGCCTTGCGGCGCAGCAGCGACTGCAGCGCGGCCTGGTCGCGATTCATGACGGCGTCGGCGACTTCGCTTCCGGCGCCGGACAGCCCCGCCGCAAAGACTGTGACGATCAGCAGACAGGCGCCCAGCGCCCGAGTCGGATTTCGCATATCGAAGGTTCAGCTCGCCCCGTTGGCGATCATAACCCCTTTGGCCACATGAAGTTCAGTCCGGTGCAAAGGCCAGCACGACGTTGCCCGGAGCGCCTCCGTCCACCGTGTAACCGGAGTTCACGAACACCATGCCGCCGCCGATCACCGGGCCCGGCCCGTCGAGCGAGCCACCTCGGGCTTCCACACCGTTGACGGTCTCGTAGTTGCGCACGGTGTCGTAGTCCCACACGACGGCGCCGGTCGAGGTGGAGTAGCCCCGGACATGGCCGTCGAGCGACCCGGCGAAGGCCACGCCGGGCATGACGCTGACCGCGCCCGACTGAGCCGGGCTGCAGCGCGGCCGGGCGTCGCACGGAGGCGGCGGCGTGTGCCAGACGCGCGCGCCGTCGCTGAGGCGCAACGCGAACATGCCGCCGCCGCGCGTGCGATCGGCGTCGGTGAACTGGGTGTAGCTGAGCATGATGCGGCCGAGATCCGAGAGCGCGACGTAGACGTTCTGGGCGTCGGCCGCCGATCCCCACTGCACGCCGCCCATCGAACCGCCTTCGCCCACGCGCGTCTCCCACAACCGCGCGCCCTCGCGATCCGGATCGACGGCGTAGACGTTGCCCGACTTGTGGCCGGCGACGAGGGCGCGACGACCGTTGCCGAGCGACACCAGGATCGGCGACGCCGCAAAGTCGAAGTCGGGCCCCTTCGCCTCGGGGCAGTTGGTCTTGTCCTCGAGGCGGCAGGCGGACACATAGGCGTCGCGCGCGTGCACCTGGTGGGTCCACAGCACGCGCCCCGACTCGAGGTCCATCGCCAGGAACGCATCGCTCGTCGCCGTCGGCGGATCGCTGTAGTTGTTGCCGGTCGTCACGTAGAGTGCGCGGCGCGCGGGATCGACGACCGGGCTGGACCAGATCGGCGCGCCCGACGGCCCCCAGAGCTGCACGCCTTTGGCGTTCTTCCGCACCGGCCGGGGCTCTTCCGGGATGGTGTAGGTCTTCCACACCTGGCGGCCCGTCGCCGCGTCGAGGGCGACGATGCTCCCGCGAAACTTGCAGCACTCGTAGTCGACGAGGGAGCCCACGCCTTCTTCGCTGGACGAGACCGGCACGTAGAGCCGGCCGTCGTGGAGGATGGGCGAGCCGGTCAGACGGGCCGACGGATACGTCTCGGCGGCAACCTTCCACACCAGCGTGCCGGTGGCGGCGTCCACGGCGTAGGCGTTGCCGCGCGCGTCGCCGAAGAAGGCGCCGAATCGGCCGGTCGTGCCCAGCGGACCCACGCTGATCGCAGTCCGTACGATATTGCCGGCGTCGAACGCCCACTGCACGCAGCCCGTGCTGGCATCGAGCGAGTAGACGTTGCCGGCGATGCTGCCGAAGAAGAGCCGACCCCCGGCGAGGGTGATGCCAGCCCACGACTGCACGTCGCCCGGCAGGCCGAACGCCCACTTCAACTTCAGGCGCGGGACCTCCGCCGCCGTGAGGCCGGCGCCGGGCGCCGCCTGGAAGCGCGCGTTGGTGGGATTCTGGCCAAAGCCGTTCCACGCCGGCGCCGCCGGCGTCAGCGTGAACGTGCCGCGGCCCGTCGTGCACATCGCCTTCTGGGCCGGCGCGATCGAGAACGGCGTGCCGAAACTGCGGCCGCTCGCGAACTCGGCGATGGCGCGGCGCTCGGCGGCGGTGCGCAGCTGGGTCATCGTGACCATCGGACCCGCCTCGAGCGATTCCAGAATGCGCTGCGGGCTCATGGCGCGAAGCGCTTCACGCGACGGGGCGCGATCGACGGCGGTGTCGTGGCACGACGAGCACAGTTCCTTGTAGAGGGCGCCGCCGTCCTGCGCGGATGCGGCAATCGGCACGGCGAGCCCAACCAGGGCGATGAGGACGGGTACCAGATGCTTCACGCAGGGGGTCCTTGGCAGCGCTTTCTCGACAACGGCCATAGCTTAAGCGCGCAAGGCGGCTGCGAACAGCGCATTCTGATTCGGCATCCGAAATAGTCGCCAATGGGTGCAGACTCCGGCCACGGCCAAGCTGACGGGAGGCGGTGGGTTTTCGCGAGCCGCGTTCGAGCTGTGCCGATCATCGTTCACGAACCTGCGAGAAGCCACAGGGGACCAGCGGGGTATGAGCGACGCGTGAGCGGCGCGATTCCCGCGGCCAGCGGACCGGCGGGCATCGCAGCAGGTTCCGGCACGGTCGAGAAGCGGCCTCGCGAAAACACCACCGCCTCCCAGTCGTGCCGTGGCCGACCGCAAGGCTGGCCAGAGCCCCTTCAGACTACGGCGTCGATGCCGCCGGGGCCGGCGAGCGGTCGCGGAGGAGCGCGACGATCTCGGCGCTGTGCTCCTTGCCGCGCAGCACCGACTCCAGCGCGGTCCGCCCTTGCTGTTGCGGATGTCGAGGCGCGCGCCTCGTTCGACGAGGAATGTCACGATCGCGAGCGGCCCCTCGGCCGTGCCCGATTCGTTGAAGTTCGTGGTGGCGGCGAACGAGCCCTGCGCATCGGACGCGTTGTCGAAGCCGAATGCCGCGGTATCGGGGGGCAGGAGAGCCGTCACGTCCACGTCGAGACCAAGCAGATCGCGGATGGCGTTGGCGTATTCGGCGCGGTTCAGGCGATGGAGCGCGGGCCGGCCGGGATCGGGGCGCGCCG
>Ga0173480_10000055_pt1 | contig 26880 bp, 20 predicted proteins | sample NitcycUS209509C1_FD_122622 | JGI IMG/M metagenome (GOLD analysis project Ga0173480, IMG submission 122622) | Soil microbial communities from Arlington Agricultural Research Station in Wisconsin, USA - Nitrogen cycling UWRJ-S209-509C-1 (version... | ecosystem: Environmental > Terrestrial > Soil... | reverse complement strand
TTGCTCCTCCCTCACATATGCCCAATATGCTCGGTCGTCGCGCCTTGCGATCCGGGCGCCGCGCTCCGGGACTTATCATAGGAATCACGCTTCCAGGGGACTAGCGGGCGAGTTCAGAACGACCGTCGGTACTCGAATCGCCAGATGTCGTCGTACCACGTGCTGTCGGTCAGGTGATGCCCGTAACCGAAATAGATCGAGTCACGGTCCTTCAGGGTCACGCGACCGCCGATTTTCAGGTTGACGATGTTGGTGCCGTCGGCATCCGCGACCGCGCCGGTCTGGAAGCCACCGAGCACATGCCATCCGACCAGTTCGACCACGGGACCAAGGCTCAGGCCGGGCCGGCGGAACAGATCGACGCCCGATCCGATGCCGTAGTTGAGGACGCTGCCGGAGAACTTGTCGTCGCCATTGGTCGGCAGGCCGGCGGCGCCGCCGAACGGAATCCACACACCGAACTGTGATTCGAGCGTCACGATGTCGGTGAGCTGGCGGAAATACAGCACTTCAGGCTCGAGGCTCGCATGGTCGGTACCCATGCCGTTTTCGGCATCGCCGCTCGGCAGGAAGAACTGGCCTTGAATCGTCAAGCTGTGGTCCTCGGCATTGATCGCCGCGAAACGCGCGCCCGCCCGGATGTCGCCAATCCCCGAGTGATCGGGAAAGCCCGCACCCGTGCCCGGAATGAATGACTGCGGCTGCAGCCAGCGCACGGGCAGCTGGCCGAAGATGGAGATTCCCGGCCGTATGGCGTATTCGCCCCAGACATCGAGCTGCTGAAAGTTCACATCGTTCGCGGCCCCCGGGCGCGGCCCCGGACTATCAGGATCGAAGGCGGGATCCGTCGTTGGCACATCTCGATAGCACCCGCACTTCGCGTAAAAGAATTCGGCGCGGTCCGGCGCCGTATCGTGGTACGCCGTGTCGAAGCGGACACGGATCTTCGATTCCACCGTTGCATCTTCGATGTATCCGACCATGCTGCCCCGTCGGCGCCGGGTGGGAGCCGGCGGCGGTGGCGCGGGCGGCGCCGGTCGTTGAGCGGATGGGGCCTGCGCCTCAATCGGCGCAGCGGCCAGGTTCAGCCTGCTGAGATCGAACCGTCCACCTTCAGTCACGCCGGCCACACCGTTATCGAAGGTCGCACGAACTGGCCGTTCCTGCGCGGAGGCAGTCGAGGCGAGCATCGCCAATGCCATCAATGCCATCCAAACACGCATCATGTCCTCCGATCTGAGAACGCACACATCCACTACAGTCAACGTTTTCCAGCACCTGATCGAACAGCGGTCAACGTCGGTACGAGCGCGTCGAACGACGCCGCCACGCTCGACCGATCGCGTTCGTCGAGCTCCTTCAGCAGCCGTGACATGTTGTCGAGGGCCGATTGCGCCTCGTCGGGCCTGCCCGACGCCGCAACGCCCCTGCAGATCTCGAGATAGTCGTTGACCGCGCGGGTCAGCAAGGCTCGAGCCGGGGCAGCTCCCGGGTTGTCCCTCGTCAGCAGCGCGAGGTTCTCCACCAGATCGACGAACCGCTGATGGAACTCCGGCGAGCGCCGCGGTTCGGCACTCTGACCGAGGCCAATGCGCTCGAACGCCTGCAGCGACCGGGCGTATTCGGGAACGGCGTCGCGCCAATGACGGGACTGCAGAATGCGGGCGCGCAGATTGAGACCGTCAGCCTGTTCGACGGCCAGTGACGGTGGCGGCTGCGCGAGTCCGTCGATGAGCTCGAGCGCACGGTCGTTACTCCGACGGGCGCCGTCGGCGTCTCCCTGTTCGCGTTGGACGTACGACAGGTTGTTGTAGAACGTCGCCAGCTCCATCCGGTACTCGCGATTGGTCGGCTCGGCCGCCAGCAGCGCTTCGTGTGTCTGCACCGCACGCGTGTAGTAACTCTGGGCCTCCGGCAATGGATGGCCGGTATCGATCAGCAGCGTGCCAAGGTTGTTGAACGCGCGCGACAGCTCGTGCCGCGGTCCCGGATCAGTGCCCGCGCGCGTCAACGGTTCCAGAAGCCGGATCGCCTCGCGAAAATCCGCTTCGGCCAGCGTGAACGCCGCGTCGCCGTCGCGCGAAGCATGCAGAATGCCGCGGTCGTAGTACGTGCGCGCCAGATCCTGCTGATAGGCGGCGTTATCCGGGTGGTCGCGGGCGAGATCGCGCTGGAGCGCGAGCGCCTTGTCGTACGCCGCCTTCGCCTCGTCGAACCGGTCGCCCGATGGCCGCAGGCTCTCGCCAAGATAGGTGTACGAGTTGGCCAGCGCCTGGCGATACTGGGCAGTCGCCGGATACTCCTGCACCAGTTTCGAGAACTGCTCGATGGCCTGGGTATACTCGGCGACCGCTCCGTCCCGTGCCCCAAGCACACGGTTGGCCTGTCCGAGCCGGAAGTGCGCGGTCGCGGCCGACTGGCGGAGGCCCTCGTCGGCAAATCCGCGCTTGATGAACTCGGCATAGAAGCCGCGGGCGCGTTCGGCGAGCTCCTTGCGAATGCCAATGACGTCGGGATGATCGATCCCGAGCCGACTCGGGTCGCGGTCGATCAGCGCCAGCGACTCGTCCACCGCCCGCACCGCATCGCGCAGGTTCGTCCTCGCCAGATCGTTCGCCCGGCGGGCGACGATGGCGTTCCAGACGGCAAAGGCGAGCAACGCCGCCAGCACGAGGGCGGTCAATTGGAGGCGACGCCACTGCTTTCGCCGCAGGGCCGCCCGCTCCGTCTTCTCGAGCTCGCGCGTTTCCTCGCTGCGGGCCAGGAACTGCATCGCCCGTTCGAACGACGGGTCGTAGCGCTGCGCCCAGGCCGCCGTCGGGCGATTCTCGCGCCTCCAGCGAAGACCCAGTTCCAGTTGTGGATCACGCCAGAGTCCGGCCGATCCTTCGTCGAACCAGGCAGCGGCGCGGGCGAGCCGGAGGTAGGTTGACGCCGATACCCTTTCCTCTTCTGCCCACGCGATCAGGCGCTTCCAGCAGCGCATCAGACTCTCGTGCGACACGTCCACGATGGCATGCGAGTCGAGCGGCTGATCCGCCGGCGGCATCAGAAACGATCGCCCCGGGCGACGGAACACCTCGATGATGCGGACGACCTCGGCTTCCGGCACTTCGGCAATCGCCGCCAGCGCGCCAACCGTGCACGGACGTCGGATGCCACGCGGATCGCTGACTCTGTCCGTGAGCGCCTTGAAGACGTCCTCGGCGACGTTCTTGGCCGATGCCACCTCGGCGTACGCTTCCTCGGCGTGTCGGGACAGGGCTTCCTTGAAGGTGCCGATCGCTTCGTAGTGCCTGATGTCCATCGGCTCGCCGGTGGCATGGTCCCTGACCCACGCATCCCACGTCCGCATCAAGGCGTGCTGCAGCACCGGCAGCTGATCCTGATCCGTCCCGAGATCGTTGAGCAGACGCAACACGAGGCGCGGGGCGATCTCACCACCGGCGACGGCGACGGGGCCGGTGATCGCCGCGCGCAGTTCATCGCGGGTGAGCCGGGGCACCAGATATTGACTCGCGTTCAACGCCTCCGGCAGCCCGTGGTACTCCATGCAATCGCCGATGAAATCGGCCCGCATGGTGATGGCAACGTAGATGGGCACCTCCTGCTGGCTGGTCGCTTCCAGGAGCAGCTTCACGAAGGCCGCCGCATCGTCGCGCGAGTGCTCGTGTTCGCGGCTCTCCCTGAAGCGGAACAGCTCCTCGAACTGATCGACGACGATCAACAGGTTGTCGTCGGCGGGGATCGGCGCCAGGCGCACGGACTCGATCAGCCCGCGGGTGCCGCGGCGCAGAGCCGCGTCGAGCACCACACGACTCGTGGAGGCGAGCCTCTCATCGGGCGCACCGAGAATGTCGGAAGCATCGAGGGCCGCCGCGAGGCGGCCGATCGGATCTTCGCCGGGCCGCATGATGGCCACTCGCCAGCTCGAGCCGGCCTTCAGCATGATGCCGCTGTGCAGCGAGGGAATCAGTCCGGAGCGGACGAGGGACGACTTGCCGCTCCCCGACGTGCCGACGACCGACAGAAAGCGATGGGCGCCAAGCCGGCGCAGCAGCTCGTCGACCTCGTCTTCGCGGCCGAAGAACAGATAGTCTTCGTCCGGCTCGAATGGCCGCAGACCCGGGAACGGGTTGAACAGCGCACCTGGCTGTGTCGCCCCGGCCTCTGTCACCCGGATGTCCCCATCCTCGCCTTCAGCATGGATACGAACGGCTGCAGGGCTTCGGGCGACAGTCCCGTCCATTGCGGGACGACCAGCGCCTTGTGCGTCCGGAACCGTGCCTTCTCCGGCGTTTCCGGCGGGATGAGATAGATGACCACCTCGGGTGACGTCTTCGTACGTCCGTAGCCGGCGCTCTTCTGCAGCTCGGCGAGCTTTCGTCGCAACCACGGTTCATTGGCGGCGCCGTAGAAGATCACGACGCCGTCGCATGTCCGCAGGTTTTCTTCGTGATACTGACGAAGGTCTGCCTCGTCGCCGGCGAATACCGGATGGATGACTTCGAATTCCTTGAAGAGAAAGTCGGCCCACGGCGTGATTGCTTCGGCGTCGCGGGTGTCATAGAGCAGATACACCTGCGCCGACCCTGGACCAGGCGCCGGCGCAACCGGTACGGCCGCGCGCGGTTTGTCGTGACGCTTGAGCCAGGTGTCGATGGCCGTCCTGAGCTCCTCGAGCGACGTCTCCAGCAGATCCGACCCTGCGTGAATCCGCTGATCCATGCGCAGCCGCTCCATCATCTGGAGCTGTCGTTCGTCGGCGACCTTGAGGTCGCGAGGAATCCACACCAGACGGACGAAGGAGCCCGTGCGGCTTCGCTCGATGGCCAGATCGTTCTGCAGTTCCTGCAGAGACTTCACACCGCCCTCGGGTACCAGACTGTAGTGTCGGCCAACCATGTGAATGGACATTCGGGCGGCCGCCAGATCGTCGCGAATCGCGAGAGTGGCTTCGTTGTCGGAGAGCGGAAGAGAGCGTGTGGGCAAGACGAGGTAGCCGTGCTGTTGCAGGTCGCGCCTGATCGCATCGCGCTGCTCACGAAGGTCGCTCGTCGTCTCGGCCACATAGACCGTGCCGCGCTCGGGCGGACGCGTCGTCGACGTGTCCATCATCTGCAGCAAGCCGGAGATGTCGTGCGCGAGATCGTCGAGCTTGAGCCAGAAGTCGCGCTCGGCAGCCGGACCAAAGATCTCGTCCAGCTCGCGAGCGCGCCCGCTTTCCGGGTCGACCTTGAAGAACTCGTATCCGATCACGGCCTGCAGCTCGGACGGGAGCTGCTGCAATGGCACCGGCGTCTTGAGGACCTTGAAGAGGCGGGCCTTGTCTTGAATGTGCAGACCGCCCTGCTCTTCACAAGCGCGACAGAACTCGGCCAGCTCTTTCTGACCCCACTCCGACCGCATGTAGCCTGGCGAAAGGATGGAGACGAGGACGGCGACCTTGCGCAGCTGTTCCAGAAGCGTGTCGTCGAGAACGTCGTTACCGGCGAGCTTCGGATCACGCCAGATGCGCGATCGCCGACCGAGCAGTTGAGAGACTTTGGTTTCTAGTGCCCGGTGGAGGTTGGCGACCCATCCCTTGTGTCCCTCACTCAGCCCGACATTGTCGATGTGGGCGTAGCTGATGAAGGCGTCGCTCTCGAAGGGCACGGCGCACATTCTAATCCTTGGTCATCCGAACAATTCGACGATCTAACGGCACAGCCGTGCACTCGACTCATCCATATTAGAGCGTGTCCAAAAGATAGAAACGTCTGAAGAACTGGCTTAGTGCTGGTTGAGCTCGGGAGTTTGACGCTTATGGCACTCGCTGTCTTCCTAATGAGACGCAACGTTACTTGAACCGTCGATCAACACATCGCGGACATCGTCACGAGGCAACCTGCTGCTCATCCGTTAAGCGAAGCCGATACAATCACTCCATCAAAAGGAGCCCGCATGCCCCGTAGCTCGCTGATTCTGACGGTCGCCGGCGCATGTCTGCTGTGGGCGAGTGCGCCCGCGCACGCTCAAATCGACATCAAGGCCGCCGTCGTGATTCCGGCTGAGTACGAGTTCTGAACGGGTTGAGTCCGGACGACGACCGAGGCCAAGTGAGCCACTGGAAATCACGATCAACCGCGGGCGATCGGGAACAAGAACGCATAGCTGCGTGGACGTCAGCGACATCGCCAAAGGTGATGTCGTGTGGCGCCAGGTGGGCGGCCGCCGCCGTCGTTCTGGCGGGCCTGTGGCTTGCGCCCGGCGCTGATGCTCAGACGTTCTTCTACACTGAAGTCGCGAAGGACGGTCGCATCTACGTCTTCGCAATTTCGTCGAGATACGACGCGTTCACGAAGAGCAGCGGGACGGACATCAGTAAGCTCATTGAGCGGCCAGGGTACGGCCCTCAGGGTGAAACGGTCGTCTTCGACAGCCAGGACGCGATCAACCTGTACAACTTCCGGCACGGCCTGCCCGGTGAACCGTTCCCGAAGCCGGAAGCCACACCGCAGTCCGACTTTCCTTCCGGCAAATTCAGCGGGTTGATGTTCGGAGACTATTACTGGTATTTCGAGCGGCATCAGGATCAGATCAGCAGCACCGACCCAACGGTCATCAAAGGGCAGCACGGCTTGTGGTTCCGGCGCATCTACTTCGCCTACGACTACTCGTTCACCGAGTCGCTCACCACACGTTTCCGCCTCGAGGTGAACAGCAACGGCGATTTTGCAGGCGGCGACCTCGTTCCCTATCTGAAGGACGCCTACCTGCGATGGACCTATAAAGGGGCTCAGCGGCTGACGCTCGGCATCCATCCCACCCTCACCTTCGACTGGCTGGACGGATTCTGGGGGCTGCGTCATATCGAGAAGACGCCCGCCGATCTCTATCGGATCGATTCATCTCGCGACTTCGGATTCACCTTCGACGGCCCGGTACCAATCGACGGTCTCAAGTACGGCGTGCAGTTCGGCAACGAGTCGAGCAACGGTTCGGAAACGCAGGAGGGCAAGATCCTGCGATTCGAGAGTCGCTACGAGCGGCATCCCAGGATCGCTCTCGAGGGGTTCTACAGCTTCGGACGGAGGCCGGGGAGCGGCAACCGTCACACGGCCCAGGGGGTCGGCGGCTTCCGGACCGACGTCGCACGCGTCGGGGCGCAGTATCTGTGGCAGGAGCGCGAGTCGGGTCTGGACGAGGTCGCCGCTCAGACCATCGCCATCTGGTCCGGGTTCGCGGTATGGGAGTTTCTCCCGAAGAAGGCGAACGTGTTTTTCCGCGTGGACGACGTGACAGGCCATCTCGGCGATCTCGAGACCGGGCTGCCGGGCGCCGATGGGATCGACTACTGGGTCCTGAGTACCCAATCACCGTTCACCACCTGGATTTTCGGTGGTGAGTGGTACGTCCATCCGGCCGTCCGTTTGAGTCCGAACATCGAAATCGTGAGGTACGAGCACGATCCGGATCCGACCAATCTTCCGGGGAGACGCCAGGACTCCATGTTCCGGGTCACGTTCTTCTGGACCTTCTGACGGAGCGGCCCAGTTGACGGCAACGCATTCGACCCATCGCGCCGCACCTGGACGCATCGCACGCCCGAGTGCGCAGACGAACCGCACCGGTTGGATCCGCTGGGTTCCCGGTCTCCTCACGCTTCGCCACTACCAGCCCTCCTGGCTGCGACACGACATCGTCGCCGGCCTGGTGATGACGACGATGCTCGTGCCCGTCGGCATTGCGTATGCGGAGGCATCCGGACTGCCGGGGATCAACGGACTTTACGCGACCATCGTGCCGCTGCTGGCGTACGCGCTGTTCGGCCCGAGCCGCATCCTGGTACTCGGTCCGGACTCGGCCCTGGCGGCGGTGATCCTGGCGGTGGTGCTGCCGTTGGCGAGCGGCGATGCGCAGCGTGCCGTCTCGGTGGGTGGCATGATGGCCATCGTGTCCGGTGTGGTGTGCGTGGCGGCAGGCCTGGCGCATCTCGGCTTCATCACCGAGCTGCTGTCGAAGCCGATTCGCTACGGCTACATGAACGGCATCGCCGTCACCATCATCCTGAGTCAGATCCCGAAGCTTTTCGGCTTCTCCGTGAGCGCGGACGGACCACTGCGACAGGCACTGGGCATCGTCGACCAGGTGTGGGCGGGAAGCGCCAACCTCACCGTGCTGGCGATCGGCGGCGCCTGCCTCGCGCTGATTCTCGTCCTGAAGCGGTGGCCGCGCCTGCCGGGCATGCTGATCGCAGTGGCTGCTGCCACTATCGTGGTTGCGGTGTTCGATCTTGCATCGAGCCCTGGCCTTTCGGTCCTCGGCCCATTGCCGCAGGGTCTGCCGGCGCCGCGCATTCCGCTCACGCCGCTCGATAGCGTGGTCCCCATCCTGACCGGTGGCCTCGCGGTGGCGCTCGTATCGTTCGCCGACACCAGTGTGCTCTCCCGAACCTACGCCGCGCGTCTCAAAACATCAGTGGACCCGAATCAGGAGATGGTGGGGCTCGGCATCGCCAACATCGCGGCGGCGCTGTTTCAAGGCTTTCCGATCAGCAGCAGCTCGTCGCGCACGCCGGTCGCGGAGGCCGCTGGCGCAAAGACCCAGCTGTCCGGCGTCGTCGGTGCGGTGGCGATTGCGCTGTTGCTGCTGTTTGCGCCGGCGCTGCTTCAGGATCTGCCGAACACCGCGCTGGCGGCGATCGTCATCGCGTCAGCCATCGGGCTGATCGAAGTGGCCGACCTGCGCCGCATCTATCGGATCCAGCGCTGGGAGTTCTGGCTCTCGATGACCTGTTTCGCCGGCGTCGCCATCCTCGGGGCGATTCCAGGCATCGTGCTTGCCATTGTGATTGCCGTCATCGAGTTCCTGTGGGATGGCTGGCGCCCGCATTCGGCTGTACTCGGCCAGGTCGATCACGTCAAGGGCTACCACGACATCGGTCGCTATCCGAACGCGCGCCTCATCCCGGGCCTGGTTCTGTTCCGCTGGGATGCGCCGCTCTTCTTCGCCAACGCCGAGTTCTTCCACGACCGCGTCCTCGACGCCGTCGCGAGCTCACCCACACCGGTCCGCCGGCTCATCGTCGCCGCCGAGCCTGTCACCAGCATCGACGTCACCGCCGCTGATGCCGTGCGCGAGCTGGACGAGACGCTGCGCGCCGCGGGCATCGAAATGCACTTCGCCGAGATGAAGGATCCAGTGAAGGACAAGCTGAAGCGCTTCGGACTGTTCACGCACTTCGGCGAGCAGAGCTTCTTTGCCACCATCGAGGAGGCGGTCAGCGGCTACCTGGCTTCGGAGCGCTCGTCACGGGTGTGAACGCGTTGTGCGCCTGCGTTCGAGGCACTATTTAACATCAGCCTGCTAAGACCGAGGCTGATGTCTGCCCTTGACCAACCGCAAAATGCGGCCGCGCTTCACACGATCGATCTCGACCTTCGCGTCGTCCAGCGCGCGCGCGAACGCCAGTCCATAAAGGAAGCCGGCGTCGAACTCCGCCACACCTGGAATCGCCGTCGCACCGGGCTCATCGTCACGGACCACCCCGGTCATGGCCTCGATCAGCAGTTGTCGCTCGACCGCAATCATCGTCCCGAGAACGGCCGCTTCGTCCTCGGGCAGCGGCTGAGTACCCTGATCGGCCGCCTGGACGGTGAGCCGCGCCAGTTCCGCGGCGTGATGATTGGCTCGCTCCTCCCAGTTGCTCATGCCTCCATTATGTCGAATCTTCGCGTTCGTCACGTCGGAGGCGAGACCTGTTCGTCGTTTGCCATATCCTGTTGCGGTGTCCAGCCCGGTTCGTGAGGCCCCGGCTCGCCATGACACGTTGAACAGCCGCGCCCATCGGCGCCGTGTGGTCAAGGAGTTCCGGCACCAGGCCGGCCGCGAATGGACGGCGCTCGAGGCGTTCTATCTGAGCGACCAGAAACAGGCGTCCTTGCTGGCGATGCCGCGGCCGCTTCGATGGCTGTACCGATCGTGGTGGCTCCTCACGAGTCTCCTGAGCAAACTCACGTCGCACCGCCGCGTGCTGCTGGGCATCGCCCTCGCCATCGCCGTCGCCAACCTTCCGCGCGCGCACTTCCAGATCCTCGGTAGCGTGATCGGATTCCCGCGGCCGGGTGCGCTATTCGGCACCCTTCTTCTGGTCGTGGTGTTGATGCTCGAACTGAAGGACAAACTGGTCGCCCGCGACGAGCTGGAAGCCGGGCGCCGAGTGCAGCTCGCGCTCATGCCCGAGGGCAATCCCCAGGTCCCCGGATGGGATGTGTGGCTGTACAGCATGCCCGCCAACGACGTCGGCGGCGACCTGGTCGATCATCAGCGTATCGACGATCGGCGTCATGCCGTCGTGCTCGGCGATGTTGCGGGCAAGGCATTGCCGGCGGCGCTCCTGATGGTCAAGCTCCAGGCGACGCTGCGGGCGCTCGTGCCGCAATTCGATCACCTCGGCGACCTGGGCTCGGCGGTCAACAAGATCCTGGTACGCGACGGGCTGCCCAACCGCTTCGCGACGCTCGTGCTTCTGCTCGTGACCGAAGACCTGGGCGGGATCTCGGTCCTCAACGCTGGACACATGCCGCCACTCGTCATCCGCGGGCGCGAGGTGGAGGCGATGGCACCCGGCTCAATGGTGCTGGGCATGATCGCCGACGCGGCGTTTTCGGAGCAGCGGATCGAGATGAGGGACCAGGACGTCCTGATTGTGTACTCCGACGGCGTGACCGATGCCATGAACGAGTCCGGCGAATTTTTTGGCGACGGTCGGCTGCGCGAGACGATTGATGACGCCATCGGCCAGCCGGTCGAGGCGATTGGTACCCGCATCAGACACGCCATCGAAGCCTTCGTCGGCGAGGCTCCGCGTCATGACGATGTATCGCTGGTGGTGCTGAAGAGGCGCGAGCGACTCGTGTGACGCCGACGATCTTCGGCCGACTCCGGGTCGCCGGGCGATAGCGTCGATTCGACCGGCAGCCGACCCTACTCCATCTCTCTGACGTCCACTTCCTGCGCCCCAACGGCGTCGATGTATCGCGCCGCCCAGTGTCCCGCCTCGGCGAGCGAGGCTGCCGACACGATCACGTAGCCGCCAATCAGTTCCTTCGACTCGGCGAACGGACCGTCGGTAACCGTGATGCCGTCACGCGAGTTCTTGTAACGCCGGCCTTTCGCGCTTGGGCGCATGGTTTCCGTGACGATGTGCACGCCAGCCGTCTCGTCGGCCAGACGCGCCAGCGCGGATCGCTGGCCGCTGGTGGGCGCTTCTCCAGACTCGGTCGCCGAAGTGGCCTTCCGCAGGACCATAAAGCGCCGCGTGGTTACGGATTCGGGCCTGGACGCCACACCGACGTCCCAGGGCTCAGTGACGGGCCGGATATCGAGCTCGACGTCATCGAGCGTCTCGGCCTGGCGTGATGCCCACTCGATCGCCTGCTCGAGCGAGTCGGCGCGCACGATGCTGAAGCCCGCGGGTAGCGTGTTGCCGCCGTCGAACGGACCGTTGACGACGGTCCGTGTGCCTCCGGCGACGCGCAGCCGCGCGCCTTCCGAGCTGGCGCGAAGACCCTCCGCCGCAACCAGTGCTCCGCTCTGCGCGAGCTCGCCAATGAGCGCTCCCACACGTGCCATCAACGTCGGGCTCGGAATGGCGCCAGACTCCCAATGGGCGTTGGTCCGGTGCATGATCATGAATCGCATGGAGAATCAGCTCCTCGAGGGCGTCCGAGTCGCCGGACCGGTCAGAAACTCCTCGACGGCCGGTGCCAGGACTTCGACCTTCACGTTGTGCGTCTGCCCCGGCAGCTCCTGATGCTGTGCGCCGGGAATCGCCGCCGCGATGACGTGCGCGGCGTCCTTCAATCGGGGGTCGGTTTTCGATCCGTTCATCACGAGCACCGGCGCCGCGATCGTGCCGAAGCGCGCTCTTGGAATCCTGAACTCGGTCATCACAGCCGTGTCGTACGGAAGCGTGTGCGCCACAGCCTGGAGCTTCCACCAGATCCATGGCATCAGCCGCATCATGACGACGATGGCGAGCGGCGCGCCGACCATGTCGCGCATGAAGTACTTCACGGCGCCAGCACGGTTGCCGCCGGCGAGGAGGCGGGCGAGCTGACCCGCGTGAGCCGCACCGCCTCGCTGTCCGGTATCGTCGACATAGGGCGGCTCGTAGGCCATCACCTTGTCGACCGGAAGGCCGGCCGCCGCGGCTTCGAGCGCCAGCGCACCGCCCGACGACAGGCCGAGCAGGGACGCCGACCCACCGGCTTCCCTGATGAGGGCCGCGATGTCCTCGACCTCGCGAGCCGGAGAATACGGGCTCGAGTCTCCACTCTGTCCGCGCCCGCGCCGGTCGTAGGTGTAGACCGTAAAACGTGGCGCGAGCCGCGCCGACAGTGTTGCCGATGGGCCGAACGACCGGCTGCAGAGCGCGCCATCGACAACGATCAGAGCCGGTCCGCTCCCGGTGCGCGCGTAGGCGATCGTCGTTCCGTCCTGCGACGTGACCTGGCTCATCACGCCCTCCGCACCGGCAGGAACGCCCGCAGTTGCGCGTCGCGCAGCAGCAGTCCGCTCCACAGCAGCGCCGCAACGTAGGTTGGGAACAGCACGTGAGTGAAAAGCGGGCTCTCCACGCGGACGTGCGTGGCGACGGCACCGCCAAGATAGCCGGTCAAGAGCAGCGCGCCCAGCACAGAGGTTCGAGGAATGAGGTATGCCGCGACGCACATCAGCAGTGTCACGCCAAGGCCAAAGACGATGTCAGGAGGGTAGCCGAGCCGAATCGTTCCGTCCATGACAGGCTGAACCCGAAGAAGCTTTCCGGTGCTGTCGAACAGCAGAAACAGCACCGCCGTCGAGCTCAGCACCCGGCCGGCCCATCGTTGCGCCGACGAGGGGCTGTGGCTGACGGCGCCCACCGAGCAGGAAGTGTCCAGCGTCATTGTCTTCATGATGTTGCCTCCACTGACACGTCGAACGGACGCGCAGCGGATCGACAAATTGGAGCGGTGCTGATCACGTCCGAATAACTCGTGGAGAGTGAGAGGTTTATCCGGAGCGGACCTCGTCGGGGCGGCCAGCGCATTTGCGCGGGCGGCGCGGCGGCCTCAGCGGCCGACGCGGCGCATGGCGTCGACCTTGGCCATGTTGGCGGACGCCTGCGGGTCGCGTGGGTTCAGGCGAAGGGCTTCCGAGAACTGTGCCGCCGCAGCGTCCAGGCGTCCCTGTGAGGCGAGCGCCACGCCGAGCAGGTTGTAACCGTCGACGATACCCGGGACGAGCGAGACCGCGGCGCGCGCCTGGGCCTCGGCTCGCGCGAAGTTGCCGCTGTCCAGCAGCTGCTGCGCGAGCGCCAGCTTGACGCCGGGCAGCCGCGGATCCAGGCTGTCCGCCCGTTCGAGCAAGGTGACGGCCTCGTCCCGGTTGCCACGCCGATGCAGCAGCACGCCGAGCCGCGACAGCGGCACCGGGTCGTTCGGATCGACGGTCAGCGCGCCGCGGTACTCCGCAATCGCGGCGTCGATGTCACCCGCGTCCTCGAGCGCAATCGCCAGGGCGACCTGGTTGCGCGGCCGATCCGGTTGCAGCGCCTTGATGGCGCGATACTCCTCGATCGCGCCTGCCCGGTCTCCGCTCCGCGTCAAGGCCTGCGCCAGTTCGGACCGAACGAGCGGTATGTCCTCTGCCGTCGGGTCTTCCCGAATCAGATCGCGGAAGCGGCCGATCGCTTCAGGCAGCTGGCCCTTCTCCAACAGCGCCGCCGCCAGCGCATGCCTGGACTGGCGCGATTCGGGAGCAGCCAGCCGAAGCTCCGCGATCGACTCTTCCGCGCGACCCGCAGCCTCCAGCTGTATCGCCAGATGTTCATGGGCTCGCCAGTGCGGCCTGCGATCGATGACGGTCTGCCAGATGGCGAGTCCCGAGGCGTAGTCCTGGTTGCGGCGTACGGACATGCTGGCCAGCAGCGAGACCGCCACCACCGTGACCGCCCATGACGTCCGGCGGACGGCGGCCGGCGATTGTCTCAGTCGCTGCAGGAGTACCGAACCACCGGCGATCAGCAGAACGACGATGCCGATGAGCGGCAGGTACATGCGCCGTTCGGCACCCACTTCTGTGGAGATGGGCACGATGCTGGAGGTCGGTGCGAGAGTGACGAACACCCAGACCGCCCAGAATCCCAGCCTCGGGCGCCGCCCCAACAGCAGCATGGCGGCGCCCATCAACACGAGGAGCGCAAGCAGGCTCGGCCACACCTGTCCCAGCGTCAGTGCCTCGGGAAGTCCGTAGTCGAACACCAGCGAACGAGGCCAGATCGCGAGCCACAGATAGCGAAGGACGATCGGCCCCTGATTCAGTGCGTAGGTCAGCGGCGAGACACGTACGTCGCCGGTATCGCCGTAGACCGAGCGCCCAATCGCGGCGAACAGCAGCCAAGACGAGGCCATGGCGACATAGAGGCGCCAGCGGTTTTGCCATGCCACGCGGAACGACGAGAAGACATGAACGCGATCCCACGCCACGACGACCAGCGGCAGGACGAGCGCCACCTCCTTCGACAACGCCGCCAGCCAGGCGGACACAGCCGCGGCCACCTCCGACGTGCGCTCGCCCGGACTGCCAGCGCTACGAATCGCGAAATAGAGGGCGGTCAGAAACCAGAGCGCCATCATCGACTCGGTCCGTTGCGTGAGGTAGTTGACCACCTCGGTGTTCAGCGGGTGCACCACCCACAGCAGCGCGCAGACGAGCGCCATCGCGTCGCTCTGCGGACTCGTCGCCGGCACAGTGCCATTCCGGTCGCCCGGCGTCAGCGCCGCCTGCAGGTATGGCAGGGTCCGGCGCAGGACGGCAAACAGCATCAGGCCCGCGAGTGCGTGCAGACCGACATTCACCAGGCGGTAGCCCACCAGGTCGACGCCGCCGAGTGCGTAGTTGATCGCGAAGGACAGGCTGACGAGTGGACGTCCACGGAGCGACCCCGGCACCTCGGGCGTGAAGAAGCGCGAGACGGGCCAGAGTTCGCGGATGGAGACATTGCGCGCGACCGTGGAGTCGTCGTCCAGCAGCAGCGGCGCGTCAAGGGCGTTCGCGTACACGGCGGCCACCGCCGCGAGGATGACGAGCGGAGCCAGGCGCACGATCCATAGCCGCTGCGGTGGCCGGCCTGGATCGGCGGTCGTCTGACGGGGTGAGGCGCGCCGGGCGGCGCGCGAGGATGAACGGCCCACGCTGCTCAGATGCTAGCGCGAAGGGGGGAACCCAGGCATAAAAGTCATACGTCGAGTCCCGAGTCCCGAGTCCCCGACAGACTCAATAGAGCCGGGCCCGCCGAAGGAGATAGAGGATGGCACGGGCGGCTCTTCACTGAGCGCGCTCTCAATGAGCTCGCCATCCACCAGCGAGAGCGACCGCATCATCCGAGATTCGGCATAATGTGGCCGGCAAAGGAGAAATACCGTGCGTGCGTTTTCCCTGTCGTTGTCGCTCGTCGTACTGGTCGCCACGTCGGTGGCGTTCGCCCATCACTCTCCTGCCATGTTCGACATGCAGAAGCGAGTCGAGTTGACAGGTACCGTGCGTGAGTTCCAGTGGACCAACCCGCACAGCTACATCCAGCTGCTGGTCACGGACAAGGCCGGCAAGGACGTGGAGTGGAGCCTGGAAATGGCCGGCCCCACGTACTTGTACAACAACGGCTGGCGGCCTTCGACGGTGAAGGCGGGCGACAAGGTCGTTGTCACCATGGCACCGCTGAATAGCGGCGCCCACGGCGGTCTGGTGATCGCGGTGACCACTGCCGATGGCCGCAAACTGGGTGGCAGCAAGCGATGAGAGGCCGTCGCGTTCCTTCCATGGCGTGGCTGGGACTCTGCGCCGTTCTCGGCGCCGCCATCTGGCTGGGAGCCTGCCGCACGCCCGCCGATCCGCGCACGCAGAGCTTTGCCCGCCTACCGGACTGGCGCGGCATCTGGATCGCCGAAGGCTTTGAAGCCGGCATTTCGGGTTTCGACGAAAAACGCGGCACGGCCGCTGCCAAACCGCACCCGCTGGTCAGTCCGGATGCGCCGTGGTCCGACGAAGGCCGCATGCGGCTGAAGCAGATGTTTGCCGGACAGGCCAATCGCAAAGCGATGGGCTGGGGCTATCCGATGATGATGAAGGCCCCGGCGCCGCTGCAGTTCGTGATCACGCCGGAAGAGACGCTGATCCTCAACATCTACCAGGAGGTCCGCCACGTGTACACCGATGGCCGCGATCATCCGAAGGAAGAGGATCGCTGGGTGACCACCTGGGGCGATTCAGTAGGCCGCTGGGACGGCGATACGTTGATCATCGACACGATCGCGGTGCGCGAGCCGATCAAGTTTTTCCAGATGGTGCCGCCGCTGTCGGACCAGGCCCACTACGTCGAACGGTTGCGCAAGACCGCGCCTGATCGCATCGACGGCGAGCTCACCATCGAAGACCCGGTCACGCTGAGCCGCCCGTGGGTGGTCAAGACCGCCTACGGCCGCACGCCGAATCTGGATCGGCTGATGCACGATGCCTTCGACAATGATCGCAGTGAGCTCGATGGCAATACGTTCACCATCGCGCCTCCCAAACCGTAGGGAACTGCTGACCGGCTGATCGGCTCGACGCGAGCACTGCATCGCAGGTGGGCCGGCGGTTTAGCCCCGGCATGAGCCGTGATATTTCTCTGTCGCGATCCCGGCAACACGTTCTAGAATTCGCACGCTCAGCAGGCGATATGCCCGCACTCCTCGTCGAGTCGCGCCGCCGCCTCTCCCTGATCCTCTGCGCGTTCGCGTACGTCGTCGCGATCGTGCCAGAGCCGGGTCTCGCCCAGACACGCGAAGATTTTGGCGGCGCACTGCTGAAGCTGGCCGCGTCACTCGCGGGCGAGGGCGGTGGTGACCGCGCTCGCGTCGATCGCGCCCTCGACGATCTCTCCCAGACCCTGTCCCGCTGGGACGCACGGATCGCGTCGATCGAGAGTCAGTCGCGTGCCGACACTGCACGGGCGACGCCGCAGGATCGCGCACGGTTGCAGACCGCGCTCGGCACGGTCTACTTCGACCGGGGACGTTTCGCAGAGGCGTTGGCCGAATTCACAGAGGCGACGCGCCAGGACGCAACGCTCCACACGGCCTGGCTGATGCGCGCGCTGACTTGCGACGCACTCGGTCAACCCGATGCGGCGCGCGACGCGTTGGCGGCCGGCCTTGCCGCGAGGCCGGGCGAAGCCATCCTCGCCTACCACCTCACGCGGCTCACGCCACCGGATGACGATCCCTCGGTGCTGCTGCCCACGACCGGAGTGCTCCTGAATACCGCCGGCCGGCTGCGAGGCGCTCGCGAGAATGCGAGGGCCCCCTTTGTCGCGCTGACGCTGTTCGACGACAGGGCATCGGCACGGCATCGCTTCCTCCCGGCAGGCTACGGCGCCAGCGTCCTGCCCCTGCTGGCGTTGCGGAAGTTCGACGCGGCGTACGCCGCACTCCGCGACCTGATCTCGCGTGATCCGCTGCGCGACGATCCGGCGCTGTCGTCGGCCGCGTTTGCGGCCGCTGCCGTCGACATCGAGAACGGACAGCCGGCCGCGGCACTGGCGCGTCTGGCTGCGGGTGACGATCAGTGGCGCGGCTCTTCCGAGCTCCATCGCCTGCGCGCCGCCGCCTATCGCGGTGCCGCGCGCCCCACAGAGGCGATCGCCGAACTGGAGGCGGCCGTTCGGATCGCTCCACGGAACGAGCGAGCTGCCATCGCCCTCCTCAACATCCTCCTGGAGCAGAGGGACGTCGCGAAAGCCGAACGTGTGGCCACAGAGGTGCAGGAGGCACTGCCCGGATCGGCGGCCATCGCCTGGATACAGGTGCAGATCTATTCCGCTCTCGGACGCGACACGGACGTGATCGCGGCGCTCGAGAGGTCGCTCAATGCCGGACCGCTGGTGGGTGCCGGCGCCATGTGGTCCATGCTTGGCGTCTTCCGCATGCGCAGCTTCGATGAGCGGGCGACTGACGCGTTGCGGCAGGATGTGCGCCTCAATCCGAACCGGCCGGAGGCACACCTGCTGCTGGGGGATTCGCTCCGGGCGGGTGGGCGCACCGATGAAGCGTTTGCCGAATTCGCGGCGACGGTTCTCATTCAGCCCGATTCGGTGAGCGCGCACCTGAACATCGGACAGATGCTCCTCGATGCCGGCCGCTACTCGGAGGCGATTGCCAGTCTGCGGTGGGTCGTCGACGCGCAGCCCGGTCTCGACGCCGCGCGTCACGCCCTCGCGAGCGCGCTGCTGCGATCGGGGCGCCCGGAGGAAGCCGCGACGGAATTCGCAGCCTTCGAGCGACTGCAGGCCGAGGCCGGAAAAGCGACAAGGGACATGCGGCGTCTCGGGGTGCTGCACGTCGAGGCGGGGCTGCTCGCCGACAGCGGCCGGTGCGCCGAGGCGATTGACGTGCGCCAGCGGCTGATCGCGCTCGAGCCGAACGTCGCCAACCATCACGTCGAGCTCGCCGCGTGCCTCATTCGGCTTGGCCAGTACGAACCCGCCGCCGCGGCGCTCGAACGGGCCGCAACCCTCGGCGCGCCGCCGATGGTGTTTCAATGGCTCGCCAACGTCTACGCGCAGCTCGGCCGACGTCAGGACAGCGAAAAGGCCGCGCGTGAATTCGACGCCCGCCAGCAGGAGCTGCTGCGCCCGCAGTGATTCCCGCGATGAAGACGCCAACGCTGACAACAACGCTGCTCGCAGCTCTCGTGCTGGCGGGACCGCAGGCCGTCCAGCAGGCCGGCAGCACGGACCAGACGTCGCCAGTGACGTTCAGGAACGACTCCGCCGCCGCCGGGATCGAGTTCGTGCATACCAATGGCGCGAGTCCGGAGAAGTTCCTCGTCGAGACGATGGGATCCGGTGTGGTGCTGTTCGATTACAACAACGACGGACGGCTGGACATCTTCCTGGTGGACGGTGGGGCGCTGTCGACCTCCGTGACGGTACGTCCGAGGCATCGGCTGTATGCCAATCGCGGTGACGGCACGTTCGACGAACGCGGGTTGGAGGCTGGCATACGACACGCCGCCTACGGCCAGGGAGCCTGTGCCGGCGACATCGACAACGACAGCTGGAACGATCTGTACATCACGAACCTGGGACCGAACGTGCTCTATCGCAACACCGGCAAGGGTGCGTTCACCGACATCTCTGCCCAGGCGGGTGTCGCCGATGCGAAGTGGGGCGCGAGCTGCGCCTTCTTCGACGTCGATCGTGACGGCGACCTGGATCTGTTCGTCACCAACTATGTCGATGCCAGTGCGACCAACAATCCCCGTTGCGGCGACACGCTGCTGAAGACGCGGGACTACTGCCATCCGCTCGTCTTCAATCCGTACCCCAACGTGCTGTATCGCAACGACGGCCACGGTCGTTTCACCGACATCAGCGCGCAGGCAGGCCTCGTCGCGCGCAAATCGAACGGGCTGGGAGTGGTCGTCACGGACGTGGACGACGACGGCTGGCCGGACGTGTTCGTCGCCAACGACGGCATGCCGAACTTCCTGTTCCGGAATCTGGCCGGCAAACGCTTCGAAGAGAAAGGCCTGCTCGCCGGCGTGGCGGTGGCGCCGGACGGAAAGCCGCGTGCCGGCATGGGAGTCGCATCGGGCGACTACGACGGCGACGGACGATTGGATCTGATGGTGACCAATCTCTGGGGAGAGACGCACAGCCTCTTCCGAAGCATGGGCAGCGGTCTGTTCGCCTACGCGACGGTCGAGAGCGGCATCGGACCGTGGACCCGCCCCTTCGTCGGCTTCGGTACCGCCTTCGTGGACTACGACAACGACACGAATCTCGATCTGGTCATCGTCAACGGCGCCGTGGTGGACGACCTCTCACGAAACAGGACATCGGGCCACCAGCAGCGGCCGCTCTTGCTGCGGAATGTGGGCTCACGACGGTTTCAGGAAGTGGGACGCCAAGCGGGGTCGGCGTTTGCCGAACCGAGGGTAGGGCGTGGACTGGCTGCCGGCGACATCGACAACGACGGCGATCTCGATCTCCTCGTCACCAGCAACGGCGGCCGCACCGATCTGCTCATCAACGACGGGGGCAACAGTGCCCGCGCGCTGCTCGTGCGGACGATCGGCACGACGAGCAACCGGAACGGGATCGGGGCACGACTGGTCATGACGGTCGGCGCGCGCACCCTCGTTCGCGAAATCCAATCCGGTTCAAGTTATCTGAGCCAGAACGACATGCGGGCGCACTTCGGTCTCGGTTCGGCAGCCAGGGCGGACCGGCTCGAAGTCCGCTGGCCTGGCGGTCGCGTCGACGTCATGCGGGACATCGATGCCGGCCAGTTGCTGACGGTTCGTGAAGGCGAAGGGATCGTCGCGCGTGAGCCGCTTCGCCCGTGAGTTCCAAGAATCAGGTGCGCGCGGCGTGCGACTCTCGGAAGTCCTGCATGGCTTCGTAGATCGCACGCCGCACGCGGTTCATCGCGCCAAGCGGACGATGGGCGGCGAGCGCATGCCACGGATTGAATGCGGTGCGCTCGCAAACCTGCTCCCGGCCTGGCACGTCGATCGACTGGCGCGGAATCCGCACTTCGGCGACACGCGCGTACGGCGAGTCGCGCTCGCTCCACTCTGCGCTCGCATCCTCGATTGGCATCGTCCGGGCGTCACGCTGCAATTGCACGTAGAAATCGAGCGCCACGTCCTCCGTCGCCAGCCGCCTATTCAGCTCGTCGTGGAGATAGGTATCGGTCACCGTGGGTGGTCGATGATGTGCGCGCGACACTGGACGGACGATGTACTTGACCGCGCGGCCGTCGCCGAACAGGTACGGTGTCGTGCTCCAGTACGGAATATCGAGGTGACTGGATGGCTGCTGTCGTGACGCGAAGGCGATCCGCGCGGCGCGTGGATGCGCAAGGAAGTAGCTCGCCCGCCGCCAGCCGCCGGCTTCGACGGCGCGCAGCAGCTCGAGGAATTCTCCTGGGCCAGGCACCATCATCACCGGATGGCTGTTGAGGACGAAGTCCTGCACGTCGATGCCGGGCATCAGGTTGTCGCCGGGCACACCACGCACCTTGATCGACATTCCACGCACGTCCTTCTCGCGGTCGGATGCGGACGTCGCGTTCGCGAACCGGATCCAGGCGCTGTAGCGGCGCGGCTCCTCGAACAGTCCGACCTTGAGCTCGTCGGCGAGCCCTGTGACGACGTTGAATTCTGCTTCGACGCAACCGGAGGCGCGAGCCTGGTTGAACCGGCGGATGGTGCCGGTTGGATGACGAGCGGCGCTGGCCGATTTCAGGAACGCGATGAAGTCGGCCGTCACGGATGGCTCGTCGGGCGAGATCACCTCGCGCGCGAGATCGACTGTCGGGCCTGGCATGGCGGTCCTTTCTCGCGACTCGTGTTTGCGTAGCGCGATGGTGAAGGCGTTGCCGTCGAGTTCGCTGACGATCGTGGTCGAAGGCATCGTGCCACAGCTGTGGCGCAATTTCTTCCACCGTGTCCACGCGCCTCCCTGATGGGGCCCGCTGAAGCCGGCCCCCGGTAATGGACAGACGGCCCCGTCTATCGGGACGGCAAAGTAATCACTCCGTTGGACGGTCCAAAATTCGCTCAGCTTGACCTCTCCTCCTGCCAGCCGTATACGTGTGCCGCTCACATGATGTGGGTTCGTCGCAGGAAGAACGAGCCGCCATGAGGCGGTGCTGAGCGGTTTGCTGCATCTATCAGGGGGAGAACGATGCGACTGACCATTCGTGCGGCAGTGTTCGTGCTCTTGGGGCTCGCCCTGGGACAGGACGCCAGCGCGCAGGCGCTGGGGACAATTGCGGGAAGTGCCAAGGAGACGTCCGGGGCGGTTGTGCCCGGCGTCACCGTCACAGTAGCGAGCCCGGCGCTCATCGAGAAAGTGCGATCGGCAACCACCGACGGCAGCGGTCTCTACCGAATCGTCAACCTGCCTCCGGGCACATATACGGTGACCTTCACGCTGACCGGGTTCGGCACCTGGCGCCGCGAAGGCGTCGAGGTGTCACCGGGGTTCACGGCCAACATCGACGGCGAGTTGCGCCTCGGCAACATTCAGGAAACGGTCACCGTCACCAGCGAAAGCCCGACGGTGGATGTGCAGTCTGCCGCGCAACGGCGCGCGGTGACCGCGCAGGAGTTCAAGGAGTTGCCCTCCGGCGGGTCATGGATTCAGATGGCGGCGCTGACGTCTGCCGTTCGCGCGTCGAATCAGGACGTGGGCGGCATTCTGGGGGACCAGACCGGAGCGCAGGTCAGCGCGCACGGCAGCCGCGAGGGCGACGGCGTGTCGCTGGTTGACGGGCTCCGCATCGGCAACATGTACCTGAGCTCGAACCTGACGAACATGAGCCTGTCGCCGCTGCTCTTCGACCAGGTGGATGTCCAGCTCTCCGGCCAGTCCGCGGAAACGGGGACCAACGGCGTGATCATGAACGCGATCCCCAAATCCGGCGGCAACCGTTTCTCCGCCACGGGGCTGATCAACGGATCGGCGCCAGACCTTCAGGGCGACAATCTGACTGATCGCTTGAAGGCTCGTGGCGCGACCTCCACGACGCAGCTGAAAAAGCTGTACGACATCAACGGCGCGCTGGGCGGACCCATCAAGCGCGACCGCCTGTGGTTCTACGTGACCTCTCGCTATTTCACCAACGAGTACTACATCGCAGCACGGTTCTATCCGGTGGATCCAGCAGCCGTCCTGCGGCAGAACTCCGACCGGCCGGCGTATGGCGGCACCTACACTTACGACAACAACGGGCGCGTGACCTGGGCGATCAATAACAGCCAGAAGATTTCCGGCTTCTACGCCTACCAGTACAAGGTCGACCCGCACTGGTTGATCCAGCTGTTCAACGTGTCGCCGGAGGCCGTACGCGTCACGACATGGCACACACAACTCGCCACGACGCGGTGGACCTACGCCCGGACGAACCGTCTGCTGTTCGACGCCGGGTTCTCGGCGGGGGGAAGTCCCGACACCATCAAGACGGATCTGGACCTTGTTGGCGGCATTGCGCTGGTCGAGCAGGCCAGCAACTTCAACTATCGCGCGCCCACCAACTGGGATTGGGATGACCGGCTGCCGTCGCAATCGTTCAACGCGTCGGGAAGTTACGTGACCGGTTCCCACAACGCGAAGATCGGGTTCGAGATGCAGCGGGGCCACTTCATACGCGGAGACAACAACGACTCCACTGGCGGTCTGTGGTACACCGTCGCCGCGGGAGTGCCACAGTTCGCGACCATTCAGTCGCCGCTCGAGGGGTGGCGGAACAATCTCAATTACAACCTCGGCCTCTTCGCGCAGGACCAGTGGACGATGGATCGGTTGACGCTCACCGCCGGCGTCCGTCTCGATATGCTGAACGAGTCGACCGACGCGTTCACGGCCACGCCCCACCGCTGGCTGCCGGATCGCCACGACTCGTTTGCCGCCATCAAGAACGTGCCGAACTGGAAGGACGTCAACCCGCGAATTGCCGTCGCCTACGATCTCTTCGGCAATGGCAAGACCGCGTTGAAGGCGAGCGCCAGCCGCGGCGTCGAGCAGGACTCCATCCGCTTCGCGCAGATGAACAATCCCGCCGTGACTCTGGTCACGCAAACGCAGCGTGTCTGGACCGACAACGGAAACTTCACGCCTGACTGCAATCTGCAATCCGGCGCCGAGCAGGACAACCGCGCGACCGGTGGCGACCTCTGTGGTCCCTGGCAGACGCCAAACTTTGGCAGCGCGGTGCCCGGAACCCGCTACGACCCGGCGATCATGAACGGATGGGGCGAGCGGCCGTGGAACTGGGAATTCTCAACCTCCGTCCAGCACGAGATCATTCCGCGACTCTCAGTGACGTTCGGGTACTTCCGACGTATTCTCGGCAACTTCTACGTGATGGACAACGAGGCGCTGAGTGCGTCCGATTTCACGCAGTTCAGCGTCACGCGCGTCAGTGACGCGCGCCTGGAAGGTGCGGGCGAAGCGATCGGCGGATTCTACGACCCGAATTTCATCGTCGCGCCGCAGAACGTCGTCAAGGCCGCGTCCGAGTTCGGAAAACAGAAAGGGCACTGGAACGGCTTCGACATCAACGCCAACACCCGGCTGCACGGCCTGTACATTCAGGGTGGCACCGGCATCGGCAAGATGATGAGCGACGTCTGCGAAATCGTCGACGACGTGCCCGAGACGTTGTTCACCCCAGTGCCGCCTGCCGGGCAGGCAATCCAGCCCGGCATCCAGCAGACGGTGAAAAGCTCCGCGTTCGGCATCGATGGCGCCCCGGGCACATGGACGTCGGCCGAGCACTGTCACCAGGAAACACCCTGGCAGGCGCAGTACAAGGCGCTGGCGTCCTACACGCTCCCCTGGTGGGGCATTCGTGCGAGCGGCACGTGGCAGAGCATCATCGGACCACAGTTGGCGGCGTTGACCACGTACAGCGAAACCGCCAATGGCGTGTCGACGTTCGCCCGCACCAGTCTCACGAGTCTCGCGCGACCGCTGACGAATACCGCGACCACCGTCAATGTGATGGAACCTGGCACGGAGTGGGGCGATCGATTGAACCAGTTCGATCTGCGATTCACGAAAGTTGTCGACGTGGGGAAGGGCCGTCTGGATTTGAACTTCGACCTTTACAACGCGTTCAACTCGGACGCGATCACGCTGCAGCTGAACAGCATCGGTCCCGTCTGGCAGCTGCCGTTAACGGTGATCCCGCCGCGCTTCATCAAACTCAGCGCGCGCTGGGACTTCTGACTGCTCGGGCGTACAGAAAAAAGGCGGGGCCCCAAGGGCCCCGGCCTTTTGCCTTCCTCCACCGCGTCCGCTATTCCACCGGCATCCAGCCGGGACACCGGCAACCGGCGCACCCGGCGCAGTCGTCGGCACAGACCTGGGCTCTCGACAGCTCAGACGTCCGGCCCGATGCGTTCGCCTTCGGGACGAGAGGCGTCATGGCGCTGTAGCGGAATGACCCATCCGGCTCCTCGCTGGCCATCGTCCGCCACCCGTTCACATGCGTCCGCTGCCACAGCTTTTCTGAAGTGCGCATCGCCATTCCTCGCGGTCAGCCCGGCCGTAGTGGCACTCGTTTCGGCCCGGGAGCACAGACTCACGATCGTCTCGCCGATCGCGCGCCGAGGCAACGCACAACTTTGTCGATTCGGACTCATTGGGGACAGAAATGGAGAAAGACAGGTAGCGCAGCGCCCTTTGACGACCTCACCACAACCCGCAAAGGGAGCATTTATTCGTAGTATCGTGGCGCCTTCTTCAGCTTGGCCATGCCCGTAAAGTCGTGCTGAATCCACAGCGCGGCACCGCTCCCTTTCAGGAACGCCTCGATCTCCGCGCGTGCCCGGCGCGTCTGCGCCTCGTCCATCTCGAAGTTCGGCACCCGGTTCAGGGCCCGCTCGGCCACGTAGTGATAGAGGTCGCCTGAAAGCAGCACGCCGCCCGTCTTCGGCAGCTTCACGTAGAGCACCTGGTGTCCCGGCGTATGGCCGCTCGCCTTTTTGATGACCACGGTGCCATCGCCGAATACGTCGTGATCGTCCGTGGTGATCGACACGCTCTTGCTGCGTTTGAGGTCGGCAAACGTCGACGGATACCCGACGGTCGGCGCCGTGTCCGGCAGCATCAGGGCTCGCTCTTCCGGGCGTACCAGCCAGGTCGCATTCACGAACGCGTTCGCGTTGGCCGTATGGTCCCAGTGGTAGTGCGACAACGCCAGATGGGTGATCGACGTCGGCGGATAGCCAATCGCACGCAGCTGTGCGGTCAGCGGCGTGGTGACGGTCACGAACCGCTCGGTCGAATCCGACAGCACCAGCCGGCGCCGAATCGGACGGCCGGTGGAAGTCCAGCTGTCGTCGGCGATCGCACCGGTATCCCACAGCAGCGTTCCCTTCGGATGCACGACGAGAAACGACGTCACCGCCAGCTGTGTGACACCGACGTCCTCCTTGGTCAGATGGTAGCGTCCGGGGTCCGATTCCAGAATGCCGCCATCGAGCACGTACAGGCGCAGCCCCGAGACGGCACTCCCCCGCCCCTGGCCCTGCTGACTGGGCTCGACGGTGGTCGCCACGACGAGCACGACAACGGCCGTCAACACGGCCGCGATCCTGAACTTCATCTGCCGTCTTCCTTCCTCACCTGCGCAGGCCATCTCCGTTCACTCCTTCTCGAGATCCCGTGGCGGCATGTCCGCCGGGTTGTCGGTCCACTGTATCTCGGGCCACACGTGCACCCGCGACTTGAAGCGCCAGCCGTTCGCGGTCTTCTCGAACGTATCCTCGTAGCCGCCTTCCCAGTGAACGATATCGCCCTGCTTGGTGGTCTTGTTGGTGATCGTGAGCAGCGTGGACGTCGCCTTGGCGCCGCCCGGCGCGGGCGTGATCACAGGGCTGATGACAATGTGGTATTCGGGATACCGCTGCGGCGGCCGGCAGGCATCCTTGCCGCCACCACCAGCGATGCGGAGTGGCTCTCGGCCGCGAAACCAGATCTTGGCGCCGCTCCCCCACTGCGACGACACGCCGAAGGTGGCGTCCGCCGTGAAAAGGTCCGCGTAGGTGTTGCCGTTGTTCGTGCAGTTGTCGAGGATGTGAGAGTAGCCGTCTATGAGCTGGCGGATATCGATGTAGTCCTGGGCCTCGAGCTTCCCGGCATCGTGGACGTTCCCCTGACTTGCCGCAGTGCACGCCCACAAGCCGGCGCTGAGCGCGAACACGGCGAGACTCCCAGAAAATCGATTCATAGTCCCCTTTCGGATGCATCGCGGACGTCGACGCTGCGCGGCATTGTAGGTCGTCTCGGTGACATCG